>LUMW01000351.1_pt1 | contig 11871 bp, 16 predicted proteins | sample 729761 | NCBI WGS metagenome assembly LUMW01 (sample SAMN03860302, study PRJNA289734) | marine metagenome | biome: seawater column; feature: ocean; material: water; isolation source: Red Sea water column Station 192 - depth 500m | place: Saudi Arabia: Red Sea | collected 2011-10-15 | depth 500 m
CTGGCTAGCGCCTCAAGGAAATCCCTTTTTAAAAGCACTCCAGAGGTTCGTTACTAAGTTTGAGTTTTCTCTATCATCAATTTAATAGGGCGGTTAATATTTTTTTTGTAAGTCATCCAGCTCTACTTCTTGGGCGAGATTTTGAACTTCCTTTGAAAAATCATAAATATTTGAAAAGCGGGTTATATTTTCAGAACAACTGACTTCAATATTATTAAAAGAGCTTGCAGATGAATAAATTCGCATAAATAATTTTCTTTTAGAAGCATTTTTCTGCTTACAACTTTTAAAAACACGTTGTATTTCGATCAGGTTTAACAGCCGCTTTTGTCTTTTTAGTAATTCTTTTCCTTTGGCCGTACTCAGCTTTTCCATGTTGTCAGGATTATTAATAAAAGCTTGAGTCGTATTTGCCAGAATTTTACTTTCAGACTCGGATACACCTGAAAAACTTGGTATATCATACAAATCAATAAGTTGATCGATAGAGACAGCTATTGTATTAAAGGAAAAAATACAACACAGAAAAAAGGCAATAAAACGAATAGTTTTCAAAATGACTCCATAAGTACTTACTTATCGGTTATTTCAAAAACATATTAAACAAAGAATATTTTAATAAAGAAATAACATTACTGCGATTCTCTAATTCCTAAACCAACAGCATGTCATCCCTCTTAAATAAGAACAAAAATGGTCTAAAAAACGACCATATGAATTAAAGTCCTAATTCTATCTTCAAATAAAACCTCAATCTTATTTCCAAAACTCAATTGGACAAACCCCACACCAAAATACTTGTGGCTGATGCAGTCTCCAACATAGAAACTTTCAGATTTTTCATAAGCCTTTGCATCGGTCTTTGATTTTTTCATAAGCTGTGGCCAAGTCAATTTTAATTTTCTTTTCTTTTTCATAAAAGATCCTTTCTTCAAAACTGAAGATTATTGATGAAATTAATTGATATAGATTGAATGGCAGAAAATCAGACTATAAAAACTAAAAGTATACTATACACCCTTAAAGGTCTAAGTGCAAAGTCTCTAACATACTGATAAGTAAGTAACAAAGCATTAATTTTTCTAAAAGATATATATGGGATCAAAAAGACATAGCTAAATACTGACTAAAGACTTAAGATATCTTTATGAACAAAATATCAATTATTGCCCTCGGTTGGCTTGGCAATGCCTTATACGACTCACTAGAAAGACAAGGCAAGAAAGTTGTGGGATCTTTTTATTCACAACCTAAAGGCAAAAAAAATGAGTTCTTTTATGATTTCAAACAAACAAAACTTCCCAATGAGCTCTTAAATTCTGATGTTCTTATTTTTAATCTCACCCCTTCTACAATTGAATCTCCGACTTTATTTAAAAATTTTTTAGATCAGACAAAACAAAGGATCATTTTTATCAGTTCCACTTCTGTTTATGGACAAACAGGAGTTCTTACTGAAAAAGAGACACCGATACCTAAAACTCAAAACGGAAAACTTTTATACGCATGTGAAAAAGAACTTCTGACAAGAGAAAACTCAACAATCATTCGCCCCGGAGGACTTTATGGGCAAGACAGGCATCCGGGGAAATACTTATCTGGTAAAACAAATATATCATCTCCTCATGCTGCGATTAACTTGATTTCAAATAATGACTTAATAAAGATAATAGAGATGTCCATCAAAACACCTCGTTATCAAATAATCAATGCTATCAATTCAAATCACCCCACCAAAAAAGAATATTATACCCATTACTGTAAAAAGCATGGCCTCACTCCACCTTCATTTGAATTAGAATCTCAACAAAAAGGCCATAAAATTATACAAACAATTCACGAAGAACTTGTCATCAACACATCTCTTCCCTAGAATAAGGTTTCGTTTCATGTCAAAATCATCCACATTCGATCAGCTTAACTTACGAAAAGAATTATTAAAAAATTTGAGTGACTTAAACTACAAGACAATGACTCCTATTCAACAAGCTGCTTTACCTGAAATTCTTGCACACAAAGATATCCTTGCCCAGGCCAAAACCGGAAGTGGTAAAACAGCAACTTTTGGGCTGGCAATCCTCAACCAGATTAATTCTAAAGATCTCTATGCTCATTCTTTGATTATTTGTCCCACCAGAGAACTCTCTGAACAAGTCGCAAAAGAAATTAAAAAGCTTGCGAGATTAATCTCTAATATACGAGTCCTTACTTTGTGTGGAGGAGTTTCACAAAAGCATCAAGTAAAGAGCTTATCTTATGGAGCTCATGTGATTGTCGGAACTCCTGGTCGTATTTTAAAGCTGATTTCAGAAGATAAACTTAAACTGGATCAAATTAAAAGCTTCATACTAGATGAAGCAGATAAAATGCTAGATATGGGATTTTATGTCGATATGATCAAAATAAAAACCTCTATAAAGTCTCCTCATCAAACCATGCTCTTTTCCGCAACCTTCCCTGAAGAGATCAAACTTTTAAGTAAAGAAGTTCAACATAATGCTGTCGATATTAAAGTCGACTCAGTTCATAAAAACTCTCAAATCAAACAAGAATTTTTTGAAGTTCAAGATGATATGAAAAAAGGAGACTCCATCTTAAAACTTCTTTGGGCTTATACACCTAAGCGATGTCTTATTTTTTGTAAGACAAAAATGACGACTCATAATCTCTACAAAAAACTGCATGAAAAAGGATTCTATGCAGCAGCCCTTCATGGAGACCTAGACCAGAATCAAAGAACAAATGTTCTTACTAAATTTATGAATAATAGTCTTACTCTTCTTGTCTCGACCGATGTTGCAGCAAGGGGGATTGATATACAAGATCTAGACCTTGTCATTAATTATGATCTTCCCTCAGACCCAGAGGTTTATATCCATAGGATTGGACGAACAGGACGGGCCGGGCTTAAAGGACATGCTTTATCACTTTTTTATTCAAAAGAAGAGAACAAGCTTGCTGAAATTGAGGCCATAACCCAAAGCTCTCTTCAAAAAAAAGATATCCATGGCCTCAAACAACAAAAAGAGCTTACCAAAGAACCTCCTATGCAAACATTATATATTAGTGGTGGGAAAAAAAATAAGTTACGCCCTGGAGATATTTTAGGAGCATTAATTGGTGAAGCTCAACTTGAAGCACAAGATGTAGGAGCTATTGATATCTTAAACATTGTCAGTTATGTGGCCATCAAAAAAGAATCGTTTCAAAAAGCGATGAAAGGATTACAAGAGGGCAAAATAAAAAATAGAAAATTTAAAGTTGGACCAGCGTAGACCTAAAAGTCTGCTGGTACCATTTGGTTGAGGAGTGCGTTAGTTAATGTTGTTTACCTAGGCCAATATTAAATTCTTTTGAATCTGTTTCAATAATTTTTGCCACTTCATCATTTGTACATTCTGCACCTTTGTGTTGATCATGGCCAAACTCAAAACCATTACTGATAAAAACGGCCTCATCATCCATTTCCTCTAATTTCCCGGTCCATAGGGTTCCATTAACAAGCTCAATCATCACCCATTTTCCAATTAGTTTATTACTCATAAAACCTCTCATAAAGTTATTTCATTTATTAAAGGTTCTATTCTAACATGATTTTATGAAATTGAAATTCTTGTAAAAACTTATTTCGCTGTAACTTTGATCTTAGGAATAACCTCAAATTCACAACTCATAGAATTAGTCACCAGACACTTATCTTTGGACTGATGCAACAACTTCAAATAAGGATCAACCTCAAACGAGCAGCATATCTTTAAAGTTGGTTTGATAATAGCTTTGGTAAATTGATATCCACTCTGTGTTTTTTCGAGTTGGGCATCAACTTCTACTGATATATCTTCCCATTTCATTTTTTTTAAATTTGCTAAAACACGAAAAGTCAAAATATAGCAACTCGATATACTCGCACTAAAAAGATCTTCTGGCGACCACATATCTTGAGGTCCTTGAAACTCAGGAGGAGCCGTTACGGCCAATGAGGGTTTATGCTCACAAGCGACATCAATAATACTCTCTTGAGAATCAAGCTTACTGATCGTTTTATAAATACTCATATTTTAATCCTTTTTTCTCTAAGCTTTTCCTTTAAGCATACCATGCCAATAAAGTTTAGGTAAACCATAAGCTTTTAGCATGTACATACTAAAACGCTCTTGAGCCTGATCAAAAGGAAATGACTCGGCAGGATTTCCCTCGTAGTCAAACTCAGCTAAAATACAAGAACCATACCCGGTCACTAAAGGACATGAAGCATAGCCGTCATATTTCGCTTCAAGCTCTTGCTGAGCAAAAAATGAAACAATATTTTTAGTCGTCACTGGTGCTTGTTTTCTAATAGCTGCACCCGTTCGCGATGTAGGTAACGAGCTACAATCTCCCAAGCTAAAAATATTTGAAAACTTTTTGTGTTGAGTTGTATACATATCAACGTCGACCCAACCAGCTTCATCAGCAAGAGGAGATTTTGCAATAAAATCAGGGGCACTCATAGGAGGAACAACGTGAATCATTTCAAACTCTTTTTCAACTCGTTGACCATTGTGATCAAAAATAGCTCGCTTATTTGATCCATCAATTTCTATAAGATTATGTTCATAACTAGGATGTAAATTTTTTCTTTCTAAAACTTTTTCAAGAGCATTCCTGTACTTTTCAACCCCAAATATTCTTGGGCCGGCTAAACAAAAATCTAACTCAATCTTATCCCTTAAACCTTGCATTCTTAAATAATCTTCGGCCAAATAATAAATTTTTTGAGGTGCTCCTGCACACTTAATAGGCATAGCGGGCTGAGTAAAAATGGCCCGACCTGTTTTTAGTGTTTTTAAGTACTCCCAGGTTTTATGAACATGTTCAAAACTATAATTTGAACATACACCATTCTTTCCCAGAGTTTCAGGTAAACCTTTAATCGCACTCCAATTAATTTGAATTCCCGCAGCAACAACTAAACAATCATATTTTATTTTACTTCCATCAGATAAAAGAACTTGATTTTCTTCCGGTTCAAATTGACTTATAGAGTCTTGAATCCACTCTGCTTTAGGGGGAAGTACATCTTTTTGATTACGCTCACTGGCTTCTTTTTGAAAAACCCCAGCTCCAACTAAGGTCCACAAAGGTTGGTAATAATGCTTATCACTTGGATCAACAATGGCAATGTCCCAATTTTGCTCAGGATAATCTTGAAACAGTCGCGCGGCAACTGATACTCCAGCCGTTCCTGCTCCTACAATAAGAATTTGATACTTAGACTTATTTGCCATGCTTTATCTCCTTAACATTTTTTTGATTAAGCTTTCTTCCAAAATGAGTTGCGAGGTTAAGTGCAAATCCTAACGATCGTTGAACATCCTTATTATATACAGAACTTAAGACTCCAAATATCCCTACAGACTTCGTATGATTTTTACTAATGGCCAAAGAGTTTCCTAGGGCCCCTACTATTTCAATCGACTTAGGATCTAAAACTCCTGACTCTAACAATTGCGTTAGTGCTCCGGACTCAATGATTTCAATTAAATGACCACTCATTTTTTTCAGATTTTCTCCTAACTCTTCAATATTTAATCCATGAGCAATTGCGTGAGACATAATCTCATCAAGACTATCCGTCATGATACTTACAACATTCTCAAGCTCATCAATCTGTTCAATATAAGGTGTTAAGTTCTTTAATTTTTTGGTTAAGGTTTTGATACTTTGTAAGCTTTCTTCATCGCTTAACTCTTGCAGTAAGTCTTTTAAGACTTCAACCTTAGCAAGATTCTCTCTTCCTTCTCGTGAAGAAGGTGAACAGTTTTCATCAATAATATCTGCGAGGATACTCACCTCAGGTCTTAATGCGACTTCCTCAATAGACTGAGATTTGTTCACTTGCTTTTCTAGGCGTGAAAGCCTTTCATCTATGCTACGAAGTAGCTGTAGCGACTCAGAGTCATTCATCTTTTCTCTCCTTGCATGAAAAAAAGTATAAAGGCATTTCACAGATAAAAACTTGATAAAGATCATACTTAACCAAATATTTATCAAAAAACTTATTAACCGCCTGACTACGGTGGGGATAGAAGAGAAAACTCAAACTCACAGGCAGAAGCTGTTATGATGTAACTATTCTAAATTTCTAGATGTCTGAACAGAAAAGCTTATTTCATATTTGAAATTATTTACTTCTAAATAACTGCCAGCTAGCGCCTCTAGGAAATCTCTTTTTAAAAGCACTCCAGAAGTTCGTTACTAAGTTTGAGTTTTCTCTATCATCAATTTAGTAGGGTGGTTAAAAAACTTAATATTTTAAGTATGAGCTAAATCAAAGTTTTTACAGAGAAAAACCGATAGACTAAATTTATTAAGGAGTCCTTTATGACAAAACAAATACTCTTATTTTTTGCTCTTCTCCTCCCCAGTTATGGATATGCCTCAGAGGAATTAGCTTTAAAAACGATTAAAACTTATGCCAAAAGTCTAAAAAAAGAATTAAAAGCTGGACTAAAAAAGTCACCACAGGAAGCTATTAAAATTTGTCAAATAAAAGCTCCTCAACTCCAAGCTGAGTCTAATCTTAAAAACTTAAAAATAGGAAGAGTGAGTTTAAAAAATAGAAATCCTAAAAATACACCACGAGCATGGATGAAAGATTATATTCAACAGTTTCATAATCAAAAAATTACAAAATCACATATCGTTGTTTCTCTTGATAGACACACAAAAGGTCTTTTAAAGCCCATTGTAACTGTTCCCTTATGCCTCAAATGCCATGGTTCTCATTTATCTGAACAAGTAAGTAAAGAGATCAAAAAGCGCTATCCACAGGACAAAGCAACAGGATATAAAGTAGGAGAGATTAGAGGATTTTTTTGGGCCGAATACACAGAAAAGGATTAAACTTATGTATAAAATGATTGTCTGCCCGCACTGCAATACTATTAATAAAGCAAACTTAGAAAAGCTTGCCACGACAGATGCAAATTGTGGAAAATGTTCTGCCCAGCTTAGAGCAAATATTACTGATATATCTTCTGATAAGCTACAAAAAATTATCCAACATGCCCAGCTTCCAGTCGTTGTTGATGCCTATGCCTCATGGTGTGGTCCTTGTAAGATGTATACCCCTCTTTTTGAACAGGTCGCTCAAGAATTAAAAACGCAGGCTGACTTTTTTAAACTCAATACCGAAAATAATCATAGCTTCTCCTCTCAATACAATATTAGAGGAGTTCCAACAACATTAATTTTTTATCAAAAAAAATTAGTTTTTAATCAAAGTGGGGTTTTAGATAAAAAAAATTTACAGCAAATTGTTATAGACTCTGCTAAAAAGATTTGAACGAACTTACCCAATTAGTTTTCTTTACTTAGTTTTTTTTCTTGTAAAATAAGATCAAGAGTCTTAAAAACTTCCTCACTAGCCTTCTCCATTTCCATCGCTCCTTGAGCAATCAAATCAATATTAGCATCCGTATCAGTTAAATATTTAAAAATCTGTTTTGTTCCACTATGCACACGCTCATGAGATTGTTCCAATAAACGAAAGCTAGAAAGATGGCTAAAGTTCTTTTTTCCCTCTCCTTGATAATACCATTTACCTAAACGACAATTATGATGATCTACAAAACTAAAAGTTTCTTTACAGGATAATATTGATATGTACGTATTCACCTTCCAAAGAATATGATCAAGTTTGGCCAAGCTCATAAAGACTTCATCATTTGTAGCGTAAACTTTGGCCAAAGAGTCTTTATTTTTTACAGTCGTTTCATCAATGACTGAGTCAAAACGATCAATTTGTTTAATCATTTTTTCAGTTGTCTTTAAAGTTGAGCTTGAACTTTGTTTTAAGGTATTGGCAATTTCATTAAAACTAGAGGTTCTTTGTTCAATAGTATCCAATAATTCAGAAGTAGAAGTTGATAATCTTTGTACTTCTTGCGCGACGACTGAAAACCCTTTACCGGCTTCCCCTGCCCTGGCGGCCTCAACCGAAGCATTAAATGATAATAACTTAGATTGCATAGCAATTTCTGAAATATTGCCTATGGCCTCTAAAATAAACTGCGCACCTTCTTCAATTTCTTGAGAAAAACGGCTTGTTTCATCTACATTTTTTTTAAGTGAATAAATTTGTTGCACAATATCTTTTGATTCAGATCTTATAGAGTCAAAAGATGAATCAATCTGATCAAGTTGATTGAGGGCTTCATTATTATTGCCAACAGAATCAGAAAGATTACTTTGAACTGTACCCAATCCCTGCTTAAGATTTTGGTTTTCATTCTCAAGCAAGGCGACTTTACGCTTAAGAATTTCTATTTCGCCTTCTTTGGCAACAAGCTTTTTCTTGTATTCATCCTCAGCTTTATCAACTAAACTGAGTTGAGCATGAGTCTCTTGCTTGCGCTGCTTGCGTTTTTTCCGACTAAAAATATCTACTATTTTAAAAACTTCCATGCCCTATTATCGGTAAAAGACAGAGGAGCCTTTAGAAAAATTAAGTTAACGAAACTACCAAGGAAGCTTTTCACCATTCGAATGAACAAAAAGTCCCGTATTTTCCATGCTTAGTTGATCCATTTGCTCTTTAAGCCCAACAGCGGCTTCATCGGCTTCAATAAAACCTTGGCCTGCTGTCATCTCAGTTTTCACATAACCTGGATGCAATAACGCAAGTGCCACTTTTGACTTTTTAAAGTCGAGGGCCAGACATGTTCCCAGCATATTGACTGCAGTCTTTGAGACTCGGTAAGCATAATTATTTGAACTTGAATTATCCGCAATAGAGCCAACACGAGATGAAAGAATACCAATTTTGCTACCTGCTTTAAATTTATCTTTAAGCGCCAAAATAGTCTTTAATGGACCTAACGTATTTATCTCAAATGATTTACGCATGACCTCAAGATCAATCTCTGGAAAACTATCAGGTACTAAAACCCCTGCATTATGAATGAAAACATCTATTTTATCAATATCAAGCTCTTCATTTATCTTTGCCATAGCTGCATCATCAGTAACATCTTTACCAGAAATAACCTTCACACCTAACGATTCTAATTCTTTTGATGAATGACGACAAATAACGACAATATTATTCTCTTGCGTTAAATATTGTTTGACTAACTCAAGACCAATTCCTCTATTTCCACCAAAAATAACAATATTATTCTGCATTAAAAGCTCCTTCTTTGTTTTTTAAAGCTATCCTGACAATTTTTTTTAATTTTTTCAAGTCTCTAAAATAAAACTCTATACTTTTACTAAACATAAGTTGTATTCCAAATAAGAGCATATTAAGATTCAGTATAAGGAGAAATTATGTTTAAAATATTTTTTATGAGTTTCATTATAATGTTTAATGTTTCTGCTAATGAAAATTTGTACCAGTTTGAAATATCATCAACGTCTGGTAAAACGCTCAAACTCGAACAATTTAAAGATAAAACTTTATTACTCACTAATATCGCTACTCGATGTGGTTATACAGATCAACTTGATGAATTTGAAAAGCTCTATCAAAAATATCAAAAAAAAGGTCTTATGATTATTGGTATTCCATCCAATGATTTTGCGGGGCAAACCCCTGAAGGAGATAAAGAGGTTGCCAAATTTTGTCGTCTTAAATATGGAGTTAGCTTTCCCCTTACGACAAAAGTCAAGGTTATTGGAAAAGACAAGCATCCATTAATAAAGTGGATGACCAAACAAGCTGGAGGAGATGAAATTAAATGGAATTTTGAAAAATTTCTTTTTAATAAAGATGGAAAACTTATACAAAGATTTTCTTCGGCCACGAGACCGCTAAGTGATGATATGCTTAAAAAAATTGAAAAAAGTCTTTCGCTCTAACTATGCTCATTTTGATACTTCATCTTTGCTCGTGCCTTTTTTTAACCGGCCTAATTTGGACAATTCAAATAGTTCATTATCCTACATTTAAATTTGTCGAGCCGGTGCAATTTCATAATTTTACAAAATTTCATGTAAAAAAGATTAGCTATATCGTGGCTCCATTAATGGTACTTGAACTGGCAAGCGCTCTCTACCTTCTGAGAGTTCAAGCAAACTTACCTATATTTATAAATCTTATCTTTTTATTACTCATTTGGCTTAGTACCTTTTTTCTCAGTATTCCTTGTCATGATAAACTTTTAAAACAGTTTGATTTAAGTATTATTGAAAAATTAATTCAAACAAATTGGCCAAGAACCATTTTATGGAGTCTTAGATCATTGCTCTTAATGACTTATTCACTTTATACCGTCAATGTATAATTCTCAATAAAATCTTCTGCCAGCCCAAGAATCTCTTTTTTTCTTTGGTCGTCCATTTTATCAAAAATATTAACCATCATACTCATTCGATAATTAGTTTTAAAAAATTCACGATGTTTATTTATAAAGCGCCAGTAAAGACCATCAACAATATGACACCAGCCATCTTTTTTATAATGACTCATTTTTAAAATATAATTTGAACTTGCGATATACGGTTTCGTGGCAAAAATCCCTCCATCACTAAATTGTCCCATACCATAAACATTAGGTCCCATCACCCAATCACTAGAATCAGCATACATTTCCATGAACCACCGATAAACCTCAAAAGGATGAATTTCACATAATAACATCATATTAGAAACAATCATAAGTCTTTCAATATGGTGTGAATATCCATACTGATTAACTTTACAAATAACATCATCAAGAGGTTTGATTTGGGTGGTTCCTTTATACCAGGCTTGAGAAAGTTTTCTCTGATGATTAAAAAAATTTCTTTTTTCTTGTTCTTCAGAATATTCTTGGTAGATGCCTCTAACAAATTCTCTCCACCCCATAACTTGACGAACAAAGCCTTCTTTTGAGTTTAAACTTACATCTTTTTTAAGGACTTGCTGGATAACTTCATATGGAGTTAATAATCCTATATTTAAATAGCAACTTAAGGTAGAGTGGTATAAAAATGGATCTCGATTATCTATCGCATCTTCATAAGGCCCAAAAAGCTCTAACTTAGAATTTAAAAATTTTTTTAATTCTTTTAAGGCCCCCTTTCGGTTTACCTGTAACCAAAAATTCTCAGTCTCACCCGGATGATGACAAAAAAACTTCTCAACAACTTTAATCACCTCTTTAGTATTTCGATCATGCTTTAAAACAAATGAGTTTTTAATAACATCAAATTTTTTAGGAATTTTCTTTCGGTTTTCTTTATCAAAGCTAAATTGTCCACCAAGCGGCTGATTATCTTTATCCATCAAAACCTTAGTTGATTTTCGAAGAGATTCATAAAAATTTTTCATAAAAGGTTTTTTCGCATTAAGATTGTATTCTTTAAAAACGGCTCGTGAAACTAAGAACATGGGTGACTTTTTAAATTTGATAGTAATCGCCCTATCCTGACAGAACTTTTCCATTTTTGTCTCAAAGAACTTATCTTCTATCTCATAGGTTAAAACTTCATCGATATTATTTTCATCTATAACTCTTTCTAAGTTATCAAAAAAAGAAGCTTCTTTTTCTAACTCAAAATATGAAACAGAAAATTCTTTACTCTTTAAAAGGTCGCGATAATTTCTCATACTCGCAAGAAAGAAAATAATTTTATGCTTATGATACTTAAAATGAGTACATAATTGATAATCTTCACACATAAAAATGGGTTTTGATACATCATAATATTTCAGTGGAAATAATTGATTTCCCAAAATAACTTGCAAGATCATTTTTTAATTTTATCATTATTCCACTTAAAGCAAAATGCATATAAGCTAGACGGCCAAAACTTATCATTCTTCACAAGACTCTATTCTTTTTATCATAGTCCCTGTTCTTTCATTCATTTTATTGAACAACTTCTTCTTATAGAATTATAATT
>LUMW01000538.1_pt1 | contig 11862 bp, 10 predicted proteins | sample 729761 | NCBI WGS metagenome assembly LUMW01 (sample SAMN03860302, study PRJNA289734) | marine metagenome | biome: seawater column; feature: ocean; material: water; isolation source: Red Sea water column Station 192 - depth 500m | place: Saudi Arabia: Red Sea | collected 2011-10-15 | depth 500 m
ACCCTGAGCCGCCCCTTCTTTTCGAAGGCGGGCGAATGTCTTGCGAGGGCAGAGCGGTCCATCGCAACAACATCCGAAACGGATGTTCGCAAGGGGCTATGCGGACGAGTGGGGCACACGGAATTGCGCGCCCCACTCATCCGGCAATTTTAGTTTAATTCGGAAGGATCCGGCCCCATCCGCCCGTCCTTGCTGTCGAGCGCATCGATTGTCTTCATCTGCTCGTCGCTCAGTTCGAAATCGAGTGCCTTGAAATTCGCCTCGATATGGTCGCGGCTCGATGCCTTGGGGATCGGCACCAGCCCATGCTGGAGATGCCAGCGCAGGATCACCGCGCTGTCAGGCTGTCCCGTTTCCTTCGCGATGACGGCGATCGTCTCGTTTGACAGGCCCTCGCCCTGGCCGAGGGGGTCGCCGAGATCCAGGTCGTGCCACGGACCGAGGAGGTCGACGAGGACGGCGAGCCGGTCGAGCCGCAAACCATCGTCTTCAGCCAGCACCTCTCCCGTCCCAGCGACGGCAAGTCCTTCGAGGAGCTGGCCCCCCGAAACTTCTCCTTCAACAGCCCCTACGGGGCGTGCAGCCACTGCGACGGCCTCGGCGCAGTCTTCGAGGTGGACCCGGAACTGGTCGTGCCGAACCGGGACCTCAGCCTCGAGGAGGGTGCCATCGCCCCCTGGTCGGGCGGCCACAACCGCTACTTCAAGCGGCTCGTCGCCGCCGTGGCCGAGGACCAGGACATCGACCCGGCGGCTCCCTGGCGGTCGCTGCCGGCGAGGCAGCAGCGGCTCCTGCTGGAGGGCGGCATCGACCACCGGGTGCAGGTCCGCTACAAGAACCGCTTCGGTCGCAACCGGGTCTACTCGGCGCACTTCGAGGGCGTCGTGCCGTACCTGCGGCGCCGGCACCAGGACAGCGAGAGCGACAGCGCCCGGGAGCAGATCGAGGGCTACATGCGCCAGGTGCCCTGCCCCGAGTGCGGCGGGGCGCGGCTCAACCCGCTGTCGCTGGCGGTGAGCATCGACGGCCACTCGGTGCACGACGTGTGCGAGCTCCCGATTGGCGAGGCCGCCAAGGTGCTGGCCGGCCTGGAACTCACCGACCGGGAGGCCATGATCGCCGAACCGGTCCTCAAGGAGGTCAACGCCCGCCTCGGGTTCCTCCTCGACGTGGGCCTCGACTACCTGTCGCTCTCGCGTTCGGCAGCCACCCTCGCCGGCGGCGAGGCGCAGCGCATCCGCCTCGCCTCCCAGATCGGCAGCGGCCTGGTCGGCGTGCTCTACGTCCTCGATGAACCCTCCATCGGCCTGCACCAGCGGGACAACCGGCGCCTCATCGAGACCCTGCTGCGGCTCCGGGACCTCGGCAACACGGTCGTCGTCGTCGAGCACGACGAGGAGACCATCCGCAGCGCCGACTACGTCGTCGACATCGGCCCGGGCGCCGGCGAGCACGGCGGCGCCGTCGTCCACTCCGGGACCCTGCCGGCGCTCCTGAAGAAGCGGGCGTCGCTCACCGGGCAGTACCTCTCGGGGAGGAAGGCGATCCCGGTGCCCGAGGCCCGCAGGCCCGGCACCGGTGGCGTGCTCACGGTGCGTGGGGCCCGGGAGAACAACCTGGCCGACGTCGACGTCGAGTTCCCCCTGGGGCGGTTCGTGGCCGTCACCGGCGTGTCCGGTTCGGGCAAGTCGACGCTCGTCAACGAGATCCTCCACAAGGGCCTCATGCAGGCCGTCTACCGCTCCAAGGTGCCGCCCGGCCTCCACACCGCCATCGACGGCATCGACCAGGTCGACAAGGTCATCAACATCGACCAGGCGCCCATCGGCCGCACCCCCCGCTCCAACGCCGCCACCTACACGGGCGTGTTCGACCACGTCCGCAAGCTCTTCGCCCAGACCGAGGAGTCACGGGTACGGGGCTACAAGCCCGGACGCTTCAGCTTCAACGTCAAGGGCGGCCGCTGCGAGGCCTGCTCGGGCGACGGCACGCTCCGGATCGAGATGCACTTCCTGCCGGACGTGTACGTGCCCTGCGAGGTCTGCAGGGGCGCCCGCTACAACCGGGACACCCTCGACATCGAGTTCAAGGGCCGTACTATCGCCGACGTGCTCGACATGCCCTGCGAGGAGGCGTTGGAGTTCTTCGAGAGGCAGCCCTCGATCACCCGCCACATGAAGACGCTGGTGGACGTCGGCCTGGGCTATATCCGCCTGGGGCAGTCGGCGCCCACCCTCTCGGGCGGCGAGGCGCAGCGGGTGAAGCTGGCGTCCGAGTTGGCGAAGCGGCCGACCGGCCACACCGTCTACATCCTCGACGAGCCCACCACCGGCCTCCACTTCGAGGACGTGCGCCGGCTGCTCACCGTCCTCAGCCGCCTCGTGGACCAGGGCAACACCGTCATCGTGATCGAGCACAACCTGGACGTGGTCAAGACCGCCGACTGGCTGATCGACCTCGGTCCCGAGGGCGGGCGTGGCGGCGGCACCGTCGTCGCGGCGGGAACCCCCGAGGAGGTTGCGGCTGTGGCGGAGAGCCACACCGGTCGCTTCCTGCGGGACATTCTGGAGGCCTGATCCCTCCCTGACGGGCCAGGGGGCGTCCGGTCCGGTGGTGGCGCTGGCGGAAGCCGGCCTGCCGCATACCCTGCGGGCATGCTCGAGCGGCCCCCCTCCGGGACCATCCCCGACGCCCCCGGCTCCTACCAGTTCCTGGACGGCGAGGGGCGGGTGCTGTACGTGGGGAAGGCGAAGAGCCTGCGCCACCGCCTCAACAGCTACTTCGGCCGCCGGGACCGCGTCGCCACGCGTACCGCGCAGATGCTGGACGCCGCCGAGACGGTCGAGTGGATCCGTGTGGCCAACGAACTCGAGGCCCTGATGCTCGAGTTCAGCCTCATCCAGGAGCATTCGCCCCGTTTCAACGTCGACCTCAAGGACGACAAGAGCTACCCGCTGCTGGCACTCACGCTCGACCACGAATGGCCCCGGGCCATGGTCGTGCGGGGCCGACGCCGGAAGGGGGTCCGCTACTTCGGGCCCTATGGCAGCGCCGGGGCGATCCGCGAGACGCTCGACCTGCTGCTGCGCACCTTCCCCGTGCGAACCTGCTCGGACAACAAGCTCGAGGAGCACCGTCGGCTGGGACGCCCCTGCCTCCTCTTCCACATCGAGAAGTGCGCCGGGCCCTGCGTCGACGAGGTCACGAAGGGGGACTACGAGGCACTCCTCGAGGACCTGGGACGGGTCCTCGCCGGCGACACCGACGACGTCGAAGCCCGCCTCGAGGAGCGGATGGCCGTCGCCTCCGAGGCCCTCGAGTTCGAGGCCGCCGCCCGCTGGCGGGACCGCCTGGGCAGCGTCCGCAAGGTCGCCGAGCGGCAGCAGATGGTCGGAACCCGCAACGAGTCGCTGGACGTGTTCGGGATCTTCGGTGACGAACTGGAGGCGGCTGTCCAGGTCTTCTACGTGCGGCGGGGACGCGTGGTCGGTCGAAAGGGCTTCGTCGTGGAGCGCATCGAGGACCTCGCCCCGGGTGACCTGGCCGGCGAGGTGCTGGCCGCCCACTACCGGGGCGATCCACCACAGGGGATTCCGCGGGAGGTGCTGCTTCCCGACCTTCCCACCGAGGCCGACCTCCTGGCCGAGTGGCTGGGTGGGCTGCGGGGGAGCCGCGTCGGCATCCGCGTTCCGCAGCGGGGCGACAAGCGCGAACTCCAGGCGACGGTCACTCGCAACGCCGAGGAGGAGTTCGTCCGGCACCGACTCAAGCGGGCCGCCGACCACAACAGCCGCGCACGTGCCCTCGAGGAACTGCGCGACGCCCTGGGCCTGCCGGACGCGCCCCTGCGGATCGAGTGCTTCGACATGAGCCACCTGCAGGGCACCGACTACGTGGGGTCGATGGTCGTCGTCGAGGACGGACTTGTCCGCAAGCAGGAGTACCGGCGCTTCCGGGTGCGCGGTGTCCCCGGCAACGACGACTACGCCGCCATGGAGGAGGTGCTCACCCGTCGACTCCGCGCCTATCTCGAGGAGGCCGCGCTGCCGGTCGCCGAACGACCCGGCCGCTTCGCCTACCCGCCACAGCTGCTGCTGGTGGATGGGGGGAAGGGGCAGTTGGGCGTGGCTGAACGGGTCGTCGCCGGCCTCGGGCTCGGGGACCGGATCCCGGTGGCGGCCCTCGCCAAGCGCTTCGAAGAGGTGTTCGTCCCGGGCCGGGAGGCGTCGATCCTCCTGCCGCGGGGCTCCGAGGCGCTGTACCTGCTCCAGCGGATCCGGGACGAGTCGCACCGCTTCGCCGTCGCCTACCACCGCCAGCTGCGCTCCCGCCGGATGACGGGCTCGGTCCTGGACGGCATCCCCGGCCTCGGCCCGACCCGCCGGGCCCGCCTGGTGAAGGAACTGGGTGGGGTGCGCAAGGTGCAGGCGGCATCCCTCGAGGACCTGCGGGCCCTCTCCTGGTTGCCCGACGCCGTCGCCGAGGCGGTGCACTCCACCGCGCACCGGCCGGCCACCCGGTCCGATCCGGACGGCGGCCCCGCCTAGCATCGGGGCCGTGAGCGAGTTCCTCGTGGTGACGGGTCTCTCCGGGGCGGGGCGTACCGAGTTCGCCAGTGACCTGGAGGACCTGGGCTGGGTCGTGATCGACCGCTTGCCCGCCGACCTGATGGGCAAGGTCGCCGACCTTGCCAGCGGCCCCGACTCGCCGTGGGATCGCGTGGCCTTCGCCCTCAGGAGCGACACCCTCGACGGCGAGACGCTCGCCGGCATCGAGGAACTCCGCACGATGGTCGGTGAACTCGGCATCGTCTTCCTGGACTGCTCGACCGAGGTGCTGGTCCAGCGCTACGAGGGCAGCCGCCGACCCCATCCGTTGGGCGGTGGCGCCGGCCTGGCCGACACCATCGAGGCGGAGCGGGCACTGATGGAACCGGTCCGGTCGGTGGCCGACGTGGTGGTGGACACCTCGCAGCTCAACGTCCACGAACTGCGCGAGAAGGTCGAGGGCCTCTATGGCAGGGACGACGACAGGACGCTGCGGCTGGCCGTGTCCTCGTTCGGCTTCAAGCACGGGGCGCCACGTGATGCCGACCTGGTGTTCGACTGCCGGTTCCTGCCCAACCCCCACTGGGTCGACCAACTGCGACCCCTGACCGGGTGCGACGCCCCCGTGCAGGAGCATGTCCTGGGGAGCGACCTGGCACGCGACTTCCTGGCCCGCCTGGAGGGCCTCCTCGACCTGCTCCTTCCGGCGTTCATGGGGGAGGGGCGCTCGTACCTGTCGGTGGCGTTCGGATGCACCGGGGGTCGGCACCGCTCCGTGGCGATCGCCGAGGCGGTGGCCGAGTCGCTGCGGGAGCGGGGCGAGGAGCCGATCGTCACCCATCGCGACATCCAGCGCTGATCGGCCGCCCGACGGAGCCGTGTGACCGATCTCCCGCGTCGAAATGCGGGCGAGAGGGTGGCGAGGCGGCGTTCATCGGCTAGCAATGCGGGGGGGCATTTCGCCCCCCCTTTTCAAGACGCGGCCGTCGCGCCGCAGGAGGCTCCATCTCGATGACCGTCCGCGTGGGTGTGAACGGCTTCGGCCGCATCGGCCGCAACTTCTTCCGGGCCGCCAGGGCCCAGGGCGCCGACCTCGAGTTCGTCGCCGTCAACGACCTGGGGTCCATCGACACGATGGCCTTCCTGCTGGCCAACGACTCGGTGCACGGCGCCCTCGATGCCAAGGTCCGGGCCACCCGTGACGGCATCGTCGTCGACGGCCAGAAGATCAGGGTCCTCTCCGAGCGCAACCCGGCCGACCTGCCGTGGGGGGACCTCGGCGTCGACGTCGTGATCGAGTCCACGGGCATCTTCACGGCCCGGGACAAGGCGGCCCTGCACCTCGAGGGCGGTGCCAAGAAGGTCATCATCTCGGCCCCGTCGGGCGACTGCGACGCCACGTTCGTGGTCGGCGTCAACGACGACGACTACGACCCCGCCAAGCACCACGTCGTCTCCAACGCCTCGTGCACCACGAACTGCTTCGTGCCGATGATCAAGGTGCTGGACGACACGTTCGGCGTCGAGCGGGGCTTCATGACCACGACGCACGCCTACACGGGCGACCAGAGCCTCGTGGACGGCCCCCACAGCGACCTGCGTCGCGCCCGCGGCGCGGCCGTCAACATCGTGCCGACCTCCACCGGTGCGGCACGGGCGACCAGCCTCGTGATGCCCAAGATGAAGGGCCGCCTCGACGGCATATCGCTGCGGGTCCCGATCCCCGACGGCTCGATCACCGACTTCGTGGGCACCCTCAGGAAGGAGGCCACGATCGAACAGGTCAACGCCGCCTACGCCGAGGCCGCCCGCCGGGGACCGCTCTCGAAGGTGCTCGACTACAGCGAGGACCCGCTGGTGTCGGCCGACATCGTGGGCCGGCCCGCCTCCTGCACCATCGACGCCGGCCTCACCATGGCCTCCGGGAACATGGTCAAGGTCTGCGGCTGGTACGACAACGAGATGGGCTACTCGACCCGCCTGGTCGACCTCTCGAAGGTCGTCGGCACCCGCCGCACCAAGAAGGCCAAGGCCAAGAGAGGCCGCAGGTAGCGACACCGGAGGCACCGGCGATGGACGTCCCCCGACTGGAGGACCTCGGCGACCTGGCCGGCCGCCGGGTGCTGGTCCGTTGCGACTTCAACGTCCCCCTCTCGGGAGGCGAGATCACCGACGACCTGCGCATCCGGGCGGCGCTGCCCACGCTGCGGTACCTGCTCGACGCCGGCGCCGAGGTCACCGCCTGCTCGCACCTCGGACGCCCCAAGGGGGTGCCCGACCCAGCGTTCGCCATGGACCCGGTCCGGGAGCGGCTGTCCGAGATGGCGCCCGGCGTGGCGCTGCTCGAGAACCTGCGCTTCGACCCGGGCGAGACGGCGAACGACGAGACGTTCGTCCAGCGCCTGGTCGACGGGCAGGACGCCTACGTCAACGACGCCTTCGGCGCCTCCCACCGTGCCCATGCCTCGGTGGTCGGTCCGCCCCGCCACCTGCCCTCGGCAGCCGGCCGCCTGCTGGCCCGCGAGGTCGAGGTGCTCGGCGGCCTCCGGGAGTCACCCCGCCGGCCGTTCGTCGGGATCATGGGCGGCGCCAAGGTCAGCGACAAGCTCGGCGTGATCGACGCCCTGCTGGGCGTCGTGGACGAGCTCATCGTGGGCGGAGGCATGTGCTTCACCTTCCTCGCGGCACGCGGCGCCTCGGTCGGAGCGTCCCTCCTCGAGGACGACATGGTCGAGACCTGCGCCCGCCTGCTCGACTCCGGCGCCCCGATCCGCCTACCGATCGACATCACTGCCCTCGGCCCCGGCGGCCGCATCGGCGACCCGTCGGCCGGTGGCGAGGTCCGCCAGGCCGGCACTTCGCTGCCCGACGGCTGGGCGGGGCTCGACATCGGCCCGGGCTCAGCCGTCGAGTTCTCGGACGTGATCGCCGAGGCCCGCACGGTGCTGTGGAACGGTCCCATGGGCGTCTTCGAGGACCCCCGCTTCGCCGCCGGTACCCGCACCGTCGCCGAGGCCGTGGCCGAGTGCCGCGGCTTCACCGTCGTCGGCGGCGGCGACTCGGCGGCTGCCGCCCGCCAGTTCGGCGTGGACGACCGCATGGACCACGTGTCGACCGGTGGGGGCGCGGCGCTGGAACTGATCGAGCAGGGCGACCTGCCGGGCCTGGCGGCCCTGCGGGGCGAGGCCTGACCCCCCATACCCGCACGACCCCGACGACGATCCGAGGACGAGGAGCGCAGACGATGGCGACCACCCGGCGACCGCTGATCAGCGGCAACTGGAAGATGCACCACAACCACTTCGAGGCCATCCAGACGGTCCAGAAGCTGGCCTTCGTGCTGAACCCGGCCGACCACGACGCCGTCGACGTGTCGGTGCACCCGCCCTTCACCGACATCCGGTCGGTCCAGACCGTCATCGAGTCGGACGAGATGCGCCTTCTGCTGGGCGCCCAGCACTGCCACTTCGAGGAGAAGGGCGCCTACACCGGTGAGGTGGCCCCCGGGATGCTGGCCAAGTTGAACGTGGCCCTCGTGATCGTCGGCCACTCGGAGCGCCGGCAGGTGTTTGGCGAGACCGACGACGACGTGCGCCGGAAGGTGGGCGCAGTGCTGGCCCACGGCATGACGCCGATCATGTGCTGTGGCGAGACCCAGGAGGAGCGCGAGGCCGGCGCCACCGAGGAGCGGGTCACGAGCCAGGTGCAGGCCGGGCTGGCCGGGCTCTCCGCCGACCAGGTGGGTGGCCTCGTGGTCGCCTACGAGCCCATCTGGGCCATCGGCACCGGCCTCACCGCCACCCCCGAGGATGCCCAGGCCGTGTGCCGGCTGGTGCGGCAGGTCGTGGCCGACGGCTGGGGGCAGGCGGCCGCCGACGCCGTGCGGATCCAGTACGGCGGCTCGGTGAAGCCGGTCAACGCCCCCGACCTGATGGTGCAGCCTGACGTCGACGGCCTGCTGGTGGGCGGGGCCTCGCTGGACGCCGATGAGTTCGCCCGCATCGTGGCGTACCACCGGCTCGTCGGTTGATGGCCGGGCTGGGCGCCGGGCCGATCCGGGAACCTCGCCGGTAGCCTGTCGCCACCATGTTCGTCCTCACCGCGATCCTCTTCGTCGCCTCGGCGCTGGGCCTCATCTTCCTCGTGCTGCTCCACAGCGGGAAGGGCGGCGGGCTGTCGGACATGTTCGGTGGCGGCATCGGCGCACAGACCGCCGGTTCCACCGTGGTCGAGCAGAACCTCGACCGCATCACCGTCGTGACGGCGCTCGTCTTCGTCTTCGCGACGGTGGCCCTCGGCCTGATGTACTGAGCGCCGCCCGGCGCCCCTCAGCGGGCGAAGGCGGCAGCGTGGATGCAGGCGGTCGGGAGCACCAGCGCCTGGCCGACGATGCGGTCGGTGCGCACGTGGTGCTCGATGCCGTGCCCCAGGCCCTCCCGTCGTTCCGAGGGCGCCCCGGCGAGCCGGCCGATGAACCGCAGCGCCCGGCCTGCCGAGTGGTGGCCGTCGCTGGTGGGTCGCTCCAGTAGGTGCGAGCGCACGAGGGCCGGCCAGTGGGGGCGCAGCAGGTCGGGGGTGGCGAACAGGTCGGCGGCGACGATCCGACGGCCGTGGGCGACCACCACGCCGCACTGGCCGGGAAGTGGACCCTTGCCGGCGAGGTCGGCGACGGCGGCGCTGCGCCGAGTGTCGCGCTCGAGGTAGGTATCGGCATCGGCCATGGCCCGGCTGGGAGAGCTGACCCCCATGCGGTCGAGTTCGAGGTCGACCGAGTGCCAGACGGCGCCCTGGTCGCTGTGGCGCTCCGCTGCCCGGCCGCCGACGGTGGCGAGCCGGGCGGCGACGGCGTCCTGCTTGGTACGGCGCACGCGTCGGGGTGCACGTTGAGCGTGCGGTTCTGGGCGCCCCCGACGAGGGTCTCGCCCTCGACCAGGAGGATGGCGTCGCTGGTGGGGTTGGTGACGGTGAGCGTCGGGACCGAGGCGTTGGGGAGTTCGTCGACCACGAGCCCGGACCCGGGGCCGGTGGCGATCGGGGGCAGGTCGGCCGGCGGGAGGTAGACGGGGAAGAACGAGACGCCGAGGCGGGTGATGGGGCGGCCGACGGCGGCGAACTCGAGGGTGGGGATGGCCATGGTGGGGGCTCCTGTTCGTCAGGGGGGTCTGCAGGAACGGTGTAGGCCGACCGTGTGACACGGCCGGGGCCCGATGGGGGCGCCGGATGGGGGAGACTGGGCTGATGGGCCGCTACGTGGGGGCGATCGACCAGGGGACCACCAGTACGCGCTTCATGGTCTTCGACCACGACGGTGGCGTGGTGGCGCAGGCGCAGCGGGAGCACCGGCAGGTCTTCCCGCAGCCGGGGTGGGTCGAGCACGACGCCGCCGAGATCCTCGCCAACACGACGGCGGTGGTCTCGGAGGCGCTGGCCGGGGCGGGCCTGGAGGCAGCCGACCTGGTGGCGGTGGGGATCACCAACCAGCGGGAGACGACCGTGCTCTGGGACCGGCACACGGGGGAGCCCGTGCAGCACGCGGTGGTGTGGCAGGACACCCGCACCGCCGAACTTGTCGAGCACCTGGCGGGAGAGGTCGGGCCTGACCGTTGGCGGGCCACGACCGGACTGCCGCTGGCGACCTACTTCTCGGGTCCGAAGGTGGCGTGGCTGCTCGAGCACGTCGGTGGCCTGACCGGTCGGGCAGCGGCCGGCGACCTGCTGGCCGGGACGATCGACGCCTGGCTGGCCTGGAACCTGACCGGCGGTCCGGAGGGCGGCCGCCACGTCACCGACGTCACCAACGCCTCCCGCACGCTCCTCATGGACCTCGACACGCTCGGGTGGGACGACGGCATCGCCCGGGAGATGGGGGTTTCGACCTCGCTGCTCCCCGAGATCGTTCCATCGGTGGGACGCATCGGCGTGCTGGCGGGGGAGTCCGCCGGACCGCTGGCCGGCGTGCCGCTGTCGGGCATCCTCGGCGACCAGCAGGCCGCCCTGTTCGGCCAGGCGGCGTTCTCGCCGGGGGAGGCCAAGAACACCTACGGCACCGGCTGCTTCATGCTCCTCAACACGGGAACCGAGGCCGTGCCTTCCGAGAACGGGCTGCTGACGACGGTCGGCTACCAGGTGGCCGGGGAGGCGCCTGTGTACGCGCTGGAGGGGTCGATCGCCGTGGCCGGGGCGCTCGTGCAGTGGCTGCGGGACGGCCTCGGCCTCATCGGGTCGTCGGCCGAGGTGGAGGCGCTGGCCCGTTCGGTGGACGACAACGGCGACGTCTACCTGGTGCCCGCCTTCTCGGGCCTCTTCGCCCCGCACTGGCGGTCGGACGCCCGGGGGCTCCTGATGGGTCTGACCGGCTTCTCGACCCGCGGCCACGTCGCCCGTGCAGCGCTGGAGTCCACTGCCTTCCAGACCCGGGAGGTGCTCGACGCAATGCGGGCCGACAGCGGCGTGGAGCTCACCTCCCTGCGGGTCGACGGCGGCATGGTCGTCAACGAACTCCTCATGCAGTTCCAGGCCGATGTCCTCGACGTTCCGGTCGTGCGGCCGGTGGTCGAGGAGACCACGGCCCTCGGCGCGGCCTACGCCGCCGGCCTGGCCGAGGGCTTCTGGTCGGACCTCGACGACCTGCGGGAGCGTTGGCGGGAGGGTGGCCGCTGGGAGCCGGACATGCCGGCAGGGGAGCGCGAGCACCTGCTGGCCCGGTGGTCGGATGCGGTGCGGCGCACCCTCGACTGGGCGTGACCCGGGGCTCGAAGCCGGTTCCCGCTGGGCCTGCCCGCCGGTAGCCTGTCGTCCGCTCCGGGTCCCCCGGAAGCGCCACGTCGGAGTGGCGGAATTGGCAGACGCGCCAGCTTGAGGGGCTGGTGCCCGCAAGGGCGTGGGGGTTCAAGTCCCCCCTCCGACACGAGGTTTCGGCTTAGATCCTGCCGTCGTCTTCGGCGGTTCGGGACTGGAGGCCGACGGCGTCAAGTTGGCGCTAGCGGCCTTTGCAGTCTTGGGGTCCATCTGGATAGCGATGGGTGTGGACGGAGCCATCACAGACATCGGGGCTGCGGCGAAGGACATGGACGAGGAACTGGCAGCCAGTCACATCGGGCGGAACTGGGCAAAGGCTCCCTTTGGAATGTTCCGGGTCCTGACCGCACTCTTCACGGCGCTACTCCTCGTCGCCGAGTTGATTGCGCTCTACAGCTAACTGCTGGGCGGCCTCTCCCGCCCTGATCGCGGCCTGTCAGGACAGGTGGGGCGAAGGAACCGTTGCCCGACTCGAAGTGGCGACGGCGTCGACCGCGGCCTGGTCGTCGCTCTCCAC
>LUMW01000354.1_pt1 | contig 11841 bp, 9 predicted proteins | sample 729761 | NCBI WGS metagenome assembly LUMW01 (sample SAMN03860302, study PRJNA289734) | marine metagenome | biome: seawater column; feature: ocean; material: water; isolation source: Red Sea water column Station 192 - depth 500m | place: Saudi Arabia: Red Sea | collected 2011-10-15 | depth 500 m
CGACTCGGTGCCCGACTCGGTCAAGGACATGCTCGTCCAACTCAAGGCCGACCTCGACGCCGGCGTCGTGCCCACCTGCGTGTGGGTCACCGACGCACCAGGATGTCCGGTACCCCGCACCGCTTCATGGCGCGGGGTAACAGAGGACGAGATCCACGTGGGTGTCACGATGATCGACTTCCCGTGGCTCATCGAGATGGGCCTGTCCACCGAAGGCTGGGGAGACCCGCAGACCATCTGGGAGGCCCTCCTGGCTGAGGTCAACGGCAACGGGGGAGTGCATGGCCGTCAGATTGTCGTCGACGGCTACCGCTACTACAGCCCCGTTCCGGGTATGGGTATTTCTGCCGAAGGCGTGTGTCTTGAGTTGGCGGCCGACATCGAGACGTTCGCCATCGTCGGTGGCTTCCTCGGTCCGTCGGAGATCTCGAACACGTGCATTACGGCCACGGCGAACACCATCCTCATCGGTGGTCGTCAGACCGCCGAGTGGTTGGCGGAGTCGACGGCACCGTGGCTCGAGTTCGGCACGATGAAGGAACGTCGCATGGAGGTGTTCCTGTCGCTACTGGACCAGGAAGGTCTGCTTGAGGGCCGCACGTTCGCCCTCGTCGGCGGCATGGACGGCCCTTATGAGAAGGCCAAGGAACTGATCACCGGCATGGGTATCGACCTTGCGCTCGACGCCTTCAACGACGTCACGGTGGGGGACACCGAGGCCGAGGACGCCCGCTGGGACGTCCTCGTCGAAAACGTCCGGTCTTCGGGCGCCGACACGATCTTCCTCGTGGGCGGCGAGCGGGCCGGTATCCGGAACCTGTCCTACGCAGGGATCGACATCGACATGTATGTCATGAACTCGGAGACGTATACGAGCCTGAGTGCGAGTGTCACTCCGGAGATGGCCGATGGCGGCATCACCCTCACCGGCATGACTCCGGAAGAGCAGTGGGAGACCGAGGGCACCCAGGCCTGTGCAGCGACGTTCAGGGAAGCCAATCCGGACATCGAGACCAGCAACCCGACCGACTGGGTTGAGGGTGAGAAGTGGTACACGGGCATCACGAATTACTGCAACTGGGTTGCGGTCCTCGTGGCCGTGCTCGAAGCTGCCGGTCCGAACCCGACCCACGAGTCATTCCTGGCCGGTGTCGAGTCGATGACGCAGTTCTCCTCACCTAGTTCGCCGTACTCCTCGTTCGGCCCGGGTAAGTACGACGCCAGCGACTCGTTCCGCCTGTCGGTCTTTGACGGCTCCGAGGGCGCCGGCGAGGACGGCTTGCTGACGCCGATGGGACCGGTGCTCGACGGCACGCCGTAGGCAACGGTCTGATCAACCGGCAAGGGCCGGTCCCGCCCGAAAGGGCAGGGCCGGCCCCTCCGGCCGTTTTGGGGGATCCAACTGGCGGGGATGCACCAGGGGCCGCTCGACTTGTGCCAAGATAACGGCGGTTATCAATTACTGATCGGGGCGTGACCTTGGCACACCAGGAACTGCCGTCGGAAGCCGACATGGCCGCCATCTACCGCTCGTGGCTGCTCTGGCTGCCCGCCTACGAGAACAAGTCCGACGACACGCTCCGGGCGTACGGGCAGGGACTCCGCCGGATGCTGCTCTACGCCGACATTCCGTCGGCCGACTTCCGGCCCGAGGACCTCACCCAGGCGGTCCTCACGGATGCCGTGCGTCGCATGAGAGCCGCCCGCCGCCGAAACGGACGCGGCGAGGAGATCCCGGCGGTCTCGAAGGCCACGCTCAGCCAGACCCTGGCTGCGGTGAACTCCTTCTTCGACTACTGCCTGGCGGAACGCCTGGTGGCCGAGGCACCCGACATCCGACGCATCCGGAAGTTGACCAAATTGGACAGCGAACAGGTCGACCCCGAGTACTACCGCCCGGCCGACTTGCGCGACCTGTTCGCCACGGCTGCCGCACCGGTGGAGCGCCATGGCGTGCGGTGGCCCGTCCGCGACCTCGCCATGTGCTCATTTCTGGCCGTCCTCGGCCTCAGGGCCTCCGAGCTGTGCAACGCCAATCTGGACTGGATCACCCAGGAGCGCCTGGTCGAGGTGGACGAGGCCGCCAACAGGATGCTGCACGTCCGAGGCAAGGGCCGCAAGATCCGGCGGCTTCCCCTCTCGGCCGAGTTGCTCGACGCCAACGAGCGTTGGCAGGCCACGCGTGGCGAGCGCTTCGGGACCCCGGCACTCGACGCTCCCCTGTTCTTGACCCACAAAGGTCTTCCCTTCAACTACCAGCAACTCCGCTACTGGCTGCGGCGGCTCAACCGAGAAGCCGCCCTGCGGGACCGTTCCCTCCACGCCCTCCGGCACACGGCTGGCGTCCAATTGGCCGCCGACGGCGTCCCGATGAACGTGATCCAGAGCCTGCTCGGACACGCCAGTGTCTCGACGACCGGCATCTACACGGAGCTCGCCGGCGGCGAACTGGTCGGCGTGTTGAACCGTTCTGAGGCCAACGGCCTGCTGCGCGACGCCCTGGAGGACGCCGCGTGAACTCGCTGCGGGCGAAGTTGCTGGTCGCCACTCCCCTGCTGCCGGACGACAACTTCCACCGGACGGTCGTGCTGCTCATCGAGCACAACGAGGACGGGGCGCTCGGCGTGGTCCTGAACCGGCCCCGGCAGGTGGGCGGTGCCGAGGCGGTCGCCCACTGGGCGGACCGGCTGCAGCCGCCGGGACTCCTCCACGAGGGTGGACCCGTGTCGGCCAACTCCGTCATCGGACTGGCCCGGGGACCGGACCACGGGCCCGAAGGCCTCGTCCCGCTCTACGCCGACATCGGGGTCCTCGACCTGCACCGCGACCCCGACGACCTTCCGGACATCGGCTCGGTACGCCTCTTCGCCGGCTACGCCGGCTGGACCGCCGGTCAACTCGAGGGCGAGTTGGCGACCGGATCCTGGTTCGTCCTGGATCCCGAACCCGACGACGCCCTCTCAGCCGACCCGGAGACCCTCTGGGGACGCGTGCTCGCCCGCCAGGATGGCCTGATGGGTCGGGTCGCCGACTATCCCGAGGACCCCTCCCTCAACTGAGCACGGCGGTCCCGGTCAGGCCCGGATCTCGACCGGCGTGCCGAGCGGGAGCCCGGCCAACTGCTCGACCACCGCGTCCTCGACGCGGATGCAGCCCAGCGAGACCGCCTCGCCCAACTGCTCCGGCTGGTTGGTGCCGTGGATGGCGACCGTGGGCTCGCCTCCGTCGATGATCCCCAGCACCTCGGAGAAGGCGGCGAGGCCCAGCAGCCAGGCGCCCCGCTCCGTGCCCGGGTCGGCCTGCTGCTGGATCTCGTTGACGTAGAACCGTCCCGTGGGTGTCGGCGTCTCCGGGGCCCCGACCACCACCGTGGCATCCAGCAGCACCTCGTGCCCCCGGTGCGCCGTCAGGCGGCGTTCGGCGAGGTCGACCACGATGCGGGTGTCGACCGTCGAGAGGGTCACGTCGGAGCGCCGCACCCAACCCGTCGTCCCGTTCGGCCGGACCGGCAGGAGCACCTCCACCCACTCGGGGTCCCCGAGGTCGGTGGCGAGGAGCACCCGTGGCCCGTCGACGGGACCCGGATCCGGGAGCTGCCACCAGACCTCGCCGTCAGCGGCCTCCCGGAAGGTGTCGAGCAGGGTGACCCCGGATGCGACCCGGACGACCGTGGCCACCTCGACCGGAGGCGCGCTGGTCGTCGACGAGGAGACCGTCGAAGAGGATGCCGTCGGTGGTGCGCTGGTGGTCGACGAGGAGACCGTCGAAGAGGATGCCGTCGAAGAGGATGCCGTCGGAGGTGTGCTGGTGGCCGCGTCCGTGGACGGCACAGAGGCACTGCGCACCAGCGAAGTCGTACTCGTGGTGCCGAGGTCGCGCATCACCGGCAGGTCCGATCCGCCGCCGCAGCCGGAGGACAGCAGCAACGCGAGGAGCACGCTGGTGCGCCGGGCGCGCATCGCACCTGTCTAGCCGCACTCGCCGGACCGTGCTCGGGAACGATCCGGTCCCGATGTCAGGGCCGCAGGACCTGCGATCCGGAGGCTTGTGGCTTGAGTAGCGGGGGCTGGAACACCGGGGTCGGAATCTCCACGCCGCGGTCGAGCAGGGCGGCCAGCACGCCAGCCAGGGCCCGTGCGTCGTCGAGCGCCTGGTGGGCGCCCACGAGGGGGACCCCCAGCGCCTCGGCCAACTGGCCGAGACGGCCCGGCAGTCCCTCCCGACGCGCCATCTCCAGGGTGTCGACCGCCTCGACCTCGAGGGGACCGAGACCGGCGTGCTCCCACTCCGACTTCAGGAAACGGATGTCGAAGGTGGCGTTGTGCGCCACCGGCACGAAGCCCGAGAGCTGGTCCGCGAGGTCCCCGGCCACCTCCAGGAATGAGGGCGCAGACGCCAGCCACTCGGGTCGGATGCCATGAACGTGCGTGGCGCCGAGTTGGCGGAGGTCAGGGTCCAGCAGCGTGGTCCACTCCCCCACCACCTCGCCGCCGGGCCCGGTTCGGACCACCGCCACCTCGATCACCCGGGCCCGGTCGGGGTCGAGGCCCGTCGTCTCGACGTCGAAGCAGGCGTACACCGGCGGACTCACGTCCCGGTCGTGGGCGTGTTGCGTGCCCCGCCGAAGCGGCCGAGGTCGAGGTCCGTCCGCTCGATGCTCGTGGCGGCCAGCATGATCCCGTCCAACGGGATGCCGATGGCGTCCGCCGAGCGGACCAGGCCATTGAAGATCGCCACGGTGGACGCCGCCTCCACCAGTCCCTCGGGTCCGAGCACGTCGAGCATCTCATCGTGCAGGGCCAGGCTCCCGGAGGGGTCCCGATTGGCCGCGTCGGCGTAGGCGAGGAGCAGGGCTCCGGCGGGGACGCCGGCGGCATCGCCCTCCCCCACCACCCCGGCCAGGTCGGCCGACCCGCCGGATGCGCTGCTGCTCTCACGGAGCAGCATCACGTGGGCGGACGTTCAGTAGAAGCACTCGTTGATCGCCGACGTGCGAGCGGCGAGCAACTCGACCTGCGGGCGGCAGAGGGCCCGCTCCTCCCAGACCAGGCGGGCGAACTGCGCCTCGTCCGCATACATCGCCTGCACGAGGCGCATCCGCACCACGTTGTCCGCCGGAACGTAGGAAAGGGCCCGGGCCACGTTGGGGCCCATCCACCCCTCGACCACCCAGGGGACGAAGGCCTCGCCGTCGGCGACGCCGGGTGGGACGATCCGGGACGGCTCGCCGCCCTCCGCCGCCGGAAGCGGTGGCGGGTCGGCGCCCAGGAGCCGGCACAACAGGTCGATCGGTACCGTCGTGACGGCGAGGGCGACCAGTTCCGTGTAGCGACCCGGACCCAGCGCCTCGATCGCCACGGCCGCCCACGCCGCGTCGATACGTCCGGCGTCGACGGCCACCCGACGGGCCACCTCGGTCACGACGGGCGAGAGGACCGAATCGGGCTTGGCGGGGAGGGAGCGGAGGTCCGGCACAGGCGTGCCGATGGGGAGCGGTTCGGCGGCGCGGATGGCCTCGACGATGGCGAGTCGCTCCGACCCGGTCCACCAGGTGCCGGGCGCACCGAGCCCCGCCCAGGCGTGCTCGACGGCCGACGTCGTGCGTTCCGGGAGCACGAAGGGCGCCATGCGATCTCGGACAGCGACCATGCCGGGACCGTAGTCCCCGGCCCGGTCGTGGCCGTACCCGTGTCCACACGTACGCTCCGCCGGTGCCGGCGCAGGACCCCTCAGGAGTACCCACCCAGGACGGCCGGAGCGGCCTCCAGCGCCGGACGCTCGGCGTCCTCATGGTCGCCATCCTCCCCGCAGGTGCCGCCATGAGCGCCGGCTACGGCAGCGCCGCCATCCTGGGCGAGGAACTCACCGGCAACGAGGCCCTCGGCGGCCTCGCCGCCGCCGCCATGACCACCGGAGCGGCCCTCTCGGCCGTACCCCTCGCTCGGCTCATGGCCGCACGGGGCCGCCGACCCGGCCTCACCTGCGGCTATGCAGTCGCCGCCGTGGGTGCGGTCCTTGCCACCGCGGCCGCCCTGTCGACGTGGTATCCGCTCCTGGTGGCCGGCATCCTCGGCATCGGGACCGGGAACGCCGCGAACCTGGCTGCCCGCTTCGCCGCCGCCGACCTGGCCGAGGAGGACGACCGGGCCCAGGCCATCGGCTCCCTCATCTGGGCCTCGACGTTCGGCACGGTGCTGGGGCCGACGATCGGTCTGGGGCCCGCACCGGCCGTGGCCGAGTGGATGGGACTTCCTCCCCTCGCCGGGCCCTACGTGCTGTGCGTCGTGCTGTTCGGGGCGGCCGGGCTGCTCGTCTGGCGGCGGCTGCTCCCCGATCCCCTGGCCGTCGTCGGCGGGGTCGGTCTCCCGGCAGCCGAGCGGCCCCGCTTCTGGGATTCGGCCCACCTCCTTCGCCGGTCCGCCGCCGGCCGCCTGGGCGTCCTCGGCATGGTGTCCGGCCATGTCGTGATGGTCGCCATCATGACGATGACCCCACTGCACCTCCGTCACGGCGGCCACCACCTCGAGGTCGTCGGCTTCGTGATCTCGCTCCACATCATCGGCATGTATGCCTTCTCCCCCGTGGTGGGACGCCTCGCCGATCGACTGGGCGAGCGGCCGGTCCTCGTCGCTGGCAGCGTTCTCCTGCTGGGAGGCGCACTGTGGACGGCATCCACCGGCGAGGGTGGGGTGCTCGGTGTCTACCTCGGCCTGTTCCTCATCGGCCTGGGATGGAGTTGCGGGATCGTCGCCGGATCCTCGCTCCTGGTCGGGGCATTTCCCCCGGCGCGACGCGTCCAGGTGCAGGGGCTTGCCGATCTTGCGATGACGGCCGCCGGAGCGGCTGCAGGGCTGGCCTCGGGGTTCGTGGTGGCCTGGACGGACTATGGGGTGCTCGCCCGGTGGAGCGGCGTCCTCGGACTCTCGGCCACTGCGGTGGTGATCATCGAGGCCGTTGGAGGGCGTCGTAGCGGCGTGCTTCGGCCCTAGCGGGCGTCGTCGTGCCCGGTCGCCAGTTGGCGGCCCTCGTCGACCGCCACGCAGGCGGCGACTCAGAAGGCGAAGTAGATGAAGGGTGCGACCCCGTCCGGTCCCAGCAGGTCGATGCCGAGGATCGCCACGACGACCACGGCTGCCTGCACCAGCACCGGCGCACGGCCCAGCGCGGACCAGGCGGGTGCAAGCCGGCCACGTGGGGCGAACTGCAGGAAGAGTCCGAGGAGCAGCAGCGCCACCACGCCACCGTCGACGGCAGGTGCCGAGGTCCACGAGCCGCCCAGGGCGCCGAAGACCTCGAGGGCCCGATCGAGGTCCACGGCACGGAAGAAGACCCACCCGGCACACACCAGGTGGAAGGTGGCCAGCGTCCGGAGGAAGCGACCGACCGGGCCGTATGTCTTGGCGTTCTCGCCCCGCCGGTCACGCACCCAGCGTCCCAGCACCAGTCCCCCGCCGTGTAGGAGGCCCCAGAGCACGAACGTCCAGCCCGCCCCGTGCCACAGGCCGCCGAGGAACATCGTCACGAGGAGGTTCCGGTAGGTCCGCCCCCTCCCCCGCCGGCTGCCCCCCATCCCGATGTACAGGTAGTCCCGCAGCCAACTGGAGAGGCTGATGTGCCAGCGACGCCAGAAGTCCTGCAGGGTGACCGCCCGGTACGGCTGGTCGAAGTTGTCCGGGAAGCGGAAACCCAGCAGCAGGGCGATCCCGATGGCGATGTCGCTGTAGCCACTGAAGTCGCCGTAGATCTGGAGGGCGTAGCCGTAGACGGCGAGCAGCGTCTCCAGCCCCGTCGCCCCACCGGGATCGGCGAAGACGCCGTCGACCAGCCGGGCGCCCAGCACGTCGGCGAGGACCACCTTCTTGAACAGGCCGCCGAGGATCAACTGCATCGACCGCCCGGTATCGAGGGGCGCACGGTCGTTCGTCGCCAGCTGTGAGAGGAAGTCCCGGGCCCGCACGATCGGGCCGGCCACCAGCTGTGGGAAGAAGGCCACGAACAAGGCGAAGTCGCCGAGGTCCCGGGTCGGCTGGAGCACGCCCCGGTGGATGTCCAGCGAGTAGGACATCGTCTGGAAGGTGTAGAAGCTGATGCCCACCGGGAGGATGATCCCGAGGGGTCGGGCCGACACCGTGATGCCCAGGTCGGCGAGCAGGTTCACGAACTCGACCACGAAGAAGTCGGCGTACTTGAAGAAGCCGAGCATCCCGAGGTTCGTGGCCAGGCTCAGCGTGAGGAAGGCTCGTCGACGACCACGGTCCGTGGAGGCGGCGATGGCCAGCCCGGTCCCGTAGTCGACCAGCGTCGAGATCCAGATGAGGCTCAGGAACCGCCAGTCCCACCAGCCGTAGAACACGTAACTGGCCAGCAGCATCGTGAGCTTCCAAGCGCGTGGGCGATGCAAGAGCACCGTGTGGACCGCCAGGACGAGGGTCAGGAAGACGGCGAAGGTGATCGTCGGGAAGAGCATGGCCGGACCGAGTCTGCCATCCCGCGCTCCGGGGTACGGCGACGGCGCCGCCGGGACCGCTCCCCGTGCCGACCGCAGCCCGCCGGTACGATCCGGCGACGATGTCGGCTCTACCACCACCGGACGAACTGCCCGACGGCGACCTCGACGCACTCATCGGCGCCTCCGGGATCCGTCGCGTCCACCTGCTGGCCTGGCGCGACCTCGACGACCCGGAGGCCGGCGGCTCCGAGATCCACGCCCACGAGGTGGCGAGCCGGTGGGCGGCTGCCGGACTCGAGGTCACGTTCCGGACCTCCCATGCGGCCGGACACCGGGCGGCGACCCGACGCGACGGCTACCGGGTGGTGCGCCGGGCGGGGCGGTACCTCGTCTTCCCCCGCGCCATCGCCGCTGAACTCCTCGGACTGCACGGTCGCCGTGACGCACTGGCCGAGATCTGGAACGGGGTGCCGTTCTTCTCGCCGCTGTGGGCAGCCTTCCCCCGGATGGCCTTCCTCCACCACCACCACGAGCTCCTGTGGCCCATGGTCCTCTCGCCGGGGCTGGCCCGGGTCGGCAGCCTCCTCGAGCGGCGCATCGCTCCGCCCTGCTACCGGAACACCCCGGTCGTCACCCTCTCCGAGAGTTCGCGGGCCTCCCTGGTCCGGGACCTCCGGCTGCCGGCACGTCGGGTGCATGTGGTCGAGCCCGGAATCCATCCGCGCTTCTCCCCCGGCGGCGACCGCTCTTCCACGCCCCTGGTGGTGGCTGCCGGGCGCCTCATGCCCTCGAAGCGCGTCGACGCCCTCATCCATGCGGTGGCCGGCGTCCGAGAGACCGGCCTCCCCGCCCGGCTGGAGGTCCTCGGCGACGGCGAGGAGCGCGACGTCCTGCGGGAGCTGGTCACTCGACTCGGCGCCGAGGAATGGGTGGCCCTGCGGGGACACGTCGACGAGGCGGACGTGGTGGACGCCTACCGGCGGGCCTGGGTCGTGGCCAGCGCCTCCTCGAGCGAGGGCTGGGGCATGACCCTGACCGAGGCCGCCGCCTGCGCCACACCGGCGGTGGCGACCCGCATCGCCGGACATGAGGACGCCGTCGACGACGGGATCACCGGCCTACTGGCGGACGATGACCGGGAACTTTCGGCCCATCTGGCCGACCTGCTCGGCGACGCTGACCGTCGATCGGCATTCAGCGCGGCGGCACGTGACCGTTCCACCCGGTTCGACTGGGACCGCACGGCGACGGAGGCCTTTCGGGTGCTCGCCTCGACCGTTCCGGCCAACCGGTGACTGCGGTCCTGCGGCGCCTGAACGGCCGGACCCCTGCCGCCGGCCAGGGGGATCGAGGTCAGGTCCTCACCCTGGCGGCGCTGTCCTGGATTCCCCTCCTCCTCACCCACCGCGGCATGGTCGCCGCCGACACCAAGCCGTACCTGACCCTCGACCCGTGGGGACTCCTCCTCGACGCCACGTCGATGTGGCAGCCGGACTTCGCCATGGGGACGGTCAGCCACCAGAACATCGGGTTCCTGTGGCCCATCGGGCCCTTCTTCGCGGTTGGCGACCTCCTCGCACTCCCCGACTGGTTCGTGCAACGCCTCTGGCTGGGTTCGATCCTGTTCGCCGCCGGACTGGGCCTGCGCTGGTTCCTGCGCACCCTCGGCTGGCGGGGGGCACCCGTCCTCGTGGCCTCGCTGGCCTACATGCTCAGCCCGTACCTCCTCGACTACGTGGCCCGCATCTCGGTCATCCTCCTGCCCTGGGCCGGCCTGCCGTGGATGCTGGGGCTCACCGTCCGCTCACTGCGCACGGGCGGCTGGCGGCATCCCGCCCTCTTCGCCCTGACCACCCTGACCATCGGCGGCGTCAACGCCACCTCCCTGCTGCTGGTCGGCCTGGGGCCCGTCCTGTGGATCGCCTGGAGCGTCCTCGAGGGTTCGGTCCCGTGGCGGCGCGCCCTCGCGGTCGCAACCCGCATCGGCCTCCTCGTCGCCGGGACCTCCCTCTGGTGGATCGCCGGGCTGCGGACGCAGGCGGCCCACGGCCTGCCGACGCTCCGACTGACGGAGACCTACGAGGTCATCGCCGAGGCCGCCACCGCCCCGGAGCTGTTCCGGGGGCTCGGCTACTGGTTCTTCTACGGGCAGGACAAGCTCGGTCCCTGGATCGAACCGGCCCACGCCTACACGCGCTGGGCCCTGCCCCTCTCGTACGCCCTTCCCCTCCTGGGCCTTCTCGCTGCAGCGGTGACCCGGTTCCGACACCGTGGCCACCTGCTCCTGCTCTTCGGCATCGGAATGCTCACGGCCATCGCCGCACACCCGTTCGACGCCCCCTCCCCCCTCGGCCGGGTGTTCAAGGCCTGGACGGAGACGGACGCTGGCCTCGCCATGCGCAGCACGCCACGGGCACTCCCGCTGGTGGTGCTCGCCACCGCCGTGTTCCTTGGCGCCGCGGCCGCCGCCCTGGCTTCCCGGCTACCGGAACGCCGTCGGAGCATCGCCGTCGTCCTCTGCCTGGCGATCATCGCCAACCTCTCGCCGCTCTGGACGGGCCAACTGCTGGGCGACAACCTCGAGCGGCCCGAGGAGGTGCCGGACCACTGGCTCCAGGTGGCGGGTTCCCTCGAGTCGCCGGCGCCCCACCAGACCCGCGTCCTCGAGATTCCCGGCAGCGACTTCGCGGCTCACCGCTGGGGCAACGCGGTCGACCCGATCCTCCCCGGACTGACCAACCGGGGACACGTGGCCCGGGAGTTGGTGCCCCTCGGCACCCCGGCCTCGGCTGCGCTGGTCGTCGCCCTCGACACCGAGGTCCAGGAGGGCCGCCTCGACACCGGTGCCCTCGCCCCCCTCGCCCGGCTGATGGGTGTCGGCGAGGTGGTGTTCCGCGGCGACCTCCAGTACGAGCGCTACCGGACCCCACGGCCACCCGACCTCTGGGCCGAACTGCTGGAGGCCCCCGGCTTCGACGAGCCGCGGCAATTCGGGACGGGCCCCCCGAACCTGCCCTTCCGGGAGCGGCCACTCGTCGACGAGCACACCCTCGACCGTCCACTGGAGGCGGCCGTTCCCCCCTACACCGCCGTCTTCGCCGTCCAGGACGCCCAGTCCATTCTGCGGACCGCCGATCCCACCCGGCCGATCATCCTTTCGGGCGACGCCGAGGGCCTGGTGGCAGCCGCCGGGGAGGGCTTCCTCGAACCGGGTCGACCGGTCTTCTTCAGCGCGTCCCTCGCGGAATCGCCCGAGGTCGTGAACCAGGCCGGTGCCCTGCTCCTCATCACCGACACCAACCGCAAGCGCGGTCAGCGCTGGGGGACCATCAGGGAGACGCAGGGCTACACCGAGCGTGCCGACGAGGTGCCCCTGGCCGACGACCCGACCG
>LUMW01000570.1_pt1 | contig 11836 bp, 11 predicted proteins | sample 729761 | NCBI WGS metagenome assembly LUMW01 (sample SAMN03860302, study PRJNA289734) | marine metagenome | biome: seawater column; feature: ocean; material: water; isolation source: Red Sea water column Station 192 - depth 500m | place: Saudi Arabia: Red Sea | collected 2011-10-15 | depth 500 m
TGATATCACCGTCCCACCGAACAACAGTGAATACACGCATCCGCTGATCCTGGTCCGACCCGATCAGCACGTTGCCTGGCGCGGACACTCCTGTCCAATTGACGGACTCTCCCTGATCGACCAGATCCGAGGGTGTACACCGGCATAAATGTCCCCAGGGCAACCTATTGTATCAAGTCGGTGCGATCAAGAATTGGGGATCAACCTCATCATCAGGTGTTCCATCCTTCAGATAGCGACGAAGATTATTCAGGAACTGTTCCGTCCCCCGATCCGATGTGCCACTGCCACGATTCGACATATGCGCTGTAATGATCACTTTGGGGTGTGTCCAGTAAGGATGTTCTACAGGCAATGGCTCTACTGAAAACGCATCTAACACTGCAAATTGCGGTCGATCTTGCTCAAGACCGGCTATCAACGCTGAATCGTCGATCAAACCGCCGCGGGCAACATTAATCAATAGTGATCCTTTTTTCATTGCGGCGACAAACGTTGTATCAACAAGCCCGGTGGTATCCGCATTTTCAGGACACGCCAACACCACCACATCACTTTTTGCCAGGGTGGCAGACAACTCTGCGCGGCCGATGACCTCGTCTGCTGCAGAATCTGGCGCGCCCGAACGGCGTAGCGTTGTGATATGAGCGTTAAAAGCCCGTGCCCGTTGTGCCACACGACGCCCGATATGTCCGAAACCAACAATTAGCCAACAGCTACCGAAAAGCTCCCTAAATCTTCTACTTTTCCATTCGACCTCACGCTGTGCCGACAGTCGAAACTCGATATCCTGAAAATAGTGAAGTGCATGCGCCAGGGTATATTCTGCAATAGCGATGGACTGCGCATAACTTTTGCTCAGTCGCACACCGCGCTCCGCAAGCGCCCTGTATAGCGGATTGTCAAGCCCGGCATGCCCAGTTTGGACCCAACGCAGCGTATCAAACTGCAGTAGCGTCTCAACATAGGGTTTCATTTCGCCGCGCGCCAAAATATCAAAGCTGATCCATCCTACTTCAGGTTTGATAGCGTCGGGTTTAATAGTTCGACCGCCAAGTGAAAATCTGCCGTCAGCATGCCAACAAATAACCCGCAAACTATCATCATCCGTTAAAGCCCCCGTAAGCCGCGGCAACGATTCCTCAAAAACAAGCAGGTCGACCATATTGAACTATTATCCCGTTAAATGTTTCGAACCAGGTCAACTGGTTATCAGCAATCAAGTCTAAGCTTTTCTCAATTTGAAACAGCTTGTTTCCGAATCACCCTGCCAGTACTGGGTAACCAGAACGCACACAATACTGCGACCAAGGCTGCAGCAGAAAAGAGCAGATAGATCACACCAAAAGTTCCGGTCCGATCAAACAGATCGCCTGCCACATAAACCGTTAAACCACCGATGCCCAGGGCGAGGACAAATCGGGCACCATAGGCCACCGAACGCCATCTGAATGGCGTGTACTGTGCCACCAACATATTCTCTGCTGCTGCGAAAGTCACCAGAAAAGACATCGCTAATAACATCGCCACTATCAGGCGGTGGCCAGATGCGTTCGCAACCAGAATCAATGCCGGTACCAGCAACATCCAGAACATGAGGTAGATGGTTCGTGGAGAATAGCGATCTGCAAGCCAGCCACCGATAAAGCTACATACCGATGATAACCCGATGACAATACCGGTGAGTATCCCGATTCCTGTATATGAATCCACTAAAGTGACTGTTAAACCTACTTCGAACACCTTCGGTGCTGTGTTCATCATTCCAGCGTATACAAAACCGTTACAAGCCATGGTCACGAGCAACACCAGGAATACACGACGATAGTCGCCATGCGCAGGCGCTGGTACCGCGATACGATCAGCGCTACGGTCCGATACCCAGCCCCGAGTCCAAGCAACCCACAGCAAGGCCCCCGTCAGAATAGCTATTGCCCCAGGCAACACAAAGGCCGCTCTCCAGGAGACATAATCAATCCACCGGTCACCAAACCAGCCTGCGGGTAGCGATCCCACACCAAACAGGATAAGACCCACGCTCGAAAGACCCAACATCTCACCATAAGACAGATCAAACTCACCTGGCAAATAAAGCACGGCGGTGGCATAAAGAATAGTCAGCATGTGGGTAAACACATGACCTGCATTCGAGAAAGCCATGGAAATCAAGGGGCCGGTATCATCTCGACTAGTATTCATATTCGTTACTGCCTGGGATAACGACTTTTCATGCTGCGGGGAGGCGGTCCACAGCCTCGAACAGACGCTCCACCTCATTTGCCTCGTTGTAGAGATAGGGACTCACCCGCATCGCATCCCCACGTTTGCTGACATAAACTCCCATTGAGGCAAGTCTCTCCTGGAGATCCTCTGGCCATCCCTGCTGTCGACGTATACCGATGATATGCGCGACTCGGCGATCCTTAGGTGGCATCAACATACCTCGATCCAGAGCAGCGACTTCTACAAGATCTGTCAGTATCTCGACAGACCGGCTAATTCGTTCTAGTCGCCATTCAATCAATTGCTCCAGCGCGGTAATAGCCATGGCGGGCAGTATCGGATTATTGCGTTCACCCATATCAAACCGACGCGCACCAGAAGCACCATCCATATCATCTCCCCGCATCATACCCAGCGGGGGGATATCATTTAACGTCCAAGTGTAATGCTCGATTGGCTGCGCTGAATGATGGCGGGGTGCCGCGTATAAGAAAACGCATAGGGGCACAACAGCCACTTATACCCGGATGCAATCATGAAATCAGGATCAATCTCGTTTACATCCAGTTCCATTGCACCCGCCGACTGCGTAGCATCGACAACCAGGGCGGCACCGACCTCACGACAACGTCGACCCAGTGCTACCAGATCGATCGAACTGCCGTCAGTCCACCGACATGGTGCAGTGGCAACGATTGCGGTGTTGTAATCGATGTGTGTAAGGATCGCGGTGGTCCAGTCCCAGTCATCAGGCGTGGGGACGACAGTAAGTTTGGCGCCAACCTCCCGTGTTTTAAGGTGCCAGGCGTGGAAATTAGAAGGGAATTGGTCTTCGATGACGACTATATTCTGGCCAGGAAGAACCGGCAGTGACTCAGCCGCCAGTTTTATCCCGTAGCTCGTTGAGTGAACTAATGCGATGTTGTTAGCCTCACTCCCGATCAGCACGCCATAGGCCGACCGGCACCGTTCAATCTCGTCTGCGGTACGGTCCCTATTCTGGGCATCCCATGGCTGGGCCTTTCTCATCACACTTTCTTGACCCGCACGACAAGAAATTTGCAACAGAGGTCCCTGAGACGCACAGTTGAGATAAACAATATCCTCTGGTATGTCGAACATCGCCCTTTGATTGGACAACCGGTCTGTCATGTGCTCCCCCCGTAATCCCTGGCTCATCGTGCGCTTACCGATGTCTTGAAGCGTACGCTATAAGACCCGACGGTATACCTGCTTTTCAGGCGCGCGTGCAACGACTTAGTCTAACCTTAAGCCTGAATGGCAGAACTGATTGTATTCGCTATGCGCATGGCATAATGCACAACAGGATCTGACTCGTGACGAACTGGTTGAGGCTGATTCGGATCAGTCATCGAAACTGGCCTGGACTCTATATCCCATGTACTTATGCTTGAGCGCGTAAATGACAGATAGCAGCACCTCTCATTTTCCACAACTCTTCTCACCTTTTAGGTTAGGTCATACGGAAACACCAAACCGTATTGTCTCAACCAGCCATGGTACGAACATGGCCAGCGAAGGCATTCCGACACCGCAACTGATTGCCTACCATGAGGCCAAGGCACGAGGAGGTTGTGGCACAGTAATGATGTTCGGCAGCGGCGCGGCCTCACCGTTGACACCGATCATGAACAACCACGTGAACCTTTGGGATGATCGTGCTAAAAATGGACTCCGCGACGCGGCACAGGCTATCAAGCAACACGGCGCACTGGCTATCAGCCAGGTCACCTCAATGGGTCGTCGAACCAATCTTCACGCTGACATCTTCGGTCGCGGCCCCTCAGCTACGTCCTGTGAACTGTCCCCGGCAATTCCTCATGTCCTGACAATCGGCGAAATAGAACAGATCACCGCCGATTACGCTCAAGCATGTGCCACGCTTAAAGACTGTGGCTTTGATGGAGCCGATCTTGCCTTTTACGACGACCAGCTACCGGATCAGTTCTGGAGCCCTCAAACCAATCATCGACGTGACCGTTACGGGGGTGCACTGGAGAACCGGCTGCGATTTTCTCTCGATGTTCTGGACGCGATCCGCGGCGCTGTAGGCCGGGATTTCATCGTTGGCGCACGGGTATCCGGTGATGACCGACTGCCGGGTGGGCTGTCACCTGAGGAACTCCTGGAGATCATCCAACGACTGGATCGTACGGAGCAACTCGACTATTTCACGGTGACCGGCGGTACGATCTCGACTTTTCGCTCACGCGGTTGGAACATCCCATCGGCCTACTACGGTCTGGGTACCTTCGTTAGTCTGGCCGGTCGGGTCCGATCTGCCGTAGTCACTCCGGTGATTGTGACCGGCCGAATCGTTACCCCTGATCAGGCTGAACGGGTACTTGAGAGTGGCGCGGCTGACCTAGTCGGTATGACCCGCGCACTGATTGCTGATCCCGATCTGCCAACAAAAGCCAGGAACCAGCAGCCCGAACAAATTCGTGTGTGCATGGGCTCGAATGAAGGCTGCATCGACCGGCTGTATTTCGGACTGCCGATTGGCTGTGTACAGAACCCAGTTGTCGGCAGAGAACAATCCTGGGGAAATTTCAACCCAGCTACAACACCTCGACATGTTGTGGTAATCGGTGGGGGGCCGGCAGGTTTGGAAACCGCCAGGGTTGCAGCCTCCCGCCATCATAAGGTGACACTGCTAGAACGTGACAGCGAACTGGGGGGCGCTATAAGAATCGCTGCCCGTGCATCTGGATGGGAGAACTACCTGCAGTGCGTGGCGTGGCTCGAGCGGCAGGTGCGCGAACTTGACATTGACGTTCAGCTCGAGACTGATGCAACGACTAATCTGATCCGTTCACTGTCACCCGATGCGATTGTTGTTGCGACTGGCGCAGAACCAAGAAGACCTGATCTGCCTGGTGTTGATTTGCCACATGTTGTTACGGTGGCGGACATCCTTAGTGGTAGCACAGCCCCATCGGGACGCAGCGTTGTGCTCGATGAAACCGGCTATACACCGGGCGTTAAAACCGCTGATACCTTAAGTCAATGGGGGTATGACGTTGAGATCGTGACCCGCCAGTATGCATTGGGCGAAGACATTGGTACGACTATTAGAGCCGTCCTGTACGAACGTTTGTTGCGCTCTGGCGTCAGGATCACCACTTTGCACACACCCGTCGAGATCACGACTTCCGGGGTTCGCTTGATGCATGTGCTTACAGATGAAGAACGTTTTATTGAAGCAGACACTGTGGTTCTTTCTTCCAGTGGTATAGGGCGCGATGCGCTCCACCGTGAACTGGTTGAAGGAAACAAGTACGAACTCCATCTGGTTGGGGATGCTTTTGCGCCGCGTCACTTAAGACATGCCATGGTGGATGGCGCCCGGACCGGACGGGCACTGTAGGGACCTATGTCCTGGCCTGATCAATCGTCGCTGTCGCAAGCACTGTTCACCAGGGCGCAGAAGGTTCTCCCTGGCGGTATTTCAAGGCTGCAAACGCTGGTTCAACCGTTTCCGATCTATGCCATCGAGGGTCAAGGCGCAACGATAACAGACGCGGACGGTGTACCGCGCACAGATTTTATGAATAACTTTGCCTCTCTGATTCATGGACATGCACATCCAGAAATTCTCAGCGCTGTCACCGAGGCCATGCACAAAGGCACCTGCTTTTCGATGCCCACGGAGCTAGAAATCCAGCTCGCCGAATTAATTGTAGGCCGAGTCAAGCGGGTCGAGAAAATCCGCTTCTGCAACAGTGGGACCGAAGCTGTAATGCTTGCCATCAAAGCAGCGCGGGCGCGGACGAACCGACCCTGCATCGCTAAGATTGAAGGTGCCTATCACGGGATGTATGACTATGCAGAAGTCAGTTTAGATTCTTCGCCGGCTAATTGGGGTGACGTGCCTAACCCGTTAGCCTATACACGCGGTACCCCTGTGAGTGTCTTAGAAGACACTATCGTCATACCGCTCAATGACAGCAACACCAGCGAGCGGCTATTGCGTGACTGTGGCGACAGATTGGCTGGCGTACTGATCGATCCTGTACCGTTATCCTGCGGGCTGGTACCGATGGCCGATCATTTTATCGACATGCTGCATCGCGTAAGCCGTGAACTCGGTGCGCTGATCATCGCTGACGAGGTCATCGCATTCCGGCTTGACTATCATGGTGCACAGGCAAGGTTCGGAATCAACCCAGACCTCACAACCTTTGCCAAGATAATTGGAGGCGGCTTCCCTGTTGGAGCCATTGGGGGAACTGAAGATGCCATGTCTGTTTTTAGCCATAATCAAGGCAAGCCCCCAAACCCGTCTAGTGGAACATTCACAGCAAACCCAGTATCGATGGCAGCGGGACTCAAGACACTAGAGATGCTAGACACCAAAGCCTACGATTACCTCGAAGATTTAGGCACTTACGCCAGACATGTCGTGGAAAATACATTTGTTGCGGCTGGATTCAAGGGACAAGTCACCGGGGCCGGCAGCATGTTTCACCTGCATCTCCATGATCGTAAAGTGACTGACTATCGGACGTTCTTCCTGACTGAGGTTGAAGCTGAAGCGACCAGCCGACTTCATCTTAGACTTCTAGATGCCGGATACATTCTCTCACCTAAATTGGGTGGTTTTCTGTCTACCGTGAATACACCAGACCAAATCGACGGATTCGGCAATGCGCTGGCCACTGCCCTCACCAGTGAGATGACTGAACGTTGACGTGTTCGGCACCCGTCGAAATCCGACTCTATGAGACTATAGATTTAGGCTATCGCACATAGATTCGAATTATCACAATCCCGGCGTGCTGATTATAATCGGGACCGGCAGTTCCAATTGAAAACGACTGCTCAATAGATCATCAACCATTCAATCGCAACGGAGGAAAATATGGCCAAAGGATACTGGATTAGTGCTTATCGGGAAATCAACGATCCTGCAAAGCTGGCAGCCTATGCGGAACTGGCAGCACCAGCAGTAAAAGCCAATGGTGGAAATTTCTTGGTTCGAGGAGGGGCAATCACAGCCAAAGAGGCTGGTGTGGCCGAACGCACAGTGGTTGTCGAATTTCCCAGTTATGATGACGCTCTAAGCACGTACCAAAGTGATGCCTATCAGGCGGCACTTGAAAAACTTGCAGGTGGTGTGGTGCGAGACTTTCGAATTGTCGAAGGCGCTGAATAGGTACTCACGACATCAGTTGCACTACTCCACCTGATAACGTGCTACAGCTTCATCATTCCATTGGATACCATTACCGACAGTCGTCGGTACTTGCACCTTGCCGCCTGAAGCAACTGTAGGCTCACGAATAATTGGGCTGGCCCAGTCGACATACTCAAGCCAGTCTGCGTTGTTGGTCGTGGCCATCAGGTGAATGCTGATCTCTGGGAAAAGATGCGTTGATACAGGAATGCTTTCAGCCTCTGGCAGGGTGACAGCTGCACGCCAGCCAGAGACACCAGCTATTCGCTGTACATCCAGCATATAGAAGTCAGCCGCTTTGGCTTTCAGAGCTTTCTGGAATTCAAGTGGGTTGAGTAGATTCTCACCCGTCTGGATCGGGGTATCCACTGCGGCTGCTACTGCGGATGAACCGTGGTAATCATCATATCGAACAGGTTCCTCGATCCAGTACAACCCCTCGCCATCCAATGCCTGACAACGACTCAGAGCCTCTTTGCAGTCAAGTCCCTGATTGAAGTCGCTCATCAGATCGATCGCGTCACCACAACTGCGCTTAACTGAACGAACCGCAGCGAGATCCTCTTTAAAAGTCTCATATCCCAGTCGCAACTTGACTGCGCTGAAGTCACCCTCGGCGAGTAATTCCTGGGCCTGGTCTGCGAGTTTCTCTGGATCCCCCTTTTCGAGCCAAAGCCCACAGCTGTTATAAGCCTTCACGTATTCTTTTGGATCACCCAACACCTTAGCTAACGAAAGCTCTTCTGATTTTGCCCGTATATCCCAGAGTGCCATGTCTAGCCCTGCGAGCACTTGGCCGAGGATGCCGTGAGTATCCAACAGTCGAAGCTGCTGTCGCAGCAACGGGTCAACCTGCTCTGGGTCAGCGTTCATACCCCGCACCAGTTCTTCGATCGCAGCCACACAACTCATGGTTGGCTTTAACATCGATTTTAGAAATACAAACAGATACGCATGACCCGTCAACCCTACATCAGTTTCCACATCAAGAAGAACTAGGGGTAGTTCGCCAATGGCACCACTGGCTGTCACTGGTGGATGCCTGAAAGGCACGAGAACCGGTGTTGTCTTAATATTAGAAATAACAATGGCCATATCACACTCCTTATTGGGGGTGCTGAATAAGTCGAGGCATCAGCTACAGGCCCAATGGGTCAAATACTAAGGTCAAGAAGATTGTAGTCGTGGATCGCTTGTTTCGCGTCTTCGTTCCATTTCAGCGTCTCACCGCTCTCAACGAACGGGGCGTAAGCATAGGGTGATTCATCTGGAAACCGTTGGCGCCGGGCATCGATCCCGTATCCGATCATTCGCGAGCGTTTGCGAATCCGTGCTTCGTCATAAACCGCCGGCGCATTATGTACGCCGCCGCCCTGAACATCCATTACGCTGGAACGCCGGTGATATCCGAGCGTGAAAGAAACACGCCAGTCTGGGCTGGTATTGGCAAATGAACCGTGTACCAGTTGCCGGTTATGGATCACGACGTCTCCCGGATCACAGATGTACGGGACAGCATCGGGGAGCCTCTCTGACCCGTTGTCCGCTACCCAATCCGAAATATCAACCTTGCCTAAACGATGCGAGCCAGGTACTGCCCAGACAGCATTGGCTGCAGTACAGCCATAAAGTTGCGCATGAAACGTGTATCCGTGAATACTGCTGTCCCATTCAGGGTTGTCCCAGTGGGTCACGCCGTCTTGATGCCACGCCACGGATGCTCCGAGCCCAGGTTGCTTGATAAACATGGCTTCATTAAATGGGACAAAATCCTCTCCGTTGAGACTTGCGGCCAGCTTAAGCAAATCCGGATGTGCGTAAAGGCGTAAAAGAGCCTCTGAATGCTGAAGTACGCCCAAAATCAGATAAACGGTTTGTTCGGGCGAATCGGCCGACGGCTGGGGTTCTACCATCTTTACCGGGTGGCGACCCACAGCACGATCGGTTCCACCAAAAGGATCTCCCAGAGGTCGGGACCAGAACAGACTTGCTCCTTTACAGTCAACGCCCAATGCCGGTCGGCCCTGTTTATCGGCAGAAGACCCCGTAGTAGTCGGTAGTCGTTCGAGAATGTCAAAAAAATCTGTTTCGATGTCACCAAGTTCATCGGAACCAATCAGATTCTTCAGAACATAAAATCCGTGTTCATCTACCGATGACTGAATGTCGGGGTGAAGATCACCATTATCCAAAAACTCCAAAGATCCCCGGTTTGGTAGCGCCAACGCACGCGCTCGACCAGTATTGAAATAGGCCTGCATAGCCGTTTCGTGCTCGCCATAGTCGGCTTGGATACCGTCTTGCCCAATATTGATTAAGGGTTCTTTCATGATGGCTGTATGACCAATTTACAGCGTCATTCGTTTCAAAAATAGTATAGAACAATATGCCTGTCCTTACCGACATTATTGAAATCACAGGCCCACTTACAGCACGGGTTAGCTGTCGCCGTGTGTATCGACTAAATGTCAATGCGTCACAATAACGTACACTGCTGTATCTAACCCCAATAGTGAAAGTCTGTGATTCCTAATTTTGAGTTGCTACTTCCTGTGCTACTCGCACTGCTCGCCGCAGTGCTTTTTGCGTTTGGCAACCAGTGCTCACGGATCGCGATGCGATACACAGATTCACAGACTGCCTCACTATTCCAGATCGGCGTCAGTACGGCCTTGTATTGGCTGATTGCGCCGTTTTATCTTGAACCCAGCTTCTGGAATTCCCCGGTTCTTCCACTTCTTGCCGCTATCGGGCTGATTCGACCTCTGCTTTCAGCAAATCTTGGTATGGCAGGTACCCGGATACTTGGTCCAACAATCTCGAGCACCTTGGCGGCCACTGCCCCGCTGTTTGGCGTTGCACTGGGAGTTGTGCTGCTTGCAGAAACGCTATCCTGGGAGGTTGCATTCGGAACAGCTGGAATTGTATTTGCTGTCGCCATCCTGTCTTGGCAACGCGACTCGGGTCGAACCTGGCCACTGATTGCCCTGTTACTGCCTATAGGCGCCGCTATGATTCGAAGCCTGGCACATGCGTTAGCCAAAATAGGCCTTGAAACGCTACCCAGCCCGTATTTCGTCGCGCTGATTGCTTACACCGTATCCTTTCCGATCGCGCTGGCCAATGACCTTCGAATCCGGCGACATAATCGGCGGCGACTGTCCACAGCCGGGCTGAAGTGGCTGGTCTTTACAGGGCTGATCTATGCTGTATCCGTGCTGGTTCTGAACACTGCCCTGATGTCTGGGCGGCTGATCATTGTCAGTCCAATTGTCGCCTGTTCACCGTTGTTTACGTTACTCCTGGGTCGGTTCGTGTTTCGGGAGGAAACCCTGAATCGCAAGGTTACTGTTGCTGTTCTGCTCGTGGTTCCCAGCGTTATTCTGATTGGTCTACGTGCCTGAACGTTTTAACCTGACAGAATCTGCCAACAGCTTTAGGGTGTGACAGAAGTTTATTCGGAGATTTGAAGATTCACCCGTCGCAACAGTCCCTCCAGAGGTAAGTCATGAATCCCGACATTTCTTAAGGCATCAATCGTGTTCACGAGGTAATCGCGGCACGAACCCAGTTCGCCTACTGCAGACCCGATCATTACGGCCTGAGCATCCTCAGAAAGATCACCTGCACACTGTGGATGAAGTTCGTCGACCACAAAGGTCAATGCTGTGGTGATTTTGGAATCTACCTCTACGCTGACCCACTTTGGCTGATACACCGCCGTGAGCATTTCTCTTTCCCAGATAGATGTCAGGGCCTCAGATCTGCCGTCCTCAGGAAGCGGCATAAGAACACCCTGACAAGACGCAGAATCAGCGCGAAGGCCCAAACCGAGGCCAGGGCTATCCGGTGCACCCCGTGCTTCAACAGTGAAAACACAAAAATCGCGTCTATAACCATGGAGTATGGCTTTACATCTTGACTGTACTTCGAAACAGGGCCGCCAAATCAGTGACCCATACGCGAACAACGAAATCGTTTCCGGGTCTGGTGCTGATTCAATCGTGCTTTGAAGTGATTGCCCCCGCTCACGAGTGGTTAGATGGTCAAAACGCTTCATGATATTGCGCCCCTATAGTTTCACCCATACCCGTTCAATGTTTTGAACACTCCCGTAACTATGGCCATCGCTACCGAACAGCGAACTGAAACCGTATAATGCGCTGCTGCTTTGATATGCCTTGTCGCTGACTATTCACCAGCTTGACCATTCTTTCATTTCGATTGCACATCAACAACCGCGCCTCAACATGCTGATCTTTGTCTATGATCGTGGCTTTGCGTCAACGATCGGCACTGTGGTCATACCAGTCAAAGCAGCGAACGGATGAAGCCAACCCCGTCCGGTCAACCCTCACGTGCTGAGGAGTATCGCTCCGCACGAAAACTGGCCATCGAGATACTCGCTAGGAT
>LUMW01001418.1_pt1 | contig 11761 bp, 12 predicted proteins | sample 729761 | NCBI WGS metagenome assembly LUMW01 (sample SAMN03860302, study PRJNA289734) | marine metagenome | biome: seawater column; feature: ocean; material: water; isolation source: Red Sea water column Station 192 - depth 500m | place: Saudi Arabia: Red Sea | collected 2011-10-15 | depth 500 m
ACCGGGATCGGCAAGACGCTGGGCTATCTGGCCCCCGCCTCCCTCTGGGCGGAACGGTCCGGCGGCACGGTATGGGTATCGACCTATACCAAGAATCTGCAGCGCCAATTGCGGCGCGAAAGCACCCGCGCCTGGCCCGAACGGCGCGCCGACGGATCGCGCCCGGTCGTGGTCCGCAAGGGGCGCGAGAATTATCTCTGCCTCCTCAATCTGGAAGACGCGCTGCAAGGCGGCTTTTCCGGCCGCCCTGCCATTCTGGCGCAGCTGGTGGCACGCTGGGCTGCTTATTCGCAGGACGGCGACATGATCGGGGGCGACCTGCCCGGCTGGCTCGGCACGCTGTTCCGCAAGCGCGGCATCGCGGCGCTGACCGATCAACGCGGCGAATGCGTATATGCCGGGTGCCCGCATTACCGCAAATGCTTCATCGAACGCAGCGCACGGGCGAGCGCGCAGGCCGATCTCGTCATCGCCAATCACGCGCTCGTCATGGTCAACGCCGCGCGCGGGCGCGATCATGCGCAGCGCCCCACCCGCATCGTCTTCGACGAGGGGCATCATGTTTTCGATGCCGCCGATTCGACCTTTTCCGCCGCGCTGACCGGGCAGGAGACGATAGAGCTGAGGCGATGGATCGTCGGCCCCGAACGCGGCAATCGCGGACGGCGGCGGGGCCTCGCTGCGCGCCTCGCCGATATTGCGAGCTATGACGAGGCCGGCGGCGAAGCGATCGAGGCTGCCGTCGCGGCAGCGCAGGATCTGCCTTCCGACGGCTGGCTCGTCCGGCTGGCGGATGGCACGCCGATGGGGCCGCTCGAAGCCCTGCTCGCCCAGGTTCGCGCCACCACCTATGCCCGCGACGAGAGCGGGCAGGAAGCGGGCTACGGGATCGAGACCGAGACCGCCTCGCTTCCCGGCGAACTGGTCGAGGCGGCGGGCACGGCGGCGCAGGCGCTTGCTGCCATCCGTACCCCGCTGATGAAACTGGCCGGGCGATTGGAAGCGGTGATGGCCGACGCGCCCGACTGGCTCGACGGACAAGGCCGTGCGCGCATCGAAGGGGCGCGCCATTCGCTCGCCTGGCGGATCGATCTGCTGGCCGCGTGGGAAGCGCTGCTGTCGCGTCTCGGCGGCCCGGCGGACCCGGATTTTGTCGACTGGCTGGCGGTCGATCGCAACGATGCGCGCGAATTCGATATCGGCCTGCACCGGCACTGGGTCGATCCGATGAAGCCCTTCGCCCACACCGTTCTGGAGCCTGCGCATGGCGTGATGCTGACCAGTGCCACGCTGACCGATCGGGGCGAGGAAGGGCCGGACTGGCCGCACGCGGTCGCGCGCAGCGGTGCCACCCATATCGAAATCGCGCCGCGCACCAGCCAGTCGGACAGTCCGTTCGATTATGCAAACCGTGCCGAGGTGCTGATCGTCACCGACATCAGGCGCGGCGATATCGCCGGGCTGGCGGGCGCCTATGCGCGGCTGATCGAAGCGTCGGATGGCGGCGTGCTGGGCCTGTTCACGGCGATCCGGCGGATGCGGGCGGTGCATGGGCGCATCGCGGACCGGTTGGCGCGCGCGGGCCTGCCGCTCTATGCCCAGCATGTCGATCCGATCGATACCGGCACGCTGACCGATATTTTCCGCGACGATCCGCGCGCCAGCCTGCTGGGCACGGACGCGCTGCGCGATGGAGTGGACGTGCCGGGGCGCAGCTTGCGCTGCGTCGTCATGGAAAGCGTGCCCTGGCCGCGCCCGACCATTCTCCACCGCGCCCGCCGCGCCGCCGCGGCGGATGAACCGGGCGGCGCGAAGGGGCATGACGATCGCCCGTCATCCGCCTGACGCTTGCGGAAGCTTTACAGCGCGTCGCCCACGGTGTTCATGCCGTCACGGGTAGCGAAACGGAGAGCGCGTGAAGATTCTCGGCCTGATGCGGCATGCGAAATCGGACTGGAACGATGGCGACACGCGCGATTTCGATCGCGGGTTGAACGCGCGCGGGCGCAAGGGCGCGCGGTTGATGGGCGATCATATCCGCAATCACGGCATCAAGTGGGACACGCTGATCGCCAGCCCCGCCCAGCGGGTGAAGACCACGCTGGAAGAGGCTTTGCCCGATCGGGAGCCCTCTTGGGACCGCCGCCTGTATCTGGCCGGGACCGACACGATCATGGACGTGCTGCACGAAGCGACCGGCAAGGCCGTGCTGATCGCAGCCCACAATCCCGGCCTTGGCGACATGGTCCTCGAACTGGTCGCACCGGCCCATGAAAACGCGCTGTTCGACGAGGCGAAGGTCAAATTCCCGACCGCGAGTTACGCCGTGTTCGAACTGGATATCGACGATTGGGCGGAGCTGGGGCCGGAATGCGGCAAGCTCGTCCACTTCGCGCGGCCCCGCGATCTCGACCCCGAACTGGGGCCGGAGAGCTAGCGCAGGATCCGGGGCCCCGCCCCGCTTTCGCCCGCCACGTCCTGCGGGTTGTAGATCTGACAGGTCTTGAGGCTCAGGCAGCCGCAGCCGATGCACCCGTCGAGATTGTCGCGCATCGCCTGCAATTGCGCGATGCGCTCGTCCAGCCCGCCGCGGATCGCTTCGCTGATCTTCCACCAGTCGAAACTGCTGGGCGTGCGTCCCTTGGGCAGCGCGCGCAGATGCTCGCCGATCTCTTCGAGCGAGAGGCCGAGCTTCTGGACGATCAGGATGAAGCTCAAGCGCCTAATATCGCTACGCAAAAAGCGGCGTTGATTGCCGCCGGTGCGCATCGGTTCGATCAGCCCCTTGTCCTCGTAGAAACGGATCGCCGAGACGCTGAGCCCCGTGCGGCGGGCGAGTTCGCCTATGGTGAGTGTGTCGTTCGGTCCCATCGATCACAGTCATAGCGACGTTGCAGCTTGACCTCAAGAGAACTTGAGGTTGCATGAATGCGGGCACCGGACCTGCCGCAAGGGAAGCCTGCCTCACTGTCGAAGCGGGCGCACGCGGCGGTTCGGATGGAGATTTCCATGCCCGATCAAACTCATGTTTCGGCCCGGCTCGAACACGTCAATATCTCGTCGCGCGATCCGGACCGGCTCGCCGATCTGATCGCCCGGATCACCGGATGGACCCGCCGATGGGAAGGCCCGGCCATGGCTGGCGGGCGCACCATCCATCTCGGCGATGCGCAGGCCTATCTCGCGATCTATACCAATCCGGACGTCGCCGCCGGGTTCGGCAAGGGAGCGCCGATGAACCATATCGGGATTGCGGTCAGCGATCTCGATGCGGCGGAAAAACTGGTCGCGGAGGCCGGTCTTCGTCCCTTCAATCAGGGGCAATACGATCCGGGTCCGCGCAGTTTCTATTTCATCGACTGGGACGGGATCGAATTCGAGGTGGTCAGCTATGAATGAGCCGCAGCTTCGCGAGCCGATGTTCGGCCACCTTGCCCGTAAGCGCCCTGAAATCCCGCCATCGAACCGAGCGGCACATCTTCGAACCGGCCCAGCCACCGGCGCGCCATCTTGGCGAGCGGGATCGGGTTGAGATAATGCCGCTTGCAGCGCCCGTCGCGCTCGGAAGCGACCAGTTCGGCCGCTTCCAGCACGGCGAGGTGCTTGGCCACCGCCTGGCGCGTCATCGGCAGGTCTTCCGACAGGTCCGACAGAGTCATCCCGCCCCGCTCGCTCAAGCGATCGAGCAGCAGCCGCCGCGTGGGGTCGGACAGGGCGGAAAAGGTGTCGGTCATGCGCGGCAGGCTATTGCGCGCCGCATGAGTCGCGCAAGCTGGCACCCGGCGCGCAGGCCGATTTGTCCACGATCGGGATTCCCGGCGCTTTTTCGCTTGCGCGCGAGGGCTCCGGTGCCCCTAGAACGCTGCATGAGTTCCGACGACGCGCCCACCCCCTTCGCCATCCACGATCGCAGCATCGCACCGGGCACGGCGGAAATCCTCACCATTCCCGTCAGCCAGCAGGTCACGGGTCTCGATTCCTCGCTCGCGCTCAAAGTGATTCACGGGGCGAAGCGCGGGCCATGTGTCTTCGTGAGCGCGGGCATCCACGGGGACGAGATCGTGGGTGCGGCCATCGTCCAGCGCCTGCTCGACCATCTGATGCCGGAAACCCTGTCGTTCTGGCGCCCGCGGTTAATATCTACGGCTTCGCCGCGCACAGCCGCTATCTGCCCGACCGGCGCGATCTCAATCGCAGCTTTCCGGGGAACGAAGGCGGCAGCCTCGCCGCGCAGCTGGCGCATTGTTTCCTGACCAATGTGATCGAGCGCTGCACGCTCGGCATCGATATGCACACCGCAGCGGTCCATCGTTACAATCTGCCGCAGATCAGGATCGCATCGGGCAGTCCCTATCTCGTCGAACTGGCGATGGCCTTCGGCGCGCCGATCATCGTCGAAAGCCCGTTGCGGCCCGGCTCGATGCGGGCGCTCGCCGCCGAGCGCGAAGTGCCCATGCTCCTCCTCGAAGCGGGCGAGGCGCTACGCTTCGATCGCTATTCGATCGGTGTCGGCGCCGCGGGCGTGCTGCGCGTGCTCGCCCATATCGGCATGATCACGGCGAGCGACGGGCTGGAGAATGTCGCAGTCCCGATGCGCGCCAATCGCTCCACCTGGGTACGCGCACCGCGCGGCGGCGTGTCGCGCCGGGTACGCAAATCGGGCGATATCGTGCGGCAGGGCAATCTGCTGGCCGTGGTCGGCGGCTTGTTCGGCGAGGACGGGATCGAACTCGTCAGCCCGATCGATGGCGTGATCATCGGCCACGCGACGCTGCCCGTGGTCAATCAGGGCGATGCGCTGTTCCATGTCGCCGAAATCGACTCGCTCGACCATGTCGGCGAAAATGCGCACTCCATCGTCGAAGCGATGGCCGTCAGCGATCCGCCCTTCGCACCCGCGCCGATCCTCGACGAGGACGAATTGCTTTAGATCAGGCCCGCAATCTCCAGCGCCTCGTCCACCGCCTTGCGGCTGGCCTCGCTCGCGCGGCACAGCGGCAGGCGGACTTCGTCGGAGAACCAGTCGTGCACGCGGCTCAGCGCGTATTTCGCCGGCGCGGGGCTGGCGTCTGAGAACATCGCGTAATGCAACGGGAACAGCCGGTCGTTCAGTTCGCGCGCCTTGGCCAGCTCGTTCGCGGCGATCGCCTCGTGGAATTCGGCGCACAGCGCAGGCGCGACATTGGCCGTCACCGAGATACAGCCGCCGCTCGCATCCTTGATCGCCACGATCCGGTCGGGGAACATGCGCACCAGCTCCACCACCGTCTCGTCCTCGATATCGGTCACGGTGCGTCCGGGCACGTTGTAGAGCACGATGGGCAGATCGCTGTGTTCGGCGAGATAGCTGAAATGCGCGATAAGCCCGGCCTGGCTGGGGCGGTTGTAATAAGGGGCGACGCACAGGCCCGCCGCCGCCCCGGCCTTCCTCGCGAACTGCATGTGGAGCAGCGCGTTCTTGGTATCGTTACTGCCGCAGCCCGCGATCACCGGCACGCGGCCCGCCGCCTGTTCGATGCAGACTTCGATCACCCGGTGATGCTCCGCATTCGACAGCGTCGATGCCTCGCCCGTGGTGCCGCAGGGGACGAGGCCCTTGCTGCCATTCTCGATCTGCCAGTCGATCAGCTTGCGATAAGCGACCTCATCGAACGTCCCGTCGCGAAAAGGAGTCGCCAGAGCGGGAATCGAACCTGTGAACATTTACCCGTATCCTGCGTTAGGGGCATGACAATGCGAGCGAATTCGCCGCATCGACGCGATTTCATTCAGCGCCTGATAATGAGCGGGGGGACACTATGTCCAGCATGGTACTCAAAACAGTTTTCAAGACCGCAATTCTCGCCGGCACCGCTCTGGCAGCCCCTTCGATCGCAACCGCGCAGGACGGATCGAGCTGGGATCGCGCGCGCAGCAATCTCGTCGCCGAACAGCCGGGCCGGATGGCGCCCGCGATCGAGCGATGGGAATATCTGATCGGTCAAGACGGGTTGCCGTTTTCGACCTATGCCAATTTCATCACGACCTATGAGGGCTTCCCCCAGCAGGACCGGTTGCAGCGCCGCGCGGAAGCCGCGCTCGATCGCGATCCGGTGTCGCCGGAAGAGCTGGTCGCCTTTTTCGACCGCAATCCGCCGATCACCAACAGCGCGAAGGCGCGCTACGCCCTGGCGCTGGGCACGCAGAACCGGCCCGAGGCCTATGACGTGGCACGCGCGGCATGGCGTGGCGGCACGATGAGCGGCACGTCGGAGGCCTATATCCAGGGTCTTTACGGTACGCGCTTCTCCGCCGAGGATCAGGATGCGCGCATGGACGCGCTGCTGTGGCAGGGCGACAGCGAAGGTGCCGCGCGCCAGGCGGTCCGCGTCTCGCCGCAAAATCGCGGCCTCGCGATGGCGCGCCTGTCGCTGTTGCAGGGCTCGATGCCGGACACCTCCGCCCTCGCCCCGAATATCGCGCGGAGCGATCCGGGCTATGTTTACAATCTCGTGCGCCATTACCGCACGTCGCGCCAGCTGCCGCAGGCCGTGGCTCTGCTGACCAGCCGCCCGAGCTTCGAGGAACCCGCGTTCGATTCCGAAGCGATGATCGGCGAAATGCTGAGCGTCGCGCGGGGCGCCAGCTCGGGCCAGGCGGCGCAGATCGCCGGATCGGTCGACGATCTGTTCGCGCCGGGCTTCGATGTCAGCACGGGTAGCTATCGCCTGCGCGACGATTACACGTCGCTGATGTGGCTCGGCGGCACGTCCGCGCTGTGGGATCTGGGCGACGGACGCCGCGCCGCGCCGCTCTTCTACCGTTACGGCGCCGCCGCACAGACGCCGCAGACGCGGTCCAAGGGGTTCTACTGGGCCGGCTCAAGGAACTGGGCCGCCCCGTGCCGAAGCTTGCCGCCGACAATCTGACCGTGCCCAGCCCGGAAGCGCGCCAGGCCTTCGCCTCGCGCCCGATCGTCGCGGCGGTGCGCGAAGTGGCGCGCGATGCGCCGTGGCGCACCGGCATCCAGTTCTATCGCGAGCTCGCTCAATCGGCGGACACGCTGGAAGAACACCAGATGGTCGCCGACCTCGCTCGCGAGATCGGCCGCCGCGATCTGGCGGTGAATGTCGCCGAAGCCGCCGGGGCCGACGGGCACGACGAATTCGTGACGCAGGGCTTCCCGGTCCTGCCGCTGCCGCCGGGCGCTGAATTCACGCTGGTGCACGCCATTGCGCGACAGGAAAGCCAGTTCGCCCAGAACGCGATCAGCCATGCGGGTGCGCGTGGCCTGATGCAGCTGATGCCGCCCACTGCGCGCGAAGAAGCGCAGAAGGCCGGCATGACCTACATGACATCCTCGCTGATCGACGATGCGAGTTACAACATCCGCCTCGGCTCGAACCACATCACCCGGCTCGTCAGCTATTACGACGGCAGCTATCCGCTGGCCTTCGCGGCCTACAATGCGGGGCCCGGCAATGTGAACAAGTGGCTGCGCGCGAACGGCGATCCGCGCACCGGATCGATTAGCTGGGTCGAATGGATCGAGAAGATCCCGTTCTTCGAAACCAAGAACTACGTCCAGCGCGTGATCGAAAACGCCGCCGTCTACGAACAGCTCTATCCCGAGCGGACGGCCTATGGCCGCGCACGCTCGGCAGGTGACTTCCTGCGCTGATATCGGATAGGAGGCGGGCAATGCCTGCCTCCTCTTCGCCATCGAATCCGGGCGCTCCCCCGCGCAAAACCAATCCGATCAGCCCGGCGGGTTATGCCGCGCTGAAGGCGCGCTACGATCACCTGCTCGGCACCGAACGCCCCGCCATCGCGGAGATCGTGAACTGGGCCGCGGGCAATGGCGATCGCAGCGAGAACGGGGACTATCTCTACGGCCGCAAGCGGATGCGCGAAATCGATCGCGAGCTGGGCCATCTGGCGCGCCGGATGAAGGCGTCGCGCGTCATCGAACCGCATGAGCAGGTCGACCGGTCGCGCGCATTCTTCGGCGCGACGGTCACGCTGGCCGACGAGGACGACGAACGCCGCATCGTGACGCTGGTGGGCGATGACGAGCAGGATGCGGGCACCGGCAGGATCGGGTGGACCAGCCCTCTGGCGCGCGCCTTGCGCGGTGCGGCGATCGGCGATCTGCGCACCGTTCGCCTGCCGGGCGGCGCCAAGGAATGGGAAGTGATGGAGATCGCTTATGACTAGGCTGGCGGTTCTTCTCCTGCTGGCGGTCGCCGCGCCGCTTCAGGCCAAACAGAGCCTCGGCGTGTTCGGCGATTGGGGCGCGTTTCGCGACGCGCTTCGCGCCGGCCCACGCTGCTATGCCATCGCCATGCCCGCTCCGAGCCGCCTGCAGCGCGATCACGAACCCTATGCGACGATCGCCACCTGGCCGCGCCGCAGTATCCGGGGCCAGGTCCATCTGCGCCTGTCGCGCACTATCCGCGCCAACGCCGCCATCACGCTGATCGTCAGCGGCAAGAGATTCGCGCTGAGCGGAAGCGGGGCAGACGCCTGGGCGCAGGATCGCGGCGGGGATGCCGCCATCGTCGCCGCCATGCGTTCCGCGGGCAGTATGACGGTCTCTTCCACCGATACGAGCGGGCGGCGCTTTTCGAACACCTACACGCTAGACGGCGCATCCTCAGCCATGGACGCCGCCACCATCGCCTGCGCCCGGCGCTAGACACGAAAAGGCCGGAGGCGCACGATGCGCCCCCGGCCCGTTTTTTCGTCGATCAGGCTGCGATCAGAAACGCAGACCGTAACCCACCATCACCTGGTGACGGTCGAGGTCGATCTCGCCCAGATCCTGGTCGGGCGCGTCGCCTTCGAAGTCCAGCTCGGCATCGCTGTAGTTCGAATAGCGGTATTCGATCTTGGCGAAGCTGTTGCCGCTCAGCGCGTATTCCGCACCGGCGCCGATCCGGAAGCCGTCGGTGTCGATCTTGGCGCGATATTCGTCACCGTCGAACGAGCTTTCGATGTTGTAGCGAGCGTTGGTGTAGCCGCCCTTACCGTAGATCAGGAGATCCGGCGCCGCGAGGAAACCGGCACGCGCACCGACATAGATGTCGCGGCCCGTCTCGACGTTGCCGAGGCCGAAGCCTTCGAAATCGCCATCGGTGAACTCGGTCTTCGCGGTGGAATCGCTCAGTTCCGCTTCGACACCGAGGACGACGCCGCCGGCATTGAAATCGTACCCGGCGCCGATGCCGTAGTTGAAACCGTCGATCGACTGATCGTCGTCTTCGTTCACGTCGTTATCCGCATCGCTGCCCGCAGTGCTGACGTCGTAACCGGCGAGGCCTTCGACGCGGAAGCCGGTGAAGGGATCGTCGGCGCTCTGCGCCATGGCAGGGGCTGCAACCGCAAAGGTGGATGCAGCGGCGAGGAGGACAGTAATCTTCTTCATTGGTATTCTCCGTTATTCGCACGACCCTCGGCATCGTCTGTTATCCGGTGCGTCGCGTCGGGCACGGTAAGGAAACGGCGGTCGGAGCCGTGTGGTTTCATTAACGTCACACAACATGAAAGTGTTGCAGATTTGAAACATTCTTGCGGCCAGATTAACAGTCGCAGTCCAATCCCGTCACCCTGCGAAGGCCAGCCGTCGACTTACCGAGACACCATCGTGCCCTCGCCTGCCGCCGCTTTCAAATTGGTCCGGACATCGCTATATGCGCGGTTCCCATGGCCGATACGAACCTCATGAGCATCCCCGGGCAAGTGGACCCGGTTCCCGTCGCACGCGACATCACCCCGCGCGCCGACGGCCGCATCGACCTGCTCGGCCTGCCGCGCGAGCGGATCCGCGACCTGTTCGCCGAAGCCGGGCTCGACGAGAAACAGGCGAAACTGCGCGCCAAGCAGGTGTTCCACTGGCTCTATCATCGCGGCGTCACCGATTTCGATGCGATGACCGATATCGCCAAAACGATGCGCCCCTGGCTGGCGGAACGCTTCGTGATCGGGCGGCCCGACGTGGTCGAAGCGCAGCATTCCACCGATGGCACGCGCAAATGGCTGCTTAAGACCGATGACGGCCACGAATTCGAAATGGTCTTCATCCCCGATGCGGATCGCGGAACGCTGTGCGTTTCCAGCCAGGTCGGCTGCACGCTCAATTGCCGCTTCTGCCATACGGGCACGATGCGCCTGGTCCGCAATCTGACGCCGGGCGAAATCGTCGGCCAGGTCATGCTGGCGCGCGATGCGCTGGGCGAATGGCCCAAGGGAGCGATGGACGATCTGGGTGAGGAGAGCGAGAGCGCCTATACGTCCGACGGACGCCTGCTCACCAATATCGTGATGATGGGCATGGGCGAACCGCTCTATAATTTCGACAATGTCCGCGATGCGCTGCGCATCGTGATGGATGGCGACGGGCTTGCCCTGTCGAAGCGCCGGATCACTCTGTCGACCAGCGGCGTGGTGCCGATGATGGCGCGCTGCGGCGAGGAGATCGGCGTCAATCTGGCCGTATCGCTTCACGCGGTCACCAAGGATGTCCGTGATGAGATCGTGCCGATCAACAAGAAATACGGCATCGAGGAATTGCTGCAGGCCTGCGCGGATTATCCCGGCGCGTCGAATGCGCGGCGCATCACGTTCGAATACGTCATGCTGAAGGACAAGAACGATAGCGACGAGGATGCACGCGAGCTCGTCCGCCTGCTGCGCCAGTACGATCTGCCCGCCAAGGTGAACCTGATCCCCTTCAATCCCTGGGGCGGCGCGCCCTACGAATGTTCGACCCCTGAACGCATCAAGTGGTTTTCGAACATCGTCTTCGAAGGCGGCATCAGCGCGCCCGTCCGCACGCCGCGCGGCCGCGACATCGACGCTGCCTGCGGCCAGCTGAAAACCACGGCGGAAAAGAAAAGCCGCGCGCAACGCGATCGCGAGGCGGCGGAAAAAGCGCAGACCGTCGAGGCTTGATCGCATGACCGAAAAGCGGGGCGGGCTGACGATGTGGCGCTATCGCCGTCGCTTCAAGCTCGCCGGCCAGTCCGGCCGCGTCACTCTTCGTTCGCGCACGGACGGGCTATTCAGCACGCTCGAACTCGAAGGGTGGCCGGTCGCCGAGGACTGGACCCCCGCGATCGGGCCCGGCGCGATAAGAAATCACCTGCTGGAAACCACGCTGCCCGATGGATCGGCGTTGGCGGTCGAAGCGGGTTATATCAGCTCGCTCAATATGGGGATCGCGGTCCGCCAGGACGGCCGTCTGGTGCATGAAAGCCACCCCGGACGTGCCATCGCCTATCCGGAAAAATATCGCGAACAGATGGCCGCCTTTACAGACGGGTCGATGAGCGATGCGTTCAAACAGAACGCGACAGGCGGCGCGCATTCCGACATCGATTTCGGCGCGTTCAAACGAAATCGCATCCCGCTCGCCGTCGATATCATCCTGGGACTGCTGTTCTTCGTCATTGCCAAATACACCGACCTGACGACCGCCGCCATCGTCGGGGCGGGTCTCGGTCTGGTGCTGCTCGTCGCGCAGAAGATCACGAAGATCGACCTGCTCGGCGGGCTGGCGCTGTTCGGGATCGCATTGATGCTTGCATCGGCAGGTCTTGCCCTGCTGTTCCAGTCGGACGACGCGGTGAAATACCGCACCACAGTGATCGGCCTGATCAGTGCCGGCCTGTTCCTGGCGGACGGATTGCGCGGCGGAAACGGTCTGGCGATCCGGCTGAGGAACTATCTCCCCTATCGCGGTATCGATGCCGGGCGGCTCGGCATCGGCATGGGACTGATG
>LUMW01001321.1_pt1 | contig 11733 bp, 10 predicted proteins | sample 729761 | NCBI WGS metagenome assembly LUMW01 (sample SAMN03860302, study PRJNA289734) | marine metagenome | biome: seawater column; feature: ocean; material: water; isolation source: Red Sea water column Station 192 - depth 500m | place: Saudi Arabia: Red Sea | collected 2011-10-15 | depth 500 m
GCATCGCACCGTCGACGACACGCCCTACGGCGGCGGCGCCGGCATGGTCATGAAGCCCGAGCCGTGGGGCGAGGCCCTCGACACGGTCGCCACCGACGACAGCGTCGTCGTGGTGCCCACGCCGTCGGGCACCCCGTTCCGCCAGTCCCTCGCGCACGACCTCAGCCGCGAGCGGCACCTCGTGTTCGCGTGCGGTCGCTACGAGGGGATCGACCAGCGCGTCATCGACCACGCCCGCGAGCGCTGGCGCGTCGAGGAGGTCTCCCTCGGCGACTTCGTCCTCAACGGGGGAGAGGTCGCCGCGCTCGCGGTGATCGAGGCCGTCGTGCGCCTCGTCCCCGGCTTCATGGGCAACCCCGCCTCGCTCGCCGAGGAGTCGCACGGCGAGGACGGCCTCCTGGAGTACCCCGTGTACACCAAGCCGGCCACGTGGCGCGGCCACACGGTGCCCGACGTCCTGCTGTCCGGCCACCACGGCGCGATCGCCGCCTGGCGGCACGAGCAGGCGCTGCAGCGCACCCGCGAGCGGCGCCCGGACCTGCTCGGTGACGCGTCCGAAACATCGAGTTAACCCGAGGCTCGTCGTCGTAACGCTCCTGTGACCCGGAGGCAAGCCCCGCACAACCTCCTGTCGCCAGCATGACGCAGGAACCACGCAGCAGCGTCGCCGCGTGTCGCCCCCTCGCGGGGTCCTCCCTGCTCGCCCCCTGACGACGAGAGAGACACTCGATGAATTTCCCGACCTACTGGCTGCTTATCACGGCAGCGCTGGTGCTCTTCATGACGCCAGGCCTCGCCTTCTTCTACGGCGGTCTGGTCAAGGCCAAGAGCGTCGTGTCCATGATGATGCTCAGCTTCGGCACGATGGGCCTCGTGGGCGTCCTCTGGATGCTCTTCGGTGCCAACATGGCCTTCGTGGACGGAACCAGCAACGACTGGATCCCCGAGGTGCTCGGCAACCCGTTCTCCGACTTCGCGCTGAACGACGCGGCCAAGGCCGCGTTCGGCGGTGACGCCAGCGCCGGTGCTGTCCTCGCGGCGGCGGCCTTCGGGTCGACCTTCGCGATCATCACCGTCGCCCTCATCTCGGGCGCCATCGCCGACCGTGCGCGGTTCTTCCCCTGGCTGCTGTTCGCCGGGTTCTTCTCCGTGCTGGTCTACTTCCCGGTCGCCTCGTGGGTGTTCTCGTTCGTCGTGGACGGTGACACGACGACCTTCACCGGCTGGGTCGGCCAGCTCGGCACCCACCTGGGCCTGAGCACCGAGACGATCGACTTCGCCGGCGGCACCGCGGTGCACATCAACGCCGGCGCGGCCGCCCTGGCCCTCGCGCTCGTCCTGGGCAAGCGCAAGGTCTTCAGCAAGGAGACCGCCGTCCCGCACAACGTGCCGCTCGTCCTCATCGGTGCCGCGGTGCTGTGGTTCGGCTGGTTCGGCTTCAACGGCGGCGCCGCCACCGCGGACGGCCAGGCTGCGCTGATCTTCGTCAACACGATCGTCTGCCCGGCCGCAGCGGCCATCGGCTTCATCGTGGTCGAGCACTTCCGTCACGGGAAGGCCACCGCCGTCGGCGCCGCCTCCGGTGTCGTGGCCGGTCTGGTCGCGATCACGCCGGCCTGCGCCAACCTGACGCCGTTCTGGTCCATCGTGCTCGGCCTCGTCGCCGGTGCCGTCTGTGCGGTCGCCATCGAGCTCAAGTACAAGCTCGGCTTCGACGACTCGCTCGACGTGGTCGGCCTGCACCTGGTCGCGGGCGTCATCGGCACGCTGTACCTCGGCTTCTTCGCGATCGACACCGGCCTCTTCACGGGCGGCAACATCGACCAGCTGATCGTCCAGTTCATCCCGGCTGTCGCCATCGCGACCTACAGCTTCGTGATGGCCTTCATCATCGCGAAGGTGATCGACGTGACGGTCGGCTTCCGTGTCACCGAGGAGGAGGAGGTCGCCGGCATCGACAGCGTCCTCCACGGTGGCGAGGGCTACGCGCTCGACTGAGCCGTCGCCCACCCCAAGACCCCACGAGGGCACCTGCTCGGGCAGGTGCCCTCGTGGCGTTCTGGATCTTCTGCCGCCCACGGCCCGGCACCCCGCCGGGCGCTGCGCCGGGGACGATGCCGGTGTCAGGAACCCTCGACCCGTGTGGAATACTTGGCTGCTGGCGCATCGCGGTTCTGCCACAGGGGATCCGCTGACCGACGCCGCACGACCCTTTTCTTTTCACCATCGTTTTCCGTGGGTGACCTGTGGCACCGGCGAGGAGTAGATCATGACCAACCTGGTCGACCAGGTCGCAGCCGAGTCCCGTCGCGACGACGTCCCCGCGTTCCGCGCCGGCGACACCCTCAAGGTCCACGTCAAGGTCGTCGAGGGCAACCGCTCTCGCGTCCAGGTGTTCCAGGGCGTCTGCATCAAGCTGCAGGGCTCGGGCATCGGCCGCACCTTCACGGTGCGCAAGGTCAGCTTCGGCGTCGGCGTCGAGCGCACCTTCCCGCTGCACACGCCCGTCATCGAGAAGATCGAGGTCGCGACCCGCGGCGACGTGCGTCGCGCGAAGCTCTACTACCTCCGCTCGCTGCGCGGCAAGGCCGCGAAGATCAAGGAGAAGCGCGAGGACTGAGGTCCTCCCGCGTGCCCACCTGCTCGCTGTGGCTCCTGCGTCTAGGCTCACGTCGTGAGTGAGACCGTGAAGAAGCGCCAGCTACCCGTCTGGCAGGAGTCGATCCTCCTCGTCGTCATCGCCATGGTGATGGCCGTGGTGGTCAAGGCCTTCTTCCTGCAGGCGTTCTACATCCCGTCGGAGTCGATGGAACCGACGATGCTCGTCAACGACAAGATCCTCGTCCAGAAGGTCTCCTACTGGACCGGCGATCCCCAGCGTGGCGACATCGTCGTGTTCGACGACCCGGGGGGATGGCTCGACGCCAGCGAGGACGCCAAGGCCAGCAACCCGGTCCAGAAGGCGCTGGAGGTCGTCGGTCTCTTCCCGACCGGCGGCCACCTCATCAAGCGCGTCGTCGGCGTCGGCGGCGACCGCGTCGCCTGCTGCGACGAGCAGGGCAGGCTCACGGTCAACGGCACGTCCATCGACGAGCCGTACCTGCGCGACCCCGCCGCCAACAGCGAGACCCGCTTCGACGTGATCGTCCCGAAGGACCACCTGTGGGTCGAGGGCGACAACCGCGGCAACTCCGCCGACTCGCGCGTCCACCAGGGCGACCCGGGCGGCGGCTTCATCCCCGTCGACGCCGTCGTCGGCAAGGCGTGGGTGCGGGTGTGGCCGTGGAAGCGCATGGGCTTCATCCGCGGCACCGACGCGTTCGCCGAGGTGCCCGACGACCCGCCCGCGAAGCGCGAGTGACGCAGCAGCAGTGACAGCACGTCCGAGCCTCCGGTTCGAGCGCAGCCTCCTGCGCGAGCGCTGCACCGTGCTCGCCTGCGCCGACGAGGTCGGCCGCGGTGCGCTCAGCGGTCCGGTGAGCGTCGGCGTCGTCGCCGTCACCGAGCAGACCCGCACGGCACCGCAGGGCGTGCGCGACAGCAAGCTGCTCTCGCCCGACGCCCGCGCGCGGCTCGCGCCACGCATCCGCCGGTGGGCCACCACCCACGGCCCGGGCTACGGCGTCGGTCACGCGCGCACCGGGCGCTCGTCGACCTCGACCCCACGCCCGACCTCGTGCTGCTCGACGGCAACCACGACTACCTGAGCGCGCCCGCGCAGCCGTCGCTCCTCGACGCACCCGGGCCGAGCTTCCCACCCGTCGTCACCGCGGTGAAGGCCGACCTGCGCTGCGCAGCCGTCGCCGCCGCGAGCATCCTGGCGAAGACGTCGCGTGACGCGCTCATGGTCGAGCTCGCGCAGGAGCACCCGCAGTACGGCTGGCACGAGAACAAGGGCTACGCGTCGCCCGCCCACGTCGAGGCGCTGCGTCGGCACGGCCCGAGCGACCACCACCGACGTTCGTGGAGCCTGCCCGGCTGCGCGGTCCCGGCCGGTAGTGTTCCGGGGAGCGACACGACGAGCACGATCGAGCAGGCCGTGGAGGGCAGATGAGCGCAGAGGACCTCGAGAAGTACGAGACCGAGGCCGAGCTCGCGCTCTACCGCGAGTACCGCGACGTCGTGAAGATCTTCAAGTACGTCGTGGAGACCGACCGTCGCTTCTACCTGTGCAACGCGGTCGACGTGAAGGTCCGCTCCGAGACCGGCGACGCCTACTTCGAGGTGTCGATGAACGACGCCTGGGTGTGGGACATCTACCGTCCGGCCCGGTTCGCCAAGAACGTCAAGGTGCTCACCTTCAAGGACGTCAACGTCGAGGAGCTCGCCGACTCCGACGTGAAGATCCCGTCCGCCTGAGGCACCTCGTGGACGAGACGCCGTCGAACGTCGTGGCCGTCCTGGCGCGCATCCCGGTGGAGAGCATCGACGCGGCGCTACCGCTGTACGAGCGCCTGTCGGGCACCACCGACGTGCGCGCCTTCACGTTCGGACCGGTGCGGCTGGCGGCCGCGCCGACCCGCTCCTGACCACGTCCACAGGCCCTTCGTCGGGCTGGTCCTGGTCGTCCACAGCCCGTGCGAGGGGTCTGTCGTGGGCGTCGTGGTGTGGCGAGGCTGGGGGCATGAGTCAGGCACGCAACGACGCGCTGGGGCGGTACGGGGAGCAGGTGGCGGCGCGGCACCTGGAGTCGCTGGGGATGACGATCCTGGAGCGGCGGTGGACGTGCCGGTGGGGTGAGCTCGACCTGGTGGCCAGGGACGGCGACACGATCGTGTTCTGCGAGGTCAAGACGCGGACGAGCTCGCGGCACGGGACGGGCTTCGAGTCGGTGTCGGCGCGCAAGGCGGCTCGGCTGCGGCGGGCGGCGTCGGCGTGGCTGCAGGCGCAGGAGGCGGAGCCCGCGGCGGTGCGGATCGACGTGGTGTCGGTGCGGATCCCGCGGCGCGGCGGTCCGGTGGTCGAGCGGATGGGCGGGGTGGCCTGATGGCGGCGACGCACTCGGTGACCCTCGACGGGCTGACCGGTCGGGCGATCGAGGTGGAGGTCGACATCGCCTCGGGTCTGCCCAAGACGATCGTGGTCGGTCTGGCCGACACGATCGTCAACGAGGCACGCGACCGGGTGCGTGCCGCGGTCGTCAACTCCGGCACGACCTGGCCCGACCAGCGCGTGACCATCAACCTCGCCCCGTCGACGCTGCCGAAGACCGGGTCGCACTACGACCTCGCGATCGGGGTGGCGATGTTCGTCGAGAAGACGCTGGTGCCGGTCGAGGCCACGGCGGGCACCGTCTTCATCGGCGAGCTCGCCCTCGACGGTCGGCTGCGGGCGGTGCGCGGAGTGCTGCCGGCGACGATCGCCGCCGTCGAGGCCGGTTTCGGGCGGGTCTTCGTGCCGGAGTCGAACGTGGGGGAGGCCGAGCTCGTGAGCGGCGTGCAGGTCGTCGGCGTGCGGTCCCTGCGCCAGGTGGTCGCGCTGCTCACGGGAGAGGACGAGCCGGACGACCCGCCCGTGCCGCCGCTGGAGGAGGGCGTCGGGCTCGGGCACGCCTACGTCGACCGCGTGGCCGGGCTCGACCTCGCCGACGTCGCCGGGCAGGAGGACACCCGGACCGCGGTCGTCGTGGCAGCTGCCGGCGGTCATCACGTGCTGATGACCGGCCCGCCGGGCATCGGCAAGACGATGCTGGCCCAGCGGCTTCCCGGCCTGCTGCCCGACCTGACGCGGGAGCAGGCCCTGGAGGTCAGTGCCGTGCACTCCCTGGCGGGCGTGCTGCCGGCGGACGTGCCGCTCGTGGAGCGTCCGCCGTTCGTCGACCCGCACCACACTGCCAGCGCCGTGGCGATCGTCGGGGGAGGCCAGCGGGGGATCCGTCCCGGCGCGCTCAGCCTGGCCCACCGCGGCGTCCTCTTCCTCGACGAGGCACCGGAGTTCGCGTCGAACGTGCTCGACGCGCTGCGCCAGCCTTTGGAGTCCGGGCACGTCGTCGTCTCGCGCGCGGCGCAGACCGCGACGTTCCCCGCCCGGTTCCAGCTCGTGCTCGCCGCGAACCCCTGCCCGTGCGGGCAGGGCGGGTCGGTGAGCGACCCCTGCGAGTGCACGCCGCTCATGCAGCGCCGCTACCGCGACCGGATCTCCGGGCCCGTGCGCGACCGCATCGACATCCACCGCACGCTGGTGCCGCCCAGCCGACCCGAGCTGGTCCACGAGACGGCGGGTGCCCGCTCCACCGCGCAGCTCGCACCGGCCGTGCGCCGACGTCGACGACGTCGAGCTCGCCCTCGCGCTGCGGCGCGGCACGCCGCTCGGTCCGCTGCTGCGCGACCTGGTGACGTCGTGAGCGAACGGACCGACCAGTTCCGTCGAGGCGACGCGCTGCGCGACGCCGAGGCACGGCTCGCGCTGAGCCTCGTCGTCGAACCGGGCGACCCCCGGCTGGTCCCGTTGCTCGCTGAGCACGGTGCCGGCGCCGTGGTGTCGGCGATCCGCCAGGGTGGCGGCACGCTCGCGTCGCAGCTGCCGGACGCCTGGCGCGACGCCGCGCCGCGCCTCGAGCGCGACGTCGCCGCGGCCCGAGCCAGGGCCGACGAGCAGGGTCTGCGCTGGGTGGTGCCGGGCGGAGCAGGCGGTGGCCGTCGTCGGCGCCCGCTCGTGCACCGCGTACGGGAGCGACTGCGCGGCCGAGATCGCCGCCGACGTGGCCGACCAGGGCGGCACCGTCGTCAGTGGCGCGGCGTTCGGCATCGACGCCGCCGCGCACCGGGGCGCCCTCGTGCAGCACCGGCCGACCGTGGCGGTGCTCGCCTGCGGGGCCGACGTCGAGTACCCGCGCACCCACGCGTCGCTCCTGCGCCGGATCGGCCAGGACGGACTCGTCGTCTCCGAGCAGGCCCCCGGCCAGGTGCCGATGCGCTCACGCTTCCTGTCGCGCAACCGGATCATCGCGGCGCTCGCGGTCGGGACGGTCGTCGTCGAGGCGGCCCGCCGCAGCGGCTCGCTCAACACGCTGTACTGGGCCGACGCCCTCGGCCGCGTGACGATGGGCGTCCCCGGTCCGGTCACGTCGCAGCAGTCCGCCGGCGTGCACCAGGCGGTCCGCGCCGGGCGAGCCGTGCTGGTCACGACCGGTCGCGAGGTGCTCGACGCCGTCGCCGGGGTCACCGCCGACGTCGCCGAGCCCGCACGCATCGACGACACCGAGCGCGACAGGCTGGGTCGCCTGGCGCGTCGTGTGCTCGACGCGTTGTCCTTCGAGCAGGCCCGCACGGCTGCCGACGTCGCCGCGGCCGCACGGGGGAGTCGTGCCGAGGTCGCCGAGCTGCTCACGGCCCTCGAGCGCCAGGGGCTCTGCGTCCACGTGGGCGACCGCTGGCTCGTGCTCCCGCGTGGTGCCTCGACGGCCCGGCGCTGAGCCGTCACCCTGGGGTCATGGGTGCAGCCTGGGACGACGCGGTCGAGGCGTTCGCCGAGCACCTGCGCCACGAGCGGAACCTCTCCGAGCACTCGGTCCGCGGCTACCGCACCGATCTCTCCCAGCTCGCCGAGCACGCACAGGCGCTGGGCGTCGAGGGGCCCGCCGACCTCACGACCCGCGCGCTGCGCAGCTGGCTCGCCAACCAGCAGACGCTGGGTCGCGCCCGCGCGACCATCGCCCGACGGGCCACGTCGGCGCGCACGTTCACGGCGTGGTGCGTCCGCACCGGACGGGCGTCGTCGGACCCCGGCGCGCTGCTGGCCAGCCCGAAGGCACGACGCGAGCTGCCCGCCGTCCTCAGCGAGAGCGAGGTGCGGGCCCTGCTCGACACGACGGCCGAGTCGGTCGCCGACGACGGGCCCGTCGGCCTGCGCGACCTGCTGGTCCTCGAGCTGCTGTACGCCACCGGCGTCCGCGTCGGGGAGCTGTGCGGGCTCGACGTGGACGACGTCGACCCCGGCCGACGACTCGTGCGCGTGCTCGGCAAGGGCCGGAAGGAACGGTCCGTCCCGTACGGCGTGCCGGCGGCGCATGCGCTGGACGCCTGGCTCACCACCGGCCGACCGGCGCTGGCGACGTCCGACAGCGGCCCCGCTCTGCTGCTCGGCCTCCGTGGGGGCCGGCTCGACCCGCGCACGGCCCGCAAGGTCGTGCACGACCGGCTCGCCGCGGTCGACGGTGCGCCCGACCTCGGCCCGCACGGGCTGCGCCACACCGCCGCGACCCACCTGCTGGAGGGGGGCGCCGACCTGCGCAGCGTGCAGGAGGTGCTGGGCCACGCGTCGCTCGGCACCACGCAGATCTACACGCACGTCAGCAACGAACGTCTGCGCGCCGCCTACCGCCTCGCGCACCCCCGCGCCTAGCGACCCCGAGGCGGGCGCGTGCTCACCACGGGGTGCTCGGCACGCCCCAGCGGGACGTCGTCCCCACGACGAGACGGGCCAGGGCCTCGCGGTCCCCGAGGTGGTCCGGGTCCACCCCCAGCACGGCCAGCGTCGCGGTGTCGCCGTGCCGGGTCCACCAGACCGTGAGGCCACCACGCGTCCGACGCAGCATCGAGGGCGTGACGCCCTGCGTCACCGACCGCATCAGCACCGACGTCGCCGGGTGGCCCAGCGGCGCGGCGAACGTGGCCGGCAGCTGCCCCAGGTTGGAGCACAGGCACAGCGGTGCCGCGACGCCTCGGGCCAGGACCGCGACCACCGGGTCCGGCAGCAGCTGCGTCAACGGCCCGAGCGGGTCGTGCCGGCCGCCCGACAACGTCGCGTAGGCGCTGCGGGCCTGCGCCCGGACGGCCCCGAGGTCGACGACGCGGCCGACACCGTCCGCGACCTCGGTGACGACGTCGATCGAGACGCCCGATGTCGCGTTCGAGCGCAGGTCGTCCGTGCCGCGCAGGCTCACGGGCAGCGACACCCGCACGGGGCGTCCGGCCTCGACCCGGCCCGAGGCCAGCAGCACCTCCACGGCCACCGCGACCAGCAGGCTGTTCGACGTCCCTCCGTGCCGAGCGGCCGCCTCGTCCCAGGCCCGGGCGTCGAGGTCGACGACGACGGTGGCCGGCGCGCGCGGCAGGTCGTCGCCCGCCTGGTCGGGGCCGAGGAGTCCGTCGCGCGACGTCTGCACGTCGGTCCGCGGCGGTCGCGACGACCTGAGCGCGTCGCGCACGGCGGTGGCCCCTCCGCGCAGCGCGAGCCCCACCTGTCGCACCGCGTCGCGCAGGTCGTCGCGGACCGTGGGCGTCGGCCCCTCCGCCGGCAACCGTCCCGGACCGCCGCCCTCGACCGCCGCGACGAGAGCCGCGACGTGCGCGCCACCGTCGCAGACGACGTGCGGCGTCAGGTACGAGAGCACCGAGCCACCGTCGGTCGTGCTGGCGGTGGCGAGGCTCCAGGTGGGGCCCGACCACGGGTCGAGCGGCTCGGCCGCCCGCTCCTCGGCCCACGCGAGGACGTCGCCCGGCCGCAGCGGCGACGTCGCCGGCGGCGCCCTGCAGCTCGGCCGCCTTGAGCTTCTCGAGCTCCTTCTCGGTGGCCTTCAGCCGGGCGAGGAGGTCGTTGACCCGGGTCGGGACCTCCTCGGGACGCGCCTTGAGCACGTCGGTGAGCTGGAGCACGAGGTCGCGCTCCTTCGCGAGGTAGGCGAAGCCCTCGAGGCCGGTGAGCGCCTCGATGCGGCGGTTGCCGGCGCCGACGGACCCGTCGGAGGTGACGACGACGGTGCCGATCTGGCTGGAGCGGTCGACGTGCGTGCCACCGCACAGCTCGCGCGACCAGGGCCCGCCGATCTCGACGACGCGCACCTCCTCGCCGTACGTCTCGCCGAAGAGCGCGAGCGCGCCCCACTCCCGGGCCTCGGGCAGCGTCATGTACTGCGCCGAGACCGGCAGGTCCTCGCGCAGCGCCCGGTTCGACACGTGCTCGACGTCGTGCAGCTGCTCGGGCGAGAGCGCGCCGCTCCACCCGAAGTCGAGGCGCAGGTAGCCGGGGCGGTTGTACGAGCCCGACTGGAGCGCCGTGGGGCCGAGCACCTCGCGCAGCGCCGCGTGGACGACGTGCGTGCCGGAGTGCGCCTGCCGCGCACCGAGACGCCACTCGGGGTCCACGTCGGCGGAGAGCTGCTCGTCGACGACCAGCTCGCCCTCCAGCACGCGCACCTGGTGGACGACCAGGCCCTTGATGGGGCGCTGGACGTCGAGCACCTCGGCGGTGCCACCGCCGTGGCCGGACCACGTGAGGGTGCCGGCGTCGGCGTTCTGGCCGCCGGACTCGGCGTAGAACGGGGTGCGGTCGAGCACGACCTCGCCGATGCTGCCCGCCGTGAGCGCCGGCACGGCCTCGCCCTGGCTCAGCAGCGCCAGGACCCTCGACTCCGTCGAGAGCGTCGTGTACGCCTGCCAGTCCGTCGGACCGTTCGCGTCGAGCGCGGCCCGGTAGGCGTGGGTGTCGGCGTGGACGCCCTTCTTGGCCTTCGCGTCGGCCTTGGCGCGTGCCTTCTGCTCGGCCATGAGGGCCCGGAAGCCGTCGGCGTCGACGCTGAGCCCCTGCTCCTGCGCCATCTCGAGGGTGAGGTCGATCGGGAAGCCGTAGGTGTCGTGCAGGGTGAAGGCGGCCTCGCCGGACAGCCCCGTGCCGCCGTCGGCCTTCACCTTCTGCGCCGCGACGTCGAAGATCTGCGTGCCCTTGCCGAGCGTGGAGCGGAACGCGTCCTCCTCGGCGTAGGCGACCTGCTCGATCCGCGGGAAGTCGGCCTCCAGCTCGGGGTAGGAGGCCTTCATGCGGTCGAGGCTGACGGGCAGCAGCTCCGGCAGCGCCGGGTCCTCGTAGCCCAGCAGGCGCATGGAGCGCACGGCGCGGCGCAGCAGGCGACGCAGCACGTAGCCGCGGGCCTCGTTGCCGGGCGTGACGCCGTCGCCCATGAGCATCAGGCCCGAGCGGACGTGGTCGGCGACCACGCGGAAGCGCACGTCGTCGACGTGGTTCGCGCCGTAGGTGCGTCCGGTCAGCTGCGAGGCGCGCTCGATGACGGGGAAGACCTCGTCGGTCTCGTAGAGGTTCTGCTTGCCCTGCAGGAGGTAGGCCACCCGCTCCAGGCCCATGCCGGTGTCGATGTTCTGGCTGGGCAGCGGGCCGACCACGTCGAACTGGTCCTTGGCGCGGACGTTGGTGATCTCCTCCTGCATGAACACGAGGTTCCAGATCTCCAGGAAGCGGTCCTCGTCGACGACCGGGCCGCCGTCGGGTCCGAACTCGGGGCCGCGGTCGATGTAGATCTCGCTGCAGGGCCCGCCGGGGCCGGGCACGCCCATGTGCCAGTAGTTGTCGTTGAGGTCGCGGTCCTGGATCCGCTCGTCGGGCAGCCCGGCGACGGAGCGCCACAGCTCGCGCGACTCGTGGTCGCCTTCCAGGACGGTGACCCACACCTTCTCGGCGTCGAAGCCGAGGCCGCCGTCGTCGACGTGGCCGGTGACGAGCCGCCACGCGTGCGTGATGGCACCTTCCTTGAAGTACTGACCGAAGCTGAAGTTGCCGTTCATCTGGAAGAACGTGCCGTGCCGCGTGGTCTTGCCGACCTCCTCGATGTCGAGGGTGCGCACGCACTTCTGCACGCTGGTCGCGGTGCCGTAGGGCGGCGTCTCCTGGCCGAGGAAGTACGGCTTGAACGGCACCATGCCTGCGTTCACGAAGAGCAGGTTCGGGTCCTCGAGCAGCAACGGCGCCGACGGCACGACGGTGTGTCCGGCGGCCTCGAAG
>LUMW01000581.1_pt1 | contig 11705 bp, 8 predicted proteins | sample 729761 | NCBI WGS metagenome assembly LUMW01 (sample SAMN03860302, study PRJNA289734) | marine metagenome | biome: seawater column; feature: ocean; material: water; isolation source: Red Sea water column Station 192 - depth 500m | place: Saudi Arabia: Red Sea | collected 2011-10-15 | depth 500 m
TAGCGGCGAAGGTAGTGCTCGGGGGACTGAGTGTGAGAATAGCAAGATGCTCCCATTATATTTTAAATAAAAAAGCCTAGATTTATTCTAGGCTTTTTTGTTTTAAACGTACAGGTGAGTATCCTGCTATTCGTAGAGCGATTGAGAAAAAGGTGACTAAATGTCACGTTTTTCGATTGAGCCAAGATGCTCCCATTATATAAAAAAAGACCAACCTCGTGTTGGTCTTTTTTTATCATTAGATCAACTTAATGATCGAGCACGTATGTCGGTTGCCTATCAAATAAAACTTTGCTCAAATAGAAAAATGTATCTTTCAGACTATAAACTACTGCTTAAAAGACTTGTATTTGCGCTAACTCTTTATCCTGTTGTAAGGGTTTTGTTTTATTTTTTTAATCAAAGTCATTTTGAAAGTTTAAGCTTTTCACAAGTTATGCTTCCCCTTTTATATGGGGTGAGATTTGATTTTTCAACAATGCTCATCGCAAATAGTTTTTTTATTATTTTATCTTGTATTCCTTTACGCCATTTCTTTTACCAAATTTTGCTAAAGCTTGTTTTTATCTTTTCAAATACTGTGGCCCTTGGTGTGAGTATTGTTGATTTAGAGTTCTTTAAATTTAACGGAAAAAAACTAACGATTGATATTTTAGGCATTGGCGGGGATATCTCTGATCAACTCTTTCAAATAGCTATATATTATTGGCATTTTTCTCTTATGATAGTGTGTTGTATAGCTTTTTATTGGTTCTTTTATCCTAGACGAAAAGAAAAAACACAAAAAATTTCTTATATATGGACTCCCTTAATTGGACTAGGTTTGATTGTTTTTACCTTTATTGGAATTCGCGGTGGTTTGCAGATGCGAAGTATTAGTCCTAAGGAAGCTTATATTTTTGAGAAGTATGAGCAAGGACATTTAGCAATAAATTCAGCTTATACTCTTGTTCGTTCCATAGAAAAAAATGGAGTTAAACCTGTTTCTTTTTATTCTAGTTTAGATAAAGCTGTAGAGAAGATTAAGTCTACTAAGAACTTTTCCTTTCATTTTGAACAGAAACGAAATGACAATATTATCATCATCATTTTGGAGAGCTTTTCTCAAGAGTATATAGATAAGGGATATGCTCCATTTGTAAGCTCATTGGCCAGACAAGGCCTTTATTTTAATAAAAATATGGCAAATGGCAGAAGATCAATCGAAGCACTTCCTTCAATTTTAGTTGGCATCCCCTCAGTGATTGATGATCCGATTTATCAATCACCTTTTCAGACAAATCGTTTTATAAGCCTACCGGAAACTCTTAAAAAGAAAAAAGGTTATCACACTTCTTTTTTTCACGGTGGAAAAACAGGAACAATGGACTTTGATGCTTATACTAGCTCTATTGGTATTGATCATTATTTTGGAAAAGAAGATTATCCAGATGCAAATGATTATGATGGGCATTGGGGAATCTATGATGATAAATTTTTTGACTTTTATCTTAATAAACTTAATGGTTTTCCTACACCCTTTGTAAGTGCTTTTTTTAGCTTAAGCTCTCACCAACCTTATTCTGTGCCAGAGCGTTTAAAAGGGAAGTTTCCTAAAGGAAATTTAGAAATTCATGAAAGTATTGGTTATGCTGATTATGCGCTTAAATCTTTTTTTGAAAAGGCAAGGAAGGCTGAATGGTATGAAAATACCTTGTTTATTATTACAGCAGATCATACGCAGAAGCTAGAAAGTAAAGATTTTAATCATGAGCTTGGCCGCTATAGAGTTCCGCTTATCTTTTATCATCCTGGTTATTCTTTACAGGATTTTAATTCTAAAATAATGACACAACATGCTGATATCATGCCATCAGTTTTAGACTTTTTAGGGGTGAACTTAAAAAAACAGCTTCTTTATGGGAATAGCGTTTTTTCTGATGGAAAAAGAAGTTTCTTTAATCAAATAGGCAATAGATATCTGTATTTTGAGCCTCCTTATTTGGGGATTATGCGTGATGATGAGGCTGAATTTTATCTTTATGATGACCAAGTTATTACGGGGAAAAAACTTAAAGATATACCTCGTAATCAGCAGGAAATAATGAAAGCTTATATTCAATATTCAATTAATGGGCTTATTAAGAATCAAATGTATTATTAATTAACATTAGATAGTTTCTACTTTTCAACGCGTCATTTCTTGTCAGTTTTTCCTCTCGAAGATAGGATGGTGTGTCTTTAAATACATGATCATAAAGAAGGTTACATGGATATTATTGGTTCACAAGTCGATACGACTTCAGAAGTTTATTTGGAAAATTCACAATTTCATTTTTCATTAAGAAATGAGTTTTTAGCTAAAATAGAAAAAGTGAAACAAGGTGGTGGGGAAGTTGCTGTCGAAAAACATAAAAAAAGACAGAAGCTACTTCCTAGGGAAAGAATTGATAAAATTTTAGATGATGGTTCTGCATTTTTGGAACTTTCATCTTTAGCGGCAGATGAAGTTTATCCACAAGAAGTACCGAGTGCTGGAATTGTGACAGGAATCGGTCGCGTTCATGGTATAGAATGTATGTTTGTTGCCAATGATGCTACTGTTAAAGGAGGAACATATTTTCCTTTGACAGTTAAAAAGCATTTAAGGGCCCAAGAGATTGCCCTGAAAAATAAACTTCCATGTATTTATTTAGTTGATTCTGGAGGAGCTTTTCTTCCTATGCAAGATGAAGTCTTTCCTGACAGTAATCATTTTGGAAGAATTTTTTATAATCAAGCTCAAATGAGTGCTAAAGGAATTGCTCAAATAGCTGTGGTCTTGGGCTCTTGTACAGCTGGAGGAGCTTATGTCCCTGCGATGAGTGATGAGACAATAATTGTAAAAGATAATGGAACTATTTTTTTAGGGGGGCCTCCTTTAGTGAAAGCGGCAACAGGCGAAGAGGTTTCAGCTCAAGACTTAGGTGGTGCAAAAGTTCACACTCAAGTATCAGGAGTTGCTGATCATTTTGCTGAGGATGAGTTGACGGCTTTGGCCATGACCAGAGATGTTGTTGAGAATTTAAACTTTAAGTCTAATAAGAATGAAAAAAATGTTTTAGCACAGGAAGGTCCATTTTTTGCTCCTGAAGAACTTTATGGAATAGTGTCTAAGGACTCAAGAAGACCTTATGACGTTAGAGAAGTGATTGCGAGAATTATTGATGGTTCACGTTTTCAAGAGTTTAAAAAGTCCTATGGAGAAACACTTGTCTGTGGTTTTGCAAAAATCCATGGTTATCAAGTAGGCATATTGGCCAATAATGGAATTTTATTTTCTGAAAGTGCTCAAAAAGGTGCCCACTTTATCGAACTTTGTGCTCAAAGAAAGATACCTCTTCTTTTTTTACAAAATATAACTGGTTTTATGGTTGGTAAAAAATATGAGTCTGAAGGAATAGCAAAGCATGGAGCAAAGCTTGTTACGGCTGTATCTACAGCAAATGTTCCAAAATATACAGTCGTTATAGGTGGTTCATTTGGTGCAGGCAATTATGGTATGTGTGGACGTGCTTATGATCCACGTTTTTTATGGATGTGGCCAAATGCCAAAATCTCCGTTATGGGTGGAGAGCAAGCCGCTGGGGTTTTAACTACTGTTCGTCAAGATGGGCTTCGGTATAAAGGAAAAACTCCTATGACTAATGAGGAAATAGCAGAATTCCAAAGACCTATTTTAGAAAAATATGAAAAGGAAGGGTCTGCTTATTATAGTACTGCAAGAATTTGGGATGATGGAGTTATTCTTCCTGATGAGACAAGAGATACATTGGGGATGGCCTTGTCCCTTTCGCATAATGAAGAGTATGGTGAGACAAAATTTGGTGTTTTTAGGATGTAAGAATGGATTTAATTAAAACAAAGAAAGACGATAATGGGGTCTTTACAATAATTTTAGATCGGCCTCAAATACATAATGCTTTTAATGATGAACTAATTAAGCAGATGACTGATGTTTTTAAGTCAATTGAAGAAGACCCAGAAGTGAGACTTGTTGTCTTAACTGGTGCAGGAAAGTCTTTTTGTGCCGGAGCCGATTTGAACTGGATGAAGTCGATGATAAATTATTCAAAGGCTGAAAATATTGAAGATTCTAGACATTTGTATCGTATGTTTAAGAGTATTAATAATTGTAGTAAACCTGTTATTGGAAAAGTGAATGGACATGCTTTAGGTGGTGGAGTTGGTTTAGTTGCCGTCTGTGATTATGTTTTGGCCATAGAAAATGCAAAATTTGGTTTTACTGAAGCCAGACTTGGTTTGGTTCCAGCTGTGATTTCTCCGTTTTGTCTTGCTAAAATTGGGCAAAGTCATGCCAGAGCTTGGTTTTTATCTGGAGAAATGTTTAAAGCTCAGAAAGCATTAAGTATGGGTTTAATTCATGAGGTTTGTTCAGCAGAGGACTTTGAAACCTGTTATAAAAAGGTTGAAGACTCATTTTTAAAAGCCGGGCCAAAAGCAGCAATAAAGGCTAAGGATTTAATACGAACTGTCTTGCAAATTAGCCCAGATACAATGGAAGAGTTTACTTGTCGCCAAATCGCCGCAAGAAGAGTTAGTGATGAAGGGCAGGAAGGAATGGCGGCCCTTCTTGAAAAAAGAAAAGCAGAGTGGGTAAAAAATGATTAAAAAAATTCTTATAGCAAACCGTGGTGAAATTGCACTTAGAGTTGTTAAAACATGTCGCAAGCTAGGGATTAAAACAGTTACTATTTTTGCAGATAACGATCAATTCTTGCCTCATGCAAATGCTGGAGATGAGTCTGTTAGTCTAGGAGGAGGGAGTTTAGCGCAAACGTATTTAAATCAGCGTAAAATAATTGATCTTGCAAAAAAATATAATGTTGATGCGATTCATCCTGGTTATGGGTTTTTGTCTGAAAATAGTTCTTTTCAGCAAAACATAGCTAAAGCAGGGATGATTTTTATTGGTCCTTGCGCAGAAGCAATTGAGCTGATGGGTGATAAAAAAGAGTCAAAAGTTAAGATGGAGCAAATAGGTGTTCCTTTAGTTCCAGGTTATCATGGTGAGAATCAAGACGAAAAGTTTTTACTTGATGAGGCAAAAAAAATAGGTTTCCCCGTTCTTATTAAGGCCACTGCTGGAGGTGGTGGAAAAGGAATGAGGATCGTCCAAGAAGAAGCAGAGTTTTTGGGAGCACTTGAGGCATCAAAAAGAGAAGCTTCAAACGCCTTTGGAAATGATAAGGTTCTCCTGGAAAAGTATATTGAACTTCCAAGACATATTGAAGTTCAGTTAGTTTCTGATGGAAAAGGAAATCATTATCATTTTTTTGAAAGAGAATGTTCAATTCAAAGAAGGTATCAGAAAGTCATTGAAGAAACTCCATCGCCAATTATTGATGATGAACTTAGAGAGAAAATTTGTTCTACTGCAGTTAAGATCGCAGAAGGTATTAATTATCTAGGAGCTGGAACGATCGAGTATATTCTAACACCACAAAAAGATTTTTATTTTTTAGAAATGAATACAAGATTACAGGTAGAACACCCTGTAACAGAAGAGGTGACTGGTTTTGATTTAGTTGAATTACAAATTAGAGCTGCAAATGGTGAAGCATTTGGGTTTAAACAGGAAGATATTAAACAGAAAGGACATTCTATAGAATGTCGTATATATGCAGAAGATCCCGATAATAATTTCTTACCGACAAATGGAAGAGTAAAAAAAATCTCTGCTCAGCACTATACAGATTATCGCTTGGACTCTGGGTATACGGATGGAAACTCTATTTCGACGAGCTATGACCCTATGCTTGCTAAGCTAATTGTACACGCTGATTCAAGAGAGAACTCAATAAAAAAAATGAATCATGCTTTAGATGATGTTCTTTTTTTAGGGGCAAAAACAAATCGTGACTATCTGAAAAGAATATTAAGTCATAAAGAATTTGTGACCGGTAATATTCACACACATTTTGTAGAAACATATAAAAAACAATTAGATCAATCAACGTATACTGATCAGACAAGAGCAATCATCATTGCGGCAGCTCTTTTTTCTAAAACAATAAAAGAAAAATCTATTTGGAATGTCATAACTAAAAAACTTTCTAAAGAAATTTTTATTGATGAAAAAAGTTTTTGTTTTGATTTATTAGAACAAAGTCATAATAAGATTACTTTCGCTCATAGGGGAAATGAATACACCTTTTTTCTTCGTGATTTTGAGGGAGAGTATTATTCTTTTGAAGGAATGGGAGATTTTTATTATGCCTTTCAAAGTTATATTAATCAGGATGAAGCACAGCAAATCATTGTAAACTCCTTAGAGGCAAAGGTAAAACTTGTTGCAAAGGCTCAAAAAACGTCTATGGCCTCTCTTCTGGGGGAAGGGGCGCTACAGAGTCCTATGCCTGGAAAAGTTTTTAAAATTCTAAAAAAAGAAGGAGAGAGCGTTCAAGAGGGAGAAGATGTTCTTATTGTTGAAGCCATGAAAATGGAGCATTCAATTAAAGCGACGGCCAGTGGAACGGTTAAAAATATTTTTTTTAAAGAAGGGGAACAGGTTCAAGGCGGTGTTCTTCTGTGTGAGATTGAATAAGGAATGATATGTTCACATATAATGACTCAAAAATTAAAATTGTTGAAGTCGGTCCTCGAGATGGCCTCCAAAATGAAAAAATAAGTCTTCAGCTTGAAGATAAAATGCAATATATTTCCTTATTGGCACAGGCAGGACTGCAAACAATTGAAGCAACTAGCTTTGTAAGAGCTGATAAAATACCTCAAATGGCAGATGCTAAAGAATTATTTTTACAACTCAAAAAGCAAGAATACTTCCATCATATTAACTTTCCTTGCCTTGTCCCTAATCGCAAAGGCTACGAGGCAGCGAAAGCTGTTGGTGTTCGTGAAATTTCTTTGTTTTCAGCAACAAGTGATGAGTTTTCTTTGAAAAATATCAATTGTACTGTTGATGAAAGTTTTAAGCGTATGCAAGAGGTTGCTACTTTGGCCAAAGAAGAGGGGATAAAAATTCGAGGTTATATTTCTACGGCCTTTGGATGTCCTTATGCTGGAGATATCGGGGTAAAAAAACTAGTTGAGGTTATTGAGAAGTTTGAAGAGTTAGGTGTTTATGAAATTAGTATCGGAGATACTATTGGTGTAGGGACACCTAAACAAGTGGATGATTATTTAAAAGAAGTCTTAAAAGTTATTTCCGTTGAAAAAATAGCGATGCATTTTCATGACACGAGAGGGATGGCCTTGTCGAATATTTTAGTCTCATTAGAGCATGGAGTCTCGGTGTTTGATTCTTCTTCTGGAGGACTTGGTGGTTGTCCTTATGCTAAGGGAGCTACAGGCAATGTCGCAACAGAGGATATTTATTACCTACTGAATTCACTGGGCTTAGTAACGAATCTTGATTTAAATAAGCTTTATTTGGCTTCGAAGTTTATTTTGGAAAAAGTCCAAAAGCAAAGTCCTTCAAAATTCTTTCAAATATTAGAGCAAAAACAAGGAAAAGTATGAATTACAGATCGAGTGATGAATTGTTAGTGAGTTTGGAGAACTTTACCTTGTGGATTACGCTTAATCGAGCTGATGCAAGTAATGCTTTTACCTCTAGTATGATTGAAGAGTTAGTTAGCCTTTTATATCGAGCTGATGAAGACCAAGAGGTACGTACTATTGTTATAACTGGAGCAGGAAAGCATTTTTGTGCTGGAGGAGATGTCAAAGCCATGCAAACTAAAACGGGAATGTTTGCAGGAGAGTCTAATGAGCTACGGGAAAGATATAAAAAAGGAATTCAAAAAATTCCACGTTGTTTGAATTATTTGTCTACACCAGTAATTGCAATGATTAATGGAGCGGCGATAGGTGCAGGGCTCGACTTGGCCTGTATGTGTGATATAAGAGTGGCATCAGTAAAAGCTAAGTTTGGTGAAACTTTTAGTAAGTTAGGTTTAATTCCTGGCGATGGTGGTGCTTATTTTTTACAAAGAATAGTTGGGTATGCAAAAGCAATGGAGCTAACTTTAACCGCTAGAGTTTTTGATGCTTTGGAAGCTAGAGAAATTGGTTTAGTCAACTATGTTGTTGAGCAAGAAGATTTAAAAAGCAAAACAACTGAGCTTGTTAGTACTATAAATCAAAATGCACCGATTGCTACTCAAATGGCAAAAAAGGCGATCGTTCATGCTTATAAGAGTGACCTTGATTCTCATTTAGAACTTCTTGCAGCTTTTCAAGGAATAACTCAACGGACTCAGGATCATCAAAATTCAGTAAACAATATTTTTGGGAAAAGTCAAACTCAACATTTTCATAAATAAATCTTAAAAAAAATGAATTTATTTTTGACATTCGTCATTCATTTCTTGAAAATTGAATTATAGGTTTTTATAAAAATAGGAAGATGAGTGAATAGATTGAGTTTGTTTTTAAGTCTCGTAATTCTTTTCGGCTGCTCAAGTATTCATTTTCAATCTTCACATGCGATACCTTCCTCTTTTAATTATGAGAATATTAAAGGAAAAGAAGTTTCGCTCAAAGTAACAGAACCTTTTTATATGTGGGGGATCGTTCCCAAAGAACGAATTGTAGAAGTTGATAAAGTGTTTGTAAAAAAAGGTTTTAGTTCAGTATCAGATATAAAGATAAAAGAAATAGATACAGTCAAAAAAGGTTTATGGATGTTTTTTACCTTTGGAATGTATTATCCTCAATCTTTTGAAATATCAGGTTATGTGAATTGATATAGTGTCCAAGGAAGGATGCTTTTAGGCCAAGGAAGGCCTTTTTATTTCTCAAGATTATTTAACTTAATCTTCTAAAGACTTTAATAGATCATTAAAAAAATTTGATTTGTATGCTTGCTCTTCTTCTTCGCTGAGATGACTAAAAGAGTTCCTGTCTTGTTCTATAAAGTGTTGCGAATGTTCAATAATAAATCGACTTTTATTTCTTTTTAAACTTTTCCCATATATTTTTCTTTCTTTAGCGTAAGTCATAATAAGTCTACGCTTTGCTCGGGTTATACCTTATGAGGAAGAAGTTCTTCTTCCATTCCTAATAAAAAGCAGGTATCAAACTCTAAACCTTTAGAAGAATGGAGAGTCATAAGTTGAACTTCATTTTTCATCACTCCTTCATCATTTTGTTTATCTTGATTATCAACTAAGAGCAGTCTTTCTAAATAGTTTTGTAATGTAGCTTCTTCGTTAAAGCGGTCAACGAAACGATCGGTTGAGAGTAAAAAGTTTTTAACATCATCTCTTTTTCGAGCAGCAACTTTTGTAGAATCATAAGATTTCGCAATAAAGTCAAAATAATTAATTTCATCAATAAGGGCTGACAAGGCCTGAGTGAGTGTCATGCTAGTAAAAAGATAATTATATTTTTTGATCAAAGCAAGGAAGTCTTGAAGATTTTTTCCTTTTTTACTTTCATCATACATTGATTCAAGCTCAATTGCTTCAAAGAGAGTCATCTTTTTTTCTTCAGAGAGTTTGAGGAATTTTTTAAGGGTTTGAGTCCCAACACCCCTTTGGGGAATGTTTAAAATTCTTCTTAGACTTAATTCGTCTTTTGGATTAAAGATAACCGAAAGATAAGCTATGAGGTCTTTAATTTCTTTTTTTTCATAAAATTTTTGGCCACCTATTATAGTATAAGGAATTTGAGCAAGACGAAGTTGATCTTCAATAGGAGGCACTTGAGTGTTACTACGATAAAGTATGGCGACATCACCTAAAAATTTGCCTTGTTTTTGTATCTCAATAATTTCATCAATAACAATTTGAGCTTCATGGTCTGAGTTGGCTGCAGCCCAGAGCATTGGTTTTGTTGGACTAGAAAACGAAGTTCGCATTGTCTTTTCTTTTCTTTTTTTATTGTCTTTGATAACAAAGTTCGCGAGGTTTAATATCTTGTCAGTTGAGCGATAGTTTTGTTCCAGTTTTATGACTTTTGTTTGAGAGTAGAGTTTTTCAAAGTTTAAGATATTAGTAATATCTGCTCCTCGAAAAGCATAGATTGATTGATCATCGTCTCCTACAACACAAATATTTGAATGGGTCGAAGTTAAGCCTTTAACCATTTCAAATTGAAGCCCATTGGTATCTTGATATTCATCAATCATAATATATTGGTATTTTTGAGAATATTTCTGTGCGATCTGAGGGTTTTCTTGAAAAAGCTTAACGACTAAAAAAAGAATATCATCAAAGTCTACTGCATTATAAAAATGCAATTTATCTTGATAGAAGTGATAGACAAATTCAGTGGCTTCATCGTAGGGATCTTCTGGATCATAAAACTCTGTATCTTTAAACTCATCAGCAGAAATCCCGGCATTTTTAAGTCGTCCAATTTTTGACATGATTGTTTTTTTGTCAAAAGCTTCTTTATCTAATTTTATTTTCTTGAGGCCTTCACGAACGATGGCCATTTGGTCACCTTGATCATAAATAGTAAAATCTTTGTTATAGCCGATATGATGAATGTCTTCCCGTAAAATTCTAATGCCTAAAGAGTGAAATGTTGACAGCGTAATTCCTCTTTTTTTTCTTGTTCCAAGGAGTTTCGCCACTCTTTCATGCATCTCCATGGAGGCTTTATTAGTAAAGCTGACTGCTAAGATTTCTTTTGGGTTAATTCCTAAGTTTTGGATCATATGTCCAATTCTATAGGTTAAAGTTCTCGTTTTACCTGAGCCAGCTCCTGCTAGGATGAGAACTGGTCCTTTTACTGTTTCAGCAGCAAGTCTTTGTTCAGGATTTAGTGCACTTAAGTCAATCATAGAAGACACTTTAAAGGGCCTTAGGCGAGTAGTAAAGTAGGGCTTGAAAATAGCCAAAATTTTTAGTCAATTTGTTATTCGCTAAATATTTTTCATTTATGCTTAAGGGTGGGGCATTAAATAATTAATTTTTAAATTTTAAGCCCTTATAGCCGATATGGGGACTGGGCTTTTATTTAGCTATTATAATGTTTTAAGACTTCTTAATAAAAATAGAGGGTATATGGGTAAAATGAATAAAGGTTTTTTACTATTACTATTGTTGGCCTTAGGAGCTTGTTCTGGGCCACAAGGTACGTCAAAATTAAAAGTTTCTGTCGCGGCCATATCGGGAAGTTCAAATTTCCCTGGAGGACTATATCTCTTTGGTGGTAATGGAGAAACTAAGTTTAGCTATAAAATTGATGCAACAGATACTATTGAAATTGAGCTTCCCAATGGAAAGTGGAATTTTACTGCAATTGGCTGGGATGGGACTCATTATTTCGAAGGTGATAGTTATTGTGATATCCAAGCAGGTGTGGATCTCAAAGGTGGAGATTTAAATCTTGCCTTTGAAGCAACAAAACAAAAATGTGGTGCCCCAGTTTTAGACGAAACAGATAGTAGTTTTACTTTTTTTGGACGTGTTAATTTTCACTCTTGTGCTGGAATAAGGCCGTACTTAGCAAAAGGAGAGAGCATACCCTTTGGTTTTTACTGTGATGGTAATGATGACATTTTTAATGGTGGGGCAGGTTCATTTGACCTAAGTTTAGTTGAGTACGATATTAATGGGAATAAAAAGATTTCGTCTAAAAGTAGATGTATTGTTGCTACCATGCCCTCTTCTTTCTCAAATATGAGAGTGCCAAGGGGATCAAAGCTCTTTAGTCCTGCTTATATTGTTCGTGCTTATAAGACCACTGAT
>LUMW01000820.1_pt1 | contig 11651 bp, 12 predicted proteins | sample 729761 | NCBI WGS metagenome assembly LUMW01 (sample SAMN03860302, study PRJNA289734) | marine metagenome | biome: seawater column; feature: ocean; material: water; isolation source: Red Sea water column Station 192 - depth 500m | place: Saudi Arabia: Red Sea | collected 2011-10-15 | depth 500 m
GTCGTGGCCGCTGTGGTCGCTGTCGTGGCCGCTGTGGCCGCTGTCGTGGCCGCTGTGGTCCCCGAAGGCGTCGACCAGGCGATCCGTGAGGGTCCGCAGCATCCCGGCGTGCGTGCCGGTGGGGGACTGCGCCGGGCCCAGTCGGAGCGGCAGCTCCACGAAGGTGGCGCCCGTCATTTCGGCCAGACGCCGGGCAGTGTCGTCGTGGCCGTCCTCCTCGGCGGCGACCAGTCGGACTCCCTCCGCCAGCATCTCCTCGACCAGATGCTCGAGGTCGTGGGCGCTGGGCTCCTCCATCGACGAGTGCGAGTGCACGACGGTGTCGAGCACCGTCAGGTCGTAGCGCTCGACGTATCGGCCGAGGGCCTCGTGGTCGGTGACGAGCACCCGGTGTTCCGCGGGGATGGTCCCGATCATGTCGGCCAACTCGGCGTGAAGCGAACGGAGTTCGCCATCGAGGTCGCGTCGGCATGCCTCCACCTCGCTGGCATCGAGGCCTGCAACCTGGACGAGTGCCTCGGCAAGGGCCGGGAGGGCGTCGGCGACCGCCAACGGGTCCAGCCACAGGTGGGGATCGCCGTCGCCCCGGTGGATGCGGTGGATGGCTGTGGGTGACGCCTCCAACGTGTCCTCCAGCGTTCCCTCGACTCCGCCCCCGTTCACCACCACCAGTCGGGCCTCGTCGATGCGTCCGCGGTCGGCAAGGGATGGCTCATAGGCGTGGTGATCGGCACCGAGGGGGATCAGGGCATCGACCGCCTCGCCACAGGCCAGATCGGAGGTGACCGCTGCCCAGAGCGGTGTGCCGGCGAGGATGCCCGCTCCCTCCTCCGTGTCGCCGCAGGCGGCAGGCACCAACGCCAGGAGGGCGGCGAGGGTACGGATGGAAGCACGCGGCGGGGAAAGCATGCGTCGATTTTAATGAGACTCATTCTCATCTACAAACCCGATCTGGAGGAACCTCGGGTTGCAGCGGGACCCCGTGAGCCGCGCGAGGATGCGCCCGTGGGCTGCCTGCCAACGACGTTCGTCATCGTCGGCATCGCCATCCTCGTCGTCACGGGCGTGCTGAACGTCGCCGGCGTGGGCTTCCTGCTCCTCATCGGCGGCGTGATGTTGGGATTGGCCCACTGGGCCGAGCGCTGGCGCCGACACTGATGCTCGACGCCACGGCCGTCACCGACTGGGAAGCCCTGCGCGGTGCCTTCCACTGGGACCTCCCTGAAGCGTTCAACATCACCGAGGCCACGTGCGGCCGGCACGCCCGGGAGTGGCCCGACCGCCCGGCGGTCGTAGTCAGCCCCGAGGACGGGCCGACGACGACGGTCACCTTCGCCGACCTGGACGACCTCGTGGGGCGGGTCGCCGGCGGCCTGGCCGGCCTCGGCGTCGAACGTGGCGACCGGGTCGCCGCCCGGCTGGACCAGGGCGTGCCCTCGCTGGCGGTGCTGCTCGCCACGCTTCGGCTGGGCGGCATCGCGGTCCCGATCCCACCGGCCTTCGCCACCGACGCCGTGGCCTATCGGCTCGAGGACAGCGGGGCCCGGGTTCTCGTGACCGGGGGCGGCGACGTCGCAGGCCTCGCGGACGCCGTCGAACACCTGCTGGCCCTGGACGCGGACGGCGAGCTCCCCGCCGTCTTGACCGGGGCGGCACCGGCCGCACCGGCGGCCACGTCACCAGACGATCCGGCGCTGATCTTCTACACCTCGGGCTCCACCGGGCCGCCCAAGGGCGTGCTGCACGGCCATCGGGTTCTCCTGGGCCACCTCCCGGGCTTCCAGCTCATGTTCGACCTGGCCCCCGACGAGGACGACGTCTACTGGACGCCCTCGGTCTGGGCCTGGCAGGGCTCCCTGGGGGACCTGGTCCTGCCGGCCCTGTACTTCGGCTGCCCGGTGGTGGCCACGCCCGGCCGCTACTCAGACGATCGGGTCCACGCCACCCTGGCCGCCACCGGGATCACCCGGGCCTTCCTGGCCACCGCCGTGCTGCGCCGCCTCGTCCTGGATCCGCCCACGGATCCGCCGGCCCACCGGCTGCGGGTGATCTGCACCGGTGGCGATCCCCTGCCTCCGGGCTTCGGCGAGCGCGTCGCCGACCTGTTCGGCGTCGGCGTCAACGACGACTACGGGCTCACCGAGACCAGCCACATCGCCGCAGGCTGCAACGCCCTGTATTCGACGCCCGAGGGAGCCATCGGTCGCCAGGTCCCGGGTCGCCGGGTGGCGGTCCTCGACGCGGACCTGCGTCCCGTGCCGCCGGGCGAGGAGGGCCAGATCGCCTCGTCGGCCGAGGACCCCATCACGATGCTGGGCTACTGGGGGCGCCCCGAGGCCACCGCCGAGCGCCTCGTCGACGGCTGGTGCCTCACCGGCGACCGTGGCGTGCTCGACGAGGCCGGCTACCTCTGGTACCGGGGCCGGATGGGGCAGGCCATGAAGGTCTCGGGGCAGGTGGTCGGCCCAGAGGAGGTGGAGGCCATCCTGCGTGCCCACCCCTGCGTGGCCGAGGTGTGCGTCTTCTCCGAACCCGACGAGGTGCTGGGAGACCGGCCGGTCGCCGTGATCGAGCTGGGACGGGGCTGGGAGGAGAGCGCCCTGCTGGTCGGCCAGCTGCGACGGCTGGCTCGGGAGCACCTCGCCCGCTTCGCCTACCCGCGTCGCGTGGTCTTCGACGACCTGCCCCGCAACTCCAGCGGCAAGGTGGATCGGGCGGCGACCCGGGAGCGCTTCGCCGAGGTCTGAGCCGCCCGGAGCGGGGGTGTTAGCGTGCCGCCCGCCAGCAGGCAGCGCATCCAGCGACGAGTCAGGGAGCAGCACGATGCCGCACAGTGTTCGGGCCGTGATCGCCAGGGCCCAGGGTGAGCCCGTCTCGATGGAGACGATCGAGGTGCCGGACCCGGGTCCGGGCGAAGCCCTCGTGGCCGTCAAGGCCTGCGGGGTGTGCCACACCGACCTGCACTACCGGGAGGGGGCCATCAACGACGAGTTCCCGTTCCTCCTCGGCCACGAGGCGGCGGGCATCGTCGAGGCCGTCGGCAACGACGTGACCAACGTGGCGCCCGGGGACTTCGTCATCCTGAACTGGCGGGCAGTCTGTGGCGAGTGCCGTTCCTGCAAGCGGGGACGACCGTGGTACTGCTTCGCCACCCACAACGCCACGCAGAAGATGACCCTCGACGGGGTGGAACTCTCGCCGGCCCTCGGCATCGGCGCCTTCGCGGAGAAGACCCTCGTTGCTGCGGGCCAGGCCACGAAGGTGGACCCCTCGGCCAGTCCGGAGGCTGCCGGCCTGATCGGCTGTGGCGTGATGGCCGGCCTCGGTGCCGCCATGAACACGGGTGGTGTCGGCCGCGGCGACTCGGTGGCGGTGTTCGGTTGCGGCGGCGTCGGCAACGCCGCCATCGCCGGGGCCCGCCTGGCGGGTGCCCACACGATCATCGGGATCGACATCGACGCCGGGAAGTTGGAACTGGCCCGGGAGTTCGGCGCCACCCACACGATCGACTCGAGCAGCGAGGACCCGGTGGAAGCCGTCCGGGCCCTGACCGGCGGCAACGGGGTCGATGTGGCCATCGAGGCCGTCGGTCGACCGGAGGTCTACGAGCAGGCCTTCTTCGCGCGCGACCTCGCCGGCACGGTGGTGCTGGTGGGCGTGCCGAACCCGACCATGCGCGTCGACCTTCCGATGATCGAGGTCTTCGGGCGGGGCGGCTCGCTGAAGTCGTCGTGGTACGGCGACTGCCTGCCCGAGCGCGACTTCCCGATGCTGATCGACCTCTACCTGCAGGGCCGGCTGGACCTGGACCGCTTCGTGAGCGAGACCATCGCCCTCGACGAGGTCGAGGAGGCGTTCCACCGCATGGAACGCGGCGAGGTGATCCGCTCGGTGGTGGTGCTCTAGGGGTTCCGCCGGTGGGCGGTCCGCCCTACGCCAGGACGGGCACGCTCGCCATCGCCTCGGCGATCTTCTCCTCCGGGTAGTCGTAGTCGACCAGTTCACCGGCCAGGTACTTCTCGTAGGCCGCCAGGTCGAGGTGCCCGTGGCCGCACAGGGCGGTCAGGATCACCTTCTCCTCGCCTGACTCCTTGCAGCGCAGTGCCTCGCGGACGGCTGCGGCGATGGCATGCGTCGGTTCCGGGGCCGGCAGGATGCCCTCGGTGCGGGCGAACCTCATGGCGGCGGCGAAGCACTCGTTCTGGTGGATCGACTCCGCCTCGACCAGGCCCAGCTCGTAGAGGTGGCTGACCAACGGAGACATGCCGTGGTAGCGCAGGCCGCCGGCGTGGATCGGGTCCGGAATGAACGAGTGTCCGAGGGTGTGCATCTTGACCAGCGGCGTGAGCTGCCCGGTGTCGCCGAAGTCGTACCGGTACTCGCCGCGGGTCAGCGACGGGCAGGAGGCGGGCTCGACGCAACGGATGACCGGGTCCATGCGGCCGGCCAGCTTCTCCCGCAGGAACGGGAAGGAGAGGCCACCGAAGTTGGAGCCGCCGCCGGTGCAGCCCACGAGCACGTCGGGCGTCTCGCCGACCTTGGCCAACTGGAGGAGCGCCTCCTCGCCGATGATCGTCTGGTGCAGCAGCACGTGGTTGAGGACGCTGCCGAGGGCATAGCGGGTGTCCTCCCGTTGGGCGGCCTGTTCGACCGCCTCGGAGATGGCGATCCCGAGGCTGCCGGGGCTGGAGGGCTCGGCGGCCAGGACGGCGCGGCCGGACTCGGTCAGGTCGGAGGGGCTGGCGTGCACCCGGGCGCCCCAGACCTCCATCATCGTGCGCCGGTAGGGCTTCTGGTCGTAGGAGGCCCGAACCTGCCAGACCTCGCACTCGAGGCCGTACTGGGCGGTGGCGAAGGCAAGCGCCGAGCCCCACTGGCCGGCGCCGGTCTCGGTCGTCAGCCGGGTAACGCCCTCCTGGGCGTTGTAGTAGGCCTGCGGCACGGCGGTGTTGGGCTTGTGCGAGCCTGCCGGACTGACGCCCTCGTACTTGAGGAAGATCTTGGCGGGGGTGTCGAGCTCCTGCTCGAGGCGGTGGGCCCGCAGCAGGGGGCTGGGCCGCCAGAGCCGGTACACGTCGAGCACCTCGCCGGGGATGTCGATGTACGACTCGCCACTGACCTCCTGGAGGATCAGCGCCATCGGGAACAGGGGCGCCAGGTCGTCCGGGCCGATCGGCTCGAGCGTGCCGGGGTGCAGCGGTGGCGGTGGCGGCGCCGGCAGGTCGGGGATGACGTTGTACCACTGCGTCGGCATCTCGGATTCGTCGAGCAGCACCTTGGAGTAGTCATCGGACATGGCGTGGTCTCCTTCGTCGTCCACCGTCGAAGGGACGAGTCAAGCACAGGGGCGTGCGATCATCCAGACGTGCTGGTGTTCGACGGGGACTGCGGGTTTTGCCGGCGGTGTGCCGACTGGGTGGCCGTCCGGGGCGAGGTGCCGATGGCTGCGTCCGCCGAGGTCGACCTCGCCAACCTGGGCCTGACCGCCGAGGAGGCGGCGTCCAGCGCCTGGTGGGTCGAGGAGGGAGAGCGCCTGTCGGGACACCGGGCGGTCGCCCGTGTGTTGCGCGAGCTGGGCGGCGCCTGGGGGCTGGCCGGTCGTCTGCTGGCCGTCCCGCCGTTCTCGTGGCTGGGTGGGCCGGCCTACCGGTGGGTGGCGGCCAACCGACACCGCTTCGGGTGAGGGGTCAGCCCAGGTCGAGTTCGGCAGCGAGGTCGCGGAGGCCATCCACGGCACGGTCACCGGCCGCCGGGTCGGGGCCGCCGGAGATCGCCCGGTAGTCCTGGACCACGATCAGCCGGTCGACGCCGAGGTCCTCGAAGCGGCGGTAGGCATCGCGGTCGACCGGGGCGGCGGGCGAGACGCTGACCTGCAGGTCGCCCAGCTCCGCCGGCCGCTCGTGCTGCTCGGCGGCGTCGGCGAGGCGGTTGATGGCCTTGGCGGTGAACTCCGGGGTGGCGGCGAAGCCGTACCAGCCGTGCCCCTTGGTGACGGCGCGCCGCCAGGTGGCCGTCGAGCCACCGCCGACGTGGACGGGTGGGCCGCCGGCCTGGACCGGTCGTGGATGTGCCTCGGCCCCGTGCCACGAGGTGAAGCGACCCTCGAACTCGAGGTCGCCACGCCACAGCGCACGGAGGGCGTCGAGGTGCTCGTCGGTCCGGGCGCCACGTTCCTCGATCGGGACGCCCACGGCCTCGAACTCGACCGGCACGTAGCCGACGCCGATCCCGAACTCGAGCCGGCCGCCGGACAGGACGTCGACCGAGGCCAGCTCCTTGGCGAGCACGGCCGGGGAACGCTGCGGCAGGATCACGATGCCGGTTCCGAGGCGGAGGGTGTTGGTGTGGCCGGCGAGGAACGCCAACGACGCGATCTGGTCGACGAAGTGGGTGTCGGGACGAACCGGCGACGGCGGCGCCTGTGGGCTGGCGGCGACGAGGTGCTCGCCGGTCCACACCGACTCGAAGCCGGCCTCCTCGGCGGCGACGGCGATGCGGACCATCGTCTCGGGGTCGGCGTGGCCGCCCATGTTGATCCCGAACAGGCCGACCTTCACGCCCCACTCCTCATGTCGTGCTCCTCCCGGTCACGCCGTCGAACGCCTCGACGAGGCCCGTCAGGACCCCGATGGCCGCCTCCCGACCGGCGGGCATCGGCAGGTTGATGCGGCAGTCGGTGACGCCGGCCTCGAGCAGCGCTGGGACCGCGGCGACGGTGGCGTCGAGGTCGATGCCGTCGTCGCTGCGTACGGCAGGCACGGTGCCGGTGACCTGGAGGCCGGCCGGGTCGTGGCCCAGGTCCTCCAGCAGCCGGCGCATCCGGGCGATCCCGGTGGCGGGGTCGTCGGCGTCGGGTCCCCAGGGGATCCAGCCGGTGCCGTAGGTGGCGAGGCGGCGGGCCACCCGGGGGTTGGTCGTTCCACTCACCCAGATCGGAACGCCGCCGGCCTGGCGGGGCTTGGGCATGGCGTGGATGCCGGTGAAGGCCAGTTCGGCGGCGGCGTAGTCGGCCCGGTCCTCGGTCCAGAGCGCTCGGCACACCTCGAGCGTGTGGTCGAGCAGGTGGCCGCGGCGGTGGAAGTCGAGGCCGGCGGCGCCGTACTCCTCCTCCTGCCAGCCGACGCCCACGCCCAGGTCGAGGCGTCCGCCGGAGAGCACGTCGAGGGTGGCCGCCGCCTTGGCGAGGACGACGGGGCGACGGAGTGCCGCCAACAGGATTCCGGTGCCGAGGCGGATGCGTCCGGTGAGGGCGGCGAGGTGCGACAGGACGGTGAGCGGCTCCAGCCAGTGCCCGTCGGGACCGGTCGGCTGTCGCCCGCCGGCGGTCCCGCCGCGGGTCGGGTCGGCGTAGGCGCCCAGGTTCTCCCCGAAGGCCACGTGGTCGGACACCACGAGGCGGTCCACGCCTGCGGCGTCGGCGGCAGGTGGTGGTCGACCTCGTCGAAGGGGAGCAGTCGCAGGTCGGGCACCGGGGCTGACTGGAACTGGTTCCACCGGTAGGTGATGCAGCCCTCCGAGGCGCCGCCGGTGTCGAGCCAGTTGGCGACGCCCGGGTCCCGGTGGGCGATGACCGCCCGGAACACGCCGTCGGCGTCGACCACCGCCTGGTGGTCGTTGAGGCTGGACTGTCGGTTCACCCAGTCCAGGGACTGGAACCAGACGTCGCCCAGCTGCACCCCCCAGTAGTGGCACTCGGGAACCGGTACCTCGTACAGCAGCGCTTCGTCCTCCGCCACCCGCCACCAGCACTGGCCGTAGGCCTGGTCGGGGCTACCGCCCTGGCTGAGGGTGGATCGCGGCCCGGGTGCCACGTGGGCGAAGGTGTTGACCTCGTCGCGCCTCAGGTGGGCCTGGCCGAAGTCCGCCCAGAAGGCCGGCAGGGCGGTCCCGAGGTGGGTGAGGCGGCCGAGTGCGGCCTCGAGGCCGTCGGCGTCGAGGCGGCTGGTGGCGGGGCCGGGGTCGAGGCACTCGAGGTGGAGTTCCGCCGGCTCCTCGTGCTCCCAGTCGGCGAAGAACTGGCGGACGAACAGGGTGGTGTGCACGGCGGGGAGTTGGAACCATGTGTCGGCACCACCCTCGGGGGGCGGTGCCGACGAGAAGACGGCGCTGAAGTCGCCGTTGTCGTCGGCGCCGAGTCCGTCGCCGTTGAGGTTGAGGTGCTGCTGGATGGGTCCTCCGCCGAAGTCGAAGTCCATCAGCGTGACTGCGAGGTACCGGACGGACCCCAAGTTGCCGGACAGCCGGTAGGTATTGGCCAGGTCCAGGGCCGCTCCCTGGTAGAGGCCGTCGGGGTTGTCCTGCCCGGACTTGAAGGGATGCATCCACGCCAGTTCCGGGTGCGAGAGGTCGCCGCCCTCCAGGTTCGTCGAGACACCGCGGGCGACGGAGCGGAGCAGGTGTCGCAGTCCCTCGACGCGGTCGACGTCGTCGCCGGGGCGGTCCGGGTCGAGAACGTGGTCGGCGCCGGCCTTGAGGCCGTCGAGGAACCCGTCCCAGAGGTCTCGTAGTCGTTGGAGGTCCGTGTCGGACATCCGCCCACTCTGGCAGCAGGCAGTCGTGGGGGCCAAGCCCCTGGGACGGCGTCCTATTCGCCCGAGTAGGTCCCGAAGCTCCAGACGTTGTCCTCGGGGTCGAGGCAGGTGAAGCCCCGGGAGCCGTACTCCTCGTCGCGCAGCCCACGGATGACCCGGGCGCCGCCGTCGAGGGCCCGGTCGTGGAGGGCGTCGGGCTCGTCCGTGACGACGTAGACGCTGATCGGTCCCCGCGGGAGCTCCAGGTGGCCGGCGTCGCCGCTGTCGGCGTCGCCGAGCATGACACCGCCCCCCAGCGGCCAGGTCAACTGGGCGTGCAGCACCTCGCCACCGGGCCCGGGCACGACCAGGGACTCCTCGAAGCCGAAGGCGTCGACGAGGAAGGCGATCAGCGCACGGGCGTCGTCACAGCGCAGCGTCGGCCAGACGGTGGGCGCGGGCATGACGCGGACCATAGGTGGCGCGGATGGTTGCCGGCCACCGGGGCGCGTTGATCCCAACTCGGGGAGCGGGTTCGGAGCGCTCGTGGCGTTCCGGAGGTTGTCGGCGCCGGCGGGCGCCGGTGTTCCCGGCTGAGCCGGGAGGGTCGGTCAGACCTTGCGGACGTTCAGGGCCTCGGGGCCCTTGCGGCCGGGGCCGACCTCGAACTCGACGGCCTGGCCCTCGTCGAGGCTGCGGAAGCCGCTGCCCTCGATGTTGGAGTAGTGGACGAAGACGTCTTCCTCGCCCTCACGGGAGATGAACCCGTACCCCTTCTCGTTGTTGAAGAACTTGACGGTGCCGGTGGGCATTGCTGGACTGCTTTCTGGATTCTTCGTACCGACCGGTTGACCGGAACGACGGCAGGCTAACGGGCGTCTGGGCCGGGACCACCGTTGGTGGCTCGAAGTCAGGTTCGGCGCAGCACACACCAGGAGCCCTCGCCGGCTCGGCAGGCGGTTCCGGACCAGTCGCCACAGCCGGCCTCGGCGAGCGCCCGCACGAGCTCCTCGGGGGCGAGGTGGATCGGCGTGTCCTCGGCCCGGCTGCTGACCCAGACGAGTGCCCCGTCCGGGGCGAGGCAGCGGTCGACCTCCGTCGGGAAGAGGAACATGTTCATGAGCACCAGGGCGTCGGCGACGCCGTCGGGCAGGGGCAGTCGTGCGGCGTCGGCGTTGACCGCCGGCGCGTCGTCGACGGCGTGGCGCAGCATCTCGAGCGAGAGGTCCACGGCGACGACGCGGTCGAAGTGCTGCGCCAGCAGGTGGGAGACGAGGCCGGTGCCTGAGCCGAGCTCGACGGCGGTGCCGCCGCCGACGCCGCCCCGGTCGAGGGCGTCGCCGAGTTGGAGGGTGCGGCCGGGGCCGCCACGGGTGGCGCTCCACTCCTCGGCGAGGCCGTCGAAGACCCCGCGGACGAAATCGGCCCGCTCCGGACCCCACCCGTCCTCGAAGGCGATCGAGCGGGTGACGGCGCGCATCGGGTGGTTCGAGCCGGAATAGCGGTCCGATGTCGCGACCGGATGGACCGGGTCCAGGTGCTCGACGCCCACGGACCGGAACGTAGCCGGACCGGTGCGCGTGCCAGACTTCCGGGATGTCCCTGTGGCCCAGGTTCCGTCGCCGTGCCCGCCGGCAGCACACCATCTTCGTGCTTTCCGGTGGCGCGGTCCGCGGCGCGGCCCAGGTGGGGATGTTGCGAGAGCTGCTCGGTGCCGGACTCGTTCCGGACGCCGTGGTGGCGGTGTCGGCCGGAGCCCTCAACGGCCTGCCGGTGGCCAACGACCCCACGCTCGAGCAGGTCGACCTGCTGGAGGAGATCTGGCGGGAGGTGGCGGCGCGTCCCCCGGTCCGCAGCGGGGCCCTGCGGACCTGGGTCTCGATCCTGCGCGGTCGGCCCGGGTTCGACACCGGTGAGCGTCTGCGCGAACTGATCGAGGAGTACGCGCCGGTGACCGACCTGGGTGACACCCTGGTGCCGATCCACGTCGGGACGACTGCCGCATCCACCGGATCACTGTGCTGGTGGAGTGACGGGCCGTCGGTCGACATCCTGTGCGCCTCGGCGGCGATCCCGGGCGTGTTCCCCTCCGTGCCGTTGCCTGACGGCGACCACCACCTCGACGGCGGGGTGCTCTCGAACCTGCCGCTGCGCTATGCCGTGTCGCTGGGGGCCACCCGGCTCGTGGTGCTGGACGTGGCCGCCGACTTCCTCCCGGCCGAGAAGCAGACGGCGCTCACCAGCATGCTCACCGGGTTCCGGGCGGCCACCACGGAGCTGACCCGCCAGGAGTGGCTCGATGTGCCCGAGAGCATCGAGGTGCTCCATGTCGAGCTGCCGATGGCGAGCAGCGGTCTGGACCTGGACTTCGGCGAGACCGAGGCGCTCCTGGTGGAGGGAGCGGAGGCCGCACGGGGGGCGATAGCGGCCAGCGGTTGGATCACCGGCTGAGGGCGCCCTCCGGGAGCCAGCCGAGGGCGTCCAGGGCCTCGGCGACGACGCTGGCGTAGCGCCAGGAGCCCAAGGGCTCGAGGTGGCCACCGGGTGGCGGGGAACGGAGCAGGCCGGTGCCGTCCACGCAGCCGGGCTCGGTGTCGTTGCAGGGCGCCTTCTGCAGGAACTCGCCGTCCGGTGAGAGGACGGGCCACGTGCTGACGAAGCGGACGGTGCCGTCGGCGTGGTCGTTCGGTGCGGTCTCGTAGAGCTCGTGGGTGCCGACCCGTCCACCGTCGCGACTGATCGGCTGGGCGATGAGGAGCACGCGGGCGCCGAACTCCTCGGCCAGCCCGATGAGGTAGTCGAGGTCCTGGCGGTTCTTCTCGTGGTAGGCGTCGCCCTCGGCGCCGCCCATGCAGTTCGTGAGGCTGTTGCCGCCGTGGTCGAGGACGAAGACGTGCGGCTGCCAGTCGGCGAGGTGCTCGAAGCCGAGGTCGTTGCCGTGGCGCTCGAACCAGTCGCAGAGGGCCGTGCCCCCGTGGGCCCGGCGGACGACGTCGGCCGCCGGGCCGAGCAGGTCGGAGAGATGGGGGAGCCACTGCACGGTCACCGAGTCGCCGGTGACGACGATGCGGACGGCCTCCCCGTCGGCGAAGAGGATCGGGGTGGCGGGAGGCGTGGTGGTTGTCGGGGGGAGGGTGGTTG
>LUMW01001012.1_pt1 | contig 11619 bp, 11 predicted proteins | sample 729761 | NCBI WGS metagenome assembly LUMW01 (sample SAMN03860302, study PRJNA289734) | marine metagenome | biome: seawater column; feature: ocean; material: water; isolation source: Red Sea water column Station 192 - depth 500m | place: Saudi Arabia: Red Sea | collected 2011-10-15 | depth 500 m
GATATAGATTTTAGCTTAGAAAAATCTTCTAGTGTTGCTATTACTGGTCCTTCTGGTTCAGGAAAAACAACACTACTAAATGTCCTATCAGGCTTAGATAGTCCTACATCAGGCGAAATAATCTTTAGTGAAAACGACATACATAATTTAAATGAAAAAGAAAAAGCTTTAATGCGAAATAAAGAAATAGGTTTCGTTTATCAATTCCACCATTTATTACCAGAATTCACTGCTCTTGAGAATGTTTCATTGCCAATGTTAATTTCAGGTATTCCTAGTGATGAGGCTTTAGAAAAAAGTAATTATTTATTAAAAAGAGTAAATCTAAATGATCGAGTAAGTCACAAACCATCGGAATTATCTGGCGGAGAAAGACAAAGGGTTGCAGTAGCTAGGGCTTTATCTAATTCACCCTCCTGTTTGATGATGGATGAACCTACTGGCGATTTAGATACTTATAATGCTCTTAAAACAGTAGAAACTATCTTGGAGTTATCTCAAGAATTAAAGATTAGTTTAATCATTGCTACTCATGATGTTTCTTTATCATCTAAGATGGACAGAATATTTAATTTGTAGGTAAGACAGTGGAAAGTACAGATATTTTAGATAAAACAAAACCTTCAGATTTTAAGATCTACAGAAGGCTTATTTCCTACGTTTTACCTTATTTTCCTCAGTTCTTGATAAGTATTTTAGGTTTTGCAGTTTTTGCAGGTTCACAAGTGGCATTTGCTGAATGGTTAAAACGTGTTATTGATTACGTAGACAACCCATCTGATGATTTAAGATTGATATGGCCCATATTATTGATTCTAATAGCCCTAATAAGAGGGGTAAGTTTTTTTGTAGGGAATTACCTTTTAGCATCTATCTCTAATAGATTAGTACATGAATTAAGAACTGATCTCTTTAACAAAATACCAGTTTTACCTAGTTCTTTTTTTGATACTAGAAGTTCAGGTCATCTAGTTTCTCGAATTACATTTAATGTCATGCAAGTCACTGGAGCTGCAACTAACGCCCTGAAAATTCTTATAAGGGAAGGGCTTCTAGTAATTGGACTCGTTACCTATCTTATGCTTTTAAATTTTAAATTGGCTTCTATTTTCTTTATTGCTGCACCTTTTATAGCTGTAGTGGTTGCCTACGCAGGAAGGAGATTAAGAAAAATAAGTAATCAAATCCAAACTGCTATGGGAGATGTAACCCATGTAGCATCAGAGACTATAAGTGCTTATAAGGAAGTTAAGGCTTTTGGTGGGGAAGAATATGAAGTTAATAGATTCTTTAGAGCTAGTGATAATAATAGGATGCAGAATCTAAAACTTGAGGCTACCAATGCACTAGCTTCTCCACTAATACAGTTTTTAGTTTCTGCTGCATTAGCATTAATAACTTGGTTAGCTCTTGACCCTACTGTTTTGGAATCTATGAGCCCTGGTGGATTTGTAGCATTCTTTGGTGCGGCGGGCATGTTAGCAAAACCAGTAAGGCAGCTTTCAGAAATAAATAGTCAAATTCAAAAGGGACTAGCTGCAGCAAGCGATATTTTTGAACAACTTGATGAGGAACCAGAAAAAAATGAAGGTACTTTTGAGAATGATAAGATTGAAGGACTAATAGAATTTAAAGATTTATCGTTTTCTTATAACTTTGATTCTTCAGAGGTTCTAAAAAATATTAATCTTACTATTAACCCAGGAGAGACCGTGGCTTTTGTAGGTAAATCTGGAGCTGGTAAAACAACTTTGGTTAGTCTTATCCCTAGATTCTATGGAGATTTTACTGGTAATTTAACTATTGATGATAAGTGAAGATTTTGATTTAATAAAATCAGCTTCAAAGAAAGCTCATGCAGATGAATTTATTAAAGCGTTACCCGATGGGTATGAGACTGTGGTAGGTGATGATGGTGTTTTGTTATCTGGTGGTCAAAGACAAAGGATTGCTATAGCAAGAGCTATATTAAAAGACTCTCCTATCCTAATTCTTGATGAAGCTACATCTGCTTTAGATTCAGAATCAGAAGAATATATTCAAGATGCAATGTCCGAACTAACTAAAGGCCGTACTACTTTAGTTGTAGCTCATAGATTATCTACCATCGAAAGTGCGGATAAGATCGTCGTGCTAGATGAAGGAAAGATAGTAGAGCAAGGAACACATAAGGAGCTCTTAAAGAAAGGGAAACATTATGCAAATCTGCATGCCAAACAGTTCAAAGATGATTCAGTTCCCCAAGAAGCTAAGGTGGTTAAAGAATTTGAAGACTATGATTTATCTAGCTTGCCTCCTTCAAAAGATCATACGCCTTACCTTGAAAAAGCTTGGTATAAAAAAAGTCTTTGGTTATGGTTTCTTTGGCCTTTTTCTTTAATTACAAAACAAATTTCTAAAAGAAGGTTAACTAAATTCTTAGCAGGAAGTACGAAAACTTGGAGTGCTGATATTCCCCTCATTGTAGTTGGCAACATTGTGGCAGGTGGAACAGGTAAAACCCCTTTTGTAATCTGGCTAACTAAGAAACTATCTGAATTAGGCTACAAACCAGGTGTTATAAGTAGAGGGTATGGGGGCAGGGCAAAAAAATACCCCTTAATCGTTAATGATTCAACAAGAGCTAGGATATCTGGAGATGAACCAAGGTTAATCTTTCAAAATACAAATGTACCGGTATACGTTTCTCCCAACAGAGTAGAAGCAGCAAAACAAATGATAGAAGAAACAGATTGTAATGTAATTATTAGTGATGATGGACTTCAACATTATGAACTAGGAAGGGATATAGAAATTGTTATTTTTGATGGCTACAGAGGGATAGGAAATAATTTATGCTTGCCCGCTGGTCCTTTAAGAGAGCCAATGGAAAGAATTAAGTCAGTCGACTTTATTGTAAGTTCTAGTAGTTCTTTAACCAAAGAAGGTATAACAGAAAATGCCATTATGAAATTTAAAGCAACAGAATGGGTCAGACTCTCAGATCAGAAAAGAGTAGCTTTAGATGCCTGGCCACTAGGTAAAATAATTCATGGTGTAGCAGGTATAGGTAATCCCTCCAAATTTTTTGCAACTTTAAAAGAAATTGGTTTTAAAGTTATAGAGCATTCATTTCCTGACCATTATCAATTTACAGAAGAAGATTTCACTTTTTCAGAGCAGCTTCCTATAGTTATGACAGAGAAAGACGCGGCACGATGTCATAAACTAGATATAAAAAATATCTGGGTTTTAAAAATAGAAGCAGATTTACCAGATAATTTTGCTGTTGAATTATTAAATAAAATAAAAGAAGAAGATGAGTAAGATTGATAATAAGCTAATGGAAATTCTTGTTTGCCCTGTATCAAAGAAAGCTTTAGTACAAAAAGACGATGAGTTAGTTTGTTATGAAAGTGGGTTGGCTTATCCAATAAGAGATGGTATCCCAATAATGCTGCCTGAAGAGGCAAGAAAGTTAGAGAAACATGAATTAAAAGAATAATGTCTTTTATCGTAATTATTCCAGCAAGATATTCATCGAGCAGATTACCCGGAAAACCACTAGTTGATATTGGAGGCAAACCAATGATTCAGAGGGTTTACGAATTAGCTGAAAAAAGTAAAGCCGATGAAATCTATATAGCGACTGACCATAACGATATCATAGACTGCTGTTCATCGTTTGGTGCCAAAGCTTTAATGACCAATAGTCAACACCCTTCAGGAACAGATAGAATTGCCGAAACTTCAAAGTTATTAAATCTTTCGTCAGACTCGGTAGTAATCAATGTTCAGGGGGATGAGCCGTTTTTAAACTTCTTGGATATAGACAATCTTGCTGATTTTTTTATTCAGGAAAGAAGGTTTGATCTTTGTACTCTTTATTCAGACTTTACCAATCAGCAAGATATAAGCGATCCTAACTTAGTTAAATTATGGTTGGATAAAAAAAATACTGTTAAAGCCTTTTCAAGAAGAGAAGATTTTCTAGAGAAAAGCCAATTTTTAAGAGCTTTACATATAGGTATATATATTTACAAAGTTGATTTCATAAAACAATTTGTTAATTGGAAACAAAGTAACAATGAGAAAAAAGAGAACCTAGAACAGCTCAGAGCTCTTGATAAAGGAAAAAAGATAGGTGCTATTAAATCTTTATCTAAAGAGCACATCGGCATAGATACAAAAGAAGATTTAAATAAAGCTAGAGAGTTAGATTTAAATGGTTGATATAAAAAAAAATTATTCTTTAAAGGAACTGAATAGTTATGGATTTAACTATTCAGCTGAGTTTTTTTGTGATGGAAATTCTGTTGAAGAATGTCATGAATTTATTAATTTTTGTCTAAAGAAAAAGAAATCTATCAAGTGTTTTGGAGAAGGGACTAATGTAGTTCTAACCAAAAATATTGAAGGAGGAGTGTTAAGAGTATCTATACCAGGAAGAATAAAAGAAGAGGATATTGTTAATGTCGGAGCTGGCGAGAATTGGAATGAAGTTGTCTTATGGACCCTAGAAAATAAATTATTTGGTTTAGAAAATTTAGCTTTGATACCAGGAACCGTAGGGGCAGCTCCTATACAAAATATTGGTGCATACGGAGAGGAAATTAGTTCAAAATTAATTTCTCTTGAAGCAATTAACTTAAAGACAAATGAACTGATTTCCATGAACAATGAAGAATGTAAGTTCAGCTATAGAGATAGTGTCTTTAAGCTAGAAAATAATGATCTATTGGTATCTTCAATAAAACTTAAACTTACAAAGGAGCCTAAAACTAATACAAGCTATAAGTCATTAAATAATTATCTAATTAGAGATGATATAGATCCTGATTATGCAACACCTTTTCAAGTTTGCAGAGCAGTTACTTCCATTAGAAATAAAATATTACCTAACTACAGACACGAACCTAATGTAGGTAGTTTTTTTAAAAACTTAACTGTAAAGGAACAAAAATTAGATGATCTGAGTAATAAGATATCCGGTCTTCCTTATTATAAAAATGCTGATGGGTTAACTTATAAAGTTCCTGTGGCTTTTCTCATAGAAAATGCAGGATGGAAAGGATATAAACAAGGCAAGGTAAGAGTTTCTGAAAGACATGCATTGGTACTAATTGCAGATGAAGGTGCTACTAGTGATGAACTTTTAAGCCTGTCTTCAGCAATTACAGAAGATATCTACGAGAAGACTCAAGTTAAAATAGAAATTGAACCTGAGGTTATTTAAGTGTCAATTTTTTTGACAGTTGCCTTACTTCATTTGTTTGCAGTAGCAAGTCCAGGTCCTGACTTTGTATTAGTTAGCAGACAAAGCTTTAGATACGGAAGAACGGTAGCTATTTGGACGAGTGTAGGTATAGCTATAGGAATATTATTTCACGTTATACTATCCCTCACTGGCCTAAGCTTATTATTACAAAATCAACCTTATCTCTTTTGGTATTTAAAGTTAGCAGCAGCTTTGTATATAGGCTATTTAGGACTTACTTCTTTAATTTCAAAAAGTCCTATCAACTTACAGAATAACTCTACGGACGAGGATGGAAGATATTTAAAATCTATAAGTACAGGATTTCTTACAAATGCACTTAATCCTAAAGCTTTCATTTTCTTTATCACTGTATTTACTTTAGTTATTAATAAAGATACTGGGATAGTTACTAAGAGTCTTTTAGGAATTTACATGTCGATGGCTACTTTTATTTGGTTTACTTTTATAAGTATTCTGTTAACTAATCAGAAAGCTACTGAAAGATTTGAAAAATCTATTCCATGGTTAGAAAAAATAACAGGATTATTCTTGTTAATATTAGCAATTCAAATAATATTTCGAGAAAGCTTTTAGTATATAAAGATTTTAATGAATACAACGAATCCTAGTTCCATACTTAAACAAATTTCAAAGTACAAAGATGAAACTTTACCTCCTGTCCATTTATGGAATCCGCCACTGTGTGAAAATGTAGAAATGCGTATAGACAGAGAGGGTAGGTGGTTTTTCATGAACTCTCCTATAGGCAGAAAAAGGATGGTAAAACTTTTTAGTAAAGTTCTAAGACTTGATGATGATGGTGAATACTATCTAGTGACCCCAGTAGAAAAGATAAGAATTGAGGTAGAAGAAAGGCCTTTTTTAATTATTGATTATCAATTAATAACAAAAGATAAACGACAATTAATAAGTTTTGAGACAAATACAGGTGATATATTTTTATTGGACAAAGAACATCCCATCACAGTATCTACAAATCCTAAAACAGATGAACCTAAACCATATGTACTGGTTAGATCAAATCTTGAAGGAATAATATCTAGGAATATCTACTACAAGTTAGTGGAGTTGTCTGATGCTAAAGAAGAGAATGGCGAAAATATTTTTCTATTAAAAAGTAATAATCAAACTTTTGAAATAGGGCGTCTAAAAATTTAATTCATTTACTTTAAACATAAAAAAACAGAGCCGAGGCTCTGTTTAGTTCGAGTTCGAAAGTGTCTAAGCTTGAGTCTTTTTTCTTAGCTCCTTGATAAATTTCTCTTTTTATCTCGGTGGTCTAAAAGTCTTTTTTGCTAGCTTTTACTTTTAGAGCTTTTCGCCTTTCGTTCTCTAACCTTTTTAACTCTCCTTTTCTCGTCTCGAGTTGGTTCCAGGTCGGTTAAATTGGTCTAGTGATATTACTCTTATGGAAAAAAAATACAACCCTTTTTTTCAACTTTTTTTAGGTTATTTTTGACCTGTTTTTTTACCTAAAATTTCCTTATATTTACTACATATTAGGATAGTTTGGACCACCTGTTCCTTCGGGAGTTACCCAAATGATATTTTGAGCTGGATCTTTAATATCGCAAGTCTTGCAATGCACACAGTTTTGGGCATTTATTTGAAATTTCTTTGAGCCCTCTTCTTCGATAACTTCATACACTCCTGCAGGACAATATCTTTGGGCAGGTTCATCATAGAGTGGAAGGTTTTGTTCTATTGGTATTGATTCATCTTTCAAAATTAGATGACAAGGTTGGTCTTCCGCATGGTTTGTATTAGACAGGAAAACTGATGAGAGTTTATCAAAAGAAATAATTCCGTCTGGTTTTGGGTATGAAATTTTTGACATTTTATTTGCTTCTTTTAGACAAGCATGGTCTGGCTCTGGTGCCCTCAATGTAAAAGGTAATTTTCCTCTGAAAATGAATTGATCAATTCCAGCTAATAGAACTCCAAGATAAGGCCCAAACTTATGTAAAAAAGGATTCCAGTTTCTTGCTTTATAGAGCTCACTATTTACCCAAGACGAAGTAAATTTCTCCTCATATTCTTCTAGATCAGTTTTGCTACTTTGAATTGAACTAAAAATAGTTTCGGCTGCTATCATTCCTGATTTCATGGCAGTATGAGTCCCCTTGATTCTAGGAAAATTTAGAGTTCCTGCATTATCTCCAATTAATAATCCGCCTGGAAAATTCATTTTAGGTCTAGATTGAAGTCCGCCTTTAATTAATGCTCTAGCTCCGTAGGAAACTCTTTTGCCTTCTTTTAAGTATTTACTTATTGAAGACTGATGTTTCCACTGTTGAAATTCATCATACGGGCTTAGGTGAGGGTTTTCATAATCTAAAGGAACGACATATCCTATATAGGCTTGGTTATTCTCACCATGATAGAAGTAAGAACCTGATACAGTTCCTTTGGATGGCCATCCTAGAGTATGTATAACTAATCCTTCCTCATGCAGTTCTGGCTTTAGGTCCCAAACCTCTTTGAATCCAATGCCATAGTGTTGAGGATCTTTACCCTCGTCGAGGTTATATTTATTTATTATTTCCTTACCTAAATGACCTCTGCAACCTTCTGCTAACACAGTGAATTTAGCTCTAAGCTCAACCCCTGGTTCATAACCAGGTTTTTTTTCACCTTCTGAATCTATACCCATATCTCCAGTTATAACTCCTATAACTCTGTCATTTTCATAAATTATTTCGGAAGCAGGGAACCCTGCAAAGATATCTATTTCTAAGCTTTCTGCGTATTCCGCCAACCAACGGCATAGATTTCCTAAGCTAATAATATAATTTCCATGGTTTTTAAATGTTGGAACTAACATAAGAGGAACAGGAATCGTATTCCATAGATTCTCTTTGTATTTCTTCCATAAGTATCTTTTATTTGTAAGCTAGTTTAAGCAGATATAGAATAGCGCCTCTATTTTTATACCATTATAAAGGATTTGCATATATGAAGGTTCTAGTTCCAATAAAACGAGTGGTTGATTATAACGTCAAAGTCAGAGCAAAATCAGATGAAACTGGTCCGGATTTAGCCAATGTAAAAATGGCTATCAACCCGTTTTGTGAAATTGCTGTTGAAGAAGCTGTTAGGCTTAAAGAATCTGAAACTGCTCAAGAGGTCATAGCAGTTTCGATAGGGTCTAATGCGTGTCAGGAGCAACTAAGGACGGCACTAGCTTTAGGTGCAGATCGTGCAATCCTAGTAGAAACAGAATTAGAAGTAGAGCCACTTGGTGTCGCTAAATTATTAAAAGCTGTGGTAGAAAAAGAACAGCCCGATTTAATTATATTAGGTAAACAGGCCATAGATGATGACTCAAACCAAACAGGTCAAATGCTGGCCTCTTTACTTTCTTATGCTCAGGGTACGTTTGCGTCGGAAATAAAAATTGAAGACGATAAGATTGATGTTACTAGGGAGGTTGATGGAGGACTGCAAACTGTCTCATTAAATCTTCCAGCAGTGGTAACCACAGATTTAAGATTAAACGAACCTAGATATGCTTCATTACCAAATATTATGAAAGCAAAAAAGAAGCCGTTATTGTAGAAAGTGTTGATGAGCTAGTTGAAAAACTAAAAAATGAAGCGAAGGTAATAACATGAGTATATTGGTAGTTGTAGAACATGATAACGAAGAACTGAAAGGTGCTACCTTAAATACAATAACTGCAGCTAAGGAAATAGGTTCTGAAATTGACTTACTGGTTGCTGGTTTTTCATGCGATTCTGTTGCTGACCAGGCATGTTCTATACCTGGTATAGGTAAAGTTTTAGTAGCAAATAGTGAGTCTTACAAAAATTTTCTAGCTGAGAATATTGGTACTCTGGTTTCAGAAGTAGGGAAAGGTTATTCACATATTCTTGCAGCAGCTACAAGTAACGGAAAAAACTTTATGCCAAGAGTAGCTGCTTTATTAGATGTATCACAAGTGTCTGAAATAATATCTGTCTTATCTGAAGATACTTATGAACGACCTATTTATGCTGGTAATTGCATAGCAACTGTCAAAAGTTCAGATCCCGTAAAAGTAATAACAGTTAGGGCTACAGGATTTGATGATTGCGAAGTAGATGGAGGATCTGCTACTACAGAAATAGTGGATCTAGATTCTAATTTAGGAGTCTCCAGTTTTGTCAGTGAAGAGTTGGCTGAATCAGATAGACCAGAATTGACCTCAGCAGATATTGTAATATCTGGAGGAAGAGGAATGCAAAATGGAGAGAACTTTAGTCTCTTAGAGGGAATTGCAGATAAACTTGGGGCAGCAATAGGAGCTTCAAGAGCTGCAGTTGACTCGGGTTTTGTGCCTAATGATATGCAAGTTGGTCAAACAGGTAAAATTGTAGCTCCTAATTTATATATAGCAGTAGGAATTTCTGGAGCAATTCAACATTTAGCAGGTATGAAAGATAGTAAAGTCATTGTTGCTATAAATAAGGATGAAGAAGCACCTATTTTCCAAGTGGCAGATTATGGTTTAGTAGCAGATTTGTTTGAAGCCTTACCAGAATTAGAAAGTAAGCTATAGTTTTCTTAAGATAACCCCAGTCTCGATATGATCGGTATAAGGAAACTGATCAAACAATGCTGCTTTTTTAACTTTATAGATTAAGTTAATTGAATCAACGTCTAAACCAGATCTAGGAGGATCTAAAAAAAGAACATCTTTCCTGAAATCAATTAAGTTAATATGCTTCATTCTGTTGAATTCTCTTTTTTTAATTAAAGCTTCAAGAGTTTCTAATCCCGACATTCTTGCTGTTTCTACATTTTCAATAGAATTTATTTGTATGTTTTTCTCTAAAGCTTTTACGCTAGGTCTGCTATTTTCAGTTGCAAGAACTCTGGAATAAAGATTACTGAGAAGAATAGTAAAAGTTCCTACTCCACAATGTAGCTCAGTGACATGATGATGTAACTTTTTACTTTTACTTACCCAAGTTAACATCTCATCACATATATATGGATTGGGTTGACTGAAACATTGTTCATAGAGATTAACCTTAATTTTTTTGATATGTGCATTATAGGTTTCAGTAACAAAATCTTTACCTATCACTAGTTTTTGTTTTCTGCTTCTTCCAACAATGGATGCGCCTATTTCAGAACTTAATTTTTTTGCTTTTTCAATCCAGTTTGCATCTAAAGGTTTATGATATATAAGAGAAACAATTCCTTCTCCGCTTCTTGAAACTTGAATTTCAGTTTGAAAAAGTTTTTCTTTTATCTCATCACTACCCAATAATTTAACTTTAAGTTGAGAAATTAATTGATTAATTTTTGCATCACAAATTGTAAGTTCGTCTATGTTTATTTTTTTGTTTTTTTCAATCATGGTGAACTGAATATTATTATTCACATGAACTCCCAACTCTGCTCTAGTTCTAAAGTGGGAAGGAGGGGAAGGAAAATAGTTTAGATTTTTAGTTAGCTCAGAAAAAAAGGGAAAAAATAAATCTTTTTTAGCCTTTAACTGTCTAGTATATAGATCTTCATTGTTATTCAAGATTAGTACTGTAATATTTTTTAGTCAGATTTATGTCTTCATTTCTATTGCTTGAAATGGTCTTTATTTGCTCTTCAGTTATTTTCCCTAATCCAAAATACTTACTCTCAATGTGTGAAAAATACCAACCACTTACTGAAGCAGCAGGTAACATAGCAAAATTTTCAGTCAAAGAGATATTAGCTTTATTTTCAGCATCTAATAAAGAAAAGAGTTTAATTTTTTCTGAATGATCAGGGCATGCGGGATATCCAGGAGCTGGTCTTATTCCAACATACTTTTCCCTAATTAACTGCTCATTTGAAAGCTCTTCTTCCCTTGAATATCCCCAATATTCCTTCCTAACTTTTTCATGAACGTATTCAGCAAGAGATTCAGCTAACCTATCAGCTATTGCTTTAAGCATGATAGAGGAATAGTCATCATTATTTTTTTCAAAATTAGTACATGCCTCTTCTACACCCAAACCTGAGGTTACAGCAAAAGCCCCAATATAATCTTTAATCTTCTTTTCTTCAGGGGCTATAAAATCAGAAAGAGATAAATTTGGGTTACCTTTTCCTTGAAATCTTTGTTGTCTAGGAAAATTTAAAGTAGTTAGAAGATCTTTTCTTTTTTCATCCTTAAAAACTTTAACTTGGTTATTTTTATCTTGAGAAGCTGGCCAAAAGCCTATAACAGATTGATTGCTAATACTGTTAGACTTTTCAAGTTCATCTAACATTTCATTGGCGTCTTTAAATAATTGAGTAGCGGCTTCACCTACTACCTCATCATCTAAAATTTTGGGATAACTACCCGCAAGACTCCATGATTTAAAGAAAGGGGTCCAATCTATATA
>LUMW01000368.1_pt1 | contig 11588 bp, 9 predicted proteins | sample 729761 | NCBI WGS metagenome assembly LUMW01 (sample SAMN03860302, study PRJNA289734) | marine metagenome | biome: seawater column; feature: ocean; material: water; isolation source: Red Sea water column Station 192 - depth 500m | place: Saudi Arabia: Red Sea | collected 2011-10-15 | depth 500 m
CGCCGAACAGCAGCGCCAGCTGCCCCCCCGCGATCACCGCCGCGAAAGCCACCCAGACCAGCCCGTAGCCGCCAAGCACGCCAAGCCACCCGCGAGCCGCAAGGGATCGAGCGAATGGTATGTGATCGCGCAGGGCTTCAAGGGGCGAGGCTGAAAGCCAATCCCGCCGGCACAGGCAACTCGCCGGTTACAGACAGCCGGAATTGTCCGGCTCGAAACCAAGCGTCATTCGCCCGCCTTCATGGTCCCATCATTGGTGGTCGCCGTCTGCTCGCTGGGCACGGGCTGATCGTCGCCCATGGAGCCTGCGGCCTGGACGGAACCGGTATCGCCGCCTGCGATCGCGCCGGGCCCTTCAGCCGCACCGTCGACCGCTTCGCCCTCTTCAGGAATTTCAGGCGCCGCGGGCGCGGGCTTGGCGGGCGCGCCGCCATTGGCCGCGAGATATTCCATGACGTTGGCGCGGTCTTCGGGGCTGGAAAGGCCCGCGAAGCTCATCTTGGTGCCACTGGCGAAGGCGCGCGGGCTCTTCAGCCACTCGTTCATGTTTTCCCAGGTCCACTGGCCGCCATGATCGGCAAGCGCGCTGGAATAGGCGAAGCCCGGCGCGTGCGCGCCGATCGCAGTGCCCATCACCCCATAAAGATTCGGACCGATGCCGTTGGCCCCGCCCTGGTTGATCGTGTGGCAGGCCGTGCACTTCGCAAAGACCTTCTCGCCCGCCGCCGCATCGGCGCTGGCGAGCAGCGTACCGAGATCGGGGCCTGCATCCTCGCCCGCGCCTTCTTCCGGCGCGTCGATGAAATAGCCGGGCTCTTCAGGGCTTTCGGGACGATCGGCATGGAAATACATGTCCGATGCAATCGAGGATCCCAATGCGACGATGCCTGCAAAAAGCACCCAACCGGCGGCAGTGTTGAACTTGTCGTCCATGCGAGAAAAGGTCCGCGTATCTGTTCTGTTTCGAGGTGTTCGGGGTGGCATTAGTGTGACGGGGGGCGCGGCGCAAGTGGCATGGCCGAAAGGGCGCGTGCGTGGATCGGATGCTTGCAAACCGCTTGCGGCGGATTCCGTCGCTGGATAGCAGGCGGATATGCGTAAGTTTCCCGCCCCCGCTCTAGCCATGGTCGATTCCATGCGCGCCGCCGCCGCCGCCGATCCGATGCGCGCCATCGCCTTCGGCGGCGCGCCGGGATCCAATTCCCACCAGGCGACGATGCAATTCGCGCCCGAAGCGCTCCCCTTGCCTTGCTACGGATTCGAGGACGCGCTCGATGCGGTGAGGAGCGGCGCGGCAGGCGCGGCCATGATCCCGATCGAGAATTCGCAGCACGGGCGCGTGGCGGACATCCACTTCCTCCTGCCCGAAAGCGGCCTTTCCATCGTGGCCGAACATTTCATGCGCATCACGCATGCGCTGATGGCACTGCCGAACGAAAGCGGGGAATTCGGGCCGTTCCAGGCCGCCTACAGCCATCCCCAGGCATTGGGCCAATCGCGCGAATATCTGCTGGCGCGCAATATCGTGCCGATGAGCCATGCCGATACGGCAGGTGCGGCGGCGTTCGTTGCGGAGAAGGGCGATCCGAACCTCGCCGCCCTCGCCCCGCCCATGGCGGCCGAGCTTTACGGGCTGAAAATCGTGGAGGACGCAGTCGAGGACGCGCACGACAACACCACGCGCTTCGTGCTGCTGGCAAAGGAGCCGCGCGATCCCGCCGAGCTTACGGGCGGGCAAGAGACCGCGATGACGACCTTCGTGTTCGAAGTGAAGAACGTGCCCGCCGCGCTGTACAAGGCGCTGGGATGCTTCGCCACCAATGGCGTCAACATGACCAAGCTGGAAAGCTACCAGAAGGGCGCCAGCTTCGCCGCGACGCGGTTCTATGCCGATGCGGAAGGCGCGCCGGGCGATCCGCGCATGGATGCGGCGCTGGAGGAACTGGAATTCCAGTGCAACAGCGTACGCCTGCTCGGCAGCTACGCGCAGGCGAGAAAGCGGGGATGAAAGGGCGTCTCAGCCGACGCGAATTGATCGCGGCTTCGGCCAGCCTGGCGGCACTGGCCTGCGCTCCGGTTACGAATTCGTCCGAAGGTAAGACTGGCTATTGGGCCGAAGAGATATACGCGCGCCTAGCCGAACTCGCTGAACGCGCTGAGGGCACTTTGGGCGCATCAGTCCTCGATCCCGGCAGCGGCGCATTCGCTTCGTGGAACGGTGACAGGCGCTTCCCCCATTGTTCCAGCTTCAAGGTTTCGCTCGCCGCCATGGTGCTCGACCTCGTGGCCCGCGGGCAGATCGACGGCAAGCGGCTGCTGCACTGGAGCGAAGCGGATCTGATGTGGGTCTCCCCCTTCACGACACGCCGCCTCGGCCAGGGCGCGACTTTCCTAGAACTGGCGCGCGCGACGCAGGTCACGAGCGACAATACGGCCGCGAACGTACTCCTGCGCGAACTTGGCGGGCCGGAAGCGCTCACGGCATGGTGGCGCGCGCTCGGCGATGGAACGAGCCGCCTCGACCGGACCGAACCGGCCCTCAACCGCGTCCTGCCCGGCGAAGTCCACGACACCACCACGCCGGATGCCATGGCGCGGACGATGGCGACGATCCTCTATGGCGATGCCCTTGCCCCCTCGGTTTCCGAACGCCTTGCGAGCTGGATGGCGAAGACCGAAACCGGATCGCGCCGCGTGCGCGCAGACCTGCCCGACAGATGGCGTGCCGGGGACAAGACGGGCACCGCGATGATCGAAGGCATGGGCAGCGCTTATGTCGATATCGGCTTCGTCGTTCCCGATGGACGCGGCCCACTGACATTCGCGACCTATTACATGGTCGACGCCGTCCATGACGATATGGACCCGCAAGCCGAAGCGCTCCTCGCGGAGGTCGGCAGAACCATTGCGGCGGTCTTCGCTCGCTAGGGGGCGGCGGACCGCCTGCTATTCCTCGCCGAAGATCGCCACTTCGCTGACGCCTTCGCTGGTTGCGCGCCCGCGATACATGCCTGCGGTGTTGAAGCTGTAGATCGCCGCGCCCGAAGGCGCGACAACGATCACGCCGCCATCGCCGCCGAGATCGGCGACCTCGTCGAGAACCGCATCGGATACACGCTGGACCAGCGCGTCGGTCAGCTGGACATCGCCGCCTGCCTCGTTCTCCTCCGCGAGGTCTTCGAGCGAGGTTTCGCTGGACAGGCGCAGCCGGGTGCAGATTTCCTGCGCCACGCCGACACGGATGAAATATTCGCCCCATCCGGTGGCGGATACCGCGCAGCTGCGATTGTCGGCATAGGTGCCCGCGCCGATCACGGGCGCATCGCCGATCCGGCCCCAGCGCTTGCCGGTCATCCCGCCGGTCGAGGTGCCTGCCGCGAGATTGCCGTTCTGATCGAGCGCGACGGCCCCGACAGTACCGAACTTGCGGTCCACATCGAGCGCGGAGACCTGTTCCGCCTTCATCCGCTCCAGCGCCTCGCGCCGGGCCTCGGTCGCGAACCATTCGGGGCCTGCGGTTTCCAACGCGTGATCGCGTGCGAATTCTTCCGCGCCCGCCCCGCTCAGGAAGACATGGCGGCCATCGGCCATCACTTCGCGTGCGAGGCGGATCGGATTCTTGACCGAAGTGACACCCGTCACCGCGCCTGCCGAGCGATCGCGTCCGTCCATCACGGCTGCGTCCAATTCGTTGCGCCCGTCCCACGTGAAGACGGCGCCGCGCCCGGCGTTGAATTTGGGATCGTCCTCAAGCCGCACAATCACCGCTTCGACCGCGTCCATCGCCGCGCCGCCATCGCGCAACACCGCTGCACCGGCATCGAGAGCCGCCTGCAACGCGGCTTCATACTCCGCCTCGCGCTCGGGCGTCATCGCATCGCGAGTCAGCGTGCCCGCCCCGCCGTGGATCGCCAGAGACCAACGCCCGGTTTCCTGCGCAAAGGCCTGGTTTGGAAAGGACAGCGCGGCAGCAAGAGCGAGCAGTGCGGCGGGCAGCGGCGAAAGAGAACGGAGGGCTTTGTGAGTCATGGGCCGACGATAGCACGCGGAACCATCGCCATCACCCATGCATTTCGATTGGGAGCATGGAGCGCCAACAAGCGCCTGCTGACAGGGATACAGGGGAAAAATCATGCAAGTCGGACGATACCGCTACGATCAGGATGTGGCGATGATGCTGCTCGAACGAGTGGGGCTGGCGCTCCTCGTCTTGCTGATTACGTGGGCGCTGGCCAAGGCCGCCCAATGGGCCTTTGCCAAGCTGGTCGACAACATCTCCTTCTTCCAGCGCGGCACCGGAACGGGTTCTTCGCTGGGCGAATCGCTCGGTAAGATCGTCGGTCTCGTGATCTGGCTGTTCGGCCTGCTGATCATTCTCACCGTGCTCGGCCTCGGCTCCGTCGCCGGACCGATCGACAGCCTGCTCGAAAACTTCATCGAATTCATTCCGCGCCTGGTCGGTGCAGGCCTGATCTTCTTCATCGGCATGATGGTGGCGCGCATCGTGCGCGACATCGTGAGCACGACGTTGCAGACGGTCGATTTCGACAAATGGGCCAATCGCGGCGGTGTCGACGCCGTCACCGGCAATCACGCCATCAGCAAGACCGTGGCCACCATCGTCTATGCGCTGATCGTGATCTTCGTCGCGATCATGGCTCTGGACGTGCTGGACATTCGCGCCATCAGCGAACCGGCTTCGGACATGTTGCGGATGATCTTCTATGCCATTCCGAACATCATCGGCGCGGCGATCCTGCTCGGGATCGGCTATCTGATCAGCAAGTTCGTGGTGCAGATCCTGAAGGAAGTGCTGCCGGGCCTGGGTGTCGATCGCGCGCTGGCGGAAACCGGCATGGTCGGCACATCCACCACCGCTTCGGGCATCATCGCCCGCGTGGTGCAGGTCGCGATCATCCTGTTCTTCGCCATCGCGGCAACTCGCCTGCTGGGCTTTCCCGAGCTGACGAGCATTCTCGATCAATTGCTCGAACTGGGCGGACGCGTCATCTTCGGCGCGGTGGTGATCGCCTTCGGCTTCTTCATCGCCAATCTGCTGGCACGCCTCATCGCCGGGGACAGCCGCAACGAGAGTGGCGAGGGCACTGCGGCGCTGATCGTCAAATGGGCGACCATCGTGCTGTTCGTGTTCATGGGCCTCCAGTTCACCGGCATCGGCGGAATGATCCCCGGCACCGCGCTGACGATCCTGATCGCGGGCGTATCGGTGGCCTTCGCTCTCGCTTTCGGGCTTGGCGGGCGGCAATGGGCCGCGCGCAAGCTCGAAGAGTTGGACGAGAGTATCGCCAGCGCCTCGACATCGGATACGTCCGGCACTCGCAAGGGCTCGACACCTGCCGCGCGCAGCACGAACAAGCCCGCCGCCGCTTCGACGGACGACGATCCGCTGCCGCCCGGCGCCTGATCGCCATTCCATCAAAAAAGGGCGCGAAGACCGGTTCTTCGCGCCCTTTTCTCGTCCCAACGGAGTTTTCCGTTCGAGCTGTCCGATCTACAGCCAGCGCAAGCGCCGGAAGATGGCAACCAAGCCCACCATCAGGATCACGCAGCCGACCACCACGAACCAGAAGGCATGCGGATCGTCCATGCCCGGCATTCCGCCGACATTGATGCCGAGAAGGCCAGTCAGGAAACCGAGCGGCAGGAAGATGCCCGCCACGATCGTCAGCATATAGGTCGCGTGCTCGCTCGACGCGGCGCTGCGCGACCGGATTTCGTCCTGAAGAACGACGGCGCTTTCCTTGCTGATGTCGATATCGTCGAGATAGCGGCGCAGCCGGGCGATGCTCTCGGCGATCTCGCGGCGATCGTGGTCCTCGAACCAGGCGGGCGCATCGCGGCTGATCTGTTCCAGCGCCTCGTGCTGCGGCGCCATGTGCCGCTTGAGGCCGAGGCAATTGCGCCGGATGATCGAAATCTGCGTCAGCATCGATTCGGCCATTTCGTCGGGATCGGTCTCCTCCAGCGTATCCAGCACCCGGTTCATATCGACGATGGACTGGCTCATCCGCCCGATCAGCAGCTCGGCGAGCAGCGTGATGGTGGCGCCGGCATCGGGCGGCCCGTGGCCCCTGTCTACCTGGGCCAGCACGTCGCGCGGGGTCTGGAGGGGATGACGGCGCAGCGTGATCAGGCGCTCCCCGTCCGACCAGACCTGCATCGAGATCATGTCCTCGGGCTCGGCACCCGGATTGAAATTGATGCCCCGCAGGGTCGCAACCAGCGCCTCGCCCTCGCGAAAGGCGCGCGGTCGCGTTTCGTCGCTGGTCAAGAGTTCGGCGGTGGGCTCGGGTATGGACAGGGCGTTTTCGAGCCAGTCCTGTACGCCCGGCCGATTGCGACACAGATGGAGCCACAGGACTTCGCCCGGCGCGCCGGGTCGCCATTGCTTCGCCTCGTCCCACAGGATCGGGCGGCCGCCCCCTTGCCCGTCAAGCACACGGCCGAAGAGCAGGGGCGTATCGGTTTCGGTATCGTCGGTCTGAACAGGCATGCGCCGGTCATGGCGCGGATCGCCGCGTTTGGGAATGGCCTCGCTCAGACGGCGCGGGGAGATCCCATCAAGGGCATGCCGGCTGCGCGCGTCTCGCGTGCGGCCGATCCGACCCCGTCCTCCGCTAGCCACCGCCGCCGCGCCGCATCGTAAATCGCCACGGTGAACAGAAAGGCGAGGATGATCATGGCGAATTCGCCCGCATCTTCGATGAATGCTTCCGTGACGATCATCAGATCGCTGTGCGTCCCGTAGCTCACCACCGCATCCTCGACCACGCCGAACATCGCGGTCGCGCCGATGCAGCCGACGATGATCAGGGAATTGAGCACCGAATCGATCCGCGCCGCGCGCAGCGCCAGACCCAGACCTGCCAGCCACAGCACGCCGATCCCGGCGAACATCAGCGGCTCACCCAGATGATGCGCAGAAATCGGCAGATTTTGCGGCAGGATCGGGGCGATCCAGAAACCGAACGCCTCATGGATCTCCAGCGCATTATCGAGCGTCAGGACCACGAACAGGATCGCGTTGACGAGATAGAGAGGAGACCCGTCACGCCGCCACATGCGCAGCAGCATCACCGCCATCGCGATCATCAGCGCGTATTCGAGATATTCCCCGAAGCTGCGATCCTGCGAAAGCATGAAATCGCGGGGCAAGAGCGCCCCCGTCAGCTCGCCATAGCGCGTCGCGATGTCGAGCCCGACGAGCAGGCTGGCGTAGGGTAGGACGAGGAGCGCGGAATTCCGGAAGGCGGGCGAGCGGATCAGATCGCGCAGCAGGGTCGGGAAGTGGCGCGACTGGCTCAAAATCTCGGAAAGCGTCATGGCGGGTTGCCTGCGTGTCTGGGTCTGCGATCGAGCGACCGATCTGCCCGACTAGACCGATCGGGACCGCCGCGCAGCCCGGATGAACGCATCTGACCATTTCGGGACATTCCGCCGGCCAAGTCCTACCGTCTGGGCCCGCCATGCGATCCACGCCTTTAGTTCCGCCGCGATCCGCCCTATAAGAGGGCCATGTCCTCTATCCGTCCCTGGCGCTCGATCGAGCGCCGCCAATCGCGCCAGATCATGGTCGGCAATGTCGCCGTGGGCGGCGACGCGCCGATTTCGGTCCAGACAATGACCAACACGCCGACCGAGGATGTCGGCGCCACGCTCGACCAGATCCGCCGCTGCGAAGATGCGGGCGCGGACATCATCCGCGTGTCCTGCCCCACAGCCGAATCGACCGCGCATTTCGACAAGATCACCAAGGCGGCGAATGTCCCGATCGTTGCGGACATCCACTTCCACTACAAGCGTGCGCTCGAAGCCGCCGACAAGGGCGCGGCCTGCCTGCGTATCAATCCCGGCAATATCGGCGACAGCAAGCGCGTGGCCGAAGTGGTCCGCGCCGCCAAGGCGAACGGGTGTGCCATCCGCATCGGCGTCAATGCGGGGTCTCTCGAAAAGGACCTGCTCGAAAAATACGGCGAACCCTGCCCCGAAGCGCTGATCGAAAGCGCGCTCGACCATATCAAGCTTTTGCAGGACCACGATTTCCACGAATACAAGGTGGCGGTGAAGGCCAGCGACGTCTTCCTGGCGGTCGCCGCCTATCACGGATTGGCGGACGCGGTGGATTGCCCCCTCCATCTCGGCATTACAGAAGCGGGCGGATTGATCGGCGGTACGGTAAAGTCCTCGATCGGCCTCGGCAGCCTGCTCTGGGCCGGGATCGGCGACACGATCCGCGTCTCGCTCTCAGCAGAGCCCGAACGCGAGGTGAAGGTCGGCTTCGAGATTCTGAAGGCGCTCGGCCTCAGAACCCGCGGCGTACGCGTCGTCTCCTGCCCCAGCTGCTCGCGCCAGGGTTTCGATGTGATCCGCACGGTCGAAGCACTGGAAGCGCGCCTCGAACACATCAAGACCCCGATGAGCCTCTCGGTCCTCGGCTGCGTGGTCAACGGGCCGGGCGAAGCGCGGGAAACCGATATCGGGATCACCGGCGGCGGTGCGGGGAAGCACATGGTCTATCTGTCCGGCGTGACCGACCACCACGTCCAGTCCGACGACATGCTCGACCACATCGTCAAGCTGGTCGAGGAAAAGGCCGCACTGATCGAAGCGGGCGAAGCGACCGCTTTCGATCCGCATGCGGCCAATCAGCGCGAAGCCGCCGAATAATATCCTTAACGGTCCGCTAACCCTGTCGGTCTATGCCGGCAGGCATGCGGGAATCTGCCCTCCTGATCGTGGCCATAGCGGCCTTCATCGCCTCGGCCTTCGTGCCGGGCGGGGCGATCGACACGGCGACCCGCCCCGAGCAGACCGCACCGCCTTCCGAAACACTTTCCGAACCGGGCAATTTTGCCGAACCTTCGCCCACGCCGACTTATCTGGCGCCGGGTGAAATCGCGGTTCCGCGCTCTGCCGACGGGCAATTCTACGCCGAGGTCGGCGTCAACGACCGTCCGATCCGCTTCCTCGTCGATACCGGGGCCAATGGCGTGGCGCTGACCGGCGACGATGCGCGCGCCGCAGGGATATTCTGGTCGCCGACCGATCTGGAAACCGTGGCCCGAGGGGCGAGCGGCCCGGTCGAAGGCGTGCGCGTGACGATCGACGCGATCGACCTGGGCAATCATGAAATTCGAAATCTGAACGCGGTGATCGTCCCGCAGGGACTACCCGTGTCGCTGCTTGGCCAGAGCTATCTTTCGGAGATGGGCACGATGCGGATCGAAGGGGACCGTATGGTCATCGGCAGTTGATCGCGTTTTCGACAAGCTTCGTCCGCATCGCGCGCCGCAAATCGCCATCGTTCATGGCCCGGCCACGCCGGGGCTGCTAAGCCTGGATCATGGACCGTCGTACCCTCATCACCAGCGCTCTGGCCGCGGGCGCCGTCATGGCCGCCCCGACCGGCGCGCTTGCGCAGTTCGGCGGGACTGCCGCACGCGACCGCAAGCTGCTTTCGATCGCCCGCGAGGAAATCGCGCGTGCCATCGAAGGCGGCAATCACGTGTGGCGGACCGACATCGTCGGGATCGCAGATTTCGGCCTCCATTCCTCCCAGCGGCGCTTCCATTTCGTCGATCTCGAAAAGGAACGCGTCGAAAGCTACCATGTCAGCCACGGCACCGGCTCCGATTCGGAGCATGACGGCTGGCTCAAGCGCTATTCGAATATCGAAGGCTCCGAAGCGACCAGCCGCGGCGCCTATCTCACGCGCAGCTGGTACAAGGGGCGCTACGGCACGTCCCTGCGGCTCGACGGGCTTGATCCGACCAATTCCAACGCTCTGCCGCGCGCCATCGTGATGCACCAGGCGGATTACGCGACGCCGGAACATGTCGAGCGGTGGGGTCGGCTCGGCCGTTCCAATGGCTGCCTCGCCATGGGCCCGGAACAGTTCGATCGCGCTCTGATCGATCTGTCGGGCGGGCGGCTGGTGGTGGCGGGCAGCTATGGCCTCGCCGCCGATGGCAGCATCGTGAGGCCGCCGATCGTCCAGACCGACCTGCTGCGCAGCGATCGCGGCGGGACGTTCGAGAGGACCAATCCGGGCGTTTACTGAGCGGCCGCCTCGTAATTCACGACCGAAAAAGGCGGGACGACCTTGAAGTCCGCCCCGCCCCATAATTCTTTATTCAGGCCGTCGAGGCCCCGGATCCGAATTACGCCCCCGGCGCTTCGAGCGGAATGATCTCTTCATCCTGCACCCGGCTGCGGTTCGCCTTGCGCGGCGCGTCGAAGCTCGCGAGCACGGCACCGTCACGGTCGTAGATATCGTCGAAGGTCGCCATCTTGCCATCGACGTCGCGCGCCATGGTGAAATAGGTGATGTAGACCGGCCACTGATTGGTGATCGGGTAGGAGGTGTATTCGCCCGACGCGGCGATATCCTGCACCTCCTGCTGGATGCCGGGAATATCGTCCTTGCTCTCCATATTGCCGAGGATCGCCATCGTCATCGCCAGCTCGCGCGCGCCCTGTACGCGGATGCAGCCATGGCTCAGCGCACGGGCATCCTGCGCGAACAGATTGCGCGAAGGCGTGTCGTGCAGGAAGATCGCGTGGCGGTTCGGCATGTCGAGCTTCATCAGGCCCAATGAATTGGTCGGCCCCGGCTGCTGCACCACGGTGACGAAGCCGTTATCGGCGCGCGTCGCGGTATAGCCATTGCGGCGCGCCCAGGCCGGATTGCCGAGCACGCGCGCGCCCAGCCCTTCGCCTTTCACGATCGATTGCGGCACCGTCCAGGTCGGGTTGAAGATCACCCCTTCGACCATTTCGGCAAGCTGGGGCGTTGCCGTGCGACCAGGTTTGCCTACGATGGTCCGGTAATTCTTGATGATCTTGTCGTTCACCGTCAGCCGCAGCTGATATTCGGGGACATTGGTCATCAGATATTTCTTGCCGAGATCCTGCGGCAGCCAGCGCCAGCGATCCATATTCGCCATGATCAGCTTGCGCTTGGCCGAATTGCTGGCCGGAGTCTTGGCGAGTTCGGCCTTCAGCAGCGCGTAATCGGGATGCACCGGGTCGAGCGCGGTAAGCGTGCCCGCGATGTCCCCACTGGCGAGCGCGCGTTCGAGCAGGATATGCGTCGGCATCCGGTCCGCATCTGGGTCCATCGCGAACCATTGCTTGCGCCCGTCCATCGGGGTTCGTCCGTCGCGCATATCCTCGACCAGCCAGACGAAGCGTTCGCTGGCGATCTGATCCAGCGCCGGGCCTTCTCCCTGCGCAATCGCGGCGGCCAGCGCCTCGCGCCCGTAATCCTTGGGCATCAGGCCTTCCGCGCCGATCCGGTCGATGAATTTCGCGAGCGCCTGCGCCTCGGCCAACGACCATTCGCCGACCAGCGAGGGCACTTCCTGCACCACCTCGCCTGAAACCATCCGAACGTCGCCGAAGCTGTCGGCCACGCTCGGCTGAGCGGATGTGGGTTTGGGGGCGGGTGCCGGAGCGGGCGCAACCGGGCGCGGCTGCTTGGCCTGCAATTCAGTATAGTCGGGCATGGTGCGCTCGACCTTGGCGGGTTCGGGAGGAAGCAGGTTTTCCGGCCCGCTCGACTGCAC
>LUMW01000597.1_pt1 | contig 11555 bp, 7 predicted proteins | sample 729761 | NCBI WGS metagenome assembly LUMW01 (sample SAMN03860302, study PRJNA289734) | marine metagenome | biome: seawater column; feature: ocean; material: water; isolation source: Red Sea water column Station 192 - depth 500m | place: Saudi Arabia: Red Sea | collected 2011-10-15 | depth 500 m
GATCGGCGTTGAACACGGCATAGGCCTTGAGCACGCGCCGGTTCTCGGTGTCAGCTTCGCCTTCGGCGTTCTCGACCTCTTTGGTGTAGCTCTTGTAGAAGATCGCGAGGGTCGATTTTTCACCCTTGCGGACTTGTCCGCCGAGCGGCTGACACTGGCGATAGGTCATCCAGTAAGGCGAGGTATAGCCGCAGCCATCGGCCACCATCCACAACCAGAATGTGTTCATGCCGCGGTAGGGTGTCCCGCAGCTCCGCAAGGGCCGCGAGACCGGCACACCGCGCCATGGCTTGACCCAAGGCTTGGTGCCTTGCTCGAGCTTTTCGATGATAGCGGCGGTGATGCTCTGAGCCGGCGAAGTCGATGCAGCGCGACGGGACTTCTTTATGGGAGTTCTCCTGATCGCCGAGACCGAATTGTCCCGGTTCAGGAAGAGCAAAGCTTCCTCCCCTCTCATTAATGAATGCCGCTACGAGTCTTCGTTTCGGACCTGTTGCCGCGCGCGACGCTATCCCAATAGCGGACAGCCAAAAGGACATCTCGCAAAGAATGTGCCGCAACAATTAGACATAGAACTTGAAGGGCTGCTTCTCCTCTCCCTTTGCCGAGCCCATGGTGAGGACATCGCCGACCATACGGGCGAACCGCACAGTTACGGGCAGGCCGTCATTGAAGTTGCAGGAATTATAGTTGATCTTGGTCAGTCCCATGATGTCTTGTAGCACCGTCAGGATATTGGGTTTGGCGAATCGGCTTCGCAGCACAGTAATGTGAAGCGGATTGGGTGTTTCCGGACCTATATAGGTATCCAGCTGGGGCACGTAGCCTGACGACCAAAGGTAGGCGGTCTGGTCGTCAAGCAAAAGTGCCGTGCCGCGCAGGACCGGATAATCCCCATCGCGAAAAAGCTTTGTTTCACCGCCAGTTGATCGGATTCTAACCCCTACAAGGTTGGTTTCAGCCGGCACTGCCGCGACGAAGCCCTGCCACTCTTCGTCGTTGAATGTCGTTTGCCCGTGAATGAATAGTTCAGCTGGCGGGGCTCCATGTGTTTCGATGTAGGTCTCGAGGACGAGTTCCATGAGCTCTCGGGCGGCCCGCGGCTTGAGATGGAACTCGCGGTCGCCCGTCTTCCAAGGGCCATTGGCTCCGCGGAAGACGACGCCGTCACCTTCGTTGAGAAACATCTGTGCGGCGCAGCATGAATGACCGTCAGGATCGTTAGGCAGGCTTTTGTAGACCATCCCGATATAACAAACGCCTTGGCGCACTTCGGCTAGGCGCCAGGGTGGCTTTGGCTGGGTCTTGTAGTAGAGACCCGTTGCCAGATTCCAGGCAGTGGTCGCGGCATCCTGCGTATTGCGGATCGGGTAGCCTGCCTTGTTCAGGAATGCCCCTGGAGCGAGCGTCGTTTCGCGCACCAGCTGAGTGGGGGCGATCCTTAGGAACTCTGCCTTGATACGGCGGTGAAAGTCCGGGACATCTTCGAAGATCCGCTCGCCGCTCTGGTCGATGATTCCCGCCCCTGACAGGAGCGGCAGGTCTGCGCGAAACTTTTGCTTTTTGCCGAATTCTCCCTTGACCAAGGGCAAACCGGTGCGGCGAGATTCCGGACGGCAGCGCTCATAGACGATTTCGGGCAGGACCAGCACCCAGACATCGATCGCCTTCTCCTCGTTGCGCAGATACTTTTGCACGCGATCGATGTAGAGACTGGCCACCTGGTCGACCGCCTCATTGAGGTTGGTCACGCGCGTGGCCCTGTCGATATCCGCGAGCGGAATTGACAGCACGCTGCATTCGTCGGGATCGAAGGAAATGCCGAATGCCTCTTCGAGCCCGGGGAAATTTGCCAGATGCAACCGGTCCGCCTTTTCCCCTTTTCCCGGCGGCGGAACCTCAACCGAGCGGAGCAAAGAACGCGACCAGCTCCGGAAATGCGCGAGACCTTCGGGCGTGCCGACCACGCCGACCCTAATCTCCTTCGTTTTCTTGGCTTTGGCCAGCGGGCCGTAGAGAAACAGCCCGTCCTTTGGATGCGGACTCTGCTGGCCGAAAGCGAACTCAAGCTGCGGTTCAGCGAGGTGCTCAACCTTGAGTTGCGTCTCCGGGAACCTCATGCCGAATCATCGGAGAGGCATCGAGCATGAGCGAGCGCGTACCGCCAAGCTTGAGGCGGATATAGGCGGACTCACCCGAGAGCAGTTCGAGGAAGGCAAGCAATCGGCCATGCCATTGCTTATTGCGCCAGCCCTTGCAGATTGATCTGCGCAATCGATGCATCTTCTTCGCATCGTCGATCTGCAAGCCTTCGGGGGTGCCGTTGTCGTCCGCGAATAGAACGCGGGATTTGAGTCTTAGATGCCAGAAGGGCCACAAGACTGGCGTGGCGGTCACGCCGAACTGCCAGATATGACCCTTGGCAATGTTGCGGAGCATCGAAGCGCGTCGTTCGCCTTGCCGCCCCCAAGGGATCAGTTTTCCTATCGGCGCTAGCTCTGGCGACGCATGAAAACCGATTGAACTGGAGTAATTGTATTGCAGCAGGCCTCGCTCACGACAGTAGCTGATCCAAGCCTCGCCAAACATCTGCACCAGCATCTTTTGCGCGACCTGCCGCACGATCGCGAGTTCGGCCCAGCCATGCTCAGCAAATTCCTCAATCGGCAATTCAGCGGTGAGCTCGAAACGGCCGATTGACCCGAGCTCAGCCTCGATGTCGCCTAAGTCCGCCATGCTGACAATCCCGCCGCGATGGGCAATTGCCGGGTATGAAAGCGTCTTGGCGGCGATGGCACTCGTTTGTTCGGTCTGAGCACCCATTGCGGAAAAAAAGCGGATCGTGTCGGGCGCCTCGAGAACCCTGAGCCAGTTCGAGGTTAAGGGCTCGGGATCGGTCGACAATTCTATGCTGCGACGCCGCCGAAACAATTCCCAATTCAGGTTGATCGCAACGCCGTCGGCACGCTGAGGCACCTTCTGCCGGCGCAAAGTCTCCAGAAGGGTCTGCAGTCCTTCGCCCCATCCGCGCACGAAGTCGACCGGCCGAGCATCCCCGATCCCCTTGATGCGATTGGTCGCTTCAAGTCTCAATGGTATCATGAAGCGGCTGTCATCGATCGCTTGCGCCACTTCCAGAGCGAGATCGATATTGTCCTGAACGTTTGTGTCTGCGGTTGCCGCCGCCGAGACGCAGATCAAGGCCTTGGCTGCGCGATGTTGCAGGACCAAGCCTTCCTCGCGTCGCCATCTGTCTCCAGGCTCAAGTGAGAGGATATCAGCAAAGACAGTGTACCCTTCTGCCTCGAGCTTGGGAGCGAGCCAGAGCGCGAACTCGTCGTCTGCGGGATGGGTCTTAATCAGAAACAACACGTTGCGTTCGAAATTCGACGCCTTTTCTCCTTCGCCTTTCGCCGCATTTGATTGACCAAGCAGGTCGGAGAAGATTTCTGGGAGATCCTGCTTGGTACCCAGCGCCTCGACGACTGCGTCGGAGACGATGGACCGCAAGGCTGCGGTCGACCCCTGCCAAAGCGCCGGATGAGCCTTCTCGATGTCAGGAAATTTGCGCAGCAGGGCGTTTAGATCCGCAGGACCGAAAATATCACCGGGAGACTGGAGAGAGGGCCCGATCTTCTCGGCGAGCGTCTGTTTGCGAGCTGGCGTTAGGTCACATGAAGTTGCCAGAAGATAGCGGCTAGGCGCGAGCTGATCGATCTTGGCGCGCTCGCTCGCCATCGCCGAGTTCAGTTTGGAAAAGCCCGAGCGCAGATAGTGCTTTGCCTGCAAAATGACGCTGCGGTCGCTCTCGGCGTATCGGCCATCGATTCCCTGATCCGGTCCTTCTGCGAAACGTTCAAACCGAACCGCAAGCTCTGCCCCGATGAGCGCGTTTGCCAGTTCTTCGAACTCACTGTGCGACAAGGAAGCGAAATCGTAGGTCACCCAATTAGATGACGTTTCTGGGAGACGTGCGTCAAGTAATTGAGCAAGTTGCCCAAGGTTTTCGTGGGGATACATTGGCATTCGCCGATCTCCTGAAAGAAAACGGCTGCTTTCTCCTGCCTGCTCACCAAAACCCAACGGTCTGCAACCGCCCCGGAATTTGACACGGAAAAGGCGGCCCGTCCCGGAAGGGACGGACCGCCCGCCGAGTGACCTGGACCTGTCAGGAGGGGTCAGGCAGCCTGCTCGGCAATCTCGTCAGTTTCTACTGCGTTGACCGCTTCGTCTTCTTCGCGGTCGGACAATTCGCCTTCTTCGGAACCGGCGAAACGCATGATCGGCGGAACCCAAGCCTGCGCCCGCTCCTTGACCTCAGACTCGCCAATGAAGTTGCCGGAGAAGATGCGCTCGGCAGCGCTCGCCAATTCGGCCTTCTTCGATGCAGCGTAGCGACTGACCAGTTCGGGACCACCGGCAGCATCGAGTGCCTCGAGCGTGCGGGCCTTGGCCACGCGGTCGAAGTAGTTCGCCGCCGTGGGACGCCACCAATGCGCGGTCTCGATTTCCAGGAGCGAGCCCAGAGCCTCATGCATAGGCACCGAGCGCTCGCCTTCGCAGGCCAGGCTCGCGACAAGCGTGCGCGAGACGACATGACCAAGCCAGGCCGAGCGCCCCTCGTCGGATAGTGCCCGGAACCTGGCAAACCGCTCAACATCGCTTTCGCCAGAGCGCCAGCTTTCATCGAGCGACCCGGCAAACTCGGCCAAAGCAGCACTCGCGGGCGCATCCTTGGCCTCGAACCCGGTGACCGGGCCGGACGCGACAGAGCCGACAAGCGTCGACGCCTTCTTGGCGCGCCAGTCGTGCCCATCGGCATCGGCGAGCGTGAAGACCATGAAGTCGAGCGCCAGTGCCGGATCGTTGGCGAGATGGATTGCCAGGATGTCGCGGCGTTGCATCGCGAGCTCGTCGAGCAAGCGCTGGGACAGCGAGCTACCCTTGGGCTTCGCCGTTCCGCTGTCCTCGACTGCCTCGATAGGACCTTCCTCAGCGATGACTTCGGTCTTGGTATAGAACTGCGGGACCAAGGTCGGCTCGCCATTACGCGAAAGGACGAGGAAGGCACCAGCCTCGGATTTCAGCTCATCGGCGAGTACTGGCGGCCGATCATTGAGCGCGCGCATGGCGCGGTCGATCACCACGAGTTCCTCTTCGGCCTTGGCGACCTCGTCTTCGTCGCTGTCTTCGTCTTCGAGCACGGCGGCGACGCGGTCATAGTCAGCCTCGAGTTCGCCAAGCTCCTTCGCTTCCTGTTCCGTCATCGGCGCAGGTTCGCAAGGCAGACGGCTCAGACCTTCGACAAGGTCATGACTGACATAGGTGCCCAGCGTCGGGTGCACCCAGGCAAGGCCATATTCGAGCGCGATCCTTTCGGCGGCTTCTTCCATGGCCTTGTGCGCGAGGTCTTCGAGCAGCGCGACATCGATCCAGCTCTCGCTGGCATCATCGTCGAACAGTTCGCGCTCGATCCGGCCGCCTGCGGCGAGATAGGCATCTCGTAAGACGAGAACCGCGCGCGGATCGGAGCCATGAACAGTTGCATCGAGCACCATGCGGCGGATCGTGTCAGGCGTGATCTGGTACCAGGCGTCCTGCAGCTCGGCATAGACATGCGCCTGGCGCTCGACGTCGGAAATCGCGCCATAGGCTTTGGCCATGTCGAGCGTAATCGTGCCTTCGGCGAGCGCTTCGAAGACGCAGGGTGCGAGACTTGCTAAGCGCAGACGCCCTTCGACGAATCGGACGGTGAGGCCGAAGCGGCGCGCCACGTCTTCGGTGGTAGCGCCTGCCTCGATGATCGCCGCGAAAGCCTGCGCTTCGTCGGCCGGGTTCATCGCGAGACGCTGGAAGTTCTCGGCAAGGCTGGCCTCGCGCACTTCGCTTTCCTCGCCTTCGATGACGAGGCAGGTAACTTCGTGGTTTTTGGGCAAGGTACCCTCTTCTGCCAGCGCCTGCAGCGCGGCGAGGCGGCGACCACCGGCCTCGACCTCGAACTTGCCGCGCTTTCCTTTGCGCACGACGAGGTTCTGCAGCAGACCGCGCGCACCAATGTCTGCCCGCAGCTGGAGGTCAGCCAGCACATCGCTCGACTTGCGAACGTTGCGCGGGCTCGGGACGAGCTTCTTCAAGGGAATCGACTGGATCATGGGTGTTCTCCTGATGGAATGAAGGCGCAGGTGAGGATCACGAGGCCCACAAGCCCAACGGGCTCCCTCCACTCTCTTCAATGGCTGTGGCGACCATCTATGCTACCGGGATGGGGCGATCAGGGATCGGCTGAGATCCGTCCATGAGAGCAGTTGTTCTCGATGCGCGAACCCATTCGCAAGCCCGTCATCAGCGGGCACAGGCAGATCAGTCGCCCGGACTTGAGGAAGGACGTGATCAGGCTCCGGCGTACGCGACACGGGAGCTTATCGGTTCATTCAGACACACGGAGGGGAGGAGAGAAGGGGAAACCTAAGCGCAATCGGAGGCAGCGCTCAGCTTCATCCGGACCCTGACCTCTTCAGCGGAGCCTATGCCTATCCGCTGCTAAGCAAGCGCTCTTCGAGAAGCGTCCGAAAATCCCGACGCGCATCAGCGATTACGAACACGGTCACCTGACCGGGTGCCGGCTCGGGCTGATACCCGTAGATTATGCGGAACGGAAAGCGCGACAATTGCCGAAAGTCGGTGATCCCGAGAGCCTCAAGTTCCGGTGGAACCGGTCCTTTCTCAGGATTGTTCACAAGGGATTCGATAGACGCGACAAGGTCATCCAGCAGTGCGTCCGCACCATCGTCGCCATCCGGCCCGCGCTGCGTCAAGCGGCGCTGCCAGATACCCGCGAGATCGCGCTCCGCACCGGAGGTGATCTCGATCGCTACGGCGGCCGTCATCATTCAGTTTGACTTACCCCGTACGCGATCCGCAAGGCCTGCCACCGGGCGGGTCCGACCGGCGGCAACATCGGCCTGTCCGAGCGCCAGAAGTTTTAGCAGAGCGAGCGTTTCCTGTGCGCGCTCGTAGCTGGCGACATCCTGCAGAACTGCCTTGGCTTCGCCATTCTGCGTGATGACCATTGGCCCGGCGCCATCTCCAATCTCCCGGATAATTTCGGCGCTGTGGGCCTTCAGATAGCTGATCGGTTTGATGCGCTGGTCCAGCTTCATAGAACACCTTAGGACTGAATTTGGTCTCTATATAGACCAGTTTAGGGCAAATGAGAAGTTCAAGGCTCGATTGCGATGCTTTGGAGGATCTCGCTTGCTCTCGACACCGGTGCAAATAGCCGCGTGCGGTAACGGATGATCTCGGTGAAGCAGCCCTTGCCCTTGTACCACTCGAGGCGTTCCGGCGAGAATCCGGTCAGTTCAAGGCGCTGCTCGCCTCCCACCAGCGAGCGCTTTACGGTCAAGGCATCGTGGCTTGTGAGGCCCAGCGGTTTGCCGCTGACGAGGACGAGGTCGCCGATCTGCTCAGCCGATGGTCCGGTAACTCCGGAAAGGCCAAAGGTATCGGCGATCGCAGCGAGATCGATATCGAGCACTTCGCGGCCAATGATCGACTGGCCGTCCTCGGCAACGAGCCGGGTGACGCGGACATGATCGCCCGGCAGGCGCTTCCAGACAGGGAGCAGCAAACCAGTGGCGAGATGGACACGCTCGGTCACCGGTGAAGCGGCGGCCTCTTCTTCCTCGGCCCGCCAGGCGCTGGTGAATGCAGTGACGCCAATTTCCTCCCAGTGGCTCTCAGCGAGTGCGTCAAGCGTCCAGTTCGCGGACTTGAGCGGTCGCAGAAGGCGCCGACGTTCGATCACGGCCCCGTCGTCGGCGATGAGACGCCGGGCTGGAACCGACAGCGCAACCTTGCCCGACCGCGCATTGCGCATCGGGACCGCGTGCGGGCTGCCGATCTCGTGCATCCGCACCAGTCGCTGCAAGCGCAAAGGCCGAAGGTGCCTCGTCACTTCGAGCGAGACGAGGCGTGTTTCGGCTCCGGTCAAGGGATCGGTGCGCAGGAGTTCATCTGCCAGGACCGTAAAACGATCGACCCTCACGGTCTCCAGTCCCTGGTCGAGCGTCCCCGCCTCGCGAGCGGCCTCGATCCGCGCCTCTACCAGTCCGAGATATTCCTCGAAGATCGCGTTCTGGAGCGCGATCGGGAGCGCGAGGATGCGGTTGAGCCAACGCTGGATTGTGGGAAGATTGTCGGTCAGCCCACCATCGGGGTTTTCAAGCCGGAGGCCGGTACGCTCGACGAAATTGCCGAACGTGGTGGCTTCGAGCTTGCCGTCATAGAGCAGCTGAAACCAGCGGCTGAGCGCATCGCGCGCATAGTCGCTTTCAAGATTGTCTGCCGGATCGAACAGGTTCTGTCCGCCGGTCTGGCGCTGGCCACGCGTCAGCGCGCCCAATGCGTCGAGCCTTCGCGCAATGGTCGAGATGAACCGGCGCTCGCCCTTCACGTCGGTGGTTACCGGCCGGAACAACGGGGCCGAGGCCTGATTGGTGCGGTTGGTGCGGCCAAGACCCTGGATCGCATTGTCGGCCCGCCAGCCCGGCTCGAGCAGGAAATGAACCCTGCGCTGCTGGTTCTTCGCATGAAGGTCGGCGTGGTAGGATCGCCCCGTGCCGCCTGCATCCGAAAAGACGAGGATGCGCTTGGCCCCTTCCATGAAGCTTTGCGCTTCGGCGACATTAGCGCTCGGGCTTCGCCGTTCGAGGCGCTGCTGACCATCGCGGCCCAGGACCAGCCTGCGGGTCCGGCCCGTGACCTCTGCCACGGCCTCGGTGCCGAAGTGCTCGATGATCGCGTCGAGCGCAGTGGCGATGGGCGGCAGCGCACAAAGCTGCTCGATCAGCGCATCGCGCGCGGCAATGGCGCGCGGGCAGAAAACGGGATTGCCTTCCTCATCACTCATCGCCTCGGAGCGAAGATTTCCGTCCTCGTCGGCGAAGACCTGCATCAATCGCACCGGAAAGCTCTTCGCAAGATAGTCGATGACATATTCACGCGGTGAGAGATCGATATCGAGCGCTTCGCGTTCTTCCACGGTAAGGTCGGCAAGGCGCCGGTCGAGCATGGCCTCGGCGGTCGAGACCAGCTGCACGACAACCGAATACTCTTCGCCAAGCGCCGCGTTCATCGCGGGGATCAGACTTGGCAGTTTCATCGAAAGCAGGAGCTGGGCAAAGAAGCGTTGCTTGGTACCCTCGAAGATCGACAGCGCTGCCGCTTTGGCGTTGCGATTGAGCGTATCGCCGCTGTCCTCGTCGACCACGCGGGTTGCTTCGAGCGCGGCTTCGAGGTTGCGGTGAATGATCGCCCAGGCATCGGCATAGGCATCGTAAATCCGCACCTGCGCTTCGGTCAGGCAGTGCTCGAGGATTTCGTACTCGACCCCGGCGAAGGACAGCGCACGGGCAAGGTAGAGCCCCTGTGCCTTGAGATCGCGGGCGACGAGCTCCATCGCCGCGACGCCGCCGGCGCGGATCTCGGTCATGAACGCCTCGTGGGTCGGAAAGGCGGTCTCGGGTCCCCAGAGGCCAAGCCGGGAAGTGTAACCGAGGTTGGCGATTTCCGAGGCACCTGTGGCAGACGCGTAGAGCACGCGGGCGCGCGGGAGATGGTTCTGCAGCCTGAGGCCCACTATCCCCTGTTCGGAGCCCTTGACCTTGCCGCGGGTCGATGAGCCCCCGAGGGCATTGGCCATGGCGTGGGCTTCGTCGAAGGCGATCAGGCCGTCGTAATGCTTACCCGCCCAGGCAAGGATCTGGTCGAGCCGCGTATCCTCGACGCGTCCCGAGCGCAGCGTCGGGTAGGTGACGAAGAGAATGCCTTCGGACATCGATACAAGGTGGCCGAGTTTCCAGCGCGAGAGCGGCTGGACATCGAGCGGCAGCCCGCCAAGCGCTTCCCAGTCGCGGCGTGCATCTTCGAGCAGCGCCTCGTTCTTGGTGATCCAGACATGCCGGCGCTCGCCTGCGAGCCAGCGGTCCATGATGACCGCGGCGATCTGCCGTCCCTTGCCCGCTCCGGTTCCGTCGCCGAGGAAGAAGCCTTGGCGGTAGGAGTGTCCGTCCTCGGAGAGTTCCAGCGAGGTGCCTTCCTGGCTAACCTTGAACTGACCCGGAAGATCGCGCGCAAATGCCTGGGTAGCGTAGACCAGTGTCTCGCATTGCGCTTCGGACAGCAGGCCACCGGCCTGCCAACCTGCGGGAAGGCGCGGGCAAACATCGGGCTGCGGTGCCGCGACCGAACCCATGGCGACCGATTCCACGAGCGGGGTGGGATGAACCGGCGCGCCTTCGAACGTGATGCGACTGGGCCGGTAAGGTAGGTAGATGCCGGTCTGTTCGGGTACCGGCGCGGGGTCGGCCAAGACCGAATAGGCAAGATTGGTCGCATTCGCTTTAGCTGCTGGTGTCGCGGCGAACGGCGCCAGCGGCCGGACCGGCGCGCGATGGGTCGACGTCTTGCCCACGAGGCGCACTGGCTTGCCGACTGGCAGGCGATGAGTCCTGGCGGATGTCTGCGCACGGGGCGGAAGCGCAGTGACAAGCTCGTGGAGCGCGATCAGGTCGGCAGTATCTCCGTTGATTGCGGGAGAAGACGCAACCGGCGTCTTGCCGAACACGACCAGGCGAACGGCAATCCCCGTCCCTGCGCGGCGAAACATCTGCTGCAGCCGGACATCGAGGAACAGCGACGCTTCATCCTGTACCTTGGCGAAGGTGGAAGCGTCGAAGCCTTCAGGCATGATGGCGACAATCCTCGCCCCATTGGCAACGGCCCGGATCGCGCTGCGTAGGTGGCGCTGCGCCGTCTCGCCATCCTTGCCGCGTTCCTGGCTGCGGGCGAACGGCGGGTTCATCAAGACGACCGACGGAACAGGGCCGCGATGCAGGTCGGCCATCAGTTCTATGGCCCAGCCCGTCTCGTCTGGCCGGATCGATCTCGTTGAGGGCCAACGAGGCGTTCTGGACGCTGCCCCAGAGCGCAAGGGCGCCATTGCCTGCGGACGGTTCGAGCAGCGTGTCTTGCGAAGAAACAGCTGCGGCCTTCGCCATCAGCCAGGCCAGCATCGGCGGGGTCGAGAACTGCTGGAGCTCGACCTGTGCTTCGCTGCGAACGTGCCGCGGCGGCAAGGCTGCTTCGAGCCAGTCAAAACGTGCTTCTGCTTCGTGCATGCTTGTCGCCAGATCGATGCGCGAAGACTCTCGCAGCCAGAGCAGTGCGCCGATCTCGACCGCGTTGTTGTAGTCGTCGATCGTCCATGCACCTCCCCAGTCCAGAACACCGGTCTCTTCGGCGAACAGCCCGGAAATGTCGGTACGGGTAAGATGACGTCCCGAAGCAAGAAGCGCGGCAACTCGGGTGCCAATGGCATAGGCCGAGGGCATGGACGGCATCTGCTCGCCAGCTGGAAACAGGTCTGATTGAAACATGGCAATTCGTCCTCCTGATGAAGGCATCGGGACACGCCCTTTGCCGGATCAGGAATTCGAGAAGCCCTCTCTCCTCTACCGCGCCGCTTTGCGGCGCAGCCATGCTGTAAGTTCATC
>LUMW01000376.1_pt1 | contig 11515 bp, 7 predicted proteins | sample 729761 | NCBI WGS metagenome assembly LUMW01 (sample SAMN03860302, study PRJNA289734) | marine metagenome | biome: seawater column; feature: ocean; material: water; isolation source: Red Sea water column Station 192 - depth 500m | place: Saudi Arabia: Red Sea | collected 2011-10-15 | depth 500 m
TATAGGATCTCTACCGGGTTACTTATATGGCATTCAGGAATCCCTGCAGGGAGGAGCCTGGAACGAAGGTGATGTTGTTCTACATAACCATCCTTACTACGGCGCGAGTCATTCCCCCGATCTCGCGATCGTTATTCCTTGTTTTTATGAGGGCGAGCTGGTCGGGTTCGCAGCGAACACAGCACACCATCTCGATATCGGTGCAGCGACACCAGGTCTGATTATCGATATACCTGATGTGTTCGCCGAAGGTATGCTATTTGCCGGAACCAAGTTGTATGAAAAAGGTGTCCGTAATGATGCCATGTGGGAGTTTCTGGGTCGAAACAGTCGCGCGGCGACACAGTTACAAAGCGATATCGAGGCACAGATTGCGTCAGCACGGTTAGGCGTACGGCGCTTTGCAGAATTAATGGATCGCTACGGTAAAAGCCATATTCTGTCGGCAACCCAGCAGCTGATGGATTACACCGAGAAGATTCTGCGGCAGAAGATTGAAAGAATACCGGACGGCGAATACCGTGCCGAAGGGTTTATGGATGACGACGGCAAGAATCGGGATGCGACACTGCCCGTCAAGGTGTGCGTGCGGGTCCAGGGTGACGCGATCGAAATCGACCTCACCGGTTCGGCTGACCAGGTTGAAACCGGGTTCAACGTGCCATTTGAGGGTTCGACCAAGGTGGCCTGTTTCTGTGCGATTAGATCCCTGTTGCTGGATGCGGAGACTTCAGAGATTCAGGTGCCTTCGAACGAAGGGTCTTTCAGACCTATTAAGGTTATCGCACCTAAGGGCTCAATATACAACCCGGAGTTTCCGGCAGCAGCTGAAGCGAGATTTACCCAGTGCAATCGCGTGATCGACCTGATTTATAAAGCACTGGCACCGGTATTACCGGAAGAGATAATTGCGGGCAGTTCGGCATCGCTGTCGTTTGTGTCGTACTCTGGTATACGCCCATCGGGTGATTACTGGGTATTTCTCGAGGTGAACGAAGGGGCTTACGGTGGCCGCCCGCGATCCGACGGTCCGGACAGTATCGACAACCTGATGGCCAATACCCGCAATAATCCGTTGGAAGACCTGGCTATCCATCTACCGATGATCTGCGATCGTTACGAATTACGTGATGATGTATTGCCTGGTGCAGGCCGTTATCGGGGCGGGGTCGGTGTCGTTAAGTCGCAGCGCGTTCTGACTGATGCGTTTATAACTCACGAGAATGAAAGGCATCAGGATGTTCCCTGGGGTATTTTTGGCGGCTGGGAAGGTACAACGGGGAAAGTGGAGATCTACAATGTCTCAGATCCCGGTAATGTCCGGGACATGCCGGCAAAATTCTCTGGTATCAAGATCAATGCGGGCGATGTGCATGCGTTTTATGCACCCTGCGGCGGTGGTTATGGTGACCCACTCGAGCGTCCGGCAAGTCAGGTACTCGACGATGTTTTGGATGATTTTTGTACGCTCGAACATGCGAGGGCAGCGTACGGTGTGGTGGTGGATCTTGCTAAGGAAACCGTTGACGAGCCCGCAACTGAATCTCTTCGGGCGCAGATGCGAAGCCAACCGCCGGCAAGTACGTCAGCACCAGAACGCAAGGCGCAACAAGTCGCCAGGGAGGTCGTACCCACTCAGCGCGACTCCGTTGAGTCCCGGGTTTCGGAGTCTATGCAGCCCACTAAGTCTCGCGACCACGACCAGACCGTTGCGTCGGCGATCTCTGAGTTGCGCGGTACGTTTGGAGACAATTGGAGCTTTGATATTGTCTATCATACGTCTAATCGTAGCCTGACCGAGGTGCGGGGCGAATTGCGGGTAAACGGAGGCTATGCCAGCGAGACAGGCACAAATACAAATACCGGGCGGGAATACTCTGCTGGGAAGCGGTTACAGGCTGCTGCTGAACAGAGTTTTGTTAGATGTGCGCAAAAACTTCTTTGCGATACCTGAAATTTTCTTTATGAATGGGTGCCACTGATGGTGTGTTAGTGATTCGGAGCTACGCTATTGGAAACACAACCACTGACGTTTATCCTTGTGATGGCCGCCCTCGCTCTGGTCGGCGTAGTTGTGTTCGTGATTTATCTCGTGGTACGTAATAAAGAAGGACGATCTGTGGCTACAATCTCTGGAAGTGAGCCTTCTTCAGGCCCACGCTGGTTTGAGTATCTGCTCGCAGTTTTGGCCCTGGTTGGACTGGTTGTCGCGGTGATCGTGGTGATTGCTTTTCTGTATCCCTCAGGACTAGAGCTCGAGACCGCCTGGCGGGGAGAGACCCGATCGATGGTTTTTCTAGTTGCGATGCTGGTTCTCGGCCTGGGGGGATTGGTCGCATTTGCGATTGGTATGGTTGCCCGCCGCCGGATAGGTATACCGGCGACTGGAACCAGAGGGGATTCAGCTTCATCGATGCCTGAAACTGCCGAGACACCCGCCGGCTCTCGGTTGCTTGGGTTGCTCGTTTTAGTGGTTGCCTTTCTGATCTTGAACTGGGTCTATGTGGACACGATCAGCCAGTATCGACTGATGGTCGGTTTGGTTTACCCAGCTGTTTTAGGTGTGGCACTGGTTCTGTTGTTTGACAAAGCAACGCGGGCCTGGTCGATCAAGGCTAAAGGTGAACCGTTCAGAGAATGGGTATTTTGTGACGCAGCAGTTTTTCTTGTGTTTCTTGGTTTCCTAAATCTGATCCAGAACGCTGCAGCCGAGTCCTACAGCGCTTTGTTTTGGGATCTTTTGAACCTGGTACTTTTCTTTTTTGTGTTCTGGTTAGTGGATCGGAAGGTTACCCGGTATCGTTTTCTCGTTGCCTACGGCTATTTTGTTGTGGCACCCGTTCTGCTTTACATCTGGCAATGGGTTCATGCGGTCGAGGATGTCGTTGAGACCGTAGCCTGGTGGTCTTCGGTGTGGCCGTTCGTCATTCTCGCAATCGTATTCATAGTGATCGAGATTATTGCTTTGATCGCTACCCGGGGGTCGCAAAAGCAGGGTGGTGGTGCGGTTCGCGACACAGTATTTATAGTCCTTTACGGTATTCTGTTATTGGGTGCAGCACCCTGAGGGACGGCAATGCTGGTAAAGCACTGCCTTGTCGCTTGTAATCGGGTCCATTTTGGGTCAGATTACTAAGGCCCACGCGGGGGGATAATTGCGGGGGAATCAAGAATAGAGCGGGTCTCAGGTGAACCCGAGGCTTTAGACTGATCTAGACGTGCAGGTGAGGTGGCGATGACGGGATGGCAGTGGTTCTGGACGTTAGTAGGATTTCTCCTACTCATACTGGTGTTGATTTTTTTGTATTTTTTTCAACCGTTTGAAGATTTGTTCACCTTGGTGTTAAACGGGGTGAGTTACAGTAATGCAATATTCTGGGTAGCCCTCATCATCGGTATCATCGGATTTTGCACGTTCCACTGGTATGCTTACAAAGTACATATCGTTCAGCAACGCAGTGTCGAATCAATGGTTTTGACTTCTCTTCGTGGTTCAACATTTACTGCTATTTTGCTGAGTGGCGGGGCGACCCTGCAAGCTGTTCAAAACTTGTGTGTGTATTTACTCCAGAACGGCTACGGGTTCGATTCAAATTTTGGCAAGAGAATTGCCGCAACCATTGCCCTGGTGATCATAACGGGCATTTTCTGTGTTATTTTCTGGTTGTTGAAGTTGATACGACCGGCTCACGCCTGATCAGTACCGGGGCAGGGTGGGCAGAAAAGATGTAAAGGGATGTAGGATAGACGGCAGGATGGGGATATCGGTGCGGAACAGGGTTCTGATGGCCGATGTAACAGACTTAACGCAGTAAACTATGGAGGACAGTGAAGATGACAGATAAGATTAAAAAACGAACTGCGCTTGGAAGTGGTTCTGAAGTAACCCGTCGGCAGTTCATGGGGACGACGGCAAAAGCTGTAGCCGCGGGCACCGTGGCAGCCAGTTTCCCGTACATTTCAACGGGAAATGAACCTTTACGCACCATTGGACTTGGTGTCAGCATCATCAACGAGATTCAAAGCCAGGCGTCGAAGGATCTGGGGTTTGAAATTCGCGGTCAAGCGCTTGGTTACGGCGCTATGTTCGGGAAGATGTTGAACCAGAACGATCAATACGATATTGCTGAAGGTTACTACAATGACTTCGATGTGTTTATTCCCGCTAAAGTCTGGCATCCAACAGATACGACCCGTGTCAAAGAATGGGATTCGATCTCTGATCTTAGTAAGACCGGTAAGTTGACGCCTGATTCTAAGGAAGGCGACGGCGATGCGCCTTTCCGTAAGTTGTGGCTTAACGAAAGTGGCGACCTGGTGGATGGCCCGACACGCTGGGTATCAGCTGTTCCAACCTGGCACAATGCCGACACGCTCGGTTACAACCCGGAAGAAACAGGGGGTAAGTTAGAGAGTTGGGCTTCTCTGTTTGACGAAAAATTTCGGGGACGGACCGCACTGCTGAATGTGCCCCAGATCGGTGTGATGGATGCAGCGATGGGCGCAGAGGCCATGGGCCTCGTCAAGTTTGGAGACAAAGGTGATATGACACGAGAGGAAATTGATATTTTGATGGATTTCCTCATTGAGAAAAAGCAAGAAGGTCATTTTCGCGCTTTCTGGGAAACTTTTGGACAGTCTGTCAACCTGATGGTATCGGGTGAAGTCGCTGTTGAGAGCATGTGGTCACCCGCAGTGACAGCAATTCGTGCTGAAGGTGTGCCTTGTATCTATGCAGATCTCAAAGAGGGCTACCGAGGCTGGCACGGCGGGCTCTCGATATCTAATAAGGTCTCTGGTAAGAAACTCGACCAGGCTTATGAGTACATCAATTGGTGGCTCGACGGTTGGGCAGGAGCATTTGTCGCCCGACAGGGTTACTACATGTCTCAAACTGCAAATGTTAAGAAGCACCTCGAACCAGAAGAATGGGACTACTGGTACATGGGCAAGCCGGCAGCAAAGGAACTGATGGATCCGTTTGGCAACCCGCTAGTTCCAAAAGGTGAGGTTCGGGATGGTGGATCCTACTGGGACCGCTTTTCTAACATTGGTGTCTGGAATTCGCTGATGAAAGAGAACGACTATCTCGTTAAGAGATGGACGGAATTCCTGACTGCTTAACAGAGCATCTCATTTGCTGATTGGAAGCCTGAGAAGATTGATAGCCAGTTAGTAAGTTGTACTGATTTCTTAGGTACATAAGATTAGCATTCACAAGTAGACAGAAGTAGTAAGCGGCGGCTCAATTTGGCCTAACTTAGTTGGGCTGTTGAGGCGCCGCTTTTCTTTTAGACGGGCTTCTAAGGTCCAGTGATATACGGCATGTCGCAAAAGTAAAACAGTTAAATAGACTAGCCCCAGATAGATTATTTCCGGGCAGATTACTTTGAAGGTTGAAAAGATTTAGCTTGAATGAAGAGTCAGGCCGAGCATGAATCAGATAACATCGTCAGCACATCCGGGTCTGGTTGGACCTCAACCCGAGCCAGCCGAAGGTGCGCTCAAAAAGACTGTGTCAAATCGGCATCGGCAAGAGGGGTTCCCGGTATCTTGGTTGATTGCACCAAGTGTCCTCTGGCTAATGGTATTTTTGGTGATACCACTTATCAGTATAGTAGTTTTCAGTTTGTGGACTTCAACTGGATATGGACTAAGTCCTGATCTTAATTTTGGAAACTACAGCGAGTATTTTCATTCGGAAGGATTTTTTGATTCATCGCATAGAAACTTTTTGAAACTCAGTGTTTTTATTCGAACACTGGGAAGTACTTTTGCTTATACGTTGGAGGTCATGGCCCTGTGTCTGTTGATCGGTTATCCAATTGCTTACTTTCTGGCCCGGCGAGTCAGCAGTTTCAAGTGGCAGATGGCGTTGTTTCTGGTATGTATGGTTCCATTCTGGACAAGCTACCTGATTCGTGCGGTAGCCTGGCTGCCAATGCTTGGTAGACGTGGGTTACTCAATTCCTTATTGCTTTCACTCGGTGTTATCGACAAACCTGCTCGTTTTTTGCTTTATTCGGAGTTTGGTTACACCACAGCGTTAGTGCAACTCTATGTGGTTTTGTGTGTTGGACCAATCTTCTTTTCTTTGGCTAAGATTGATACAGATATTATCGAGGCGGCGCGAGATATGGGAGCGACGGCGTTTCAGATATTTCGGGAGATCATTCTGCCGCTATCTCTTCCTGGCGTCGCCATCGGAATGATTTTTATATTTGTAATGTTGATGGGTGAGTTTGCTACGGCCGTGGTGGTCTATGGGGGTAAAGGCAGCACGGTCGGTACAGTAATATTAAATTATTATGCAATAGCCAATTACCCTTTTGCGGCAGTAAACGCCATTATGTTAATGCTTGCAATGATGATCGGCGTCGTGATTATTCTTCGCCTAGTAAATATTCGGAAGGAATTGTAATCATGGCACGTTGGAGCAAGCAAAAACGAAAACAGGCATGGGTTACCACACTATTTAGCGGTTATTACGGGCTATTTCTGATTTTTATATACGGACCAATGATAGCCATGTTTATCTTGTCTTTTCAGGGCAGAAGAGGTGGCACGAGTTTTCCTATGCGGGGTGCGAGTTTTTATTGGTGGCAGAAACTGATCGAACCTTCAACTGTCGGAGATATGCAGGGTGCCCTGCTGCGCTCATTGATTTTGGCCTTGATTGTTATGGTCATTACGGCGCTCTTTTCGACCATGCTGGCGATGGCTTTCCGCAAGAAATTTATCGGTTCAAATCTCCTTTTCTATACGGTTATGGCAGGTTTGATGGTGCCGGGGATTCTTTTGAGTCTCGGTCTCGCGACCTTGATGAGACAGATCGGAATACCAGCAGCATGGTGGTCTTCAGCGCTTGGTGTTCATGTTGTATGGACGCTGCCATTTGGCTTCTTGGTAATGATGGCTGTGTTTAATCGATTCGATGTCAGCCTGGAAGAAGCTGCCCGAGACATGGGAGCTAACGAATGGACCGTATTTAAGGAAGTTACGCTACCACTCATCCTTCCAGGTATCGTTGCTGCAGGGTTGTTTGGCTTTACGCTGTCCTACGATGAGTTCGCAAGAACGACGCTATTGGCCGGGGAGTTCAATACATTGCCACTCGATATCAATGCGTCAATGACACAGAGAATTCGTCCCACGCTGTTTGCATTAGGTACTGCGTCGACCATTTTCTCGTTGCTTATGATTGGATTATTCCTAGTGGTTTACAGCATTCTATATCGGAGAACCCATTGACTTTGTTTGATTGATAGTAATTCGTCGCTTGGATTATTCCTTGTTTCGACAGATGAAATGTGGCACGAGAACATCAATGACGCTGAAAATTATAAAGTTCGTTCAGGATTTAGCTAGAAGAACTCCATCACCCGCTGGCCAATAGATATCAACTTGTTGACCTACCGTGTAGTTGCGTTTGACTGCATCCCGGTGTTGCTCTACGTGCACGAAGTGATTATTTCCGAATTCAAATACATCGGTTTCAAGTGAGCCAATATATTCGGTAGCGATGTATTTGCCGGTGATTTGATTAGCCATGTCCTCTTGCCGGTTAGTGTGCATCTTGTCGGCACGAACCGAAAAAAAAGCTTCCGAACCAATCCCTATGTCACTGGAAAATCCATGCTCGGCGATGTAGAACAATTGATCATCCCGTTGCAGGATGACAACTGATCCACTTCTGGATCGTACTGTCCCTGAAAATAGATTGTTGTTTCCAATGAACTCAGCGACAAATTTTGTCTTAGGCCTTTCGTAAATCTCCCGAGACGTTCCGGTTTGTTGAATTATGGCGTCGCTCATGACAATTACCTTGTCAGCCATAGACAAGGCCTCCTGCTGTGAGTGAGTCACCATGATGAAAGTTATGCCAAGCTCCTGTTGAATCTTCTTGAGTTCCACCATCATGGCTTGTCTCAGACTAAAATCCAGCGAGCCAAGGGGCTCGTCCAGCAGCAAAACAGCTGGTCGACTGATAAGCGCACGTGCCAGTGCCACCCGCTGTTGCTGGCCGCCGCTAAGATCACGAGGGTAGCGAGTTGCAAGTTCTGACATGCCGATCATAGCTAGCATGTCCCATACCGATTGTTGTCGTTCATTGAGGGATTGGCCACGCATCTTTAAGCTGAATTCGACGTTCTGGAAAACAGATCGGTGTGGGAAAAGCGCAAAACTTTGGAACATCATAGATGTGTCACGTTCTGAAGGTGGCAGATCCGTAACGTTCTTACCAGTCAAATAGATTTGACCTGAAGTAACATCCTCAAGACCACCAATCATGCGCAGTGTTGTGGTTTTACCGCAACCACTCGGACCGAGCATGGCAACAAACTCCCCATGTTCGATTTCAGCGTTGAAATCAATTACGGCTTTTGTGTCGCCAGCGAACGTCTTACAGACGTCGACTAAAACGACGTCGAGGTCAGCCATCTTGAGCCTACCGTTATTTGGCGTTAATTGACGTTTTTGGCAGTGGCCAGGATCAGACCCCAGACGGTCTCGAACGGTACATCATCAAAGGTGCCTCCCTGGTTAAACTCGACAAGCACCGACACTGCTTCAGCATGAGTAACATCGGAACCGGCAGCGGTCTGCAGTTGGTCGATAGCATCTTTGAAACTCGTTGCTTCACGATCTTTTTTGGTCTTCAGGACGTTTTTCAGCAGTTCTCCGATCTGTTCGACGGCGCTCTGAAAGTTGCCGGCATTGCTGGGTGTGCCAAAAAGCCCACGAACGCCGTTTTGTGCGAATCGTTGGCGAAGACCTTCTGGGAGAGCCTGGGCCAGGCCTTCCAGCGCTTCACCGACGCCAAAACCGGAAGTGAACAGGCCTCGAATATTGTCGATTGTGCCATCATCGCTGCCCCCGTACATTCGAATCTGGGCACCTTGCAGCGCGTTACCCATTGCTTTAGCTTGGTCACTGCGAACATCACGTTCCGCTTCGATGGGCATTTTCGACAGTTCCAGAAAAGTAGCGGCATCATTGTATTTTTTCAGCGCGTCAGCTTTGGCTTCAATACCGCTGGCCTCGGCTTCAAGCATACGTTGGGTGTTCTCAACTCGGAGTTGTTCTACTTCCATCTCCGCCCGTCCTTTAGCGGCAGCTTCTTTTTCTATGCCTAAAGCGCTGATCTGTTGGGCCTCACTCGAAGCTCGCGCCCGTGTCAGCGTGGCATCGGCTTCCCGCTGTGCGGCCTCATTTCTAGCTTCGGCCTGGGCCAGCATGTGCATTTTGGAGATCTGCGCTTTGTTTTCTTCTTCAACCCGACGTGTTTGAGCATTATTCTCGGCTTCGATCAGATCGATGATTCGCTGACGTTCTGCATCAGCTACATGGCGAACTGATTCGGCTTCGTGTTCTGCTCGTTGTCTTGCTGCGGTAGCCTCCAGTCGTTTGGCTTCCGCCTGTTCTAGTTCCATCTGTTTCGTGGTCAGGGCGATTTCTCGGTCACGTTCTTCTCGCTGACGGGCAAGCGAGCGCTGGACTTCGGCTGTTTCCTTCTTCTGAGAATCGAGCAACACCTGCGATTCTTTATCGATCTGTGCCTGTTCAACAGAAAGTTCCTTTTGGATCTCCTCTTGTTCGACCTGCCATCGCTGCTCCAGGAGAAAAATCTGTTTTTCAGTAAGGACACGAGCCTGTTCTTCCGCAATCGCCTTTTCCTGAGCGGCTGATGCGAATGCATCGTTTTGATCAACCTCAAGCGATGCCAGGCGGCTATCAAGCTTTTGCTTTTGGATGGCTACTTCGGCTGCTTCGGCTGCTTGGTTTCGTTGTTCGCGGGCTTTTTCCTCCTCGGCTGCTAGAGCTGTTTGTCGCTGTATCTCAGCCTGTTCGCGTTCACGTTCGTTAGATATCGACTGGATTTCTTTGTCTTTGAGCGCGGTATTTAACGCACGGTCACGCTTGATTTGTGCCAGTTCTTCCTCCTTGGCTTTTTCGTGCAGTTCAATTTGCCGGTCTTTTTCTGCCTTTTCGAGGTCTAGATTCCGCTGGATATTGGCCAGTTCTTCCTGCTTGGCTTTTTCGATCAGCTGAATCTCACGGTCACGACGTTCCTGTTCGGTGATGCGCGTCTTGTCAATTTCCGCTACCTCACGTTTGCGTGCCTCCTCAATAATAGCGATGTCGCGTTCAGTACGCAGCTGCTCCAGCGTCTGCTCGTTACGAATTTCTTTTTCCTCAACAGCCATCTTTTGTTCAAGGACATAACGCTGTTTCTCACCGACGCGTAGCGCCTGTTCATTGGAAACGGCCCTGTCTTGGTTGGCGCGCGCAAATGCCTCCTGGCGTTCGATTTCGAGTAGCTCGAGTTGCGTATCAAGCTCTTTCTGTCGGATCGCTACACTGGCCTTCTTTTCCGTCTCGTGAACTTCCCTCTTGGCTTTGGATGTAATGGCGGTGATGATTTTCAGACCCTCGGCATCAAACACATTGTCAGTCTTGAAGTATTCTTTTCCTGTCTGCTCCATGGTTACGATGGTAACTTCTTCAAGGAGGAGGCCATTTGCACTAAAGCTTTCCATCACTTGAGCTTTGATATCCTTAGCAAATAGATCACGATTTTCATGTAGCTCGGTCAGTGTTTTCGTGGCGGCATAGCTGCGTAAAGCGCTGATTATCTTGGCTTCGAGCAGGATCCTCACATTCTCTGCATCAAATGTTTTTTCTCCCAGGCTTCGGCTCGCAGTCAGCAGGTCGTTTTCGGTGTGACCAACATGGGTATACAACTCTGCGACCACGTCAACGCGAATCTTGTCGGTGGTGAGTATGGCCTGATCACGTGAACGGCTAACGATCAGTTTTATGGTCTCCAAAGACACCCAGGTGATTTCATGGAATACAGGAAATACCATTGCGCCCTGGCCAAGGCAGACTTTGGTGCCACCAAAGCCGGTGCGGATAAATCCCATGTTTGCCGGGGCGCGTTTATACACCCAGACCGAGATAATGTAGAAGATCGCGACCGCGATAATGGCCAGGATCACCAGAGTAACGAATGTTTCTATAGTCATGGGTCGTATTACCGGTTTGAATCCATTAATGTTTTACGCTTGATCCGTCACGCCTTGGTGTATTGCTAACCTGTTGTTCAGGTCACGACGTAACTGATCCTAATTCTCCTGTAACCTGCTTTCCGAAGTCAAAGACAGCCGGTACCCCCCGGGTACTCCGGATTCTTTGGCGTAAAGCTTCGGTCTCCTTCATTTCGGTCTGTAACGTTACAGGGTCAAGTACAACACCGTAGGCCTCCCGCGCCACTTCAATGCTGACGAGTCGGCGAACAACATCTTTTCTGACAGCTTCATTGTCTCGCTCCAAAGGGTCACCCCAGCCACCCGCCCCAGCTGTCTGGAAGATAATCTTATCACCTGGGTAGACCTCGACATGGTCGACCTTTGACGGTAGCGGCTTGCGGCCGCTATCGCCCTGTATGAGCCATTTCGCCGAACAGGCACCCGGATTACCGCCGAGAATACCCCAGGGTTGACTTTGGTGG
>LUMW01000779.1_pt1 | contig 11490 bp, 7 predicted proteins | sample 729761 | NCBI WGS metagenome assembly LUMW01 (sample SAMN03860302, study PRJNA289734) | marine metagenome | biome: seawater column; feature: ocean; material: water; isolation source: Red Sea water column Station 192 - depth 500m | place: Saudi Arabia: Red Sea | collected 2011-10-15 | depth 500 m
GTCCGGGGCAGCGCTGAGGCCGTCCATCGTGGCCGCGTACTTCCAGGTCACGAACGGACGTCCGTGCGTGACGGCGAAGGTCCACTCGACGTTGAGCGCCGCGGCGTCCTCGGCGAGGACACCGCCCTCGACGTCGACACCGGCCGCGCGCAGCCGCTCGGCGCCGCCCGCAGCCTCGGGGTTCGGGTCGGACTGACCGTGCACCACCCGCGCGACCCCTGCCGCCAGCAGCGCGTCGACGCAGGGGCCGGTGCGTCCGGTGTGGGCGCAGGGCTCGAGGGTGACCACGGCCGTGGCACCGCGGGCCTCGTCGCCGGCCTGCTGCAGCGCGTCGACCTCGGCGTGGGCTGTCCCGGCGCCGTGGTGCGCACCCACGGCGAGGACCTCGCCCGACGGGGCGAGGAGCACGCAGCCGACGCGGGGGTTCGGGAGCGTCCGCGCGGTGGATCGGGCGGCCTCGAGGGCCGTGCGCATCGCCTGCAGCTCGGTGTCGCTCGCCATCTCGTCCTCCGGTCGGGCTCGCCGCACCGGGGTCGACGGGTCCGACGCCAGGGTCCAGGACGGACCTCGGCCCCAGACCCCGCGTGTTTCCTCTCATCCGGACTTTCACCGTCGGTACCGGAGTTCCACCGGTTCAACCTCACCCCGAGAGGTGCGGGTCGCGGACTGTCACCGCCGGTTCGGACTTGCACCGACCCCGGAACACGCGAGCTGTTGCTCGTTCGGCGACAGTCTAGCCGGGCGTGTCGCAGCCGCTGCGACGTCCCACGCTACGGACGCGTCGCACCGTCCGGGCGGCCGTCGCGGGGCTCAGTGCGCGCAGGCGCTGGTGGCGAGCTCGCGCAGGGTCTCCACCATGGCGCCCGGGTCGTCCGCGCCAAAGACTGCCGAGCCGGCGACGAACGTGTCGGCGCCGGCCTCGGCGCACCGCTCGATGGTCTCCACGGAGACGCCGCCGTCGACCTGCAGCCAGACCTCGCCGCCGCTCGCGGCGATCAGCTCGCGGGTGCGCCGGATCTTCGGCAGGCAGAGGTCGAGGAACTTCTGGCCGCCGAACCCGGGCTCCACCGTCATCACGAGGACCATGTCGAGCTCGGGCAGCAGCTCGGCGTAGGGCTCGATCGGCGTCGCCGGCTTGAGCGCCATGGACGCCCGCGCACCCTGGGCGCGAATCTCGCGGGCCAGCCGCACCGGCGCCGCCGCGGCCTCGACGTGGAAGGTGATGCTCCCCGCCCCTGCCTCGGCGAACGCCGGGGCCCACCGGTCGGGGTCGGCGATCATCAGGTGGGCGTCGATCGGCTGCTGGGCCGCCTTGCTCAGCGCCTCGATGACGGGCGCGCCGAGCGTCAGGTTCGGCACGAAGTGGTTGTCCATGACGTCCATGTGCAGCCAGTCCGCCGTCGGGATGCGAGCGGCCTCCCCCGCGAGGTTCGCGAAGTCGGCGTTCAGCAGGCTCGGCGTGATCTGGATGGCCATGGCCGACAGCGTAGTGGCGGGTCCGAGACCCTCGGCGCGTGGTCGGGGCTCCGCTCAGCGACGGCGCAGGAGGGCGAGGAACATGGCGTCGGTGCCGTCGCGGTGCGGCCACCACCGGTGGACGCCGACGAGCTCCGCCACGCCGGGCCCGACCGACTCGACGACCTCGAGCGTCTCGTCGACGAGCGGGGAGCAGGTCGCGTAGCCCACGAGCCCACCCGGACGCGTGAGGTCGACCGCGCGGCGCAGCAGCGCGCGCTGCAGCGGCACGAGCGAGGCAAGGTCCTCCGGCGTCCGACGCCAGCGCGACTCCGGGCGCCGGCGCAGCGCACCGAGGCCCGTGCAGGGCGCGTCGACGAGGACACGGTCGAAGGAGCCGGGCTCCCAGGGCCCCTCACGTCCGTCGTGGACGGTGACCTCGACGTCGGGGAGGGCCCGCAGCCCACGCCGGACGAGCTCCGCGCGGTGCGGCTGCACCTCGTTGGCGACGAGGTGGGCGCCGCGCTGCGCGGCCAGGGCACCCAGGAGCGCGGCCTTGCCGCCCGGGCCGGCGCACAGGTCGAGCCAGCGAGCGTCGGACCCCTCGAGGGCAACCTCGGCCACGGTGAGGGCCACCATCTGCGATCCCTCGTCCTGCACGCCCGCGCGACCGTCGCGGACAGCGGCGACGTCGCCGGGATCGCCGGCGTCGAGGACACGGGCATAGGGCGACACCTGGCCGGGCGTGCCCGGCAGGTCGGCAGGGTCGACGAGGCCGGGGCGGGCCACGAGCGTCACCTTCGGCGGACGGTTGTCGGCCTCGAGCAGCGCGTCGAGCTCGTCGGCGGCGTCGACCGCGCGCAGGGCCGACCGCAGCCCGCGGACGACCCACGTCGGGTGCGACCGGCGGACCGCCAGGGCGTCGTCCGGCTCGAGGTCCTGGGTGAGCCGCTCGACCCACGTGTCGAGGTCGTCGGCCGCGACCTTGCGCAGGACCGCGTTCACGAGCCCGGCCGGCTTGTGGCCGACCACGCGCCGGACGAGGCTCACGCTCGTGGAGACCGCCGCGTGCGACGGGACGCGCATGGACAACGCCTGGTGCGCGCCGAGACGCAGCACGTCGCGCACCTCCGGGTCGAGCGGGCGGCCCACCAGCGAGTCGAGCACCGCGTCGTACGTGCCGCGCAGGCGCAGCGTCCCGTGCACGAGCTCGGTGGCGAACGCCGCGTCGCGTCCGACGATGCCTCGTTCGCGCAGGAGCTGCGGCAGGAGCAGGTTGACGTAGGCGTCGCGCTCGTCGGCGGCGCGCAGCACGTCGTAGGCGACGCCGCGCGACGGGTCGCTCATGCGAGCACCGTGCCCGGCTCGATCGTCGTGCCGCGCGCCCAGTCGGCCGCAGCCATCGGCTTCTTGCCGGTGGGCTGCACCGTGCCGAGCACGACGTCGGTCGTGGCGGTGCCCACGCGGACCTCGCGCCGGCCGGCCTGGACCTCCGCCGGGCGCAGCGTGTCGTCGGTCGTCGGGGTGACCGGTCCGAGCTTCACGCGCTGCCCGTCGAGCAGCGTCCACGCGCCGGGTGCGGGCGTGCACCCGCGCACCTGCCGGTCCACCGCGAAGGCCGGACGGCTCCAGTCGACGTGCGCGTCGTCGGTCGTGAGCTTCGGGGCGTAGGTGACGCCGTCCTCGGGCTGCGCCACGGCGCCGATGTCGCCGTCCTCGACGTGGTCGAGCGCGTCGACGAGGAGCCGCGCGCCCTCGTGGGCGAGCCGCTCCAGCAGGGTGCCGGCGGTGTCGTCGTCGCGCATCCGCTCGGTGATCGTGCCCAGCACCGGTCCGGCGTCGAGCGCCTCGACGAGGCTGAAGACCGTGGCGCCCGTGACCTCGTCGCCGGCCATGATCGAGCGCTGCACCGGCGCGGCACCACGCCAGGCCGGCAGGGCCGAGAAGTGCAGGTTGAGCCAGCCGTACTCCGGCACGTCGAGCGCCTCGCGCTTGAGCAGCGCGCCGTAGGCGACGATCGGGCAGCAGGCCGGACCGATCTCGCGGAGCCGGTCGAGGAACGCCGGGTCGTCGGCACGCTCGGGCTTGAGCACCTCGATGCCGAGCTCCGCCGCGCGCGCGGCGACCGGCGAGGGGTGCAGGGTCCGACCGCGACCTCGGCGCGCGTCGGGGCGGGTCACGACCGCGGCGACGTCGTGCCGGCTCCCGACCAGCGCCTCCAGGGACGGCAGGGCGGTCTCGGGGGTACCTGCGAACACGATCCTCACGTCGGCCGAGTCTAGGTGCTCGCCGCGACCGGCCCCGCCCCGCGTGGTGCTGCTGCGTGCTGGTGCCAGGTGATGGTGCGAGGACTCAGAAGGCGTGCGGGTCGACGCGCACGCGCAGCGGCGGCTGCTTGGCCGCCGAGCGGGCCGCCTGCACGTCCTTCAGCGCGGCGGCGAGGGCCGGACCCTCACGGCGGGGCGCCCGCAGCACCAGGCGCTCGTGCACCGGCTCGCCCGGGCGCGTGGAGGTCGGCACCGGGCCGAGCACCTCGGTGGAGGGCGTCCACCGTGCGGAGACGAGCGGCGTCACGTCGGCGGCCGGACCCTCGACCACGGCCACGCGCGCGACAGGAGGCAGGTGCGCCTCCGCGCGCTCGGCGAGCTCACGCTCGGCGAGGCCGGCGGGGTCGGCACGCACGAGTCCCTGCAGGAGCGCCGGGTCGCCGACCGCCACGGCGTCGGCGCGCTCCCGCGCCAGGGCGAGGGCGTTGAACCAGCGGCGGTGCGCCTCCTCGAGCACACGGAGGTCGTCGCGGCCCAGCGCCAGCCAGGTGTCCATCAGCACGACGAGCGCGTAGCCCCCGGCCACCCGCGGCTCGGCGCCGGGCGTGGCCAGCACCAGCACGTCGCCCTCGGGCGCGACCGCGAGCACGTCGGCACCGCCGGAGGTGACGACCTCGCGGCCCGGGAACGCCGCGGCGTACTCCTCGGCGGTCCGCAGCTGGCCGACGACGGGTGCGCGGAGCCGGTGCGACCCGCAGGCGCGGCAGGTCCAGCTCGGGTCGGCGGTCCCGCACCAGCGGCAGGTGGGCAGGGCGTCACGACCGGACTGGGCGAGCGGGCCCTCGCACGTGGTGCACCGGGCCGGGGTCCGGCAGTCCTGGCAGGCGAGCGACGTGCGGTATCCCCGGCGCGGCACCTGCACGAGCACCGGCCCGTCGGCGCGCCGGACCGCGGCGAACACCTCGTGCGGGAGCCGGGCGGGCGCACCACCGGCGACGCTGCCGTCGGTGACGGCGAGCCGTGGCCAGGCGCGGCGCCGGGTGACCGCCTCGGCCTGGACCGACCTCGACCAGCCCGACGCGACGAGCGACTGGCCCTCCGCCGTGCGCGCGTAGCCCGCCAGCAGCAGGGCCGTGTCCTCCCGGACCGCGCGGGTGAGCAGCACCTCGCGGGTGTGCAGGTACGGGGCGCGGGGCTCGACGTAGAGGTCGTCGCCGTCGTCCCAGAGCGCCACCAGCCCCAGCTGCCGCACGGGCGCGAACGCCGCGGCACGGGTGCCCAGCACCACCGACACCTCGCCCCGCGCGACGGCCAGGAACGCCCGGTAGCGCTCGGCGGGCTTCTGTGCGGACGACAGCACGACGTGGCGTCCCTCCCCGAGGACGGAGCGGAGCACGGTGTCCCAGTGGTCGAGGTCGCGGGCGTCGGGGACGCACACCACGCTGCCGCGACCGGAGCGCAGCGTGGCCAGCACCGCCTCCGCGACGGCGACCGCCGGGTCGCGCAGCGGGAGCGCCTCCCACACGACGCGCGGCGCTCCCCCGGACTCGAGCGAGGCGAGGAGATCGGGGCCGTCGGGCCACAGGTGCCAGGCCTCGCCGTCGACGTGGGGCAGGGGGCCCTCGGACGCGGGGACCGACGGACGGGCCTCGACCCGTGCCTGACGCGGCGGGACGGCCAGGCGCAGCACGTCGGACAGCGTGCCCGCCCAGCGGTCGGCGACCTCTCGGGCCAGGCCGAGCACCTCCGGGCTCAGCACCGGCTCCGCCGACACGACCTTGGACAGCGGGGCGAGCCGACCCTCGTGCGCCGAGGCGCCGCCGAGGCCGACCACGAACCCGTCGGTGAGCCGTCCGGCGAAGCGCACCTTGACCCGGCAGCCGGGCACGGGCTGCGGGTCCAGGTCGGCGGGCACGGCGTAGTCGAAGAGCCGGTCGAGGTGCGGCAGCGGCGTGTCGACCGCGACCCGCGCGACCAGCACGGGTTCCGCCTCACGACCAGGCTCCTCGGCTGCTGCCGGCTGGGTCGTCGGTGGGGGCGACGGCGGCAGCGCGAGGAGCTCGAGCTGGTCGCTGGTGGTCACGCGCACTGTCTACCAGCCGGCTCCGACGACACGACCGCCCCACCACGGCCCCACGCACGGGCTCACCCACGACGGACGAGACGCCGCCCCCGACCGGGGACGGCGTCTCGTCGTGGCGCGGCGGCCCGGAGGCCGACCGCTCAGTCCAGCAGGCTGCGCAGCACGTACGGCATGATGCCGCCGTTGCGGTAGTAGTTCGCCTCGCCGGGGGTGTCGATGCGGACGACCGCGTCGAACTCGACGGTCTCGCCGCCCTCCTGCGTGGCGACGACCTTGACCGTCTTCGGCGTGCGGCCCTCGTTGAGCTCGGTGACACCGTTGACCGAGAAGGTCTCCTCGCCCGTGAGGCCCAGCGACTCGGCGTTCTCGCCCTGCGGGAACTGCAGCGGGAGGACGCCCATGCCGATGAGGTTCGAGCGGTGGATGCGCTCGTAGGACTCCGCGATGACGACCTTCACGCCCAGCAGCGCCGTGCCCTTGGCCGCCCAGTCGCGCGACGAGCCGGAGCCGTACTCCTTGCCCGACAGCACCACCAGCGGCACGCCGGCGGCCTGGTAGTTCTGCGACGCGTCGAAGACGGTCGTGACCTCTCCCCCGGCCGTGAAGTCGCGTGTGAAGCCACCCTCGGTGCCCGGGGCGATCTGGTTGCGCAGGCGGATGTTCGCGAACGTGCCGCGGATCATGACCTCGTGGTTGCCGCGGCGCGAGCCGAGGGAGTTGAAGTCACGCGGCTCGACGCCCTTCTCCATCAGGTACTTGCCCGCGGGGCTGTCCTTCTTGATGGCACCGGCCGGGCTGATGTGGTCGGTCGTCACCGAATCGCCGAGCTTGAGGAGCACGCGAGCGCCCTCGATGTCGGTGACCGGCTCCGGCTCCAGGCCCATGCCGTCGAAGTACGGCGCCTTGCGGGCGTACGTGGAGTCCTCGTCCCAGGCGAACGTGTCGCCCTCGGGCGTCGGCAGGTTCTGCCAGCGCTCGTCGCCCGCGAAGACGTCGGCGTACTCCTTGCCGAACGTGTCGCTCGTGATCGAGGAGGCGATGACGTCCTCGACCTCGGCCGGGGACGGCCAGATGTCCTTCAGGTACACCGGGTTGCCGTCGGTGTCCTCACCGAGCGGCTCCGTCGTGATGTCGACGTCCATCGAGCCGGCGATGGCGTAGGCGACCACCAGCGGCGGCGACGCCAGGTAGTTCATCTTGATGTCCGGGTTGATGCGGCCCTCGAAGTTGCGGTTGCCCGACAGCACCGAGACGACGGCGAGGTCGTTCTCGTTGACGGCGGCGCTCACCTCGGGGATGAGCGGACCGGAGTTGCCGATGCAGGTCGTGCAGCCGTAGCCGACGAGGTTGAAGCCCAGCTTGTCGAGGTAGGGCGTGAGGCCGGAGCGGTCGTAGTAGTCCGAGACGACCTTCGACCCGGGCGCCAGCGTCGTCTTGACCCACGGCTTGCGCGTCAGGCCCTTCTCGACGGCCTTCTTCGCGAGCAGCGCCGCGCCGATCATGACCGACGGGTTCGACGTGTTCGTGCACGACGTGATCGCGGCGATGGTGACGGCGCCGTGGTCGAGGGTGAACGTCTGGCCGTCGAGCGTGACCTCGATCGGGTTGCTCGGGCGACCGCCGTCGGCGGGGACGCACGAGAGGTAGTCGCGCGAGGGCGTGGTGCCCTCGGCGTCCGAGGCCGGCGGGTCGGAGGCGGGGAACGACTCCTCGAGCGCCTCGTCGTACTTGCCCGTGGTGGTCTCGGCCTCCTCCTCGACGTACGCGTTGAGCGCGCCGCGGAAGCCCTCCTTGGCCGACGCGAGCTCGACGCGGTCCTGGGGAGCTCGAGGTACTTCGTGGTCTCCTCGTCGATCGGGAAGACCGCGATGGTGGAGCCGTACTCGGGGCTCATGTTGCCGATCGTGGCGCGGTTGGCCAGCGGGACGGCGCCGACGCCGGAGCCGTAGAACTCGACGAACTTGCCGACGACGCCGTGGTCGCGCAGCATCTCGGTGATCGTGAGCACGAGGTCGGTCGCCGTGGCGCCCTCGGGCAGCTCGCCGTGGAGCTTGAAGCCGACGACGCGCGGGATGAGCATGCTGATCGGCTGGCCGAGCATCGCGGCCTCGGCCTCGATGCCGCCCACGCCCCAGCCGACGACGCCGAGGCCGTTGACCATGGTGGTGTGGGAGTCGGTGCCGACGCAGGAGTCGGGGTAGACCGTGCCGTCCTTGTCGAACACGACGCGCGCGAGGTGCTCGATGTTGACCTGGTGCACGATGCCGGTTCCGGGCGGGACGACCTTGAAGTTGTCGAACGCGCCCTGGCCCCAGCGCAGGAACTTGTAGCGCTCGCCGTTGCGCTCGTACTCGATCTCGACGTTGCGCTCGAAGGCCTCGGGCGTGCCGAAGACGTCGGCGATCACGGAGTGGTCGATGACCATCTCGGCGGGTGCGAGCGGGTTGATCTTGGACGGGTCGCCGCCGAGGTCGACCATGGCCTCGCGCATGGTGGCGAGGTCGACGACGCAGGGGACGCCGGTGAAGTCCTGCATGATCACGCGCGCGGGCGTGAACTGGATCTCCTGGTCGGGCTCGCTCGACGGGTCCCAGGCGGCGATCGCCTTGATGTCGTCGGCGGTGATGTCGGCCCCGTCCTCGGTGCGCAGGAGCGCCTCGAGCAGGACCTTCAGGCTGAACGGGAGCGTGGTGACGTCGAGGCCGTCACCCTGCACCGCGTCAAGCTTGAAGTACGTGTAGCTGGTGCCGTCCACCTCGAGCGTCTGCTCGGCGTTGAAGCTGTCGACCATGGGTGTCTCCTTCGCGTCGGGTTCCATCCTGCCGACCGGACCGCCGGGCTGCCAGGTCAGGTGCGCCTTACCTGACGCCCTGCCAGCTGCCGCGACACGTGCACCGCGAGGGTGTCCGGCCGGGAAAGTCTCTTGATGTCAAGATACACGATGTCAAGAGGAATGTTCGACGACGCGGTCGCCGGCGGGTCAGAAGAGCCCGGGCCAGCGCCACAGGAGCGGCCACATGAACGCCAGCTGCGCCGCGCACACCGTCAGGACGCCCACCACGCCGACCGCGTCGAGGACGACGAGCGCGCGACGCCGCGGCACCGACGTGGCCGCGTCGTCGCCGTGCGCACGGACGACCTCGGTGCCGGCGACGCGGTCGAGCACACCGCGGTGCATGCCCAGGAGCAGCGGCACCAGCAGCGCCAGGAGGCCCAGGTAGGCCGCGAACCCGAGGTGCCACGCGTCCGGCGTGGCCGAGCGCAGGACCGTGGGCAGGCCAATGGGCACCGCCGCCACGGCGAGGTCGATCAGCACCGCGGCCGCGAGCCCACGCAGCAGGCCACGCGCGGCCCCGGTCGGGCTCCCCTCTCCCGCGCGGACGACCCGCAGGCCCTCGCGGTGCTTGCCGATGCTGTGCCCGCGGACGCCCTGCCGCAGACCGTTGTTCCACAGCACGAACAGCTCTCCGGCGACGAGCCCGCCCAGCAGCAGTCCGTCGGAGCGGCCCAGGGTCCACACGTCGCCGGTGGTCGCGCTGCCCAGGATCCGCGCGACGAGCACCACCAGCGCGCCCGCGGTGAAGGCGACGCAGAACAGCAGCACGTCCTGGGCGAGCGCCGAGCGTCGCAGGTCGCCGACGGTGCGTTCCTCGTCGCCGACGTCGGACGCGGGCGTGAGGTCCTGGGCGTCGTTCATCGCATCGCTCCGATCCAGCGGGCGGCCGCGCGGCCGTCGCGCACCCGACTCTCCCACGTCATGCCCACGCCGAGCATCGACACACCGGCGGCGGCGATGAGGATCCAGCGCGGCAGCGCGACGGCGACCGGACCGAGCTGGACGAGGAGCAGCAGCCCCACCAGGACGGCCCCTGCCACGAAGGGCGCGAGCCAGCGCAGCCGGACGCCGAGCGCCAGCACGGCGAGCGACACGAGCCCCAGTGCGAGCCCCCGCGGACTCGTCGGAGCGAGGAGCGCCTGCGGCAGGCTCGGCAGCAGTCCGAGCACGAGCCCCGGCCCGAGGGCGACCCCCGTGCTGCGCGGCGGCTCCGTGCGCAGCAGCACCCACGCCCCGGCACCGAGCAGCACGAGCGCGAACGGCACGGTGTAGGCCTCGACCACGCCGACGTCGCTGGCCACGAGCCGCAGCACGTAGGCGATGCCGAGCGGCACGGTCGCCACCCACCGCAGGACGGCCCGGTCGGGGACGAGGAGCGAGACGAGCACCAGCGTGGCGCCCAGCAGCGTGAGCAGGAGGGCGAGCCAGGCGAGCGACGTCGTCCCCGCCGCCCACAGCACGGTGACGAGGAGCGCGGTCACCGCGGCCAGCTCGACCCCACGGCGACCTCGACGGTCGTCGAGGAGTGCCGACGCCCCCGCCCCGACGACGAGGGCCGCGAGCAGGACGGTGAGCGAGGCGACGGTCGCAGGCGCGTCGACCAGCTCGAGGACCGGGACGGTCGAGGCGATCGCGGTCACGGCCGCCGCCGACGCGGCGAGGTCGCGCCAGGGCGGTCCGTCGTCCGGCAGCGCGCAGACCCCGAGCAGGACGGCCGCCAGCGGCCAGGCGACGACGGCCGTCTCCCAGTCGCCGATGCACACGACGACGGCCACGGTCGCGAGCACCCCACCGACCGCGCGCAGGAAGGCGCGGTCGGCGACCAGCAGCGAGACCAGGACGGCGGCAACGGCCGGGAGCAGGAGGGTGGCGACGAGCCACACGACGTCGACGTCGACCACGGCCGCGGCGACGAGCACGCCGCCCAGCGCCAGCAGGCCCGAGCCGCCCTCGACGCCCAGACGACCAGTGCGGTCGCGCAGCCCGACGCCGGAGACCACCAGTGCGAGCGCGGCCGCCGCGGCGAGGACGACGCCTGTCGCCCCCGTCCCCAGGTCGGTCAGCTGGGCGGGCGGCACGAGCGCGATCCCGACATGCACGGTCGCGACCGCCGCCAGCACCTCTCGCACCGGAGCGGGTCGTGCCGCCCGGGCGGCGACCACGGCCACGAGCGCCGACACGCCCCACACCCACCACGCGGTGGACCAGTCCCCCGCGACCAGCAGGTCCGCGACCACCGCGGCCGTGGCCGCAAGAGCGGGGTGGGCGACCCGTCGACCGTGCGGCGCGGCCGCGACGAGCGCGAGGGTCGCCCCGAGCGTGAGCGCGGCGACCGCTCCCGCGACCGGGCTGACCTCCGCCGCGCTGGTCGCTACGGTCACGAGGAGCGCGGCGGCGAGACCGGTCTCGACCCCGGTGCGCCGTGCGACGTCGTCGACCAGGAGCACTCCGACGAGGAACGTCAGCACGATCGCGGCGACGAGGGCGGCCAGCCGGACCTGCGCGTCGCCGTCGAGCGCCACCACCAGCACGCCTGCCGTCCCTGGGCCCCAGGCTGCGGCCAGGCCGAGCGCGACACCACTCCGCAGGCGGGGCGCCCGCACGAGCGCGACGACGACCAGGCCGAGCGTCGCGGCAGCCCACACGACGACGCACGCCCACGGCGCGTCGAGGGCGAGCGCGGGCGCGACGGCCAGCGTCGCGACCGACACCCACCACCACGGTGCGGGCCTTCCGGTGGGCGTCCCGAAGGTCGTCACGGCCCAGAGCACGAGGGCACCGGCGACGACGCTGCCGGCCAGCAGCACCGCCGACGGACCGGCGTCGGCGAGCACAGACCAGGCGGTGAC
>LUMW01000670.1_pt1 | contig 11480 bp, 5 predicted proteins | sample 729761 | NCBI WGS metagenome assembly LUMW01 (sample SAMN03860302, study PRJNA289734) | marine metagenome | biome: seawater column; feature: ocean; material: water; isolation source: Red Sea water column Station 192 - depth 500m | place: Saudi Arabia: Red Sea | collected 2011-10-15 | depth 500 m
TGTCTGATATATCGGAACAGCTCGTGCTCCTGTCGCGGTATCAGGGCGCTGTCCACCATGCAGGCTTAATGTGTCAAATTTGTAAAATTTTGGATCCATAATTTCAGTATTTTGTCAGGAATCAGGAAGTTTCTCCCAGCGCTTTGGAGACTATTTCAAAAACATCTCCGGAGAGTTTTGGTGTTTTAACAATTCGTTTCAATTGATCCTTCATTTTTGTTTTATTATTTTCTTCAAATCTTTTCCAGTTATTGAAAACAGTGACAAGTCTTGATGCCGTTTGAGGGTTTAGAGGATCCAGCTTCAGCACCTGTTCTGCAAGAAATTCATATCCGGAGCCGTCATCGCTGTGAAAACGCAGCTGATTAAACCTTGAAAAAGCGCTTATCAGTGCACGAATTTTATTGGGATTTTTCGCGTCATAAGCGGAGTGAGCGGTCAGTTCCCGGACTTTTGGCAGAGTTTCTGGTAGGTTCGAAATTGCCTGCAATGTAAACCATTTGTCCATTACCACCGTGTTATGATTCCACTTATTTTCAAACTCATCAAAAGCCGATTCTTTTTCCGGACAATCAATATGAGTCAACACGCCGAGTGCCCCCACCACATCAGTCATGTTTTCACTTTTACGGAATTGTTTGTGCTGCAGTTGAATGGATTCCGGAGTATTCAATTCTGAAAGATAACTGAGACAAACATTTTTCAAACTGCGCCTTCCCATTGCTTCAGGATCAATACTGTAAGCTCCTTTTTCCTGGTTTTCACTATAAATCTGTTCAAATTGAATCTGAAGTTTTTCTGCCAGCGCTGAACGCAGGAATTTTCGTGCTTCATGAATGGCGGTAACATCTATCACATCCATTAATTCGCCCAGATATGATTCAGGCGGAAAGCTGAGCGTTTGTGCCAGCAGCGCGGGATCATTTTTTGCGGATTGTTCAAGGATGTTCCGGAAGGCCTCCAGCAAATCCGGGGATAATTCCAGCGGTTTCTGCTGTTGAAATCGTTTAATCTGCTCCAAAACCACCCGAATCATCAGTTGCTGTCCTGCTTCCCAACGGTTGAATTTGTCAGTGTCATTGGCCAGTAAAAGCGCAAGTTCGGTGTTGCTGTAGTCAAAATGCAGTTTGACCGGCGCGGAAAACCCACGCAGCAGTGAGGGAACAGGAGTTTCCGGAATGTCTTCAAACATGAAGGTTTCAGTTTCATTCTGTATTTCAAGAACAAGTGTGTTCTTAAAATTACCGTTCTTATCTCCATCAGCTTTCAATGGAAGCGGCTGACCATCAGCAGAAAGCAGTCCCATTGCAAGAGGAAGATGAAATGGCTGCTTTTCTACCAGTTTCTGTCCGGAGGATTTTGTGGACTCACTGTCAGTCAAGGTATCAGCTTTTTCTTCTTGATCACTTAATGAAATAATCTCTTTTTTCAATTCTTTGGATTTTCCAAAGCCTTTTTGTCCTGCGGTGTCCGGACATGATTGATGGACTGAGAGTGTGTAGGTTTTTGCTTCCGGATCATGTTTGCAGCTGACGTGCAATTCCGGAGTGCCTGATTGGCTGTACCAGCGTTTGAACTGTTTCAAATCCTTACCGTTTGCCTCTTCCATTGCAGAAACGAAATTATCGCATGTTACAGCCTGTCCGTCATGACGGTTGAAATAAAGATCAGTGCCCTTGCGGAAACCGTCTCTGCCCAGCAAAGTGCAGATCATGCGCACCACTTCCGCACCCTTTTCGTAAACCGTCATTGTGTAGAAGTTATTGATTTCCATATAAGAATCCGGGCGCACTGGATGGCTCATCGGTCCAGCGTCTTCAGGAAACTGATGGGTGCGCAGACGATCCACATCGGCCACTCGCTGAACCGCCCTTGAGTTTAAGTCTGAGGAAAATTCCTGATCTCGGAAAACAGTGAAACCTTCCTTGAGGCTCAGCTGAAACCAGTCACGGCACGTAACTCGATTCCCTGACCAGTTGTGAAAATATTCGTGACCAACCACGCCCTGGATATTGTAAAAATCTGTGTCGGTCGCGGTGTCCGGAGAAGCAAGGATCAGCTTGGAATTGAATATATTCAGTCCTTTATTTTCCATGGCACCGGAATTGAAATCATTGACTGCCACAATCATGAACAAATCAAGGTCATACTCGCGGCCGAATCGTTCCTCATCCCAGCGCATTGATTCCTTGAGCGAGCGCATCGCGTGTCCGCAAAATTCAATATTTTCAGGCTCAACGTAAATTCTAAGCACCACCTCACGTCCGGACGCGGTTTTAAAGGTGTCTTCAATATGCAGTAAATTCCCAGCCACCAATGCAAACAGATATGATGGTTTTGGGAAAGGATCATCCCATTTTATCCAGTGCCTGCCGTCATCCAATTCTCCGGACTCAACAGGATTACCATTTGAGAGCAGTATTGGATAACGCTTCTTGTCCGCGGTTATTTTAGTGCTGAAGAGGGACATCACATCCGGACGATCCAGATGATAAGTAATTTTCCGGAAGCCTTCTGATTCACATTGAGTGCAGAACATATCTCCGGATTTGTAAAGCCCCTCAAGCGCGGTATTGTTCTGAGGCTGAATCCTGACTTCGGTTTCAAGCTCAAACTTTTCCGGCACATCCTGAATTGTCAACTGGGACTCATCAATTTTATACTGATCAACGCTTAGCTTCGTCTCATTCAAACGGACATTCATCAGCTCCATGTTCTCCCCGTCGAGTACCAGAGTTTTGCTTTCATCTTTAGAATCAGAATTGCTCCGAAATTTCGACCGCGCTTTTACCGTGCTCCATTCTTCTCCCAGCTCAATTTCCAGAACAACCCTGTCAATAAAAAATGGAGGAGGCGTATAATCCTTTAAATATGTTGTATTTGGAGATTTTTGTTTCATCATGGTTTTAATCTGAAAATTCAATAATCACATGTTTCGAATTGTATAACTTTTCCGCACTAAAAAAACGTGGAGATTTCCTTCAGTGATTTTCTATTGATGTCCGGGACTTTTGCATCAGCTGCAGGATATCCAACAACAAGCAGTAAAAAAGGTCGCTCCCTTTCAGGACGCTCCAGGATTTGATTAAGAAAGCGCATCGGACTTGGGGTATGTGTCAGTGAGGCCAGACCTGAATAATGAACAGCGCTGATCAGCATTCCCGTGGCAATACCCACGGACTCATTAACATAATAGTGTTTGATCTTTTTTCCATCTTGATCAATGCCATGAACCTGCGCAAATATCGCGATCAGATAAGGTGCTGTTTCCAGAAAAGGTTTGTGTTCATCAGTACCCAGCGGAGCTCCTCCTTTTCAGCTGCTTCCCTGATTTGCCGCTTTTTCTCTGGATCAGTAACGACCACAAAATGCCATGGATGCTGATTTGCTCCGTTTGGCGCAGTGTCCGCGGTACGGATACAGTTTTCAATTACCTCAAGAGGTACTTCCCTTGATGAAAATTCACGAACCGTCCTGCGCCTGTTCATATTTTCGTAGAACTCCAGCGCTCTGCTTTGCATCTCCTCCAGAGGATATTCCTGAAAATCAAGGGGGATGGTATGAATTTTATAATATGGTAATTTAGTGTTTTTCATTGAATGGTTTAAAACTGTCATAAAAAGTTTAAGATGTATTGTATTAAGATTTCAGCTGCTAAAGCATATATCGAATGAGCGCCTGCTTCAATCTATAATTGATTTTGTCCTGGATGGACTTTCTGAATAATTTGATTGACATAAACCTTATACCCCTATATGGTATATGAAGATTAATTAAAATGCTGTATGCATAAAGAAAATTGAGAATAAATAATGGAACAAAACTCACAGATTATTAATCTGGATATTCAGGGAATGACATGCGCCGGATGCGTTAGTTCAGTGGAAAAAGCTTTAGGAAAAGTGGATGGAGTAGATCTGGCTGAAGTTAATTTTGCACTGAATCGGGCCTCAGTACATTATAATCCGGAATTTGCCAATTCCTCAGCGTTGGTATCCGCGGTTGAAGCAGCGGGATTCACTGCAAAGCGGTTAAAAGAAAATGAAGATGTTCCGGAACCTTCTGAGCAGTCTGAGGAGGAATATCTGAAATTACACAGCAGAATGAAGATGGCGCTTGGATTTTCCGTGCCGCTTGTTTTGCTGGCAATGGCTCCTATGCTGGGCATTTCATTGCCAGGCTGGCTTGCTCCGGAAACGGAACCGATGAACTACGGTATGATTCAGTTGCTGCTTACTTTACCAGTGCTGTGGGCCGGCAGGGATTTTTATACAAAAGGCTTTGCCACATTTTTTCGCAGGAACCCGAACATGGACACCCTTGTTGCGATAGGCACTTCCGCGGCAGTGGGTTTCAGTTTATGGAATTTATCAGGAATGAGTCAGAACGCGGATGGTTTATACTTTGAGACAGCAGCTGTAATAATAGCACTCATTTTGCTGGGTAAATCACTGGAGGCCAAGAGCCGAAGCCGTGCTTCCGAAGCAATCAGTTCTTTGCTGAAACTGCGTCCCAAAGAAGCAATCCTGGTACATGAGGGAAAGGAATCCAGTATTTCAATTGATCTTGTACATTCCGGTGATGTCTTTCGGATACGTCCGGGAAGCATTGTTCCGGCTGACGGAATAGTTGTGGAAGGTTCCAGCTATGTGGATGAATCGATGCTGACCGGTGAAGCGGTTCCTGTCGAAAAAACAATCGACTCAGAGGTTACAGGCGGAACACTCAACACTAATGGAGTGCTCACAATTCGAGTGAAACGAGTTGGGGCGGAAACAACTTTGTCCGGAATTATCCGTCTTGTGGAAAACGCTCAGCTGGCCAAAGCACCGGTCGCAAGAATGGCTGATAAAGTGGCAGGAGTTTTTGTGCCGCTTGTGTTGGTGATTGCGGTGATTACCGGAATTATGTGGTGGTTTTCCGGAGCATCCGCCAATGATATTCTAAGCTATACGGTAGCTGTACTGGTAATTGCATGTCCCTGCGCGCTGGGACTGGCAACCCCGATAGCAATCATGGTTGGAACAGGAATCGGCGCGCAGCATGGAATTCTTTTCCGGAGTGCAGTTGCTCTGGAAGCCGCGCATCGGCTTGATACGATTTTTCTGGACAAAACCGGAACACTAACTGAAGGTCGTCCAAAAGTCACAAAAGTGCTGACTGTGGAAGGTTTTGATAAAGAGGATCTTTTATTTTATGCCTCGTCTGCAGAACAGGGTTCAGAACATCCTCTTGGCAGAGCAATTGTTGATGAAGCTGAAAAATACAATTTTGAAAGCGCTGAAATTTCCGGATTTGAAGCAAAAACAGGATTTGGAGTAAAAGCAACAATCAAAGGTTCTGCAGTTTTGATCGGCAATCATTCTTTGATGCAGTCAGAAAACATAATCAATGATATTACTCTCGAAATTGCACAGCAAATTCCTTCTGGAAGCACTGCTGTTTATGTAGCAGTTGATGGGAAACCGGCCGGAGTGATTTGCCTGGCTGACCAGGCACGTCCGGAAAGTACTCAGGCGGTAAGCAGGTTCAGGGAAATGGGTCTGGAAGTTGTAATGCTCACAGGCGATCAGCAAAATTCAGCAGAAGCTGTGGCTGAAAAAACCGGAATAACAAGCTTTCACTCCGGAGTTCTTCCGGAAGAAAAATCCAAAATTGTCAAAGAATATCAGCAAAAAGGGGCTCGCGTGGGAATGATCGGCGACGGTATCAATGACGCTCCCGCGTTAGCGCAGGCAGAAGTTGGAATTTCAATGGGTTCCGGAACAGACGTGGCGCTTGAAACTTCAGAAGTGATTCTGATGAAAAATGATTTGCGGCATGTTGTGACTGCCCTTCTGCTCAGCCGTGCTACGTTACGAAACATTCGCCAGAATTTGTTCTGGGCATTCGGTTACAACGTGCTCGGCATTCCAGTTGCCGCAGGATTACTTGTGCCCTTTGGCGGTCCTGCTTTACATCCGATGCTGGCTGCGGCCGCCATGGCGTTCAGTTCGGTTTCTGTTGTGATGAACTCACTGCGATTGCGAAATTTTTCTTTTTCCTGAGACCAGAAAGTCAAGGCAACTTTATATTCTGAGGTAATCACACACATTTTGCCGTAGTGAGCAATTCGCATTTTCCCTGCACCAACACGGCAGGTGCCACGCTACAGTTTCTTTGATTCAGTAATCCCACAGTCCTTCCATAAGGATAATACCGGAAAATGTTTCCGGTGATCCTCTTGAAATTAATTCATCTAAAAAAAACAGCCATCGTTCTTTCCGGATTACCCTAAGACCGGGGGTTTATATTTTATTTCCATTCTACTCTCCGCATGCTGTACAATGAACTGTCTTCTTTCAATATTTTCAGGAATCCAGCTTTCAGGCATACCGAAAGATATTTGTCATGAAACCACTTTCTTTTTTAGGCAATGCTGAAATAGATGCCTTTGAAGGCCTCTATCACCAATATCAGCAAGACCCTTTTTCTGTGGACCAGGAATGGCGCAATTTTTTTGAGGGTTTTGAATTCTCTAGGACAGATTTCACACAAAGGGATAATAAAACGATCGCTGAAGGTTTGCCCATTTCAGCAGCACCTGAACAGTTGCAAAAAGAGATTGCCGTCAGTAACCTGATTGGAGCTTATCGACAACGCGGGCACATGTTTGCAAAAACCAATCCGGTGCGTCCACGTCGCGAACACGAAGGTCCGATTGTGCTGGAGAATTTTGGTTTGAGTGATGCGGATATGGATACTGAGTTCCACGCGGGAGAACGTATTGGATTGGGGACCGCGACTTTGCGGAAAATTTACGAGTTTTTAGAGCAAACTTATTGCGGCCCGATCGGAGTGGAATACAAATTTGTGCGGACAATTGAAATTATTCAATGGCTTGAGCATAAAATGGAATCCTGCCGCAACACTCCAAATTTTTCCCCAAAAGAGAAAATTGAACTTTTACGCAAAACCAACGAGGCAGTGGCCTTTGAGAATTTTCTGCATACGAAATTTGTTGGTCAAAAAAGATTTTCACTAGAAGGAGGAGAATCAATTATTCCAGCTCTGGACACGGTGGTTGAGTGCGGAGCAGAACTTGGAGTAGAAGATTTTGTGATCGGCATGGCTCATCGTGGACGGCTGAATGTACTGGCAAATATTTTAGGAAAAACTTACAACGATATTATTGCGGAATTTGAGGGCAAAGCCTTCGGCAAAGACGGATTTTCCGGCGATGTGAAATACCACATGGGCTATTCCAGTGACAAAACAGCAAGAAATGGAAACATTGTGCATCTCAGCCTGACCCCAAATCCCTCACACCTGGAAGCAGTAAACCCTGTGGTGGCAGGCATTTCACGCGCGAAAATAGACCAGTATCACAATGGAAATGTAAAAAAGCTGGTGCCAATTCTGATCCATGGAGACCATTCCTTGGCAGGGCAGGGTATTGTGTATGAAGTTCTGCAGATGTCAAAGCTGCCTGGTTACGGCACAGGGGGAACCGTACATTTGGTAATCAATAATCAGGTTGGATTTACCGCGGATTTTATAGAAGGACGATCCAGCACATATTGTACTGATGTGGGAAAAACTACTCTGTCTCCAGTTTTTCATGTTAACGCGGATGATATTGAGGCTGTGGCATATGTTACAAAACTTGCGCTTGAGTTTCGTCAGGAATTTCACAGAGATGTGTTTGTGGACATTTTGGGATATCGGCGTCATGGACACAATGAAGCTGACGAACCCAGATTTACACAGCCGGATTTATACCGAAGAATTGCCAGGCATCCAAATGTACGTGAGGTTTACAGCAGGAAACTTGTCGAGTCCGGAAGCTTGACGGAAAAAGAAACACAACAGATGGAGTCCGAATTTAAACAGTACCTTAATGATCGTCTGGAGGAATCCAAGCAACAGGAAACTGCATCTGTTACTTCGTTTCTTGAAGGTGTCTGGTCCGGTGTACGCAGAGCCAATGACAAGGATTTTGAGAAATCACCACAAACAGGAGTGTCAGAAAAGAATTTCATTGATTTAAGTCTTCGTGCTACCGATTTGAAGAAACCGGGAACTCCCGGAGAAAAATTGAAGTTTTTTACCAAGATAGAAAAACTTTATGAAAACCGCCGTAAGATGGTTACAGAGGAGAAACAGTTGGATTGGGCTATGGCGGAAACAATGGCCTACGCGACTTTGCTTAATGATAATTGCACGGTACGCTTAAGCGGACAGGATTCGGGACGTGGAACTTTTGCGCAGCGACACGCGATCATTACAGCGGAGGACAACACAAAATATGTTCCTCTGAATCATCTTTCTGAGGATCAGGCCCAATTTGAAGTATATAATTCTTTTCTTTCGGAATACGGCGTTCTTGGTTTTGAATACGGTTATGCCTATGCCTCACCGAACGCACTGACAATCTGGGAAGCACAATTTGGTGATTTTGCCAATGGCGCGCAGATTATTATTGATCAGTTCGTTGCTTCATCTGAAACCAAATGGCAGCGTATGAATGGTGTAGTATTGATGCTTCCTCATGGACATGAAGGTCAGGGGCCGGAACATACTTCAGCACGAATTGAGCGTTTCCTGACACTCTGTGCTGACAATAACATGCAGATTATCAACAGTACCACTCCGGCCAATTTCTTTCACGTTTTGCGGCGCCAGATGGCCTTCCCTTTTCGCAAACCCCTGGTGATTTTTACTCCAAAGAGTTTGCTGCGTCATCCAAAATGCGTCAGTCCGCTTGAGAATTTCCTGGAAGGAACTCGATTCATCGAAGTAATAGAAGATCAATTTGTTGATTCTAAATCAGTGCGCAAGGTGCTGTTTTGTTGTGGTAAAATTTATTTTGACCTGCTGGAATATCAGCAAAAAAAGCAGATTAGAGATGTCGCGATTGTGCGTTTGGAACAGCTTTATCCATTACCTGAAAAGCAGCTGAAGAGTGTTCTTAAACGCTATGCTAAAGCAAAAGAATTGTGCTGGATACAGGAAGAACCTGAAAACATGGGGGCATGGTGTTTTGTTATGCGTACATTCCCTCAAACAAAGGAAAGGCTAAAGCTGGTGGCGCGTGACGCGGACAGCTCTCCCGCGGCCGGTTCACCGCAAGTTCATATCACTCAGCAGAAAAAACTGGTGCAAAGAGCTTTCGAGGAATGAGCAGAATTTGATGCAGATTCAGTAGAAAAGTGATGTAGCAAAAACACAAATGAACTACCCCGCCGCAAAGCAGCGGGGTATCGGGCAGTTGTCATTCCCGACTTGATCGGGAATCCAGGCGCGATGAATCAAGGCCCCTGCGACAGTTCGAGTTTCTGGATACCCGTTTTCGCGGGCATGACAGACGTGGCAAGCTAAGGGGAATTTAACCCAAAAAAGAATTGAAGAAAAGCTTATATGATTTTTTCCAGACATTGCTTTTTGCATACTGAAAAAATGATTTTAGCGGAGTTTTTTGATCGCCATTAATTTTATCTAACTAATCAAGTTTAACTCATGTCTATAGTTGATATTAAAATTCCCAGTCCGGGAGAATCAATCACTGAAGTTGAAATCGGCAGCTGGCAAAAAGCTGATGGGGACTATGTTCAGGTTGATGAAACTATTTGTGAGATAGAATCAGATAAAGCAACTTTGCCTTTGATTGCAGATAATTCCGGAACACTGAAGATTGTGCTGCAGGAAGGAGAAACAGCTGAGGTAGGAGATGTGGTCTGTTCAATTGATGCCTCAGCAAAAAATCCGGAAAATAACAGTACTGATAAATCTTCTCCGGACACTTCAACATTAACTGAATCTTCTGCATCAGAAAGAGTTTCGCCGGGTCAAGCTACTGCCTCCTATGCTGAGGGGCATCCTTCTCCAGCCGCCAGAAAAATGATGGCTGAGTCAGCTGCAGAAAACGTTTCCGGAAGCGGACCGGCGGGACGCATTACTAAACAGGATATGCAGCTGCATTTGTTAAATGTGACTGATTCTTCCGCTTCATCCCCAAAAATACAAAAAGCGACTGATCTTCAGGATTCTCGAAAACTCACGGGATCGTCCTCATCAGCTGCGGAAACAAAAACACTCGCAGAACCGCCTGTTTTTACTGGTTCAAGAAACATTAAACGGGAGCGGATGTCCCGTTTGCGTCGCAAATTGGCGGAACGACTTGTTTCGGTGAAAAACGAAACCGCGATGCTCACTACCTTTAATGAAGTAGATATGAGCGCAATCATTGAATTACGTGCCCAATGCAAAGACGTGTTTATGCAAAAACATAATGTAAAGCTGGGCTACATGAGTCTGTTCACAAAAGCCTGCACCGAGTCTTTGCAACAGTTTCCTGCAGTGAACGCGCAAATTGATGGAGATGAAATAGTTTTTCATGATTATGTGGACATGGGAATTGCGGTCAGTGCACCAAAAGGTTTGATGGTTCCTGTGGTGCGTAATGCTGAATCAATGACTCTTGCACAGATTGAAATGGAAATTGCCAGGCTCGCGCAGCTTGCTCGTGAAAACAAACTAAGCATTGACGAAATGGTAGGCGGAACTTTCTCCATCACAAACGGAGGAGTGTTTGGTTCAATGCTCTCCACCCCAATCATCAATCCACCGCAAAGCGCTATTCTTGGAATGCATAATATCGTGGAACGGCCAATGGCTGTAAATGGGAAAATTGAAATTCGTCCGGTAATGTTTGTTGCGCTGTCTTATGATCATCGAATTATCGACGGCCAGCAATCAGTCAGCTTCCTGGTTCAAGTCAAAGAAAATTTGGAGAATCCGGCCAGAATGTTTTTGGGTGATTAATTCTCTGAAACTCTGAAACTTTGTAACTTATAACTTCAAACAATGACAAAATTTGACACAATCGTAATCGGTTCCGGGCCGGGGGGATATGTTGCCGCAATTCGATGCTCGCAGCTTGGTTTGAAGACAGCAATTATTGAACGTTACCCAACTCTTGGTGGAACATGCCTGAATGTGGGCTGTATTCCTTCAAAAGCACTGCTTGACTCCAGCGAACATTTCAATAATGCCAAAAGGCATTTTGAAACACATGGCATCAATGCGCAGAAACTTGAGCTGAATTGGCCAAGGATGCGTCAGCGCAAGGACGATGTGGTAAGTCAGACATGTGATGGAATACAGTACTTAATGAAAAAAAACAAAATTACTGTTCTTACAGGTCATGCGACGTTTAAAGACAAACAAACTATCATAGTAAAAGACAATTCAGGTGCAGAGCAAACGGTAAATACCGAACATGTAATCATTGCTACCGGCTCCAAACCCTCCAGCATACCCGGAGTTAAATGTGACAAGAAACGCATTATCACATCAACCGAAGCTCTCAGTTTAAAAGAAGTACCGAAAAGATTAATTGTGATTGGCGGCGGGGTGATCGGGCTTGAACTTGGCTCAGTCTATAACAGGCTTGGTTCAGAGGTACAGGTAGTGGAATATCTTGATAGATTGGTTGCAGG
>LUMW01002129.1_pt1 | contig 11476 bp, 10 predicted proteins | sample 729761 | NCBI WGS metagenome assembly LUMW01 (sample SAMN03860302, study PRJNA289734) | marine metagenome | biome: seawater column; feature: ocean; material: water; isolation source: Red Sea water column Station 192 - depth 500m | place: Saudi Arabia: Red Sea | collected 2011-10-15 | depth 500 m
AGCGAAAGCCCAGAGTGGTCTCGATACGTCGAACTCAGGCTCGTTCCTCGCCAAGCCCGACTACTCGACCAGCGGAACGCTCCGCTGGTCGAGTAGCAGTGACGAGCTTGCGAAGTCCCTGCGTATCGAGACCACCCGGCAACAGCTCCGCGCGGACCAACCCCCAGCGACAGCGTGGAGTGGTCTCGATACACCTCCCCTCGCTGGCGCTCGTGGAGGCACTCGACCAGCAAAACCCTCCGCTACTCGACCAGCGGACGCACCGCTGGGCGCGTGATCAGAGGGCGTTGAGCTGGTGGGCGAGGTCGTCGGAGACGCGGGCGACGAGGTGGGTGCCGTCGGACTCGTGCGCCAGCTCCTCGATCTCGCCGGTCTCGTGCACCTGGTTGAGGAGGTCACCGCGCTCGTAGGGCACCACGACCTCGACGCGCACCGCGGGTCGGGGCAGGTCGGCCTCGATGGCGGCGAGCAGCTCGTCGACGCCCTCGCCCGTACGGGCGCTGACGACGACGGCGTGCGGCTCGCGGGCGAGCAGCTGCTTGACCTCGAGCGGGTCGGCGGCGTCGGCCTTGTTGAGGACGATGATCTCCGGCACGTGCAGCGCCTCGATCTCGGCGAACACCTCGCGCACGGCCGCGATCTGGCCGGCGGGGTCGGGGTGCGAGGCGTCGACGACGTGGAGCACGAGGTCGGCCTCGGCCACCTCCTCCAGCGTGGAGCGGAACGCCTCGACCAGCTGGTGCGGCAGGTGTCGCACGAAGCCGACGGTGTCGGACATCGTGAACACGCGTCCGTCGCTCGTCTGCGTCTTGCGCGTCGTGGGGTCGAGGGTCGCGAACAGCGCGTCCTCCACCAGCACGCCCGCGCCGGTCAGCCGGTTGAGCAGGCTCGACTTGCCGGCGTTGGTGTAGCCGGCGATGACGACAGCCGGGACCTCGTTGCGCCGACGCCGCGCCTTCTTGATGTCGCGGGTGGTGCGCAGCGCCGTGAGCTCTCGACGCAGCTTCGCCATGCGGGACTGGATGCGACGACGGTCGGTCTCGAGCTTCGTCTCACCAGGACCACGACCACCGATGCCCTCGCCGCCGGCAGCGCGTCCACCGGCCTGGCGCGAGAGGTTGCCGCCCCATCCGCGCAGACGCTGGGTCTGGTACTGCAGCTGGGCGAGCTCGACCTGCGCCTTGCCCTCCGCCGACTTCGCGTGCTGCGCGAAGATGTCGAGGATCAGCGCCGTCCGGTCGACGACCTTGACCTTGGTGCGGTCCTCCAGGTTGCGCAGCTGGCTGGGCGCCAGCTCGCCGTCGCAGATGATCGTGTCGGCGCCGGTGGCCTGCACCGCCGCGGTGAGCTCCTCGACCTTGCCGCTGCCGATGAAGGTGGCGGGGTCGGGCCGTTGACGGCGCTGGAGCAGCGCGTCGAGGACGTCGGAGCCCGCGGTCTCGGCGAGCAGCTTCAGCTCGGCGAGGGAGTTCTCGGCGTCCTCCGCACTGCCCTCGGTCCACACGCCGACCAGCACGACCCGCTCGAGCCGCAGCTGGCGGTACTCGACCTCGGTGATGTCCTCGAGCTCGGTGCGCAGCCCGGCGACGCGCCGCAGCGACTGACGCTCGGCGAGCTCGAGTCCGTCGTGCGCGCCCTCCAGGTCGCGGTCGACCACGGGGTCGATGCCCAGCCTGCTGGCGACGTTCGTGTCGGACTCGCTCACGCGATCCACTCCATCTCTCCGGTGGCGACGATGCGGGCCGGTCCCGCGAGGACGACCCGGGTGGGCTCGACCGTGATGTTCAGGGTGCCGCCGGGGACGTCGACACGGTACGTCGTGGAGCCGGCGGCGTCGAGGGCGTGGTCGGCGAGCGCGGTAGCGATCCCGACGGCGCACGCGCCGGTGCCGCACGACCGGGTCTCGCCGGAGCCGCGCTCGTGGACGCGCATGGCGACGTGGTGGTCGGCGACCCGCTCGACGAACTCGACGTTGACGCCGTCGGGGTAGGTCGCGGTGTCGTAGCTGGGCGCCCGCAGCAGGGTGCCTGCGTCGGCGAGGGTGTCGACGAAGGTGACGGCGTGGGGGTTGCCCGTGCGCACGTCCTGCGCCTCCCACACGCGACCGTCGACCTCGACCTTCGACGTGCCGCGCACGTCGTAGCCGCCCATGTCGACGCTGAGCTGGTCGCCGTCGACGGTGACCACCTTGTCGCCGTCGCGGGTGCCGACGACCACGGGCGCGTCGGCCGGCACGAGGCCGCCGTCGATCAGGTGTGCCGCCTCGGGCACGTCGAGCGCGGCCGAGCGCACCACGCGGAGCACGCCGTCGGCACCGAGGCCCGTGCGTCGGGCGCAGAGCGCCGCCACGAACGCAGGGTCGAGGTCGCCGTGCACCGTGCCGTCGTGGTCGGGGAGCAGGACGAAGTCGTTCTCGGTGCCGTGCCCCTTGAGCCAGGGGAAAGTCATACGTTCCAGTCTACGTCCGAGGGCCCGACGGAACCGGGTCGTCGCCGCGCACCGCGCGGAGCGCCTGCTCGAGGACGTCGTCGGCGTCGTGCGGCAGCCACACGACCCGCGGGTCCTGGTGGAACATCCGGTCCTGACGCCGGGCGAACGCACGCGTGCCGCGCACGGTCTCGGCGCGCGCCTCGGCGTCGCTCAGGTCGCCGTCGAGCAGCGCGAGCACCTGCTGGTAGCCGATGGAGCGCGACGCGGTGGGCGAGTCGGCCAGTCCGTGGTCGAGCAGGTCTCGCACCTCTTGGACCAGGCCCGCGTCCCACATGGCGTCGACGCGTCGGACGATGCGTTCGTCGAGCACGGGACGCGGGACGTCGAGGCCGAGCAGGACCACGTCGGGGTAGATCGACCGGTAAGGCGGGAGCGTGGCGACGAACGGCTCCCCCGTGATCTCCGTGACTTCCAGCGCCCGGACGAGGCGACGGCCGTTGCTGGGCAGCACATGCTCGGCGGCGTCGGGCGCGACCCGCCGCAGCTCCGCGTGCAGGGCCTCCGGCCCCTCCGTCTCGAGCCGGCGCTGGTACTTCTCGCGCACCCGCGGCACGGTGCCCGGGAACACGAAGTCGTCGACGACGGCCCGCACGTAGAGCGACGACCCGCCGACGAGGATCGGCGTGACGACGCGACGCAGGCAGTCCTCGACGGCGGCGCGGGCGTCGCGCTGGAAGGCGGCCACCGACGTGGCCTGGTCGACGTCGAGCACGTCGAGCAGGTGGTGCGGCACGCCACGCCGTTCCTCGGGCGTGACCTTCGCGCTGCCGACGTCCATGCCGCGGAACAGCTGCACGGCGTCGGCGTTGACGACCTCTCCGCCCAGCGCGAGGGCGAGGTCGACGGCGAGCGCCGACTTGCCCGACGCGGTCGGGCCGACGACGACCACGAGGCGTTCGGCACTGCTCACCTGGGGAGTCTCTCGTACGCTCGAGGCACACACGACCGCTCCCCCGCGACCGAGGAGAGATTCGATGGGCTTCCTGGACAAGCTGAAGAAGAACGCACCCGAGCTGAAGGCGAAGGCCTCCGAGCTGGCGCGCACGCAGAACGCGAAGATCGACCAGGGCATCGACAAGGCCGCCGGGCTGGCCGACAAGGCCACGAAGGGCAAGTACACGCAGAAGATCGACGGTGCCGCGGGCAAGGCGAAGGACGCCGCCGACAAGCTCGCCGAGGACGACCGTCGCGGCCCGGGCGGCACCGCGGGTCCTGCGCGCCCCTGACCCAGGTGGCGGTGGCGCTCAGCCCACCTGCCAGGACGCCACGAACCAGCCGACGCCGAACGGCGCCTCGTCGAGCGACAACTGCGCGCTGACGCGTGCGTGGTCGCGGTGCACCCGTGCGGCGACGGCGTCGCCCGCGACCCGCAGGGTCGTCGCACCCTGGCACCAGAGGTCGGCTGCGAGGGCGAGGTCGATGCCGCCGAGCGCATCGGGGTCGCCGTCGGCGAGGGCCGACGCGATCGCGGCGTCGAACGCGTCGGCGCGCCCGTCGAGGTGCCCGGGCGCCTTCTCGGTGCGGGTGGCGCTGCCGTCGGCCATGACGAGAACGGCGACGTCGTCGTCGAGGTCTGCCGCGTCGAGGGTCGCCGCGTAGCGTCGCGGTCCGTCCCAGCCGACGCTGTCGAGCAGCCAGGCGCCGACGGTGTGGGCGAGCCCTAGCGTGGTGCCACCCGCTGCACCGGCGGCGAGAGCGATGCCGTGCGGCTGCAGCGAGCCGCCGACCGTCTCGTCCGCGGGCAGGTCGTCGCCGTCGGGGCCGAGCACGACGACGACGCGCGGAGCACTCGCCACGAGGTCGCGCATCGCGTCGAGCGAGGCGTCGCGCAACGCCCCCGCCTCCTCGACGTCGCCGACGAGGGACCCGGCCGGTAGCACAGGCGGGTGGGAGCAGAAGGCCAGACGCGTCACGGGGCGAGCGTAGGCGGGACCTCGCGGGCCCGCTGGTCGAGCCCTTCGGCGCTCGGCGAGGACTGACGCCACGGCCCCCGCTCGAGCCGCCGCGCCGGTCGTCGCGTGGCACGATGACGACGTGCCTTCCTACCTCCCAGACGAGGACGTCTGGCGCTACGCACCGGCGCCCGTGGCGCGGGGGTGGCGGCGTCTGGCCGTCGTCGGTCCGCTCGTGGCGGTGCTCGTCGCGGTCGGGGCGGTGGGGGTGGCGCTGCAGGCGAGGTCCCAGGACACGCGCGGCACGTTGGACGACCCGCGCGTGACCCGCATGGTCGCGCAGGCCTGCGGCATCATGACGTCGGCCGTGGCGCAGGTACGGGTCGACGGTCCGGCGCGGCTGCGCGGCGCCCAGCTGGCCGACCAGAACCTCGAGGTGCGGCGGATGATCGACCGCGTGCGCACGCTGTCGCCGGCCGTGCGCCGAGCCGACCGTCCGCTGGAGGCCTGGCTCACCGACTGGGAGACGCTCCTCGCCGCCCGCGAGCAGTACGCCCGTCAGGTCTCGGGCGGCTTCCGCGGCGACTTCCGACCGCCGACCGCGGCCGACGGCAGCGGGCTGGAGCAGCGCATGGACCGCGCGGCCCAGGGCACCTGCCAGGTGCCGGCGACGCTCGTCGACCCGTTCGCGTACCAGGACGTCAGCGTCTGACGCGCCCGACGTACGTCAGGACCGACCGGACTCGGCCTTCGCCTTCGCTTTCGCCGCCTTCTTGAAGTCGCGGACCTTCTTGAGCGAGTCGGCGTCGACGACGTCGGCGACCGACCGGTAGCCCTTCTTGCTGTAGTCGCCGGAGACGGTGGTCCAGCCGCGCGGCTTCACGTCGAGCTGCTTGGCGAGCAGGGCGACGAAGATCTTGGCCTTCTGCTCGCCGTACCCGGGCAGTGCGGTGAGCCGCGCGAACAGCGCCTCGCCGGACTTCGCGTCCGTCCAGATGCGGGAGGCGTCGCCGTCGTACTCCTCCACCACGACCTGCGCGAGGGCCTGCACCCGTCCGGCCATGGACCGTCCGTACCGGTGGATCGCCGGCGGGGTCGCACAGAGGTCGGCGAAGGCGTCGGGCTCGGCCGTCGCGATCGCGGCCGGGTCGAGCGTGCCGAACCGGTCGAGGATCTTCGCCGGGCCGCGGAACGCGTGCTCCATCGGGTACTGCTGGTCGAGCAGCATGCCGACGAGGAGGGCGAACGGGTCGGCGCTGAGCACCTGGTCGGCGGCGGGGTCCTGGGCGATCTGGATGGCCATGGAACTGCCAGTGTGATGCAACCGAGGACCAGGGCGTCCCACGTGCCCATGAGGATCGTGCACACCTCACGGACGTCGAGGGTGAGCCGCAGGTCGAACGCGGCCAGGGCGGAGGTGAGCACATCGCCGATGCCGTCGAGCACGGCGTTCCACCAGCCGACGAACACGTCGCCGCCCACGTCTCCGCGCAGGCCCCTCAGCTGCATCTCGAGGTGGAGCTGGAAGTCGTCGCGGTCCGGGGGCTGCAGCAGCAGGAACCGTTCGAGGATGACGCCGGCGGCCTCCTCCGCCCCGAGGCCGTCGAGGGTGGTGAGGTCGGCCGCCTCCTTCAGCATGGCCAGGACGCGCTCCCGCTCCCGCTCCGTCAGGGCCACCACGAGCTCGTCCTTCGACGTGAAGTTGGAGTAGAAGGCGCCGCGCGTGAAGCCGGCCTCCTCGCACAGCCGCTCGACGGACACCCCCTGCAGCCCCTCGCGCACCAACAGGGACCGGGCAGCGTCGAGCAGGCGCTCGCGGGTGGCGGCCCGGCGGCGCGAGACCGCGTCGGCGGGCGCGGACTCGTCGGGGCGGCCGGCGACGGCGTCAGGCGTGGTGGACACGACATCAGGATACATTGATGTATTCAATACAGAACCGTATCGTGATGGACATGTCGTCCTCCCTGTACGAGCTCGGACGCCGGTGCTTCCTGCGGCCCGGTCGCGTCCTCCTCGCCTGGTTCCTGGTCGCGCTGATCGGCGCCGGTGCCGCGCTCGCGCTCGGCGACGGGACGCGCGACGAGTTCGACGTCCCCGGCACCGAGGCCAACGACGCCTTCGTCGACCTCGGCCGCACCTTCCCGGAGCTGTCGGGCCTCACCGCCTACGCCGTGGTGGTGGCCCCCGACGGCACGTCGATCGAGTCGCCCACGTCGAAGGCACTCGTCGGTCGCACGGTCGCCGCCCTCGAGCGGGTCGACGGCGTCACCTCCGTGACCTCCCCCTACGACGAGCTGGCACGAGCCGCCTCGATCTCGCGCGACGACCGCGCCGCCCAGATCCAGGTCTCCCTCGCCGGCGACCTCGGCGGGGTGACCGAGCGTCTGAAGAGCGACCTCCAGCAGACCGGCACCAGCCTCGACGACGCCGGCTACACGGTCGCGTTCGGCGGTGACGCCTTCTCCAACACGGGGCCGAAGCTCTCGATCATCGAGGTGATCGGTGTCGTCGTGGCGCTCGTCGTGCTCTACCGGATGTTCCGGTCGTGGCGTGCGGCCTTCCTGCCCATCATCACCGCCCTCGTCGGCGTGGTGGTGACGATGGAGCTGCTGTGGACCGCCACCGGCTTCCTGACGATCAGCTCGACCGCCCCGCTCCTGGCCCTCATGATCGGGCTGGCGGTGGGGATCGACTACGCGCTGTTCATCGTCTCGCGGCACCGCGAGCTCATGGCCGACGGCATCCCGGCCGACGAGGCCGTCGGGCGCGCCGTCGCGACGGCCGGATCCGCCGTGGTCTTCGCGGGCGTCACGGTGATGATCGCGCTGGTCGGCCTGTTCGTCGCCGGCATCCCCTTCCTCACCGTCATGGGCATCAGCGGCGCCGTCTCGGTGGCCGTGGCCGTCGCCGTGGCGCTGACCCTGCTGCCGGCCCTGCTCGGCCGGGCCGGCGACCGCCTGCAGCCCACGGCGAAGGAGAAGCCCGCTGGCGGCTTCTCGCGACGCTGGGTGCGCCTGACCACCCGCTTCCCGGCGGTCGCGATGGTCGTCGTGGTCGGTGTGCTCGCCGTCGGGACCCTGCCGGTGAAGGACCTGCAGCTCGCCCTCCCCGACAACGGCAGCGCGCCGACCGGCAGCACGCAGCGCGAGGCCTACGACCTCGTCGACCAGCACCTCGGCCCCGGCTACAACGGACCGCTGCTCGTCAAGCTCGACGTGATCACCTCCAACGACCCGCTCGGCGTCGTCGACGACGTCGAGCGCGACCTGCGGGCGACGAAGGGCGTGGAGACCATCGGTCTCGCCACCCCGAACCGCTCCGCCGACACCGCCGTCATCCAGGTGATCCCGACGACGGGTCCCGCGTCGCCCCAGACCGCCGACCTCGTGCAGCGGATCCGGGCCGAGGCGCCCCGCTGGGAGCAGGAGCACGGCGTGGACGTGCCCTGCTCATCCCCCTCAAGGCGACGCTCGGGTTCCTGCTCTCCACGGGTGCTGCGTTCGGTGCCGTCGTCGCGGTGTTCCAGTGGGGCTGGCTCGCCGACCTCGTGCACCTGCAGGACACCGGACCGCTCATCTCCTTCCTGCCGATCCTGCTCATGGCCGTGCTGTTCGGCCTGTCGATGGATTACGAGGTGTTCCTGGTCTCGCGCATGAAGGAGGAGTACGTGCGCACCGGCGACCCCGACGAGGCGATCGTCGAGGGCTTCGTCGGCAGCTCGCGGGTCGTCACCGCAGCGGCGGTGATCATGCTCGCGGTCTTCGCGGCGTTCGTCCCCGAGGGCGACGAGAACATCAAGCCGATCGCCTTCGCGCTCGCCGTGGGGGTGTTCGCCGACGCGTTCCTCGTGCGGATGCTGTTCGTGCCGTCCGTCATGCGCTTCGCCGGTCACCGATCGTGGTGGCTCCCCCGCTGGCTGGCCACGCGCCTGCCCCATGTCGACGTCGAGGGCGAGGCGCTGCACCGCCGGGTCGAGCTCGAGACCTGGCCGCGTCCGCACTCGACCGCTGCCGTCTCCGCCGCCGGGCTCACGCTCGCGACGCCGGAGGGCATCGTCTACAACGACGTCACCACGGAGCTGCCGGCCGGCGAGTGGCTCGTGGTCCACGGGCCGAGCGGCAGCGGCAAGACCGCGCTGCTGCTCACGTTCGCCGGGCGCATGGCCTTCGACGAGGGACGGCTGCGCGTGGCCGGCCACCTCCTCCCGCAGGAGGCGCGCGACGTCCGCCGCAAGGTCTCGCTCGCGGAGTTCCGCGACGTCAACGACCTCGACCCGAACCTCACCGTCGACCAGCACGTCGCCGAGCGGCTGTCGATCCGCACCCTCGGCCTGTGGGTCTCGCGGTCGAAGGTCGCGCCCGTGCGTGGGCTGATGAACCAGGCCCTCGAGGCGGCCCACGTCGAGCACGGGCTGCCGTTCACCGACGTCGAGGGCTCGACACTCGTCTCCGACCTCTCGCGCCTGGAGCGCAAGACGCTGGGGATCGTGCTCGGCCTGCTGGCCCGACCGGAGGTGCTCGTCGTCGACGACGCCGACGACCTGCGCGCCACCGAGCACGTCGACCTGCTCTGGTCGACCCTCGCGCACCTGCTGGAGGACCGGCCGACCGCGCTCGTCGCGAGCGTGCAGTCGGCCACCTCTGCCCCCGCCCCGTCCCCGCGGCTCCACCTGCTGGAGCTCGACACCCGACGCACTCTCGATGAGCTGATGATCTGATGCTGCCCACCCCCTCCCTCCCCTGGTTCGAGCTCGCGCGGTTCCGTCGCAGCCGGCTCACCCGCCTGGCCGTGCTCGCCGTCGCGATCGTCCCGCTCTTCTACGGCGCGCTGTACATCTGGGCCAACATCGACCCGACCGGTCGGCTCGACCACGTGAAGGCCGCCGTCGTCAACGAGGACCAGATGGTCGAGGTCGCCGGCCGTGACGGCGAGAAGCAGCCCGTGGCCGTCGGCCGTCAGCTCGCCGCGAACCTCGTCGGCAACGACGACCGCAACAACTACGACTGGGTCCTCACCGACCCCTCCGACGCCCGCAGCGGTCTGGCCGACGGTCGCTACAAGGCGGTCCTCACGATCCCGCGCGACCTGTCGAAGGCGGCGACGTCGACGAGCGGCGACCCCGACGCGGCGGTCCAGGGCCGGCTCGACCTGAAGACGAACGACGCCGTCAACTTCGTGAACGGCCAGATCGCCGACCGCATCCTCGAGGCCGCGAAGTCGTCGCTGAACGCCCAGGTCACGCGCACCTACCTCGACAACCTCTACCTCGGCTTCACCGACATCAAGAGCTCCCTGGAGGAGGCGGCCGACGGCGCGGGCACGCTCGCCGACGGCGCCGGCCGGCTCGGCACCGGAGCCGACCAGCTGGCCGACGGCACCCGTCAGCTCAGCAGCGGTGCGGCGACGCTCGCCGACGGGAACCGGCAGCTCGCGGGCGGTGCGGAGCGGCTCGACGCCGGCGCCGGACAGCTCGCGAACGGTCTCGACCAGCTGCAGGAGCGCACCGCTCCCCTGCCCGGGCAGACCCGCCAGCTCGCCGACGGGGCGGAGCAGGTCGCGGGAGGCGTGGCGCAGCTCGACGCCGTCGTCCAACGCGTGGTGGGCGGCATCAACGGCAGCACCGGCCAGGTCCAACAACAGCTGCAGACCCTGGAGACGTCGCTGCGCGACGCCGCGCAGCGGTGCCGCGCCGACGGCGTCCCTGCGGCCACGTGCGCGAACCTCGACGCCGGCGCCGACGCCGCCGCGGCGGCCCGCACGCAGGTCGGCACCGTGACCGGGCGCGCCGACGAGATCGGACGGCAGTCGGCGCGCCTGAACGACGGGGCGCAGCGCGTCGCCGCCGGCAACCGCCAGCTCGCCGACAACGTCCCGACCCTCGTCGGGGCGATCGGCCAGGCCTCCGACGGCGCCGACCAGCTGCAGTCCGGCACGTCTCAGCTGGCCACCGGCGCGCGCGAGGCGGCCGGTGGTGCAGATCGGCTCGCGAGCGGAGCCAGCCGTCTGACCGACGGTGCCGACCAGCTCAGCGACGGCGCAGGCGCGTTGCGCGACGGCGCACTGCGACTGCAGGACGGCCTGACCGACGGCAGCGAGCAGGTGCCCGACTACACGAAGGACCAGCGCGAGAAGCTCGCCAAGACCGCGGCCACCCCGGTCACCGACGCCGCCGACCGGCTCAACGCCGTCGCGTCCTACGGCGAGGGCCTCGCGCCGTACTTCATGGCGCTCGCGCTGTGGGTGGGCGCCATGTCGATCTACCTCCTGCTGCGCCCGGTCTCCGCGCGCGCGATCGCCTCGACGACGAGCGCTGTACGCACGGCGCTGGCCGGGTTCGTGCCCGGAGCTGCGTTGTCGGTCGTGCAGGCCGTGCTGCTGGTCGGCGTGCTGCTCGGGATCGTCGGCGTCGACGCCTCGCAACCTGGCCTGCTGCTCGGTCTGGCGCTGCTCACCGGGCTGGTGTTCACGGCCATCAACCAGACCTTCATCGCCTGGTTCGGCGGGGCTGGACGCTTCCTGGCGATCGTGTTCGTCTGCCTGCAGCTGACCGCTGCGGGCGGGACCTACCCGATCGAGACCTCACCGTCGTTCTTCGGCTTCCTCCACGCGCTGCTCCCCATGACGTACGCCGTGCACGGGCTCCGCGCGGCGACGGCGGGCGGCACCACGGGTGTCGCGTTCGACGTCTTCGTGCTGGTCGTGTTCGCCGTGGGTGCCCTCGCCCTCACCGCGCTGGCGGCGAAGCGTCGCGAGCGCGTGACGATGACCGCCCTGCACCCGACGCTGCAGGTCTGACGGGTACCAGCCCCGACCGCCGCACCAGGCGCGTGACGGGTGGCACTCATGGTCCTCTCACGAGATCCTCACGGAATCTTGATGCTCTTCTGTGGCGTCCTGAACGGCGTTCACCTCGGTCCGGGCGCACCCTGGAGGAGCAGCCCCATCGGGGGGCCATGACCGTGGAGGAATGCCATGTGGACCACTGCGCAGCGCCGTCGCCTGACCGAGACCCCGTACGCGGACGCCCTCGACCGACATGCCGGGGCCGGCATCGCCTCGTTCCACGCGCTGCCCATCGGTTCGCTCGCCCACGC
>LUMW01001429.1_pt2 | contig 11469 bp, 11 predicted proteins | sample 729761 | NCBI WGS metagenome assembly LUMW01 (sample SAMN03860302, study PRJNA289734) | marine metagenome | biome: seawater column; feature: ocean; material: water; isolation source: Red Sea water column Station 192 - depth 500m | place: Saudi Arabia: Red Sea | collected 2011-10-15 | depth 500 m
GTGCCAGCCGGTCGACCCGTCCGGTGCGATGGGCACACGGTCGGAGGTCTGTGTGGTGCCGTCGGCGTCGGTCGCCCGCACGGTCACCTGGTGGGTGCCCTCGGTGGCGTCCTCCCAGGTCCAGGACCACTGACGCCACGTGTTGACGTTGTCCTGGGCGGCGAGGTCGACGTCCTGCCAGTCACCGTCGTCGATCTTCACCTCGACGCGCTCGATGCCGACGGACTGGGCCCAGGCGACGCCGCCGATGCGGACGTTGTCGCGCGGGAGGGCCTCGAACGCCTTGGGGACGTCGATGCGGGAGGAGAGCTTGATGGGCGCCTCGGCGTCGTAGCCGCGCGTCGTCCAGTAGGCCTTGAAGTCCGAGAACTTCGTGACCTCGATGTCGACCAGCCACTTGGTGGCGGAGACGTAGCCGTAGAGGCCGGGGACGACCATGCGCACCGGGAAGCCGTGCTCCAGCGGGAGCGGCTCACCGTTCATCCCGACGGCGATGAGCGCACCGCGCTCGGTGTCGGTGAGCGCCTCCAGGGGCGTGCCGATGGTCATGTCGTCGGCGCTGGTGGTCTTGACCGCGTCGGCACCGTCCTTCACGCCGGCCCGGGCGAGCAGCTCGGCCACGGGGACGCCGAGCCAGGCGGCGTTGCCGACGTAGGGCCCGCCGACCTCGTTCGAGACGCAGGTCAGGGTGATGCGGCTCTCGACGAGACGCTCCTTGAGCAGGTCCTCGAAGGAGAGGTTGAGCTCCTTCTCGACCATGCCGTGGATGCGAAGGTTGAAGGTGTCCGCCGGGACCTGCGGGACGCGCAGGGCGGTGTCGATGCGGTAGAAATCGCGGTTGGGCGTGATGTAGGGGCTGATGCCCTTCACGTCGGCCTGCGCGCCCGCCGGGACTGCCGGGGCCGGGGTCGCGGGCTGGGGCAGCATCACGTCGGCACGCGAGTCCTTCGCCGCGGACGAGCCGAGGAAGCGGGTGACGCCGCCACCGATGGCCATGGCGGCGCTGGCGATGAGCACGGCCTGCAGGAACGCGCGGCGGTCGAAGCCGGCGGGGGTCTCGTCGCCGACCTTGCGGGACAGCTCGAGGGCCTTGAGCAGACGGACCAGCAGCAGCAGGCTCACGGCCAGCGTGACGAGCGAGGGGATGACGGTGACGACGACGTTCGCGGTCGACGTGCGGTCGAGTGCGGCGGTCACGAGGGCGGCCAGGCCCAGCAGGGCGGTGATGCCGAGGGCGAGCCGCGGCCGTCGCAGGCCCAACCAACCGGCGACGGCCGCGGCGACCAGGAGGGTCGCGGCGACGCTGCCGATGAGCACGGGCTTGTCGTTCGTCCCGAACTGCTCGATGGCGAACTCCTTGAGCGGCCTCGGGACGAGGTCGATCACCCGGTTGCCGACCGACTCGATCGGGGTGGGCACGCCGAGCAGCGTCGCGACACCCGATCCGAGGGCGACGCCCGCGACCGCGGCGAGCAGACCCGACAGCGCGCCGGTCCACCACGGGGCGGTGGCCCGGGTGGCAGGTGCTGCGGTGGTCGTCTCGCTCATGCCCCTGATTCGGGGCCCGTCGCCGTCTGGATGGGTGCTCACGGAAAAAATTGTTCAGGGGGTCCGCGGATGAGCAACCTGGTACGTCACTCCCAGTTACCTTCGATGCCCGTTCTGCCCTGCCCTTGCAGGGTTCCTAGGGTGGTCCCATGAGCACGCACGAGGGAGTCGCGTTCCGTTCCGAGAGCACGTCGGCGACCGCCCGGGAGGTGCTGGCCGACGCCCTGCGGGCGGCCGACCCGGTCGGCTCGCGCGCGGTCGAGCGGGAGACCGCCTGGCGTCGGCAGTACCTCGAGCACTTCCGGCGAGCCGTCGAGGCGGGGATCGGCGACGCGGCGGCCGCGCAGGCCATCGCCTCCGCCGGGCTGCGCAGCGCGCACGCGGCTATGCGGTTCGGCGACGTCGACCTCGACGTCGCCGTCGCGGGCGCTCCGCTCGACCAGGTGCTGCACACGACGACCCTCGAGGGAGGCGCCGAGCCGGAGACGGAGCTGACGCTGCCCTACCGCGGCGAGCGGCTCCGGGGCGACGCCCTGCTGCGCCAGCTCGACGCGTGGGTCGAGCGAGGCGTGGTGACGGCCTCGTGCGCCGAGGCCGTGCGGCGTGTGCACGAGAACCCCGACTGGCTGCGGCTCGAGGGCGACGTCGTGGCGGTGCTCGGCGCGGGGGCGGAGATGGGTCCGTACCGCGCGCTGCAGCGCTGGGGTGCCGAGGTCGTCGCGCTCGACCTGCCCCGCGCCGACGTGCAGGAGCGCATCGCCCGGGTGGCCACCGACGGTGCGGGTCGGGTGCACGTGCCCACGCGGATCGTCACGAGCGGGCGCGGCGACGGCGGCTGCGACGTCGGCGCCGACCTCGTCCGCGAGCTGCCGGCCGTCGCGCACTGGCTGGGGTCGTTCGCCGGGGCGTCGCGACTCGTGCTCGGCAACTACTGCTACGCCGACGGCGCCATGCACGTGCGCGTGTCGATGGCGGCCGACGCGCTGGCCGCGCACCTGGTCGCGGAGCACCCGCGGACGGCGCTGGCGTTCCTCGCCACCCCGACCGACGTGTTCGCCGTGCCCGCCGAGGAGGTGGCCCGGTCGCAGGAGGCGTACCGCAAGGGTCGGGTGGGGCGGGTGGCCCGGCACGCGACGCGGGTGGTGAGCGGCGGCCGGCTGCTGCAGCGCAACTACCCGCCGGGCGCCGACCCGGGCCTCTGCGACGCGCTCGTGCCTCAGCAGGGCCCGAACTACGCCCTGGCCAAGCGCGTCCAGCGGTGGCGCGCCACCGACGCCCGAGCCGCAGGCACCACGGTGTCGCTCAACGTCGCGCCCGCCACCCGCACGCGGTCGGTGGTGAAGAACAAGGCGCTGGCCGCCGCGTACGCGGGCGCGCACCGCTTCGGCGTCGAGATCTTCGACCCGGCGACGTCGAACACGCTCATGGCGGCGCTGCTCGTGCACGACCTGCGGGCCGGCCTGCAGCCGGAGACCGAGCCGTGGAGGGACGAGGCGCGCGGAGCTGCGCACGGCGGGCTCTGGACCGCCGCCTACCACCCCCGGTCAGCCCTCGGCCTCGCCGCCGTGCTCGGCGTCGGCGCCCTCCGCAGCTGAGTCGTCAGAGGCGGAGGTCGGCGGCCTGGTCGAGGGGGGCGCGGGTGGTGCGGTAGGAGGCGGTGGGGTGGTCGGGGTCGGGGTGGCCGAAGGAGATGCCGCAGACCACCTGGCGGTCGTCGTCGAGCTCGAACCACTCCCGCAACAGCTCCGATCGCATGGCGAGCGCCGCCTGCGCGCACGCGCCGAGGCCGAGCGCCTGCGCGGCGAGCAGGAACGACTGCACGTAGAGCCCGCAGTCGACCGCGCCGTACACACCGAGCGACTTCGCGGTCGTCACGATCGCGACGTGCGGTGCGCCGAAGAACTCGAAGTTGCGCATCGTCTGGGCGGCCGAGCCCGCCCGGTCACCCTTCACGACGCCGACCGCCTCGTAGAGCTGCCAGCCCGACTCACGGCGACGCTCCGCGTACACGCCCTCGTAGGAGGGCGGGAACTCCAGGTCGGGACCGAACCGCTCGTCGTCGGCCATCGCCTGCTTGAGCCGCTCGGTCTCGCCGCCGGCCGTGACGACCACGTGCCACGGCTGCGTGTTGCACCACGACGGCGTGCGCTGCGCGGCGGCGAGCAGCCTCTCGATGGTGGCGGTGTCGACCTGCTCGTCGGTGTAGCCGCGACAGCTCCAGCGGTCCGCGAGCAGACCCTCCAGGACGTCGATCGGCGCGCTCATCGGCCCTCGAAGCGGGCGGGCCGCTTGTCGAGGAAGGCCTGGATGCCCTCCTGCGAGTCGGCGGTGTCGGCCAGCTCGCGCTGCAGGCGCAGCTCACGCTCGAGCGTCTCGTCGAGGCTGCGCAGCGTGGTGGCGTTCATGGCCTGCTTGGTGGCGGCGTAGGCACGCGTCGGCCCGCCGGCCAGCTTCGCGACGAGCCCGGCCACCTGGTCGGCGTAGTCGTCGCCGCAGCACCGGTCGATGAGTCCCATCTCCGCCGCCCGCGCCGCGGGGAGACGTTCGCCGAGCAGCGACAGCCGAGCCGCCCGGGCCCGACCCACCGACGCCGCCAGCAGCTCGGTGGCGCCGCCGTCGGGCATCAGGCCGATGTTGACGAACGCCTGGAGGAAGTACGCCGACTCGTGCGCGACGGTGACGTCGGCAGCGAGCGCCACCGACATCGCGATGCCGGCGGCGGGCCCGTTGACGGCCGCGACGACCGGACGCTCGGTGGCCACGATCGCCCGGACGAGCCGGTTGCCGTTCTCGTGCGTGCCGCCGCGCTCGAGGCGACGCAGGTCGGCGCCCGCGCTGAACGCGGCGCCGGCGCCGGTGACCACGACGACGCGGGCGTCGGTGGTCTCCACGGCCTCGGCGGCCCGCGCGAGCATGGCGCCGTCGACGGCGTTCATGACCTGCGGCCGGTTGATGGTGATCGTGAGGACGCCCTCGGCGTCGTGGAGCAGCAGCTCGGACGCGGTGTCGGGGCTCGACTCGGGGTCGGTCACGGTCGTCTCCATTCTCCGATGATCGCCTGCACGACGGCGGCGAGGACGAGGGATCGGTCGGGCATCACGTGGCGCCGTCGACCTCGACGGACGGGGACTCCGGCGCGCAGGCGAGTGCGTCGTCGAACCACGCGGGTCGATCCACGTCGCCTCCAGAGAAACCATCAGCCTTGACTGTTCCTGATCCCGCCAGCAGGCTACCGATGACAGCGGACCACCTCGGAGGCACCCATGACCCTGGCCGGAACCACGATGATCATGTCCGGCGGGAGCCGCGGCATCGGCGAGGCGATCGCCGTCCGCGCGGCTCGCGACGGCGCCAACGTCGTGCTGCTCGCAAAGACCTCCGAGCCGCACCCGCGGCTGCCCGGCACGATCCACACGGCGGCCGCGGCCATCGAGGCGGCGGGCGGTCGCGCCCTGCCGCTCGTCGGCGACGTCCGCGACGACGCGTTCGTGGAGGACGCGGTTGGGACCTTCCTGCTCTCGAAGCTGTGCATCCCGCACCTGCGCGCGTCGGCCAACCCGCACGTCCTCACCCTCAGCCCGCCCATCAGCACCGACCCCCGCTGGTTCGGCACGTTCACGGCCTACGCGATCGCGAAGTACGCGATGAGCCTCGTGACGCTCGGGCTGGCCGAGGAGCTGCGCGCCGACGGCATCGCCTGCAACTCGCTCTGGCCCCGCACGGCCATCGACACCGCCGCGGTGCGCAACGTCGTCGGCCCGGGGCTGGAGTCGAGCTCGCGGACGCCGGCGATCATGGCCGACGCCGCGTACGCGATCCTCACCCGCCCCAGCCGCGACTGCACGGGCCACTTCTTCATCGACGACGACGTGCTGGAGGCCGAGGGCGTCACCGACTTCTCGGTCTACCTGAACGGAGGCCGCGAGGAGGACCTCGCGCTGGACTTCTGGGTCGACCCGAAGGGTCCGCACGACGCGAGCAAGCGCCTGTAGGAAGTGCCTTGGTGCGCCGGTCGTGCGACGGTCGGCGCATGAGCACTGAGCCCCGCCGCTCCATCGCGCGTGCCGTCGTCGGCGGTGCCGTCCTGCTGGTCGTCGCCCTCGTCGCGGGGGCCGTCGCCATCGCGACGCAGACCTGGCCGGTCCTCTACGGGGCGGGCGTCGTCGCCGTGGCGGGGCTCGTCTGGCTGGGGTTCGGCCTCGTGGCTCGTGCGGTCGAGCTCGGGGTGCGCGCCAGCCGCGACTGACGGGACGTCAGCTCGCGGCGGCGGCCACGACCTGCGCCCGCGGGTGGACGGGCGAGAGCGCCTCGAGCGTGGGGCGACCGAACCAGTACCCCTGGAAGAGGGGTACGCCGAGGTCCAGGAGGGTCGCGTACTCGGCCTCGGTCTCCACCCCTTCGGCCAGGACGACGACGTCGAGCGTGGATGCCATGACGACGACGGCCTGGACCACGGCCTGGCGGGAAGCGTCGGTGTCGATCCCGCGTACGAGGTGCATGTCGATCTTCACCAGGTCCGGGCGCAGGTCGACGAGGCGGGAGAGCCCGGCGTGACCGGCGCCGAAGTCGTCGACGGCCATCGTGAACCCCTGGCGGCGGTACTCGTCGACGATCGCCACGAGGTGCTCAGGCTCGTCGACCCGCTCGTCCTCGGTGAGCTCGAAGACGAGGGAGGCGAGCGGGAAGCCGACACGAGCGGCCGCGGCCAGGGTCGCGCGCAGGCAGGCCACCGGCTCGTAGACCGCGTTCGGCATGAAGTTGATGGAGAGCCTCAGGTCGTCCTCGGCCGGGAACAGACGTGCGGCCAGCTCGATCGCCCGGACCCGGCAGTCCTGGTCGAACCGGTAGCGGTTGCGGTCGTTGACCTGGCCGAGCACCGACATCGCCGACTCACCGCCGGGGCCGCGGACGAGCGCCTCGTGTCCCCACACGCGCCCGTGCTCGGCGTCGAAGATCGGCTGGAAGGCCATCGTGAAGTCCAGCGACTCGACGTCGTCGCGACATCCTGCACACGGCACGAGCACACTCCCTGGTGTCCCGGTCCGGGCAGGACGCGAGTCTGAGCATTGTCTCAGGTTTTCGGCCGTGCCGCAGACGCCTCACGGCACGACCTTGACGAACTGCGCCCCGCGCAGGGCGGCACAGGCCGGCGGGAGCGTCACCGACTCCTCGGACGCGCCGCTCGCGAGCGACCTGACGACGCCGCCCACCTCGATCTCGTCCCCGAGACGCTCGGCCTCCCGGGTCCCGTCCGCCCGACGCCGGACGAGCGTGGTCCCGTCCCCACGAGACCAGCGTCTGAGCGAAGGCAGGGACCACGACCTCCGTCCCTGTCCCGATCACGACGCACCCGTTCCGTGTAGAGAGAGTGCCGCTCAGCAGGGGCAGCCTGAAGAACTCGTGGGGGTCGTAGGTGAACGTCGCCAGCGCGGCCGGCGGCCCGGTGCGCTCGGCCGAGACGGCGGCCGTCGCCATCGGCCGAGGCGGTTCGTCGGCGACGACCGACACGAGCACGCCGGTGGCGCCGCCGAGCGCGAGCGCGACGCACAGGGCGGCGACCGCGAGCCTGGTCCTCACGCCGGCCTCAGCAGCCGTCGCGGACGAGCTCGGGCCGCGCGCCCTTCGTCACCTCGACGAACGAGACGCGCGACGCGTCCGTCAGCCGGTCCGGCGACTCGTCGAACAGGAACCCGATCCAGGTGCCCGCCGCGCTGTCCTCGACGAACACGCCGGTCTGCCCGAAGCCGACCGACTCGGGCTCCGACGTCGAACCCTTCAGCTCCCCGTAGGTGGTGCCGACGCCGAAGCCCGCCTCGGTGTCCACGCCCTCACCACGCACGCCGATCGAGCGCACCTCGCCGGCTCGCGAGGTCTGCACGTCGACGGCGTTCACGTACTCGTCGCGCCACGCGAGCGGACGGACGGGGCACCCGTCGGTGGGGTCGGCGACGTCGGCGACGAAGTAGCCGGTCGCGAGCGCCTGCTGACGAGTCATGCCCACCCGCACGGGACCGACGGCACCCGTCGCGACGACGAGCTGGTCCGGTGCCAGCAACCCTGGGCCGGCCGACGGCGCGCCCTGCTCGCCGCCCCGCGAGCCACGCTCGGGGGCTGCAGCGACCCACGCGGTGGCGACGCCGAGCACGACGGCGATCCCGAGCACGGCGGCGGCGATCCTGGTCCTCATCATGGTGTTCCTCTTCCTGAAGGTGGTGTCACCCCTTCAGATGCCGGCCGGGCCCGAAAAGTTGTCGACGTCGCGCAGCTTCTCGCGCACCTCGCGCCGCGCGGCGTGGATCCGTGCCTTCACGGTGCCGAGCGGCGCGCCCGTGAGCGCCGCGACCTCCTCGTAGGGCAGCGCGCCCAGGTCACGCAGCACGAACGCCTCCACCGCCGCCGGGTGCGTGCACTCCAGCTGCTCGAGCGCCTCGAGCAGGTCGAGGCGCGTGCCTGCGATGACGCTCGTCGTGCGGGGGTCGACGGCGTCCGGCAGCACGTCCCGCGACTGCTCGTCGAAGCGTCGCCGCAACGAGCGGTAGACCTGACGGGCGGTGTTGGAGGTGACGACGGTGACCCATCCACCGAACGAGCCCCGACCGCTGTACGTGTCGAGCTTCTGCGCCACCAGCAGGAGCGCCTCCTGCGCCGCCTCCTCCGCGTCGTGCGCGTACGGCAGGAACGCGGCGCACCGGCGCACGACGTGCGGGCGCAGCCGGCGCAGCAGGTCGTCGAGGGCGTCCGGATCCCCGGCCCGAGCACGCTCCACGAGCGGAAGCAGCTCCTGGTCGTCCATGACACCCCATACTGTCGCGTGATGAGACAGATCGGACGCTACCGGCTCGACGCCGTCCACGGGTCGGGCTCGTTCGCGACCGTGTGGCGCGGGCACGACACGGCGCTCGACGTGCGCGTGGCCGTCAAGGTGCTCGCCGCGGTGGCCGACGGGTCCCTCGAGCCCGACGTCGCCCTTGGCCTCGCGGTCGAGGCGTGCCGGGCCGTGCAGGTGCTGCACGACGCCGGGGTGGTGCACCGCGACGTGAAGCCCGCGAACCTGCTCCTCGCCGACGACGGCCGCGTGCTCGCGGCCGACCTCGGCAGCGCCAAGCGGGTCGCCGAGGCGTCGGGCTACACGGTCACGACCGGCACGCCCGCCTACATGGCCCCGGAGCAGGCCCGCGGCGAGGGGATCAGCGTCCGCACCGACGTGTACGCGCTCGCGGTGCTCACCTGCGTCCTGCTCACCGGCGCGTTCCCGTCGGACCCGTCCCGTCCGCTGGCCCGCACCGATCCGCGGACCGCCGCGGTGCTGCAGCGTGCGCTCTCCAGCGACCCGGCCCGACGTCATGCCACAGCGGCCGACCTGGGCGCGGACCTCGACGCCGTCCTCACCGGCGAGGCGGCAGGCGAGGGTCGTCGCTGGCCGACGCGGTGGGTCGCGGCGGCGGCCGTCGGCGCCTACGCCGGGTCGGCCACCGGGGCCTACTACCTCCTGACCTGAGAGGCGCCGCGCCTACTGCGTGTCGACCGGCGTGCCCAGCTCGACCGTGCGGCTCACCGTGCACAGGCGGTCGTGGGAGCGGCGGATCGCGTCGGGCAGGCGCTCCGTCGCGGCGCGACCGGCCTCGTCGTCTCCGAACGCGACGTCGAAGCGGACCGTCAGCCCCTCCATGCGGTTGCCGTCGTCGTCGCGCACCTTCTCCCCCGCCGAGGTCACCGAGAACCGCTCGGGCTCGGTGCGCTTGGTGGTGAGGAGGTCGACGTCGATCGCCGTGCAGCCGGCGACGGCGGCCAGCAGCAGCTCGACGGGCGTGAAGTCGTCGCTGGAGCCGTCGCCGATCACCATCTCCCCGCCGCGCGCGTTCGTGACCCGGTACCGGCCCCGGCCGAGCCGCTCGAGGCCGACCTGACGATGCGTGTCGCTCATGCCCCCATCCTGCCGAACTAGTCCGACCGGATCATCTTCGGCGGGTTCGCCCCGCGTCATGACCTGGCCGTTCTACCGTCTTCATCACGACGGCAACAGCTGGATCTCGGGAGCTGAACCCATGAGTGACTACCTCTACGACCTTGACGGCGACGTGATCGCCTTCCGACGGTCCTGGGACGACGAGCACGTCTTCGACACGTCCGGTCGCTGGATCGGGTGGATCCCGTGGGACGGCAACGACGTCGTCGACGAGCGCGGCCACTACCTCGCCTCGATCGTCGGCGACCGGCTCGTGCGCCGCAACGACTGCGGCAACCGGCGCTGCGCCCAGGCCGTCGAGCACCCCGACCGCGCGGAGCCGTCGGGCCGGCCGACCCGTCCGCTCGAGTTCCCCAACCGGTTCGCCTACGACGACGTGGAGCAGCTGCACCGCGCAGGCTGACCGGCCCGGCGACTCGGGATGCCCCGAGCTCCCGCCACCCCGACGATGGAGGCATGACCCTCTCGCTCGTCACCGGTTCGACCGGCTACGTCGGCGGCCGCCTCGTGCCCCAGCTGCTCGACGCGGACCACGACGTCCGCGTCCTCGTCCGCAGCCCCGAGAAGGCCGAGGCGCACGAGTGGGCCGACCGCGTCGAGATCGTGCCTGGCGACGCCACCTCCGACGACGACGTCCGGCGGGCGATGGAGGGCGTCGACGTCCTCTACTACCTGCTGCACTCGATCGGCGCGGGCCGCGACTGGGTCGAGACCGAGCGTCGCATGGCGCAGACGTTCGCCGACGCCGCCGCGTCGGCCGGCGTGCAGCGGATCGTGTACCTCGGCGGCATGGACCCCGAGGGCGAGGAGCTCTCGGAGCACCTGCGCTCGCGCAAGCAGGTCGGCGAGGTGCTGCTCGCGTCGGGCGTCCCGACGACGGTGCTGCAGGCCGGCGTGGTGATCGGGTCGGGCTCGGCGTCGTTCGAGATGCTCCGCTACCTCACCGAGCGGCTGCCGGTGATGGTCACCCCGACGTGGGTGCACACCCGCATCCAGCCCATCGCCGTCCGCGACGTGCTGCGCTACCTCGTGGGGAGCGCGTCGATGCCGTCCGAGGTGAACCGGACCTTCGACATCGGCGGCCCCGACGTCCTCACCTACCTGGAGATGATGCAGGGCTACGCGCAGGTCGCGGGCCTGACCCGACGTCGCGTGGTGCCCGTGCCCGTGCTGACGCCGGGCCTGTCGAGCCACTGGGTCGGCATCGTGACCCCCGTCCCGGCGAGCATCGCCCGCCCGCTGGTGGACTCGTTGAAGAACACCGTCGTCGCGGCCGAGGACGACATCAGGCAGTACGTGCCCGACCCACCCGAGGGGCTGATCGGCTTCCAGCGGGCCTGCGAGCTGGCGCTCACCAAGATCCAGACGCTCGACGTACCCACCCGGTGGTCGTCGGCCGCGACCGCCGGCGCACCGTCGGAGCCTCTGCCGTCGGACCCCGACTGGGCGGGCGGGTCGCTGTACAAGGACGAGCGGACGCGTGAGGTCGACGCGTCGCCGGAATCGCTCTGGACGATCATCGAGGGCATCGGCGGACGCAACGGCTGGTACTCCTGGCCGCTCGCCTGGTGGATCCGTGGTCTCATGGACCGGCTCGTCGGCGGACCGGGGCTGCGGCGCGGTCGGCGCAACCAGAAGGACCTCGTGGTCGGCGACGCGCTCGACTTCTGGCGCGTCGAGGCCACCGACGACAGCACGTTCCTGCGGCTGCGGGCGGAGATGCGGGTACCGGGCCTGGCCTGGCTGGAGCTGCAGGTCGGCTCCACCGAGGGCGGCACGACCACGTTCCACCACCGTGCGCTCTTCCACCCGCGCGGTCTGCTGGGCCACGCGTACTGGTGGGCCGTCTGGCCGTTCCACGGCATCGTCTTCGGCTCCATGCAGCGCAACATCGCCCAGGCGGCGGAGCGCCTCGAGCGCGGCGAGGAGCCGAAGGCCCACCAGGGCATCAGACG
>LUMW01001111.1_pt1 | contig 11442 bp, 12 predicted proteins | sample 729761 | NCBI WGS metagenome assembly LUMW01 (sample SAMN03860302, study PRJNA289734) | marine metagenome | biome: seawater column; feature: ocean; material: water; isolation source: Red Sea water column Station 192 - depth 500m | place: Saudi Arabia: Red Sea | collected 2011-10-15 | depth 500 m
GTCTAGTGCTGTGAATACAGCCAGTCAATTACGCCTTCGTGAACAGAATAATCTGGGGTGAGTTTGGTAGAGCTGTGATTTTGCAGTATGACGACTATCCAAGTCTTATTGTCGGGTGTCTCCGCGAAACCCGCTATCGCACGAACTTGTTTTAACTGGCCAGTCTTTAGTTGCAGTCTACCCTTAGGTGCTAAACCACGAAAGTGCCGCTGAGCCGTTCCATCGAACCCAGCGAGCGGGAGCGAGGCTTTTAATTCGGAAGCGAAGGTACTGTAGTGAGCGTGTTCCAGCAGGTCAGCAAGACCGCGAGCGGTCAGTCGGGCCTGACGGCTAAGCCCGGCGCCGTTGACCATGTTAAGCGCCTCCAGCTTCAAGCCCTGTGTAGTCAGCCATCTGTGTACGACGTCGACACCTTGTTCCGGTTTGGCGGAGGCGCCATTGTGTTCTGCCGCGAGGGTCAGCAACAGGTTGCGACTCATCACATTATTACTGAATTTGTTGATGTAGGTCACGATCTGTCCTAGTGGTACTGATGGGAAACTCAAGAATTCGGTGTCGCCAGGCGCTGCTGTACCTTTTCGAAAAGTCCCCGTCAGGCTGCCACCCATTTCCTCCCACAAGTAACGGAAGAGTCCATAAATATATTGGTTATGTGGTAATACCGACCGTTTCAGTATGACTTCTCCACAAGATGGTGGATATTGCCCCCCCACGGTGACTTCAGTCCTATGGCTGTGTGCGGTGATGGCAAGCGTAATACCCCCATTTCGTCCGTTACAGGCACCTGGCAGTACACGCACCTTGTTCTTGATCTGCAACGTGCTAATAGGGGGCTCGGTGAGGACTGTAAGTCCATTATGTGCAGATCGGACAATAATTTTTGTGTAGGAGTAATTGATTAGTGCTGCACTGGGCGACGTGTTGTAAGCACGGTATGGTTTGCCATCCAAAGTATGTGTGTCGATTGCGGATTGATCGAATAGATGATCGTCGATGACGAGATCGCCATCGATGTGTTTAAGACCCCGTGCCTGCAGGTTTTTCAGTAAGGTCCAGAAGCGTTCAATCACAAACCAGGGATCTCCGCTGCCCTTAAGGACCAGATCCCCCTTAAGCGTTCCTGCTTTCAACGTACCGTTTAAATAAATTTTTGTTTCCCACCGATAGCCCGGGCCTAGCAGGTCCAGCGCAGCGATGGTCGTGAGGAGTTTCATGGTAGACGCGGGGTTTCGCGGTGTGTCAGCTAGGTGCGATACCAGGGGTATCGATGTCCCTGCTTCTTTGATCAAAATGCTGATCGATGAAGGGGATATATCCTCCTCATTCAATAATTTGGCAAGTGGATCGGGCAGTCTGGCCTGTGCTGCGGTGCTGGTTGCAAGTACACTGACTAGGCAGACCAAGCGCGCAGCAGTTTGGAGGATCATTGGGTATTTTTTTATCATGACCCGGGTGTTGCTTTTTTCACGCAAACCCCCATGTGATGGTTGAAGTGCGATCGGGACAGCCTGTTATAATTTGAACCGGCGCACCGTTATTGTCTGTAATACTGATCCGACATCGCAACATGGCACAAAAGAGCATATTCAGAGTTGTTTTCCATAGCCAAGGCAATGTTTACGAGCTTTATGCCCGTGAAGTCTCCCAGGGCGCTATGTACGCTTTCGTTGAAGTTGGCGATATTATCTTTGGAGAACGTTCGAAGCTGGTGGTAGATCCTTCGGAGGAAAAACTCAAATCAGAGTTCAGCGAGGTCAAACGGACCTATATTCCTTTGCATGCGGTTATCCGCATCGACGAGGTTGAAAAAGAGGGTAAAGCCAAGATTACGCCGACTGACGGTGAGAAGATCGGCAACATATCGCCCTTCCCGATGCCACTCAAACCCCCCGCAGCCGATTGATCGACAGCAAATAGGGACTTAACCGGCAGACCAGACACAATTCACACCGGTGCCACCCAGACCGCAGTACCCAGCCGGGTTTTTTGCTAGGTACTGTTGGTGATAGTCCTCAGCATAGTAAAACTCGGTAGCTGGAAGAATTTCGGTTGTAATGGGATCGAAGCCATGCTCTCCGAGAGTTTTCTCATAAGATCTTTTCGAACTTTCAGCTTCTCCCGCCTGTTCCTGATTAAAGGTGTAGATGCCTGACCGGTACTGCGTACCGATGTCGTTTCCCTGCCGCATACCCTCGGTCGGATCATGCGCTTCCCAGAATATTTTTAGCAATGCCGCATAGTCGGTGTGTGTCGTCTCATAAACTACTAGAACGACTTCATTGTGGCCAGTCAGACCTGAGCAGACTTCTTCGTAGGTAGGGTTTGGTGTGAGGCCGGCTGCATACCCCACTGCCGTTGTATAGATGCCATCGTGCTGCCAGAAAAAACGTTCTGCACCCCAAAAACAACCCAAACCGAAGATGGCTTTTCTGCAGTTGTCGGGGAACGGTTCTTTAATGGGGCGACCGCTGACAAAGTGCTGGTTAGTGACACTCAGGGCATGCTCTCGACCCGGCAACGCTTGCTTTCTGGACGGGAGATTCAATGTTTTCTCAGCAAATCCGAACATGGTCGTTATTCCCATTTCTCACGTCGACCCCAGGTGACACGTGGTTTTCCTGCAAGGTCTGGGCTGGAAACTATAGTCTCGAATCCACCTTGCGACAATAACTCGTGCACAGCGTATTCTTGGTCACAGGCATGTTCAAGTACCAGCACACCCTGGCTGTCCAGATAACCTTTGGCCGCGGCGCAGATTATGCGCAGTGCATCCAGGCCATCGTAGCCTGATATCAATGCATCGACAGGTTCGTACAATGTTCCAACTTCCAGCCTCGGGTCTCCCACTCGTACATAAGGTGGGTTACTTACGATGAGCCGATAGTGCTGATCTGCCAAAGGCGTAAACCAGTCGCCCTGGCGGAAGGTGACATTCTGGATTCCCAATCTGGTTGCATTTTTCATTGCGACCTCCAAGGCAGATTGGGAACTGTCGGTTGCCGTGACTTGAACATCCGGTCGTTCAGTAGCAATAGCCAGTGCGATTGCACCACTGCCCGTACCGAGGTCAGCAACGTTGCAGGGTTGGTCTGGTAGGTGTTCCAGTGCCTGCTCGACCAGTAGCTCAGTTTCGGGTCGTGGAATCAGCACTTCTGGACTGACCAGCAGGTCCTGAGACCAGAACTCTTTTCGTTGCAAAAGATAGGCGATCGGTTCACCGGCCGCACGTCGGTTGATTAGCGTCGAAAAGAAGTCTCTTTGCCGATTCGTCAGTACCGGTGACTGATCGCGGGTCACCGCGCTCCGGTCGATTCCGCAAACGGAACAAAACAGCAACTCTGCGTCCAGGGCTGGTGTGTCGCTGATTTTGTTGAGCCGACTTGTGGCCTGATACAAAAGTGTCGCAGTATCTGGCAGATTCATTCCGATGCCATTTCGGCAAGGAGATCAGCTTGATGTTCTGTGCCCAAAGGTTCTACAACTTGCAAAAGATCCCCGGATAGAATCTCATCGAGCTTATAAAGCGTTAGATTGATACGGTGATCGGTAACCCGGCCCTGAGGAAAATTGTAGGTTCGAATGCGTTCAGATCGGTCCCCGCTACCGACAAGATTGCGGCGGTTTTCAGCTTCGGCCTCGTGTTGTTTTCGTTGTTCAGCTTCCAGTAACCTGGATCGTAGAATCGACATGGCGCGAGCCTTGTTTTTGTGTTGAGAGCGCTCATCCTGGCACTCCACCACTATCCCGGATGGGAGATGCGTGAGGCGCACCGCGGAATCGGTTCGGTTGACGTGTTGGCCACCGGCCCCAGAGGCACGGAAAGTGTCGACCCGCAGATCTGCAGTGTCGATCGCCACATCGTTGATTTCGTCGGCTTCGGGCATGATGGCCACCGTGCACGCCGAAGTATGAACCCGGCCTTGAGCTTCTGTTTCTGGCACACGCTGTACCCTGTGGGCACCGGACTCAAACTTCAGCCACGAGTAAGCCCCTCGACCGACAATCCTACTGATAATCTCCTTAAAGCCGCCATGCTCGCCCGCGCTCTGACTCATGATTTCGATTTTCCATCGTTGTTTTTCGACAAAGCTGCTGTACATACGGAAAAGGTCTCCGGCAAACAGAGCAGCTTCGTCACCGCCTGTTCCGGCCCTGATTTCAAGAAAAATGTTCCGCTCGTCGTTGGGGTCTTTGGGGATCAAAAGCTTTTGTAATTGAACCTGAAGTGTATCAAGCTGCATCTGCAGTCCGGGCAGTTCCTCCCGGGCCATTTCCCGGATCGAGAGGTCATCGTCGTTGGCCATAATCTCGGTCTGGCCGAGTTCCTGGACCAGCTTTTGGTATTCCTGAAACTGGGTTACCACAGGGGAGATATCCGCAAGTTCAATGGACAGGTCGCGGAACGAATCCTGTTGAGCGATCACGCTAGGATCGGACAGGAGTGCATTGATTTCTTCTTGGCGCTCGGCCAGTTGTTCGAGCTTTTCCTGAATCGAAGGATTCATGGATCAGTCCGGTAGCTTGAATAGTTTTCGAGCAGCGTCTATGAGAGCGCCGTTGCCATCTTCATCGGCATGTTTTAGGGCCTGGCTGGGTGCATGAGCGAATTTTCTTGAAAGCGTACGGGCAAATGCTTCAAGGACTTCGCCGGGGTCCTCTCCATTTTCGATACGGCGCTGAGCCTGGCGAAGTTCACTGTCTTGCAGGGCATCGATCTGTCCTCGGATAGCGCGGATTGTAGGTATAGACTCAAGCGATCGAAACCAGCGCATGAAACGGATTACCTGCAGATCGATGATCTTTACTGCATCATCAGCAGCCTCTCTGCGTGAGCCAATGTTCTTTTCTACGATTTCCTCAAGATCATCTACCGTGTAAAGGAAAACGTCTCTGAGAGATCCAACTTCGGGTTCAATGTCACGCGGTACCGCAAGATCAATCATCAAAACTGGTTTGTGGCGGCGTATCTTTAGAGCCCGTTCAACTGTGCCCTTGCCGACAATGGGCAGTGTGCTGGCCGTAGAAGCGACAACGATATCAGCTTCATGAAGTCGGTCTGCGATGCCTGCCAGTGAGATGGCCTCACTGTTATGTCCGTCTGCCAGTGTTTGTGCACGTTCGATCGAACGGTTTGCAACAATAATGTGGTTCACGCCACTGTCACGACAGTATCGAGCAACCAGTTCAATTGTTTCACCGGCGCCAATCAGCAGGACTGTCTGATCTGTCAGCTTGGAAAATATCCTGCGGGCAAGGTCGACAGCTGCAAAGGCCACGGATACAGTGTTGGCACCAATGAGAGTTTCGGTTCGGACCTGTTTCGCGACAGAAAATGTATGCTGAAAAAGGCGATTGAGGATCTTTCCCGTCGCCCCTGCTTTGTAGGCGGTCGTAAATGCAGATTTCATCTGACCCAGAATCTGAGGTTCTCCGAGCACCAGTGAATCAAGACCAGATGCGACTCGAAAGGCATGTTGAACAGCCTCCTCACCAGGCAGACAGTAGGTTGCAGCATCAAGGTTTGCAGCATCCAGTTGTCCATAATTGCACAGCCATTCGAATACCTGGTCCGGTCGAGTACTGTTCTGGTGGCAGTAAATCTCAGTTCGATTGCAGGTCGATACAATGGCAGCTTCTGCCACGCTGCCCGAACTGACCAGCGAACGTACGGCACCCGGTAATTGTTCGCTCGTAAAAGCGGCCTTTTCACGCAACGAGACAGGTGCGGTACGATGGTTAAGACCGAACGTCAAAAGTTGCATGGAATCAGGGGGAGGGGAAGAGCAAGATGGGTATTTTTCGTGGCTGAAAACCACCTGTCAAGGATAACACGGTGGGGTCGGTGTACTTTAACCCGTTTGTACGGCCTCCGGGGTCTACGAGGCTCGCCGGTTGGTGTTATTCTCCTGAAATCGTCTGGCTCTGGCCATTCAGTAGGTCTGGGTACCACCGTGTTTGGATCATGCGTTATATAGCAGCAATCGTTCTCTTTATCTCTATTTGCTGGGAGACATCGCATCGCGCCGAGGTGACGGTTCACGGGCTGCTGAGTCGATGGCCAATGCGGCTCAAATCAGCGCCGATCCACAAGTTGCTGTCAGGGCCTACCGCCTTTCCATGCATGCCGGGGACTTCGAACGCGCTCTCAAAATGTCGGGTCTGCTTAAACGGCTTCTGCCGGAATCGGATCAGCCGTATTTCATGGCGTTAGGGGTACTGGCTAAATTGGGGCGACATGATGCGTTCTTTGACCAAATGGTGTTATTGCTCGACAGGCCCAGCTCTTCAATTGGTCCTCATCTCAGACGGGCGAGCCAGATTCTGGGAGAGGAGCCCGACCCTGTCGTATGGTTGCCGGTCATGGAGCGCCTTGTAGAGCGTTACCATCGCCATCCACAGGTGTATCTGGCACAGGCCTGGCTGGCTTATAGGGCCGAACGTCCAGAGATCGCGGACACTGCGCTTAACCAGGCACTTGTGGTGAAGCCCGGCTGGGAGAAGGTTGCGATGATGCGCCTGTCGCACCTCAAGCAGTCCGACAATAAAAAACAGCTGACTGACTATGCGGAAACATTTCTGCGGGACTACCCAGACAGCAGCGAATTGAGAATTGTCTGGGCCAGACTGTTGGCCGAGTGGGACGAATTCGAGAAAGCACTGATTCAGTTCACTAAACTTGTCGAACACGACCCTGAGAATAAAGAGGCGGTTTATGCAGCCGCTGTGCTTAACATGGAACTGGGGAACGATCCGATGGCGACGCGCATGTTTGTACGCTATCTGGAACTCGATCCTGAACACGACCAGTCCAGATTATTTCTTGCCCGGGTCGCAGCCGGACAAGATCGTTTTGATGATGCGCTCTCTTGGTTATCCGAGGTAACGAGCCCCGAGTATATATTCATCTCATACAGATGGTCCCAGATTCGGTACCCGAACAGGTACGGATCTATCTGGCCCAAGAAAGGATTCTGCGCCAGTCTGAAGGACTGGAAGCAGCGTTGGAACTGTTAGACGCGGCACTCACTGACGTGCCGGGACACGGTGACCTTCTCTATGCAAGAGGCCTGGTAACAGCGCAGCTTAAATTGATCGACAAGCATGAAGCTGATATGCGTCGCCTGATCGAGTTGGAGCCGGATAATGCGCATGCCTATAACGCTTTGGGCTATACCCTGGCTGATCAGACAGACCGTCTTGATGAAGCATTGGTGCTGATCGAGCGTGCGTTGGTACTGCTTCCTGAAGATCCCTTCATTTTGGACTCCATGGGTTGGGTGCATTATCGGTTGGGCAACAACGACCTGGCGCGGGAGTATCTGCAAAAAGCGATCGATCTGCGTCTGGATGCGGAGATTGCGGCACATCTGGGAGAGGTACTGTGGATGGAAGGGAAGCGCGATCAGGCGCGGGCAGTGTGGCAACGCGGGCATGAAAATGACCCGGATAATTCAGTACTGCGGGAGACGTTGCGGAAGTTCGAACCGTGAACGGTAAGCGCTGGTTCAGCGTCTGTCTGTTGGTCTCGGCCTGCGCCCAAGTGTCATCAGCACCTGTTGACCCGGACCCGCCGACCGAAAATACGTTGTGGCAACAAAGACAGTTATTTTTATCGGGTTATGATACGTGGAATCTCGGTGCCCGCCTGGCGGTCAAGGCCGGCCGTCGGCATGAAACAGCAACTATCTATTGGCGACGTCGTGGACTCACCAGTCGTATAGATTTGTTCGGTGCTTTCGGGGTTGGAAGAGTTCAGATATCCGACGATCCGCAGGGTGCTGTTTTGGTAAAGGACAATGCAGATTCGATCAAGGGTCAATCGGCCGATGAAGTGCTGTACAGAACTCTCGGCTGGCATGTGCCGTTTAAGCAGATGGGGTACTGGTTACGCGGGTTGCCTGAACCGGAACTGCCTGTGACGATCAAACTCGATAAAAACGGCAGGTTGGAAAAGCTTATACAGTCGGGTTGGCAGGTTACGTTCCTGCAATATCGAATTTATGCGGGCCTAGAGCTGCCCCGGAAGCTCTATCTTGTTGCTAATCCCGATATGCTTCCAGCCAGGATTCAGCTGGAGGATGATCAGGCTAAGAGTTTCAGTGTGAAGATTGTGATCAGTCAGTGGCACGACAGCGACGACAAGCCGCGACATTCAAGATGAAAAACTGGCCGGCACCTGCGAAGTTGAACCTGTTTCTACACGTCGTGGGTCGACGTGGGGACGGTTATCATGAACTGCAAACATTGTTTCAGCTGCTCGATTTTGCTGATGTACTGCGCTTCGAGGTGCGAAACGACGGCGTGATTCGCCGCGAAGGCGGGGCAGGTCTGCCTGAGTGTGACTTAACAGTACGGGCGGCCCGAAAACTACAGCAGTTCGGGGGAACCGACCTTGGTGTTGATATAAAGCTCGAGAAAAGGATTCCCGTTGGTAGCGGTCTGGGCGGTGGGAGCTCGGATGCGGCCACTGTCCTTATGGCGCTGAATCGGCTATGGGAGGTACATGCCAGTGTTGACGCGCTTGCTCAGCTGGGGCTAGAACTCGGCGCAGATGTGCCGGTTTTTATCCATGGCCATTCAGCCTGGGGTGAGGGAGTCGGTGAGAAAGTGACCCCAGCGGCGCTTTCTGAGAGGATTTACTGTGTTGTGATACCGCAAGTGCTGGTTTCTACTGCTGCTATATTCAATGATTCCGAATTGACACGAAACACGCCGCGAATCAGAATACCCACCCTTTTTGAGGGAGATCTGAACAACGACCTGGAACCGGTCACATGTCGGCTTTATCCAGAAGTGGGTGAGGCGCTTTCCTGGCTCCGCCAGTTTGGTAAGGCCAGAATGACAGGAAGTGGTTGTGGCTTGTATGTGGCCGTGTCGGACCGACAAAGTGGGGAAGAAATTTTGGAGCAGGCGCCAGCAGGCATCAGCGGGTTTGTTGCAGCTGGCATAAACCAGCATCCACTAAGGACAACCGAGCCAGTTGGGGTGTAGCCAAGTGGTAAGGCACCGGATTTTGATTCCGGCATTCCCAGGTTCGAATCCTGGCACCCCAGCCATATTGGTGTCGAAACCAGTGGAGGAACATTGATGGCTTTCGACGATCTCACAGTGTTTACCGGTAACGCCAATCCTGAGCTCGCTCGGGAGGTAGCCGGGCATCTGGGTGTCGGATTGGGACGCGCCCTGGTGAGCACGTTCAGCGATGGCGAAGTCAACGTAGAGATTATGGAGCACGTGCGGGCAAGTGACGTATTTGTCATCCAGCCGACCTGTGCACCAGCCAGCAAGCACTTGATGGAATTGCTGGTAATGATCGATGCGTTAAAGCGTTCCTCGGCAGAACGGGTGACGGCTGTAATGCCTTACTACGGTTACGCGCGTCAGGACCGGCGTCCTCGGACGGCCCGGGTCGCAATCACCGCTAAACTGGTCGCCGATATGATCGGCGTAGCAGGAGCCGACAGGGTAGTTACCATGGATCTGCATGCTGATCAGATACAGGGATTCTTTGATGTGCCGGTAGACAATATTTATGCCGCACCGGTACTGAATAATGAATTGTGGCGGCAGCAGCCAGAAAACCTGTTGGTTGTTTCTCCCGATGTCGGAGGTGTTGTTCGGGCGCGGGCCATGGCCAAGCAGCTGGGTGCAGAGCTGGCGATTATTGATAAGCGTCGTCCAAAGGCCAACGAGGCTAAAGTCATGCACATTATCGGCTCTGTGGACAACCATACCTGCGTGTTAATGGACGACATGGTCGATACCGCAAACACACTGTGTGAAGCCGCATCGGCCCTGAAGGATGCGGGCGCGATACAGGTGAAGGCCTGTTGTACCCACCCTGTGCTCTCAGGTTCGGCGGTAGAAAGGATTACTGAATCTGACCTGGACGAGGTGGTTGTAACCAACTCTATCCCTTTGAATGAGGAAGCTGTAGCTTGTGACAAGATTCGCCAAATCAGTATTGCTGAGCTGCTTGCCGAATCGATTCGCCGAATCGCTGAGGGCGATTCCGTGAGTTCGCTTTTTATGGAATGACAGACCGGAACGGTTATCGAAGATTAATGCGGGAGTTAAGGAGAGCAAGAGATGAGTACTGATTTTGAGTTGAATACCAAGCCGCGAGATGTATTCGGTACCAAGGCAAGCAGACGCTTGCGACGTTTAGACCAGGTGCCGGCAATGATCTATGGCGCTGACCAGAACAACGAAGCCGTGCTTCTTGATCATCACGAGATCATGCGCAATCTGGGAGTTGAGGCTTTCCATTCGGCGATCATCTCTTTGAAAACCGAATCTGGTTCACAGCAGGTGGTTCTGCGCGAGGTTCAGCGCCATCGAGTTCAACCTAGGTTGGTGCATGTCGACTTTCAACGGATAAAGGCCACCGAAAAGCTGCATATGAAAATTCCGTTGCATTTCGAGGGGGTCGATGAAGCCCCGGGAGTGAAGGTCGAAGAAGGCATTTTTTCCCCACTGATGACAGAACTCGATATCACCTGTTTACCGAAGGATCTGCCCGAATATATTGCGATCGATGTTTCCACACTGGGAATTAATGATGCTGTACATCTTTCTTCGGTGGAGTTGCCTGAGGGCGTTGAATTGACCGTGGCGCTTCAGGAAGGTGAAGATCCATCTGTTGTAACCATTATGCCGCCGCGGGAAATCGAAGAGGAAATCCTCGAAGTTGAAGAAGGTATCGAAGGCGAGGAAGGTGTGGAAGGCGAGGAAGGTGAGGCCGCAGAGGGTGCAGCAGTGCCCGCCACTGAAGAATCAGCTGACGACGCGGACTCTTCTAAAGAGAAGGCCGAAGAGTAATAGCCTACCGGCAATCACCGGGCCTGTGGTTTTGGACTTGGCTACAGCGTGGTCGATATTCTCTGAATGGACCAGATCAGTCTCATCGTCGGATTGGGAAATCCGGGCACTGGCCACGCTGGTACCCGACACAATGCCGGCTATTGGTTTCTGGAGGAACTCGCGCGTCGCTATCCACTGGATTTCCGTCTCGAAGCACGGTTCAAGGGCGAACTCGCGCAATTGCAGATTGGTGGACGGAAGTTGCGGTTACTCCGGCCGAATACCTTTATGAACTTAAGTGGTGCATCGGTCGCACCGTTGGCCCGTTATTTTGATGTCGCACCTGAGCAGATTCTGGTTGTGCACGATGACCTTGATCTGCCACCGGGTGTTGCGAGAATCAAAAACGGTGGTGGTCACGGCGGTCACAACGGACTACGCAGCTTGTTCAGCGACCTGGGATCCAGGGAATTCATGCGCTTGCGTTTAGGGATTGGTCATCCGGGTAATTCAGATGAGGTTACCGATTATGTGTTGCGGATACCGTCAGCGCAGGACCGCGAGTTAATACTGGAAGCAGTTCAGCGCTCTGCTGGGTTGTTCGAAGACATGGCAGCAGGTGACTGGGAGCGTGTGATG
>LUMW01001043.1_pt1 | contig 11437 bp, 11 predicted proteins | sample 729761 | NCBI WGS metagenome assembly LUMW01 (sample SAMN03860302, study PRJNA289734) | marine metagenome | biome: seawater column; feature: ocean; material: water; isolation source: Red Sea water column Station 192 - depth 500m | place: Saudi Arabia: Red Sea | collected 2011-10-15 | depth 500 m
CAACACGCTGCTGTTGACCGCCGGAAAGCCGCTCGCACCGCGAATCTGGGTCAGGCTGCGCAGTTCGGAGCCGATGCAGAAGGACGCCACCCCGCCCGCCGCCGCGCAGAGCGCGGCATAGTGCAGGATGAAGCGGTTCAGGCCCCATTCTTCGGGGCCGGTGTAGCTGACCACACCGTCGCCCACGGCAAAGTCGGCGGCGGAGGCGGTGCCCCGGAACTTGTCGGGAGCGGCGACGACGTGCATCGCGCGTGGCCGACTGATGCGGCGGGTCCTCGCCGAGGCGCCGGGCTCAGCCGGAGTAGATGCGCTCGTCAGCGCCGAGGATCACGACGATGTCGGCGGCCTCGAGGCGATCCACGGCGTTCTCGGCCACGGCCACGCCCGTCGGGGGGATCTGGGCCAGCAGGTCCGGGCTGTCGGGCGCCAGGATCTCCATGACGGCACGGGCCTCGTTGACCATGCCGGGCCGGAAGTAGATCATCGTGGCCTCGGTCGGCTGGGCATTGGCGGGCGGCAGCGTGGCGTAGCCCTTGGGGACCAGCAGCTCGGTCACCGTGCCAGCGCCCCGGGGGATGCCCGAGCCGTTGGCAACCAGGACCTGGACCTCGCTGGGCGGCTCGGTGACCGTCGGGAAGAGGGTCGACGTGGTGGTGGTCCCGTCGCCGGAGCCGGCTGTCCCGTCGCCGGAGCCGTCACCCCCGGAGCCGTCGTCGCCGGAGCCGTCACCCCCGGAGCCGTCGCCCGACGCGGCGTCCCCGGAGCCGTCGTCGGAGGCAACGGTGGTGGTCGGCGAAGCGTCCTGGACGGCGGGGGCGGTACCGTCGTCGAGGCCCTTCCAGAGCAGCGCGGCGCCGAGCAGCACCGCCACGACGATGAGCAGCAGCGCCCGCGGTGCAGCCGCCGCGTTGCTCGGACCGATGCCGCCGCGTGGCGCCGTCACGACCGTCCGTCCTCCTCGCGCACCGGGGCCTCGAAACGGGCCCGACGTCGCCGGTCGCGCTGGCGGCGAAGCCGGCGCACGACCAACGGGTCGTACTCGAAAGCGTCAGGCGACTCGAGCAGTTCGGCCAGCAGTTGGTAGTAGCGGGTGACCGACAGTTCGAAGCGCTCGTTGATCAGCCCCTCCTTGGGGACGTCGAGGGTCCACCAGGATCGCTCGAAGTCGAGGATCGCACGGTCCCGTTCCGTCAGTGACACGCCGCGATCATCCCGCCCCACGGCCCCCGTTGCAAGCACCCCCCTGGTTCCTGGGTGGTGCGATCGGTGGGTTCTTGGCCCGGCCGGTCCTGCGTGGGATCTGGTGCGGCAATCTGCGTCGCCTCAAGGCCCGACCGGTAGGTCCCTCAGCGACCGGGACCCTCGGCCGGTAGGCGCTGCCGCCATTCCCGATCGTCCCCCGGGTCGGCTCGGTAGCCTCCATGGCACGGGAACCCGTCGACGGCTCCCCTGGGGGAACGCTGGCGAGACTCGAACCCCCACCCTCCACCAGATGGCGATCAGAACAACCACCGCCCTAGGCGGTCGCAGCCTGCGTTCACCCCGGTCCGAGCAGTTGCCGGACGGCGGGCGCCCAGTCGGAGTCGAGGAACTCGAAGCCCGACTCCTCCAGTCTGGCCGGACGCACACGGGCGCTCGCGAGCAGCAGTCCGTCGGCCATCTCGCCGAGGGCGAGGCGAAGTGCCACGGCGGGCGCTGGCAGCACGGCCGGGCGCCGAACCGCCGCAGCCAGCAGGCGCACGAACTCGGCGTTGCGGCAACACTCCGGAGCAACCAAGTTGAATGCTCCCGACAGGGGAACATCCAGCAGATGGAGGATGGCCCGGACCTGGTCCCGCAGTGTGATCCATGGCCACCACTGGCGCCCACTCCCGAGTCGTCCTCCCAGGCCCAAGCGGGTCACCGTGAGCATCCGCCGGAGGGCTCCGTCATCGGCGGTGCAGACGATGCCGGTACGAACCAGCGCCAGGCGCGTCTCCGAAGACGCCATCGGGGCGGCGGCCGTCTCCCAGTGCCTGCAGACGTCGGCCAGAAAGCCGGTGCCCGGTGGAGACGCCTCGGTGAGCTCCTCCTCGCCGCGGTCCCCGTAGATGCCCACGGCGGACGCCGAGACCACCACCTCGGGTGGACGGTCGAGGGCGGCCAACGCCTCCGCCAGCAACTCGGTGCCCTTCACGCGGCTGTCCATGATCGCCGCCTTCTTGGCAGCGGTCCACCGGCCGTCGATGCTCTCACCCGCCAGGTGGACGACGGCGTCCACGCCGCTGAGGCGCGACCCGTCGAGTCGGCCCGCGGACGGGTCCCAGACGACCCCACCGTCCACCGGCCGCCTCCCCACCGGAACGACTCGGTCCCCACGTTGCTCGAGGGCGCTGGTGAGCGCCCTTCCGACCAGGCCCGAGGCCCCGGTCACGGCGATGGTGCGCATGTGGCTCCCACTTGCTGGTTGGACGTTCCGCGTCCTCGTGCCCGCCGGGCAGTGGGACGGGGAGAACCTATTGCGGGTGCTCCCGACTAGCCACCGCCGGCGCAACCACGGCAGATTTGGGACCGAGGCCCTCGTCCACGCCGGATCGCAGGAACCCTCGCGTCCCCGCCGCCTTCGAACACGATCCTCGAGGTCCCAGCATGTCCACCAAGACCGCCCTCGCGTCCACGCTCGGCGCAATCCTCCTGGGGATCGGAATTGCCGTCGCCGGTGGAGACGGCAGCGTCGAGACCTCTGGGCTACCGGTGTTCGCCTGGGTGGCGATTGCCATCTTCGCCGTCCAGTGGATCGCATTTCTGGTCGCCTGGTCCATCCACAGCGAGCGCTTCTTCGACCTGGTCGGCTCGCTCACCTACTTGGGAGCCGTGGGGTTCTGCCTAGCCCTGGCGGAGTCACCGGGGTTCCACTCGTGCCTCGTTGCCGCGACGGTGGCCATCTGGGCACTCCGACTCGGGACCTTCCTCGCGGGGCGCGTCCACGCCAACGGGTCGGACTCCCGCTTCGACGTGATGAAGTACCGATTCGCGTGGTTCCTCTTCACCTGGACCACGCAGGGGTTGTGGGTACTGGCCACGGCTGGGGCGGCGCTCGCCGCCATCACGCAGACGGGACGAACCGGCGTCGGACCACTGACCTTCCTGGGCATCTCCCTCTGGGTCGTGGGCTTCGGACTTGAAGTCGTTGCCGACGAACAAAAGCGGCGCTTCCGGGCCGAGCCCGACAACCGGGGTCGCTTCATCACCATCGGGCTCTGGGGCCGGTCGCGGCACCCCAACTACGTCGGCGAGATCCTCCTGTGGTGCGGCATCGCCGTGCTGGCGGCCCCGGCGTTGACGGGTTGGAGCCACCTCACCCTGCTCTCACCCGTCTTCGTCTGGCTGCTACTGACCCGGGTAAGCGGCGTTCCACTCCTCGAGGCGGCAGCAGACCGGAAATGGGGAGACCACGCCGACTACCTCGCCTACAAGGCCCGCACACCCGTCCTGTGGCCCCGTCTGTTCAGGGGGTGACCCGCCGGCTGGACCGAATTGGCGGCGACCCAAGCTGCGCCACGAGGCTCTCAGGCAGCCACCCCGCCCAACAAATCGGCGCGTGGGCCCGGGCCGGCGACCAAAGCAGGTGGATAGCGTCTCAGCCCACAGTGGCACCACAAGCCCAAAGGTGGACCGGAACCACCACCGCTCTGCACGGCAGAGGATGGGGAGACCGGATTCCGCAAGACTCCCGGGATACGGCGAGCCCCCGAACCCCCCACGGAAAGGCGGCGGTAGTGATGGCGGAACGAGCGGTGGTCGTGAGCATCGAAATCCAGCGGACACCCAGCGAGGTCTGGGCTGACGTCCGCGACATCGCCTCACACGTGACGTGGATGCAGGATGCGGTCGCAATCGACTTCCTGGGCGAAGAACGAGAGGGCGTCGGCGTGCGATTCCGATGCAGGACCAGAGTAGGTCCGTTCTCGCTGACCGACCTCATGGAAATCACGAGTTGGGAGGAGGCCCGCCAGATGGGCGTCCGCCACGTGGGCCTCGTGGTCGGGACCGGTGAGTTCACCCTTCGCGACCTGCGCGGCGGGCGCACCGAGTTCCGCTGGCAGGAGGACCTCTCGTTCCCCTGGTTCCTGGGTGGTGCGATCGGTGGGTTCTTGGCCCGGCCAGTCCTACGTAGGATCTGGCGCGGCAATCTGCGTCGCCTCAAGGCCCGACTGGAAGACCCCTCAGCGGCAGGGACCCTCGGCCGGTAGGCGCTGCCGCCATTCCCGATCGTCCCCCGGGTCGGCTCGGTAGCCTCCATGGCACGGGAACCCGTCGACGGCTCCCCTGGGCCCCCTCCCAGCCGACCATGCCGCGCGCCACTGGAAACTCGGGTGGGGGGCCGTACGGCCAACATCCAGCCAGGGATCGGGCCGGTCCGCGCCTCGCCTCAGGAGCGGCGGCGGGCGACCTCGAAGAGGGCCACCGCGGCCGCCGCCGAGACGTTCATCGACGCCAGCACGCCCTGCAGTGGGATGTGCGCCAGGGTGTCACACCGCTCCCGAACCAGCCGCGACAGCCCGGCCCCCTCGGCACCCATCACCAGCGCCACCGGCCCGTCGGTGACGGCCAGGTCGTGGATCGGAGCGGTCCCGCCGGCATCCAGGCCCACCGTCCAGATCTCGGCCCGGGTGAGACGGGCCATGGCCTTGGGGAGCCCTGACACCGTGGCGAGGCGCAGGTGCTCGACGGCGCCCGCCGCCGACTTGGCCGCCGTGGCCGTCACCCGAGCCGCCCGGTGGCGGGGCAGCACCACCCCCGACACGCCGGCGCACTCGGCCGAACGCAGGATCGCCCCGAGGTTGCCGGGGTCGGTCACGCCGTCCAGCAGCAGCAGGAACGGCGGCCCGCCCGCCGGGGTCTTCGATGCCAGCAGCGCCTCGAGGCCATGGTCCTCCAGCGGTGCGGCGAACGCCACGACGCCCTGGGGCGCCTCGGTGCGGGCCATCGACTCGAACTTGGACCGGGAGACCTCCCTGATGGTGACCTTGTGTTCGTCGGCCAGGTCGATGATGTCGTCGAGGATCGGCGCCGGGTCGAGGTCGCCGGCCAGGACGACCTCCCGGGTTCGCCGCGTGCCGGCGAGCAGCAGTTCGCGCACAGCCTGACGGCCCTCGACCTGGTCACCGCCGAGCCCCTTGGGTGGCCCGTCGGAACGCCGGCGCTGCGGGGTGCTCCCCCGCTGGCCGGCCCGCGGGCCACCTCCCTGCCCTCGCCACGACCGAACGCCCCGAGGCCCTCCGCGCGCCGTCCGGTCACCCGGACCGGGGCGCCGACGACCTCCTCGAGGCGCTTCCGCATCTCGTCGCGCCGCGGCGCCAGCCTCGGCGCCTCGGCCACGACCGAGCAGTCCACGTTGGCGACCTCCCACCCCTCGGCCCGCACGACGGCGACGGTGTCGGCCAGCAGGGCCATGCTGTCGGCGCCGGCCCAGCGCTCGTCCGTGTCGGGATAGCGCTCGCCGATGTCGCCCAGGCCGGCGGCGCCCAGCAGGGCGTCGATGCAGGCGTGGGCGACGGCGTCGGCGTCGCTGTGGCCGACCAGGCCCGGCCCGTCGAACTCGACGCCGGCCAGCACCATCCGGCGAGCCGGGTCGTCCGAGAAGGCGTGGACGTCGAACCCCTGCCCGACGCGGACTTCAGCCACGCCACACCCCACGCTGCCCGACCCGGACCTCAGCCACCGGAGGCCTCCAGTACCTGTCGGGCCACGAGCAGGTCGACGGGCCGGGTCACCTTGAGGTTGTCCGCCTCGCCGTCCACGACCACCACGCTGCCACCGTACGCCTCCACGAGCGTGGCGTCGTCGCTGGCGTCGGCACCACCGGCGTGGGCGGCCCGCAGCGTGGCTGCCGGGAAGCCCTGCGGCGTCTGCACGGCCATCATCCCCTCCCGATCGACCGCGCCGTCGACGCGCCGCAACGAGTCGTTCACCGGGACCCCGGGAACCACGGCGTCGGCACCCGCCTCCACGGCGGCCACCACCCTGGCGAACAGGTCGCGACTCGCCAGCGGACGGGCGCCGTCGTGCACCAGCACCACGTTGGCCACGTCGGGCACGACCGCCAGCCCGGCCCGGACCGACGCCGACCGCGTCGCCCCGCCGGCGACCACGGCATGGACCGAGCCGCCCAGGCGCTCGGTGACCTCCCCGACGACGGCCGGGGCGACGACCACCACCACCCCGTCCGAGTCGCCGGCGGCGTCGACGGATCGCTCGAGCACCGTGCGGCCCACCAGGTCCGCCGACTGCTTGTCGGCGCCGAAGCGCTCGCTGCTGCCCGCCGCCACGACGACCGTCCACACGCTCATGGGCGGACCCGTTCGGTGTGGCACGGCATCGTCCGTGCGGAGGCGTTCACCTCACTAGCATGGCCAGCCGACATGCCCGACGCCACGCTCTTCCGCGAAACCACCCTGTTCGCCGGACTCGACGAGGATGCCCTCGCCACGATCGTCGACGCCTCCACCGACCGCGAGTTGCGCCGTGGCGACGTCATCTTCCGGGAGGACGACGAGCCCCACGAGCTCTACCTCGTCGAGTCCGGGCGGATCGCCATCGCCAACAAGTCCTTCGACCGCCGCGAGTCGATGGTGGCGCTCATGGAGGGCGGCGACCTGTTCGGCGAGATGGGCCTGTTCGACGGGCGCGGACGGTCCGCGGAGGCCCGGGCGCTCGAATCCTCCACGATCATCGCCGTCCCGTACGGGCCGGTGCGGCAGCTCTACGAGGACGAACCCACCCTGCTGTGGCGGGTGGTGGCGATGCTGGCGGGCCGCCTCCGCAACATGGACGCCGCCCTCGCCGACTCGGTGTTCCTCGACGTGACGGGCCGCACCGCCAAGCGACTCCTCGACCTCGCCGGCGAGTCGGACGAGTTCTCGTTGCCGATCACCCAGGAGGAGTTGGCCGGAATGGTCGGCGCCTCGCGGGAGCGGGTCAACAAGGCCATCGCCTCGTTCATCAAGCTGGGGTGGATCGAGCAGATCGACCGGACCTACCGGATCACCAACCGGGAGCAACTCACGATCCGCTCCCGCTGAGCTCGGCTCCCCCCGGTCAGCCCGCCAGCCAGCCCAGCACCCGCCCCCAGGCGTCCGCCGCGTCGTCGGCACGGTGGGCAGGCCGCGAGGCGTCGTGGACGAAGCCGTGGTCGGCGCCCTCGTAGCGCACCACCGACACGCCGGCCGCTTCCAGTTCGTCGACATGGTCGGGCGGTGTCCAGCGGTCGTCGGTCCCGATGACCGCCAGCACCGAGGAAGCATCACCGTCCGCCAGCAGGCCGAGCGGCTCGCCCTGGCCCGGGCCCGCCCACTCGTCCGGCACGTGGATCATCCCGTAGAAGGGACAGTGGCGATGGAAGCGCCCGGTGGACACGGCCTTGAGCGTGTACATGCCGCCCATGCAGAAGCCGAGGATGCCGACGGTGCCGGCCCCGGTGGCATCGGCGGCGGCCACGGCGTCGCCCAGCACCCGGTCGTCGTGCAGCGTGGCGCCCGCCGCCAGGCGGTCGGCGACCTCGAGGTCCTCGCGCCCCGGGTAGAGCTCGAAGGCGCACACCGACCAGCCCTGCTCGGACGCCAGCCGGGTGACCAGGTCGTCGAACAGGGGCCGCAGGCCCATGATGTCGGGCACCACGACCAGGCCGCGGTCGGCGGGACCGTCGGCGGGATGGGCCAGTTCGGCGGGCGTGCCCGAGGGCAGTTGGATGCGCATGGGCCCCGTTCTAGTCGCCCACGGCCGCCCCGTCCCCCAGCAGGCCCGTCCGGCCACCCTGCCCGCCCCCGTCCCCCAGCAGGCCGGTGGCGGCCACCGCCTCGGCCAGGGTGCGGACCCGGACCACCTCGAGGCCGTCCGGTCCCGCCGGTGCCGACTGGGGCAACACGGCCCGCCGAAAGCCCAGACGATGGGCCTCCTGGAGTCGCCGCTCGAGGTGCGCCACCTGGCGGACCTCGCCTCCCAGCCCGATCTCGCCACACGCCACCGAGTCGGCCCCCAACCGCCGTCCCGTGAGCGCCGACGCCACCGCCAGGGCCAGTGGCAGGTCGGCGCCCGGTTCGGTGACCTGCACGCCGCCCACGGCGGTGACGTAGACGTCCAGCGCCCCCAGCTCGAGGCCGGCCCGGCGGTCGAGGACCGCCAGCAGCAGGGCCAGCCGGCGGGGATCGACCCCCTGGGAGGAGCGTCGGGGGTGCGGGGTGGTGGCCCGGACCACCAGGGCCTGGAGTTCGACCAGCAGGGGCCGGCGCCCCTCCATGGCGGGCAGCACCGCCGATCCGGACGCCTCGACCGCCCGGTCGGCGAGGAAGAGCCGGCCCGGGTCCTCCACCGGCGCCAGGCCGCCGACCTCCATGGCGAACAGCCCCAACTCGTCGGTGGGGCCGAACCGGTGCTTGGCCACCCGCAGCAGCCGCAGGGCGTGGTGCCGGTCGCCCACCAGGTCGGCCACGGTGTCGACCACGTGCTCGAGAACCTTGGGACCCGCCAGCGAGCCCTCCTTGGTGACGTGGCCGACCAGCAGCACCGTGGTGCCCCGCCGCTTGGCCTCGACGACCAGCCGGTGTGCGCAGGCCCGCACCTGGGCCACCGAGCCGGGCGCCCCGGTCACGTCCGGGTCGTGCACGGTCTGGATCGAGTCGACCACGAGCAGGTCGGGTGACAGCCGGTCGAGGTGCGCCAGGATGGATCCCAGGTCGGCGTCGCCGGCCAGCCAGAGCCCGTCTTCGAGGACGCCCAGCCGCTCGGCGCGGCGCCGCACCTGGGCCGCTGACTCCTCGGCGCTCACGAGCAACGCCCGACCCCCGGCCCGGGCACGACCGGCAGCCACCTGGAGCGTGAGGGTGGACTTGCCGATTCCCGGCTCGCCGCCGAGGAGGGTGACCGACCCCGGCACCAGCCCGCCGCCGAGCGCCCGGTCGAGCTCGGAGCAGCCCGTGGGCGCCGGCACCGCCGACCCGGCGGGCACGTCGGCCAGAGGCACCGCCTCGGTCGTCGCCACCGCCGCCGACGCCATGGCCCTTCCGACCACCTCCTCGAGCGTGTTCCACTCGCCACAGCCGGGGCAGCGCCCGGCCCAGGTGGGTTGCGTGGCACCACAGGCGGTACAGGCGAAGTCGGTGCGGGGGCGGCGCTGCGCCCGCAGCGTCGTGGGCTCGGGATGGAGGTCGGTGCTCGTCATGGGGCCGAACCTACGGACGGCCTGTGACAGCGCTCCCGGTCAGGTCCCGCCCCCGCCGCCCTCGGACTCCCCGGCACCCTCCTCGGAGGACGTGGCCGACGTGCCACTCGGCCGGAACAGCTCGGCGAACCCGCCGATCACCGGGTGCGGGAAGCCCTCCGGGATCAGCGCCGACCCGCGCATCAACACCGTCGACATGCCCATCGAGCGGGCCGCCTCGAGCGTCGGCGGCTCGGAGTCGATGAGCAGCATGTTGTGGAACGGCACGCCCGACATGCGGCGCAGCGCCTCGAACATGGCCTGGCTGGGCTTGCGTGCCCCGACCTCGCCGCTGACCACCCAGTGGGCCATCAGCTCGTCGAGGCCCAGCCGCTCACGCAGCACCTCGGTCCAGGGCAGCACGGCGTTGGTCAGGCACGCCACCGGCAGGCCGCGCTCCTTCATCCGGTCCAGGAACGGCAGCACGTCGCGACGCAGCTGCACCCGCTCGAGGTACTCGCGGTCCAGCGGCTCGGCCTCGCCGTGCACACCGATCGACGACCAGAACTCGGCCGTCGAGACATGCCCCAGGCTGGCCGACCGGTACCGGTCGGCGACCTCCCGTGGGTCGGCGATCCCGCCCCGCTCGCGCACGAAGCGCACCAGCAAGCCCTCGGGGTCGCCGCCCGAGTCCCAGATGACGCCCACGCCGCCCAGCACCAGCAGTTCGAGCCGGCGTTCGCCTCGGTCCTCCTCGGCGCCGGGCGACTCCTCGATGATCTCGTCCGCCCGCCGGGACGTCCGCGCCGGCCGCACCGCCCGGGGCGGGCCGTCAGAGCGGCCGGCCAGGAACCCGCGGACCACGAGGAACACGGTCGCCAGCACCGCCAGCACCGCGGCCACGATGGCCCCGTTGCGCCACATGCGCGGCACCCGGTCGGTGAGTACGCCCTCGACGCCGAACCGGGTGGACGCCAGGTCGCCGAGGCCGATCGTCCACCTGGCGCCCTCGGCGTCGGCCGCCGGACCGCCCGGCAGCGCTGCCGACAGGGTCAGCTCGAACGACTCCTCGAGGTCGCAGGCGCCTGGCAGGCAGCCCACCAGCTCGGCCAGCGCGGCGTCGGTGCGCCCCAGCGGCAGGCCTGACAGGGTCTCGGTCAACTCGGCGTCGCTGAACAACTCCAGCCCGCCACCGAGGTCGACCCGGCCGGCCAGGCGCCACTCGGTGCGGGCGAACGACCGGTGCCGGGTCAGCGCCACGTCCTCGAACACGTCCGGGCCGGCGATCTCGTCGAGCACGTCGGGAAGTCGCGTGGCGGCGTCGAATGCCTTGGAGGCCGTGACGGTCGTGTCCCCCGTGGACAGGCGCCGGGGCCCGTCGACGGTCCACTCGGCGTCAATCAGGTCGTCGAGGCGCAGTTGCTCCTCGATCCCGCCGACGACCTCGACGGCCTCGTCGTCGAGGATCAGGCCGACGGTGACGGTGCCGCTGCCGTCCTCGGCCACCACGATGTCGACCGTGGCGTCGGCCCGGCAGCCCGTGGCGAGCAGCAGGCCCAGAAACGCGGGGAGGACCCACCAGAGAGGGGACGCGGTCGCACCCGGGGTCGGGCGCCACCTTCGGCGCGCAGGACGACGCATGGTCGGGACGCTAGGCGATGGGGCGGGGGCGGGGTTCGCGCAGGTGAACTACTCGACGCCCTCGACCGCCAGTTCGACGGTCGGCGGCTCGAAGCCCTCGATGGCCCGGAACACGACCTTCTGGGTGCCCTCGGCCTCGGGGTCGTCCTCGACGTCGACGACGACGATCTCGCCGGCCCGGAACTCCTTGTGGAGCAGGCGCTCCGACAGCGGGTCCTCGACCAGGCGCTGAATGGCCCGGCGCAGCGGACGGGCACCCAGGGTCGGGTCGTAGCCCTCCTTCGCCAGGTGCAACTTGGCAGCGTCGGTGAGCTCGAGGCCCATGCCCTGGCCGGCCAGCTGCTGGGAGACCCGCCGGATCATGAGGTCGACGATCCGGACGATCTCGGACTGGGTGAGCTCGTGGAACACGATCGTGTCGTCGATGCGGTTCAGGAACTCGGGCCGGAAGTGGGCCTTGAGGGCGTCCTGCACCTTGGCCTTCATGCGCTCGTACGACACGGCCTCGTCGGCCTTGGCGAAGCCCAGGTTGGCCTTGCGAAGGTCGGCCGTGCCGAGGTTCGAGGTCATGATCAGGACGGTGTTGCGGAAGTCGACGCTGCGGCCCTGCGAGTCGGT
>LUMW01000667.1_pt1 | contig 11431 bp, 9 predicted proteins | sample 729761 | NCBI WGS metagenome assembly LUMW01 (sample SAMN03860302, study PRJNA289734) | marine metagenome | biome: seawater column; feature: ocean; material: water; isolation source: Red Sea water column Station 192 - depth 500m | place: Saudi Arabia: Red Sea | collected 2011-10-15 | depth 500 m
AAAGCGCATGTGATTGGCCGCGCCCTCGTCCCCGAAGCTTGCCGGAACCGCATCATGGACTCTGAAATGGCGCGGATCGGCAAAGGCGAGGTCGAGCTGGCGCTTGGTGTCGCGCCATTCCTGCCCGCGATGCAGCATGGTGACGAGATTGGCGGGCGTCAGATGGCAACGATTGTCGGCGGTATCGGGTGCCGGGCTGACCGTGGCGGCATTGGCAGTCCACATGCTGGAGGCAGACCAGGCGGCGGCGAGGAGCGGGCCATCCAGGCTCTCGTCCGCGCCGATCGCATGCAGCAGGCCGTCATTCGGGCGCGGCAGTGGCAGCAGAAAACCCTGCGTCAGTCCGCGTTCCATGTTCCCGCGCATCTTCGCAATGCCTTGCAGGGCGGCGGCGCGCGGAAAGCTCGGATCGCCCTTGTGGCTGGCGCTCGCGATATTGCCGAGGCTCAGCCCTGCGTAATTGTGCGACGGGCCGACGATCCCGTCGAAATTGATTTCGACCAGGCTCATCGCGTCACGCTCCAGACCTCGTCGCCCACGGCGACTTCGAGAGCCTGTGCACAAGCCGCATCGATCGCGATATTGCCGTCCGCGTCGACTTCCCGCCGACCGTAGGCGCAGCGGAAATCCTTGAGCGATCCGGTGGCGATCAGCGCGCGTTCCCCGATATCGAGCGAGATGTCGCTCAACGTGCCCGGCGTCGCTTCGGCGATGCTCTTCACCTGATCGGTCCGCGCGGTCATGGTGGGGCCGCCATCGAAGATGTCGACGTAGTTTTCGTACGCGAAGCCTTCCTGTTCCAGCATCCGCATCGCAGCGCGGCCGGTGGGGTGGGGCAGGCCGATCACCTTGCGCGCATCCTCGTCCAGCATCGCGATATAGACAGGGTGCTTGGGCATCAGATCGGCGATGAACTGATTGCCGTTGATGGCGTTGAAATAGTCCGCTTCCTGAAAGCTCATCCCGAAGAAGCGCCCCGCGACCCCGTCCCAGAACGGCGATCCGCCCGCATCGTCGATGATCCCGCGCAATTCGGCGAGGATACGCGGGGCGAAGCGCAGGCGATGCATGGCGATGAAGAGATAACGGCTGCGCGCCAGGAGCAGGCCGAGCCCGCCCGCACGCTCGTTGGGGTGAAGGAACAGGCCGCCCACCTCGCTCGCTCCTTCCAGATCGGTGACGAGGCTGAGCAGTTCGGCGCGCACCGTGCGGTCCAGTTCCTGGCTGTGCTGCGTCAGCGTGGTGAGACGATAGGAATAGAACGGCCATTGCTGGCCGACCTGGGTGAACAGCTGGCACGTCCCGCGCACCTGTCCGTTTTCGGTATTTTCCAGCACCAATACGAACTGATCGTCGCCGAGCTCGTCGTCTTCTCGCGCGAAGGCGGCTTCGGCGCGAGCCAGCTTGGCTTCCAGTGCGCTGCGATCGGCGGGCAGATTGGTGAAGCCGCCCCCGGTCAGTTTCGCCATTTCGTAAAGCGGTTCGATATCTTCGGGCCGGGCGGCGCGCAGGCGGAAGGTCAAAGCGGGTCTCCGTTGGCGAGTTTTTCGAGCACCAGAGCCGACAGCGCGGCACGCTCGGCAAGCGAGGGGACGATCATGTATTCGTCCGGCGAGTGGATCGCGCCGCCGCGTACGCCCATCGTGTCGACCACGGGGACGCCGCAGGAGGCGATGTTGTTGCCATCGCACACGCCGCCGGTCGGCTGCCAGCCGATAGTCTGCCCCAATTCGGCGCCGCAGGTCTTCACCAGGTCGAACAGTTTCTGCGCGCGATCGTCCACCGGCTTGGGTGGGCGGGTCACGCCGCCATGGCGATGGATCGCGATTTCGTGCTTCGCCTCGATCGCGGCGAGGATCGGGGCCAGTTCGCCGTCGAACCGCTCCATCGCGTCGGTGGATTTGGGGCGGATGTTGAAGCGCAGGATGGCGAGATCGGGCACGACATTGTTGGCCGCGCCGCCTTCGATCTTGGCCGGATTGATCGTGATATCGTCCTTGGCGAGATCCACGATCCGCATCACGAGATCGGAGGCGGCGACGATGGCATTGCGCCCGTCCTGCGGATTGCGGCCGGCATGGGCGCTGCGGCCGCGCAGAGTGATCGAATAATTCCCCGTCCCCCCGCGCGCATGGGCGAGCGTTCCATCGGGCCGGGCGCTGGGCTCGTAAGTCAGCGCGGCGTATTTGCCCTGCGCCAGTTTTTCGATGAGGGGGCGGCTGGCGAGGCTGCCGGTTTCCTCATCCGAATTGATCATCACGTCATAGCCGAGACGGTCGGCATTCCCGCTCGCCTCGAAGGCCCTGAGCGCATGCAGGATCACGCACAGGCCGCCCTTCATATCGGCGGTGCCGGGGCCGTTGACGGTCTCGTCGTCCAGCCAGCTGTTTTCCTGAAACGGGTGATCGACCGGATAGACGGTGTCCATGTGCCCTGTCAGCACCACGCGCCGAGCCGCTTCGGGGCGGACGCGCAGGACCAAGTGCCTGCCGTGCGGCTTTTCGAATTCGGTCCCGTCGGCGGAAATGGCGGAGACCGGCGCGGGCTCGACCAGTTCGACCTCGCCCGGAAGCACTGAGAATGCGCTGGATAGCTTGTCGGCCATCACCGCCAGCCCTTCGAGATTGGCGGTTCCGCTGTTGACCGACGCCCAATCGAGCGTCTGGTCGAGCATGGTCTTCGCGTCGATGCGGTCGAGCAGGGCGTTTTGTGTGATCATCGCCAGCGGGCTTAGCGGCGGTCCATAGGGTTTTCCAGCCCAGTGCCCGCTGCGTACGGCACCGAGCCACGAGTCTGCGCGGACGGCCCCCAACGCCATGGGAATTGGCTTGCAAGCGAAGGCTTGCAAATTCCCGTGCCCCCGGACATAAACGGGCTCGCTCCTCCCCGGGATCCGCTTTTCGATTATTAGCAGTATACGGGTGAGTTGCCTTTCATGACCGATTACGTGAACCGCGCCGGGATCCAGGCCGATCCGGCCTTGGCCGATTTCATCGAGAACGAGATTCTCCAGCCGCTCGGCAAAGATACGGGCGCCTTCTGGACGGGCTTCGCGTCCCTGCTCGAACGCTTCGTCCCGCGCAACCGGGCGCTTCTCGACACGCGCGGAGAACTCCAGGCGAAGATCGACAGCTGGCATCTGGATCGGGCCGGGCAGACGCACGATGCAGATGCGTATCGCGCGTTCCTCGAAGAGATCGGCTATCTCGTTCCCGAGCCCGAAGCGTTTACGATCGGGACCGAAAACGTCGATCCCGAAATCGCGACCATGGCCGGGCCGCAGCTCGTGGTGCCCATTCTCAATGCGCGTTTCCTCCTCAACGCTGCCAATGCGCGGTGGGGCAGCCTGTATGATGCAGGCCGGAATCAGCGACATCGTCCTCGAAGCGGCACTGACCACGATCGCCGACCTTGAGGATTCGGTCGCCGCAGTCGATGCCGAGGACAAATTGCTCGGCTATCGCAACTGGCTCGGCGTGATCCGGGGCGATCTGGAAGAAAGCTTCGAGAAGGGCGGATCGACACAGACGCGGCGGCTGTGCGAAGACAAGATCTTTCGCGACGCGGAAGGGGCCGAACATCGCCTGCCGGGCCGCAGCCTCATGTTCGTCCGCAATGTCGGGCACCTGATGACCAATCCCGCCATGCTGTGGGACGGCGGCGAGATTCCGGAAGGGATCATGGATGCTGTCGTAACCGGAGCGATCGGCGCGCTCGACGTGGCTGGCAAGGGGCGCTTCGGAAATTCGCGGACCGGTTCGATCTATATCGTGAAGCCCAAGATGCACGGGCCCGAAGAATGCGCCTTCACCAACGATTTGTTCGATGCGGTGGAGGATATGCTCGGGCTCGATCGGCATACCATGAAGGTCGGCGTGATGGACGAGGAACGGCGCACATCCGCCAATCTCGCCGCCTGTATCCATGCGGTGAAGGACCGCGTCGTCTTCATCAACACCGGCTTCCTCGATCGGACGGGTGACGAGATGCACACCTCGATGCGGGCCGGGCCGATGCTGCGCAAGGGCGCGATGAAAGGCTCTGCGTGGCTCAAGGCCTACGAGGCGCGCAATGTCGGTATCGGTCTCGCTCATGGACTTTCGGGCCGGGCGCAGATCGGGAAGGGCATGTGGGCCGCGCCCGATCTGATGGGTCAGATGATGCTGGAAAAGATTGGCCATCTGCGCGCCGGGGCCAACACCGCCTGGGTGCCGAGCCCGACTGCCGCAACCCTGCATGCGATCCATTACCACCGCGAGGACGTGTTCGAGATCCAGCGGGGCCTGCCCGATGCGGCGAAGCTGGACGAGCTGCTGACGATCCCGCTGGCCGAGGGCGTGAACTGGTCGGAAGAGGAAATCCGCGAGGAGCTCGACAACAATTGCCAGGGCCTTCTGGGCTATGTCGTGCGCTGGATCGATCAGGGCGTCGGCTGTTCCAAAGTGCCGGACATCAACGATGTCGGGCTGATGGAGGACCGCGCGACGCTGCGGATCAGTTCGCAGCATATCGCCAACTGGCTGCTGCACGGTGTCGTCAGCGAGGATCAGGTTATGGATTCGCTCACTCGCATGGCCGCCAAGGTGGACGAACAGAATGCGGGCGATCCGGCATACGAACCGCTGCTCGAAAATCAGGACGCGCCTGCTTTCAGCGCGGCGAAGGATCTGATTTTCAAGGGCGTCGATCAGCCGAGCGGGTATACCGAACCGCTGCTGCACCAATGGCGGCGGGAAAAGAAGGCGGCGGGCTGAAGGTCAGCTCGTGCCTGGATAGGGCTCGTTCTTGAGCAGCCTGGCAAGATGGGCGGCATTTGCGGCCACCGTGGCCGCAGTGACGTCCGTCTTGTCGGGCGTCTCGTCCAGATCCTTGAAGTCGATGCTGCCCATGGCTTCACCGACCCAATAGCAGGCGGCAGCGGCAGGGATCGTCCAGCCGGTATCGTTGAGCGACTGGAAAAGCTGCGCCGAACTCCAGTGAGCGCCATCCTCATTGCCCACGATCGCGGTCACCGCGATTTTGCCCGAACTCGGCATTCGGCCCTTGTCGTCGGTTTCGCCTAGAAACGCATCCATGCGTTCGAGCACGCGCTTGGCGATCGAACCGATCTGTCCCATCCAGATCGGGCCGCCGAAGATCAGGATATCGTGCGCGAGGATTTTTGTGCGCAGTTCTGGCCAGTCGTCTCCGTCGCCTTCGTCCGAGGTGACCCCGGGCAGCACATTGTAGTCGGCGATCCGCAGCATCTCGGTGATCTCGACATCGTGATTGGAGAATTTTTCCCTCAGCAATGCGATCATCGCGTCGGTCGAGCTGGGCTCGCCGCTGCTTTTCTTGAGCGAACAATTGATGGCGATGGCTTTGACGGACATGGAAATTGTCTCCTTCAGCCCGTCAATGCATGGCGCGACGCTATCGTTTCGCCATCCCGTCCACCTGCCTCGCCAGTGCGACGAAATCGGCGACGCGCAAGGTTTCGGCCCGCCGTTGCGCATCGATACCGAGGGTTTCCATCGCCTCGATCGCGCCCGGCACGCCCTTGAGGCTTTGACGCAGCATCTTGCGGCGTTGCCCGAAGGCGGCTTCGGTGAGGCGTTCGAGCGTGCGGGCGCTGACGCCGTCCGGCATGGACGCGGGCGTCACATGGACGATGGCGCTCATCACCTTGGGTGGGGGCGTGAAGGCGCTGCGATGGACCTTCATCGCCAGCTTCGCCGTGCCGCGCCACTGGGCCAGAACCGCCAGCCGGCCATAGGCAGAACCTCCAGGCGCGGCGACGATCCGTTGGGCGACTTCCTGCTGGAACATCAGCGTCAGCCCCGTCCAGAGCGGGGGCCATGTCTCGCCCGACAGCCAGCGCACGAACAGCGCGGTGCCGACATTATAGGGCAGGTTGGCGACCACTTCGAACGGTTCGCCGCCCATCAACTCTGCATGGTCGAGCTTCATCGCGTCGCCCGGAACCACGGTCAATCGGTCGGGAAACGCCTCGGACAGTTCGGCAAGCGCGGGCAGGCAGCGCGGGTCCATTTCGATCGCGGTGACGCGCGCTCCGGCACGCAGCAACGCACGGGTCAAGCCGCCGGGGCCGGGGCCGATCTCGAGCACGTTGCGACCCGCCAGATCGCCGGGAACGGCTGCGATCCGGTCCAGCAAATGTTCGTCGAAGAGGAAATTCTGGCCGAGCGCCTTGCTGGCGGACAGACCGTGCCGGGCGATCACTTCGCGCAAGGGGGGCAGGTCGGCCATCAAGGCTTCGCTCGCCGTTCAGCCATCGCACTTGCCATGCGCAGTGCGGCGATCATCGCGCCGGGATCGGCCAGGCCCTTGCCTGCGATGTCGAACGCCGTTCCGTGGTCGGGCGAAGTGCGGACGATGGGCAGGCCGAGCGTGACATTGACGCCCTCGTCGAAATCGAGCGCCTTGATGGGGACCAGCGCCTGATCGTGATACATCGCCAGTGCCGCATCGTAGGTCTGGCGCGCGCGTGGGGTGAAGAGCGCGTCGGCGGGGTGCGGACCTGTCACCGCCATGCCTTCTGCGCGCAGCGTTTCGATGGCGGGGGCGATGATGTCGCGCTCCTCGCTGCCGAATTTGCCGCCTTCGCCCGCGTGGGGATTGAGGCCGCAGATCGCGATGCGCGGAGCCGCGATCCCGAAATCCCGCGTAAGAGCCGCGGCAGTTATTCGCGCTTTCGCGGCAATCGTCGCCTTGTCGAGCAGGCGGGGCACGTCGGCGAGAGCACAATGCACAGTCACCGGAACCGCGCGCAGGCTCGGCCCGGCCAGCATCATCACGACATCGTTTGGCCCCAGCCCGCAGGCGGCGGCGAGAAATTCGGTCTGGCCGGGAAATTCGAAACCGACGCGCGCCAGATGGGCTTTGGAGACGGGAGCGGTGACGGCTGCGGACGCCTTGCCGAGCAAGGCCATGCGGACCGCCCCGGCCAGCGAGCCGAGCGCGAGCGCCGCTCCCGCATCGTCGGGCACTCCCGGGCGATAGGTGCCGTCCTCCGCTCCGAGCACCGGAAGGCCCCGATCGAAAGCGTCGTTCGCTTCTGCCGCATCGTCGATAGGCACGATAGGGCAGGCGAGATCGCGAACCGCAGCCGCTTTCTCCAGCACGGTAGTACCGCCGACTACGAAAAAGGGCGCAAGCTTGCTTTCACGGCGCCGCGCCCAGCTCGCGACGATGATCTCCGGCCCGATCCCCGCCGGATCGCCAAGCGATACGGCGAGAGGGGGCATGTCAATTATACTCGATATAGGCGTCGTTGCGCAGATCGCGCAGGTAACGCTGGGCGCGCTTGCCGATGCGCTCATCCTCGATCTGGTTCATCAGAGTCTCGAAATCGGGTCCGGCATTCTGTTCGGGATCGTCACGACCGCACAGCATCAGCACACGGATGCCGTCTTCCACGCTGCCGAAGGGCGGGGTGGTCTGACCGATCTGCAATTGCAGAATCGCGTTCTGCAAAGCCTCGGGAAGCGAGCGAACGCGGATTTCGTCGTTGGTGACGATGCTGGCGCCGAGCGCAGCGGCCGCGCTGTCCGCATCGCCGCAGCCGCGAATCTGCGACACGCCTTGGGTGAAGGCCTGCACGCGCGCAGCCGCCTGCGCCTGCGTGGTGCCCGGATCGAATCCGATCGAGATCTGCTTGAGGCTGAGCACGGCGTCACGCGGATCGGCGGTCAGCACCTGACGCTTGTCGATCAGATACAGGATCGAGAACCCGCCCGGAATGGGCAGGGGGCCGACCAATTGGCCGGGCTGCATCTGGCCTGCGACTTCCGATAGCTGGGCGGGCAACTGGCCGAGCCGCACCCAGCCCAGATCGCCGCCCACGGCTGCTGTCGACGCTTCGGAGAACTGACGTGCATAAGCGACGAAACTGCCGCCCTGGCGCAATTGTTCGACGATACGCCGCGCATTGTCCTGCACCGCGGCCTGGCTTTCGGGCGTTGCGGACAGGAAGATTTCACCCAGCCGGAATTCTTCGGTCCCACGCGAGGCTTCGAGCCGCTCGAGCTGCTCGTTCACTTCTTCACCCGATACGCTGACGAACGGAGCCACATTGCGGCGCAGCAGGCGCTGCCAGGCAAGCTCGCCGCGAATCTGGCGCTTCAGGGACGCGGGCGAGGAACCGACCTGCTGGAGATAGGCCGCCATCGCGCCGTCTTTCTGGCCGAAATTCTGTTGGGCCACGGCGTTGTAACGCTGCTCCACCTCCTGGTCGGTGACCTCGATTTCCTGCGCTGCGGCTTCCTGAATTTGCAGGGTTTCGTCGATGAGATTGCGCAGCACCTGCATTTTGAGGCGCTGGAAATCCTCGGCGCTCAATTCGTGATCGTTCGCTGCCGTGACGAGCGCTACCCGCTGATCGACATCGGTTCCGGTGATGACATCGCCGTTCACGACCGCGGTCGCCGTGCGAACGTTCGGATTGCTCTCGCCCAGCAAGGTCACCGATTCGGGCAGGCCCAGCGGATTGCCTGCTTCGGGCGCATCGGCCTGCACCTGCGCGATGGCAGGCAGCGGCGCAGCCATCAGGCCGAGCATCGCCGTAAGGGAAACGAGAGAGGATAGCGGTTTGCGCGTCACGTAGATCGTCCAATTGCGGCGCCATGCAGGCGCCCGGATACAGCCCGGTCTTGCCGCCGTCCGGCTTAACCGTAGCTGATTGGCGGCGGCGATTAGCGCATAGGAGCCCGCATGCCAACGGGCGCGGCCCGCTCGCGTCAGCGGAAGCCCAGATTGCGAAGCGCGAAATAGACCTGGAACGTGTCGCCGCGCTGCGCATCGCCCGTGTCGAGATAGTCGCGCCGCCAGGTCAGCCCCATTTCGAGGCAATCGTCCTCGTAGGCGACACCCAGCCGCGTACGGATAGGCTGGAAGCCGTCCGATCCGAGATTGGGATCCTCGTCGCGATTGGTGAGATTGAAGACGCCGGAGCCGAATACAGACCAGTAGCGGCGGAAGGCGACACGCGCGGCGGCGCGCAATTCCTCGCGATCCTGCAAATCCTCGACCTGGAAGATATTCCGGTTGAGCCGGAGATAGCCGACCTCGGCGTAGGTTCGCGCGCTGCCGACAGTCGCGTCGATCTCGTTGCGGCGCACCGCCAGATTATCCTTGTCGAGGCGGAAGCGGTGGGTCAGCTTCACGAAATCGCGGAACCGCACTTGGGTCCGTCCGACGATGTCCGATACGCGCTCCGACAGGCCCGTGCCGTCGACGAAGACGCCCGGATCCTTGTCCAGCCTATAGGTCTGGCCGAGCGTGGTCTTCAGATCCCATCCCGGCGCGCGCAACTGCCAGTCCACGCCATAGGTCACGCGCGCCCCGTCCTCGACCCGGTCGTATCCGGGAAAGCGGTTGAGCGCGAAGAGGTTGGAATCCTCCAGATCGATCGCGCGCGAATCCTCGTTGGGGATCGCGAGGTTGCGGATCGGCGGGCTAGCGGCGAACTGAACGCGCGGGGTCAGCACCTGATCCCAGCCGAGGAATTGGCCCACCAGCGGCCATTCGACATCCACCGCCGCGACTGCGATCCCACGCGCTTCCCATCCCGGATTGCCGCGATAGAGCGCCGTATCGGTGAGCGCATTGTCGCTCGAATGGTAGACATCGCCGCGCACCAGGCCGGTCAGAGTCACCAGCTGGCCCATCCCGGTCACGCGGCGCAGATCCCAGCGCGCGCGGGCGAAGGCGCGCTGCGTGTCCTGTCCCTCGTCGCGCAGGATGGCGAGGCTGTTGGCCTGTAGCTCGACCTTGCCGCCCAGAACCGGATCGTTGAGCCGATACCGATAGTCGATCGCGGGCAGGGCCAGCGGAACCTGCCCCTGATCCGCGCCCAATCGCAAGGTCTGCGTCGCCCAGCCGGCGATCGAGAGATAGGATTGCCGGTCGATCCGCTCGAGATCGATGGTGGAGCGCAGGCGATCGTCGCGGCTGATGTCATAACGGCGCAGGAACGTGCGGTCGCTGGCGCGGCGCACCGATCCGGTCAGGCTCCAATTGGGATCGAACTGGAACTGGCCGTTGGCGAAGACATAGCCGCGAAAATCGCGTTCTCCGACGCGATTGCCCGTCAGACTGGAGATGCGGCGGCTGTAGGTCGCATACCCCGTGATCTGGAACGCGCCCTTATCGGTAAGCTGGCGGTACTGCCCGCTCACCATGGGGAGCGCTTCGGTGAAGAGATACGCGCTCGCGGTCGCATCGCGATTGGGGCCGAGACGCCAGTAGTAACTGCCGCTGACCTCGACGCCGTTGCTTTTCGAAATGCGCAGATCGGGCACCAGGAAGCCTGCGACCGGCCCTCCATCGGTGCGGATCGAAAGGCCGGGCAACGGCAGGAGACGCGCACCGAACAGTTCGAGATAGGCGTTGCGGAACCGGACCCGGCTGTCGCTGGGGTCGTACGTCACGCGATCGGCGGTGATCCGCCAGCTCGGCGCCTTGTCGCATCCTTCGGGCGTGGTGACTGAGCAGGCGGTGTAAGCCGCGCGTTCCAGCTCGATCGTTCCGTCCGCACCGCGCGATCCGGTTTCTGCGGCCAGCCGCCCGCCCTGGCGCAGCGCCAGCAGCAGGTTCTCCATCGCGCCGGCTTCGAATTCGTCGGTCAGCACCACGCTTTCCGAAAACAGCTGATTGCCGTTTTCGTCGACGAAGCGCACGCGTCCTTCGGCGAGGATTTCGCCGCTATTGCGGTTCCAGGTGACGCGATCGGCGCGTACCGAGCGATCGCCGCTGCGCAGGACGACGCTGCCGCTGGCAGTAACGGTGTCGCTGGGCGAATCGTAGCTGAGCGTGTCGGCTTCGAAGGCGATCTCGTCGCTGTCGGCGCTCTGGCCGGTCGGCAGGTCGACCGTGTCCTGCGGTGCATCTTCCAGCGGGCGCGTGGAGAGGTCGGCGCTTTCTTCCTCGTCCTCGAACCGGTCGGGATCGGACCGGTCGGCCTGATCCTGCGCGGTGGCCATGCCGGTGGCCGCACCGTCCTGCGCGAGGGCGGCGGAGCCGTGAAAACCGGCTATCAGACAGATGCTTAGCGCGCTGGACAGCGAGAGCCCCGCCCGGATGCGGTGCAAATCGGGCGCGGATACGCTGGGCGTGTGCATGGCTTGCCTATCGCATCGCCGCTCCCTAACTGCAATCGCGTTCACGAGCGGCCTTTCGCATAGCCTCAAATCGCGTCGCGGCCGCGCCACACCTATTACTCGCGGGAGTTCCCATGCAGATCGAATTCAGCCCATCGCGTCCCGAAGGATTGCGTCTCGTCGCCCAGGCCACCGTCAAGGGCACGTTGCCCGACGGGCTGGAGCGGGCGATGGAAGAAGGCGCGAAGGCGGCACGTTTCAAGGGCTCGGCAGGCCAGCTGTTCGACGGCTTCGTCGAGCGTGACGGCGCGGTCCTGCGCCTGGTCCTGGTC
>LUMW01000821.1_pt1 | contig 11413 bp, 7 predicted proteins | sample 729761 | NCBI WGS metagenome assembly LUMW01 (sample SAMN03860302, study PRJNA289734) | marine metagenome | biome: seawater column; feature: ocean; material: water; isolation source: Red Sea water column Station 192 - depth 500m | place: Saudi Arabia: Red Sea | collected 2011-10-15 | depth 500 m
CTGATCGCCTGGCTGTGCCCGATCGCGGTTGCGGCGATTCTGGTGACCGGACTTTTCCCCAGCATACTGGGGGTCTGATCGGCCCCGCGCACGATTTCGCTTTTGCGCACCGAAATTCGGTAATAAACGCGATGCTTCCGGCTGGCTGAGCGGGGCTGTCCCGCTGCGGGCCTGGGGGGCTTGGCGGTCCGTATGATTTTCGACAGAGTGAAACCGCTCGACGCCATTCTGGCGACGGCGGAAAAGAAGGCGCTGCACCGGACACTGGGCGGCTTCCAGTTGATGCTGTTCGGCATCGGCTGCATTATCGGCACGGGTATTTTCGTGCTGACGGCGGCAGGCGCTCAAAAGGCGGGACCGGGCCTGATGCTCGCTTTCGCCATTGCAGGTGCGGTCTGCATCGTGGCGGCGCTGTGCTATGCCGAGGTCGCCTCGATGATCCCGGTGGCGGGATCGGCCTATACCTACAGCTACGCTTCGGTCGGCGAATTCCTCGCCTGGACGGTGGGCTGGGCGCTGATCCTCGAATATGCCGTCGCGGCCAGCGCGGTTTCGGTCGGCTGGTCGGGCTATTTCTCGGGCACGATCCTCAATGAATTTCTCGGCATAACCCTGCCACCCTGGCTGGCGGCAGGGCCGCTGGCCTTGGGCGGTGCGCCGGGCGGGTTCATCAACCTGCCTGCCCTGGTGATCGCGATGCTGGTCACCTGGCTTCTGATGGTGGGCACGAGCGAAAGCGCCAAGGTCAATGCGATCCTAGTCGCGATCAAGGTGACGGCGCTGACCCTGTTCATCGCCCTGACGCTGACCAGCCCCGAATTCGACGTCGCGCGCTTCAATCCGTTTTTGCCCGCCGGCGTGTTCGGCGGGTTCGGCTCAGGGCTCGGCGCGGTGGGCGCGGCGGCGACGATCTTCTTCGCTTACGTGGGCTTCGATGCAGTCTCGACCGCGGCGGAGGAAACCAAGAATCCGCAGAGGAACGTTCCGATCGGCCTGATCGGTTCGCTGCTGTTCTGCACCGTGTTCTACATCCTCGTCGCGGCGGGGGCGATCGGGACGATCGGCGGACAGCCGATCATGGGGCCGGGTGGTATTCCCTTCCCGGCGGGATCGGAAGAGCTGGCGCGGCAATGCGCCCTGCCGGCCTATTCCGGCGCGCTGGTCTGTTCGGACGAGGCGCTGGCCCATGTCCTGCGTCAGATCGGCTTTTCGGGGATCGGCAACGTGCTCGGCATCGCGGCCTTCCTCGCCCTGCCTTCGGTCATCCTGGTGCTGATCTTTGCGCAGACCCGCATCTTCTTCGTGATGAGCCGCGACGGGCTGCTGCCCGAACGGTTGAGCACGGTGCATCCCAAATGGAAGACGCCCCACGTCGTCACCATGATAACAGGCCTGATCGTGGCGCTGGGCGCGGCGTTCATGCCGGTGGGTCTGTTGGCGGATTACGCCAATGCAGGCACGCTCTACGCCTTCTTAATGGTGGCGGTCGCCGCCATGGTTCTGCGCGTGAAGGACCCGCATCGCCATCGCAGCTTCCGCATGCCTGCAGTCTGGGTCGTGGCTCCGCTGACGCTGATCGGGTGCCTGTTCCTCTATCTCAACCTGCCGCTGATCGCGATCCTGGTGCTGCCGATCTGGGGTGCCATCGGGCTGGTGGTCTATTTCGGTTACAGCCGGTCGCGCAGCCAGATGGGACAGGGCGTGGTCGAGGTGGTGGACGAGATCGGGGGTGAGGAGAAGATCGTCCCGATCGACGCGCCGAAAGCCTGACAGGGCCGAAGCCATAACGAAAAAGGGCCGCCCGGTGGGGCGGCCCTTTTTCGTTATAGGCGTTAGCCGCTTAGAGCGAAGCCTGCTTGACGTGCTTTTCTTCAGCCTCGTCATGGACATACATGCCCAGCGCCATTTTGGCGGTGTTGAGCAGGCTCATATCGCCATCCCAGATTTCCGCCTTGCCGAGGTCCATGCGCAGGAAAACGATGTGCGGATCGTCCTTGCCACCCTCGTACCAGGCTTCGACGAAATTGCTCCAGAACTGGTCGAAGCGTTCCTTGCTGGTTTCGCGTACCAAGTGACCGTCGAAGCGGGCGAACAGGTCGTGGCCCTTGCTTTCGAAGGTTGCGACTGCGGGGCCGCCATCCTTGAAGTCGCTCTTGTCGTGGGTGAAGAACCAGATCGAGCTGTTGGCGTCCTTGTCGAGCTGCGGAGCCATCGGCACCGCGCTGCTGCTGTCGTTGCGGTTCTGCAAAAACAGGAAGGAGGAATCGGCCAGGGCCTTCCAGAATTTGGTCTTGAGCTCGTCGGGATTGCCTTCTGCGTGCTTCATATCGATGCGCTCCTTGTCGCGTTGAGAGTGTGCCGCGCCTTTTTTAAAAAAAACCGGCGGTTGCTGGGGGAACGGTCGAGCGGCGGGATGGTGCCCGGTCGGTTGTGGAGAGGTGCCGGGGGCGGATTGCGAATCCGTGCAGTATGGAACATAAAGAGAACGAACGAGTCGTTTCCCTGTCCATGCCCTGTTTTCACTGGTGCCCCTATGTCCACCGACCCCCGATCGAAAACCGATACCCGGCCGACCATGCCGCTCGATGTCACGCGTGTCGGCTGTACCGTCGGCGCGGCGGCGCTGGGGCACGAGCGTTCGTCGCGCTGGCGGCCGGGACTGACGGCGCAAGGGAGCGCGGCCCCCTGCCATAGCGAGATTTTCGCTCCATCGGGGGATGGCAGCGGGGCCGCCGCCGCGCTCGCTCTCGCGCTCGACGACTGGCGCAACACGCCGCGGCCCGAAGGGTGCGAGGCGGAGGATCGCCGCGCGGTCCTGTGGGTACAGATGCGCGAGGCCGCACGGCTCGTGGGCCGACCCTACCGCCCCGGCCTGCCCGAAGACGTGCGCCACCGGGTGATCCACGTCCTCGCCGACACGCCCGAAGATGCGCTGTTCGCGTTGGAAGAAGGGGTGCGATGCCGCGATATCGCTTTCGTTATCGGAGAGATGCTGGGCAATCCGCGCGCGCTCGATTTTACCGCCTCGCGCCGCCTCACTCTGGCGGCGGAGCGCCATGGCGTGCCGCTGTATCTCGTCCGGCTCGACGCCCGGCGCGATCTGTCTTCTGCCCGGATGCGCTGGAATGTCGCCTCCGCACCTTCTCCCGAGCCACGCTGGAACCCCCAGGCCCCCGGCACGCCTGCCTGGCATGCGGAATTGTTCCGTGCGCGCGGACACCGGCCGGGCGAATGGGTGCTGGGCGATGGCGGGCGGCGTCTGGCTGCCCGGTCGTTCGAGGCACCTTCGAAGGAGCACGCGCCTTTCGAGCAGGCATCCTGCAAGGCTCCGGCCTTCCCGGCATGAGCGATGCAAATGGCCCGCCGCATCCTGTCCCTCTGGCTCCCGGCGCTGGCGATGGATCGCTGGCGGCTTGCGCATGAGGATGAGGATAATACCCAGCCGCGCGTCCTGATTGCCGACACAGCGCATGGCCCGCGGATCGAGGCGGTCAATCGCGCCGGAGCCGTGGCGGGCGCGCGCAGGGGCATGATGCTGGCCGATGCGCGCACGCTGTGCCCTGCGCTGCTGACCGCTCCGGCCGATCCGGCGGGCGATCTCGCCTTTCTCGAACATCTTGCCATCTGGGCGATGCACTGGGGACCGTGGTCGGCGATGGATCCGCCCGACGGGTTGCTGGTCGATGTGACCGCCGTGCCCCACCTGTTCGGGGGCGAGGCCAGGCTGATCGAGGATGTCCATGCTGCTTTCGCGCGCCGCAAGCTTGCCCTGCGCAGTGCCATCGCGCCGACTGCCGGGGCGGCATGGGCCCTGGCGCATTACGGACGATCGCAGGCGATTCTCGATCCTTTCCCGGCGCAAGGGGATCGCATCCCCCCGCAACTCGCAGCCCTGCCTGTCGCAGCCTTGCGGCTCGACGAGGATGTCCTCACCGTGCTGCGCCGCCTCGGGATCAAACGTCTGGGCCAGCTGGATGCGATCGAGGAGGACGGGGCGGGGCGCGATGCGATCCAGCGGCGCTTCCGCAACCGCAAATCGCCCGCCGCCAATCCGCTGATCCGGCTCGACCAATTGCTCGGCCGGATACCCGATCGCACGCTGCTCGACACCGTGCTCGATGATCTGGCGCTCGACATGGCGCGCGAGCTGGAAGGCAAGGCGCTGGGCGCGCGGCGGCTCGAACTCGGTCTATGGCGCGTCGATGGCGAGGTGCTGGTCCGCCGCCTTGAAATGGCCGCGGCGACGCGCGATCCCGCGCATATCTGCCGCCTGTTCGCCGCCCGGCTCGACGATGTGGATGCGGGGTTCGGGATCGAGATGCTGCGCCTGCGCGCCAGCTGGGCCGAGCCGCTGGCTCTGGCGCAGGGCGATATCGAAGCCGCGGCAGAAGCGCACGGCACTTCGCTATCGGCCTGTATCGACCGGCTGAGCGTGAGGCTGGGCGCTGAAAGGATCACTCGCCCGATCCCGTTCGCAAGCCACATTCCCGAACGCGCGCAACGCTGGCGTCCTCCGCTGGACCCCGAACCGGCTTCACAAGGCCTGTTGGCTTTCCATAACAGGCCGATGAAATTGCTTGATAAAGCGGAGAAGATCGCCGTGCTCTACGCCACCCCCGATGGCTATCCCAAGCGTTTTCGCTGGCGCGGGGCAGTGCGCGAAGTGGCGCGGGTGGAAGGACCGGAACGGATCGCGCCCGAATGGTGGCGCGAACGCGGCAACGCGCGCCTGCGCGATTACTACCGGATCGAGGACGGGGCCGGGTGCCGCTACTGGATCTATCGTCAGGGGCTTATCGGCGATGGGCGAGGGGGAATGCCGGACTGGTATTTGCAGGGCCTGTGCGGCTGACGCCACGCCGCCATGCATTCATGACGTCATCGAAAGGTACTGATTCAAAAAAGAAAAGGCGCGCCCCGCAGGACGCGCCTCGTTCTCTGTCACGATCTGTCCGCCAATATCAGGCAGACGCGATCGTTCCACCTTCGGCCGTGGCTCTGCTGCTTCCGGCGCCGCCGAGAAATTCGAGCAGATCGTCGCCCAGACGCTCGGTCTGAGTCGCGAACACGGCATGCGGTTCGCCGTCATATTCGATCAGCGTTGCGCTCGGCACCTTTTCGGCGACCTGGCGTCCGGTGGCATCGATCGGCACGGTCTGGTCCTTGGTCCCGTGGATTACCAGCGTGGGCACATTGAAGCTGGCGAGGTCGGGACGGAAATCGGTGTTGGCGAACGCGCCTGCCGATTGCAGCGTCGCATACTGGCTCGCCATCATCGTCGTCATCCAGGCCCAGTGCTTCTCCTCGTCATGCACCTTGGTGGACAGCACGCCATCGCCGTAGAAATCCTTGAAGAAGCCCGTGAAGAAGTGGCGAAATTCGGTCTTCATCCCCTTGGTCATTTCGTCCAGCGTGGATTGCGGCACGCCGTCGGGATTATCGTCGGTCTTGAGCATATAGGGAACGACGGAGCTGACCAGCACCGCCGCGCTCACGCCCTTGCCCTGGTGACGCGACATGTAGCGCGCGATCTCGCCGCCACCCATGGAAAAGCCGACCAGAGCGACATCGTCGCTCGCGCCGACCTCCTTCATCACATCGGCGAGATCGTCGGAGAAGGTATCGTAATCGTAGCCCTTGGGCGCATGATCGGAATGGCCGAAACCGCGCCGGTCATAGGCGATCGCACGATAGCCGTTTTCGGCCAGCTTCATCATGATCGGATCCCAGCTATCGGCCGAAAGCGGCCAGCCATGGATCAGGATCACGGGGCGGCCTTCGCCAAGTTCCTTGTAGCGCAGGCGCGTTCCATCACGAGTGATGAGGTTGGGCATTCATCGTCTCCTTGAAAGGGGGGATATGGTGAACCAACCCACCGGAGGGCCCGCGCGTTCCGTAAGTTACGAAATCGGCGCTTTTTTCCTGCGAGGGCTAGGCAAGGCCTTCAGCAGAACATATATAGAACAGATGGCTTCGCAGACCGTCCTCGAAAAGCTCGCGATTCTCGCCGATGCGGCGAAATACGATGCGTCCTGCGCGTCGTCCGGCACGGCGAAGAAGAACTCGCTGGGATCGGCCAAGGGGATCGGATCGACCGAGGGGATGGGCATCTGTCACGCCTATGCGCCGGACGGGCGCTGCATTTCGCTGCTCAAGATCCTGCTGACCAATCACTGCGTGTTCGACTGCCATTATTGCGTCAACCGCAAGAGCTCGAACGTGGCACGGGCGCGCTTCACGCCGCAGGAGGTGGTGGACCTGACGCTGGCCTTCTATCGCCGCAATTACATCGAAGGGCTGTTCCTCTCGTCGGGCATCGTGAAGAACTCCGATCATACGATGGAACAGATCGTAGAAGTCGCGCGCATCCTTCGGGAAGAGCACGATTTTCGCGGCTATATCCATTTGAAGACCATTCCGGAAGCGGATGCCGAGATCGTCCACCGCGCGGGGCTTTACGCCGATCGCGTCTCGATCAATGTCGAATTGCCGACCGATAGCGGCCTCACTCGCCTGGCGCCCGACAAGGACGCCCGCCAGATCGAAGGGGCGATGGGAAGGGTGAAGGCCGATCTGGTCGAGGCGAAGGATGCGAGGAAGCGCTTCCGCCACGCGCCGCGCTTCGCGCCCGCGGGCCAGTCGACGCAGATGATCGTGGGCGCCGATGCCGCGACCGATGCGGACATCGTCGGCAAGGCGAGCAGGCTCTACGACAATTTCCGCCTCCGCCGGGTTTATTACAGCGCGTTCAGCCCGATCCCCGATGCGAGCGCGGTGCTGCCCCTGAAGCGTCCGCCACTGATCCGCGAACATCGCCTGTATCAGTCAGACTGGCTGATGCGATTCTACGGCTACAAGCCGACAGAGGTGATGCAGGCGACCGAGGCGGACGGGAATTTGCCGCTCGATATCGATCCCAAGCTCGCCTGGGCATTGAAATTCCGCGACAGTTTCCCGGTCGATGTCAATCGTGCGACCAAGGAACAGCTTTTGCGCGTGCCGGGGCTGGGGGTGAAGGCGGTCCACAAAATCCTCGCCAGCCGCCGCCACCGCACCCTGCGCCTGGACGATGTGGCGCGGCTCACCCAGTCGATCACTAAGGTGCGTCCGTTCATCTGTACGGTGGATTGGCGTCCTACTCTGCTGACCGACCGCGCCGACCTCAGGACCATGCTCGCTCCCAAGACCGAGCAGCTCGAACTGTTCGCGGCATGAGAGAGGCGCGATCGCTCCAGTCCATGAAGCTCGGCACATATTACGTGGTCGAGCTGCCCGAGCCGGACGATTTCGAATTCTGGCGCGAGCGGGCGCGGTCGCTGATCCAGTGCGACGTGCCGCCCGATCGGATCGCCTGGATCGAACCGGGAAGTAGTGGCGATCTGTTCGCGCATGGCGAGAGGCGCGCGCCCGTACCGCCCGGCGATGCGCCTGCGGTGCGTGCCAATCGCCGCTTCGTACCCCTTGCGAAGAACGCCGCGCTCCATTCCGATCCCGAACGCTTCGCCTTGCTCTATCGCCTGCTGTGGCGGCTTCAGGCGAACCCGCGCATGATGGAGGACAAGGCCGATCCCGATGTGCGCCGGATCGAAGAGCTCGACAAGAATGTCCGGCGCGACAGCCACAAGATGCACGCCTTCGTCCGCTTCCGCCTGGTGGAGAACGAGGAAACGGATGGCGAGCACTACGTCGCCTGGTTCGAGCCCGAGCATCATATCCTGCGCGCCAATGCGGGCTTCTTCATGCGTCGTTTCGCCAATATGCGCTGGTCCATCCTGACGCCGCAGGGCAGCCTCCACTGGGACGGCGAGACCATGCGCGAAGGCCCGCCCGCCGAACGCGTCGACGCGCCGGGCGGCGATCCGATGGAGGATTTGTGGCGCACCTATTACGCATCCATCTTCAACCCCGCGCGTTTGAAGGTCGGGGCCATGCTCAAGGAAATGCCCCGCAAATATTGGAAGAACATGCCCGAAGCCGCGCTCATTCCCGAGCTGGTGGCGGGCGCGCAGAAGCGGGAGAGCGCGATGGTCGATGCCGGAGCTCTGGAATTCGAAGAACGGCCCGAGACGCTGGCAGCGATCGACAAGGCGATCCACGCATGCCGAAAATGTCCGATCGGTGCGCTCGAAAACCAGGCGGTGATGGGCGAGGGACCGCAGGATGCCGCTCTCATGATAGTCGGCGAACAGCCGGGCGATCAGGAAGATCAGGCCGGGCGGCCCTTCGTCGGGCCTGCAGGGCAATTGCTCGACGTCCATCTTGAGAAAGCGGGGATCGACCGAAAGGCGAGCTACGTCACCAACACGGTCAAGCATTTCAAATACGTTCAGCGCGGCAAGCGGCGGCTCCATCAGTCTCCGGCTGCGAAGGAGATCGATACCTGCCGCTGGTGGATCGAAAGCGAGCGCGCGATCGTGCAACCGAAACTCGTGCTCGCCATGGGTGCCAGCGCGGCGCGCGGAATGCTCGGCAAGACGGTCAGCATTTCCAAGGCACGCGGCGCGCCGATCGCGCTGGAAGAGGGGTGCGAGCTGTGGATCACCGCGCACCCCTCTTATCTGCTGCGCCTCGAAGGCCCGGCGCGTGAGGAACAGGCGCGCCTGTTCGACGCCGATCTAGTCGCGGTGAAGGAGCGGTTGGAGGAGCTGAGCGGGTGATCGACATGCATGTCTTCGTCATCCCCGCGAAGGCGGGGGTCCAGAGCGGAGCCGCCGAGCTTGCAGCTGGATTCCCGCCTTCGCGGGAATGACGGCCGGGCAGGCACATGCCCGAAAACGATCTCCAAATACCCCGGCGCAGGATCGAGCTCGGCCCCGATTCTGTCGATGCGCCGCCACGCGCGCCTTTCGTGGAGCTTGGGCTGGTGAGCTGCTTTAGCTTCCTTCGCGGCGCGTCGGATGCGGTGGATATCGTCAAGCGGGCCTGGGAGCTTGGCTACGATGCGATCGGGATCGCCGATGCCAATACGATGGCTGGCGTGGTGCGTATCCATACCGAAGCGAAAACGCTGAAATTAAAGCCGGTTATCGGTTGCAGGATAGAAACGGTCGAAGGCTTGGCCTTCCTCGCCTACCCCGAAAACCGCGCTGCCTATGGGCGGGTGTGCCGCTTGATCAGCGCAGGCCGGATGGCGACGCTGGATGGCGAATGGCAGGCGAAGGGGGCCTGCGAGATCAGCCTGGCCATGCTCGCCGATCACAGCGAGGACGTCCACCTCGTCCTCATACCGCCGCGCGATCTGGACGAGCGTTTCACCATCGCAGTACCGAACAATGTGGTTCCGTTTCGGTCGGGAATACTCGGTGAGACCTCGCCACCGTTTCGCAATATAACCAAGCCTTTCGAACAGCTTGTCGGTCACATCGCAGACCGTCTCCCGACCCTGCGTCATATCGCCGCCAGCTATCTCCACTCCGGCGACGATGTCGTACGGATCGAAAGGCTCGACGCGCTGGCAAAGGCGAATGGCCTGTCCATCCTGGCGACCAACGATGTGCATTACGCCACGCCCGACAGACGCCCGCTGCAAGACGTGATGACGGCGATCCGGCACAAGACCACCGTCGCCGCCGCCGGTCATCTGCTGCACGGGAATGCCGAACGCTATCTCAAATCGCCCGAAACCATGCTCCGCCTGTTCGAACGCTGGCCCCATGCAATTGCGGCCACGCGCGCAGTGGCGGATTCATGCGAGTTCTCGCTGGACGATCTAAGCTACGAGTATCCCGAGGAAATCTACCCTGACGGCATGACGCCACAGGAATTTCTCGAAAGCGAGACCTGGTGGGGGGCGGAAGATCGCTATCCATCCGGTGTGCCTGACCATATCGCGGAGACGCTGGAGCGCGAATTGGCGCTGATCGCCAAGCTCGACCTCGCGCGCTATTTCCTCACCATCAAGGATATCGTCGATTTCGCGCGCTACGGGGTCGATCCGCCGATCCTGTGTCAGGGGCGGGGCAGCGCGGCCAATTCGGCGGTCTGCTATTGCCTCGGCATCACCAATGTCGATCCCGCCAAGCACCAGTTGCTGTTCGACCGCTTCATTTCCGAAGAGCGCAAGGAGCCGCCCGATATCGATGTCGATTTCGAGCACGAGCGCCGCGAAGAGGTGATCCAGTACCTTTACAGGCGGTACGGCCGCCACCGCGCCGGATTGTGCGCCACGGTGATCCATTTCCGCCCGCGCATGGCGATCCGCGAGGTCGGCAAGGCGATGGGCCTGACCGAGGATGTCACCGCCGCGCTCGCGAAGACCGTCTGGGGCGGATGGGGCAAGGAGATCAGCGAACGCCACGCCCAGGAAACCGGCATGGACGTGACTGACCCTCACTTGAAGCGGGTTCTTAAACTGACCGAGCAGATGATTGGCATGCCACGCCATTTGTCGCAGCATGTCGGGGGCTTCATTCTGACCGACAACGCGCTGACCGAGACGGTGCCGATCGGCAATGGCGCCATGCCCGAGCGCAGCTTCATCGAATGGGATAAGGACGATATCGAAGCGCTCGGTATCCTCAAGGTGGACGTGCTGGCGCTGGGGATGCTGACCTGTATCAGGAAGTGCCTCGATCTGCTTGAAAACCATCACGAAAGATGTCTCGATCTGGCCAGCGTCCCGCGCGAGGATCCCGAGACTTACGCCATGCTGCGCAAGGGGGATTCGCTCGGCGTGTTCCAGGTGGAGAGCCGCGCGCAGATGAACATGCTGCCGCGCCTGCGCCCGCGCGAATTCTACGATCTCGTGATCCAGGTCGCGATCGTGCGGCCCGGCCCGATCCAGGGGGACATGGTCCATCCTTATCTGAAGCGCCGCCGGGGGGCGGAACAGGTCGTCATCCCCGCGCCGAGCCCCGAACACGGCCCGCCCGACGAATTGTCCAGCATTCTCGAACGCACACTCGGCGTCCCGATCTTTCAGGAACAGGCGATGAAGATCGCGCTCGACGCGGCGAAATTTTCGAGCCTCGAGGCCAACCGTTTGCGCAAGGCGATGGCGACCTTCCGCAGCCGGGGCATGGTGGACGAATTGCAGGACATGATGGTGGAGCGTATGGTGAAGCGCGGCTACGATCGCGAATTCGCCCAGCGCTGCTTCAACCAGATCAGGGGCTTCGGCGAATACGGTTTTCCGGAAAGCCACGCGGCCAGCTTCGCGCATCTCGTCTATGTCAGCAGCTGGCTGAAATGCCATTTTCCGGCCGCCTTCGGATGCGCGCTGCTCAATTCGCAGCCGATGGGCTTCTATGCGCCGGCCCAGATCGTGCGCGATGCGGCGGAGCATGGCGTGCGCGTGTTGGCGGCAGATGTGAATCTGTCGGACTGGGACTGCACTTTGGAAGACACGGCATCCCAGCGAGAGCGGGAATTGAGTGTCGCGAAGTCGGACACGGCTGATGACGAGGTAATGGGG
>LUMW01001681.1_pt1 | contig 11393 bp, 9 predicted proteins | sample 729761 | NCBI WGS metagenome assembly LUMW01 (sample SAMN03860302, study PRJNA289734) | marine metagenome | biome: seawater column; feature: ocean; material: water; isolation source: Red Sea water column Station 192 - depth 500m | place: Saudi Arabia: Red Sea | collected 2011-10-15 | depth 500 m
CCTTACCACGGCTCGCATCTTGTTTTGCTTTACGATGCTTGATATTTGCCCATTTTGAATGACCCGCCATGTGAAAAGTACTCCGACGCTAAATCCATTACTGAATAAAAATGTTAAATAAAAAATGTGGCGAAATCTTAGCATAGCGCAGGATTTTTGAAAATATTGCGGTGTTGTTTTATTCGCTGTGGTTACAGGAGTTCACATCGAAAAAGTTGTATAGCAGTTTTGTAGTGTAAATTGTGTGGCTCAATACTGCATGCTATAAATTGCTGAGAACAATTGGATAAAACTTAGATGGAGCAATCTTGTGATCGACTTATATTATTGGGGTACGCCAAATGGACATAAAATTTCCATTGCTTTAGAAGAAATGCAACTCGCTTACAAGCTTCACCCAATTAACATTATGGAAAATGATCAGTTTGATCCTGACTATTTAAAAATTTCCCCAAACAATAAAATTCCAGCGATTGTCGATCACGATACCTTTGATGGTCAGCCGATCTCAATCTTTGAATCGGGTGCGATCTTGCAATATTTAGGGCGGAAAACAGGGCAGTTTTATCCGCAAAATGAACGTGATCGGATTCAAGTGGAGCAATGGTTGATGTGGCAAATGGGCGGTTTTGGTCCGATGCTTGGGCAGAACCATCACTTTTCCAAGTTTGCACCTGAACGACTTGAATACCCAACCAAGCGTTATCAAGCAGAAACCAAACGCTTGTATCGTGTGTTAAATACACATTTGCAAGATCGTGAATACGTCGCAGGACAAGATCAAGGCGAGTATTCGATTGTAGATATGGCGATCTTTCCATGGATGTTGACGCATGAATGGCAAAATATTGATCTCAATGATTTTTCAAATGTAAAAGCTTATTTTGAGCGGATTCATGCACGTGATGCGGTGCAAAAAGCATTAGCTATTTCTGTATGATGGATTACTTTGAAAAGCATTGCTGAGAAAGTCATTGCTTTAAAAATCAATGCGACGAAAATCGTTGTTACGAAAACATGGTATTTCCCCAAAAGGCATATAAAACCCAAAATTGATAAAAGAGAAAAAATGATGATTACATTTAAAACCAGCAATGCGTTGACCGTCGCTACATTAAGCACAGTACTGATCCTATCGGCATGTAGTAAGCCCAGTGAATATGCGAGTGGCGATGCGGTTTCAGAGTCAGCAGCTTCGGCGGTATCTGCTACGGACATGAGCCGAGAAAATATTGAGAATCCTGAGCAACTGGTTTCCGATACACAACAACAGCTCGAACAATCACGACAATTGGTGAAGTCGGCGACGGTACGTTTTGAAGTAGAGAATATTCAAAGTACTACAGCGAAAATTGAACAACAACTCGCAAGCCACAAAGGCTATATCGAAGCGAGAGAGCTACGATATGAAGTGAATGATTATCGCCGTAAAAATCATAACGACGGCACAGTGACGATTTTTGAGAAGATTGTCCCAACGACAAGTATTACAGTACGTGTGCCAAATGCCGAAGTGGCAAACTTTTTAAATGCCTTACCTGCGATGATGAAATATTTTGATGCGCAGTCATATGAGGCAAAGCGCTATCAATTAAAACTTTTAGAACAACGTCTAAATACAGCAGATCGCACCAATAATGTATCGGAACAGACTGATAGACAATTACAACAACTGACTAAATCAGAAGCAAAAGACCGTTTGCAATACAGCACGATTCATCTGACCTATTTCCAAATGCCTGAACTACGTCAACGTCAAGATATGAATCTCGATGAGGTGGTGGCAACGCATCAAGATGCTTTCCATCATCGGATTTGGTATGCCTTGCAAGATGGGTTTGAAATGTTTAAAGCACTTATTCTGTGGCTAATTTATATATGGCCTGCGTATGTGGTGCTATTGGTGATTTATGTGTTTGTTCGAGTGATACGAGCGAAAAAACAAAAGGCGAATATTTAATTCGCCAATGTTCTTTTGAAGTTTTATTTGAAATTTAACTCAAGATTTAAAACAGCGCACATCTATCCCAAGTTCTGCATAAAGTTGTTTGATTTTGATCAAATCACTTTTTAAATCTGTTGGATAAATCTTGGCAAATAGTCCGCCTTTCTTGGTTTTGGCATGTGCGTAGATCAATACAATCGGTACATTGGCTGCTTTGGCAATATGCCAAAATCCAGTACGAATCGGTTTGCGTTCTACACCATTCTTGGCACGAGTCGCCTCTGGTGCGATCACTAAAGTAAACTTTTCATGCTGTGCAAAGACATCGACCATTTGCCCGACGACATCTTTATTATTACTGCGATCGACTGGAATGCCACCAAGCTTTGTCATGATCGGCTTCATGGGACCACGAAACCAATCTTGTTTGATTAAGACATGCGCTTTGAGATCGAGTATCCCAAAAATCGAGTAGGCGAGTATTGCATCTAAGTTTGAGGTATGTTCAAAGCCAATGATCACTTGTTTATCTTCAAGCAGACTTTCATCGACTTGATACTGCCATCCTGCAAGTTTAAAGATCGTTTTTCCAATCCATTTTTTCATTGATGTACACAATACAAAGTAGAATTCGTGAATATTATTATGTGCCTAATGTGTATTAAGCAATGTGATAAAGTGACAATAATAAAGGAAATATCGAGTTTTCTGCGTGATATTTCCGATGATTTTCGCCATTTTAAAGATTGAATGTGGTTTTTAATTGATTTTCTCAAAAATAAAATCATTAATCACATGACCTTCTTCCAGCCCACGACGTTCAAACTTAGTCATCGGTCGCCAATCTGGTCGAGGGAAAGCATTACCTTCACCTGCAAGATTTTTCAGACGTTCACGGCTTGAAAGCACTTCAAGCATCCACGCCGCATAATGTTCCCAGTCGGTTGCAGAATGAAAAGTCCCGCCAATTTCTAATTTTTCTTCCACCAATGCCATACGTTTTGGTACGACAAAACGACGTTTGTAATGACGTTTCTTTTGCCACGGATCAGGGAAATACAGTTGGATGCAATTGATGCTATTGTCAGGCATTGCCGTCAGAATTTTAATTGCATCGCCATCTATGACACGTATATTGTCAATTTCTGCAAGGCCTGCTTCATAGACACACTGCGCAATCCCAGGCACATGCACTTCAATGCCGATATAGTTACGTTCGGGATTGGCTTTCGCCATCTCTACCAGGCCCCATACCAAAACCAATTTCCACCGTTAATGGGCGTTCAGGGTGCGTAAAAGCCTGACGTAGATCACCTGATTGTAACGCTTCGGCTTTGAGATCAAGGATTAAATGTTGATAATCTTCTAGCGCTGTACGCTGTGAGGTATTCAACGGTGAAGAGCGACGCATAAACGTCACAATTTCACGATGCTCAGTCAATTCATCAAGATTTTTGATAGCAGCGATTTGATCACGAATTTCTAGCGCATTTTGTGGCGTGTTGGAAACAGGCGGCGCACTTTGCGGCATAAGTGGTGAGGTATTTTGATCTGACATGGAAAAGGTGCGCTAATGACTAACGATAAGTGGGCGCTATTCTAAAAGCATCTGATTGATTGTGCAAATGTAGAGAAATCATCGTAAAATGGTGTATTCAACATTGATCGGTTATTTCATCGTTATTTTTATAAAAATCTAAAAAACCGATTGTATTGATAAAATCATTCTGTTTTACCAATCATTAAAAACAGCATATTATCGCTTCATTGAAAAGTTTTAACCCTTTACATTTTAGACATTTGGAGAGTTTGACGATGTTAGAGCAAAACGTTAAAGCACAATTAAAAACTTATTTAGAGCGTTTGGAATCACCGATTGAAATTATTGCTTCACTCGATGAATCAAATAATGCAGCCAAAATCAAAGAGCTCGTGACTGAGATTGCTGAGTTGTCAGATCAAGTGACCGCACGATTTGATGGGACACATACACGTCGTCCGAGTTTTGCCATTGCCAAAGTCGGTGAACAACCACGTGTGCACTTTGCTGGTTTGCCGATGGGTCATGAGTTTACTTCATTGATCTTGGCATTATTGCAAGTCTCTGGTTATGCGCCAAAAGTTTCTGATGAAATTTTAAATCAAATCAAAGGTTTGAATTTGAAAGGTGACTTTGATGTGTTCGTATCATTAAGCTGTCACAACTGTCCAGATGTGGTGCAGGCGTTGAACTTGATTGCAATCTACAATCCAGATGCTACCACCACCATGATCGATGGTGCATTTTTCCAAGATGAAGTAGAGCAACGCAAAATCATGGCTGTGCCTATGGTCTTCGTAGGTGAAGAACAGTTCGGTCAAGGTCGTATGACCTTGGAAGAGATCGTGGCGAAATTGGATACCGACTCTGCCAGTAAAGACGCCGAGAAGATCAACGCCAAAGAGGCTTTTGATGTGTTGGTGATCGGTGGTGGTCCTGCGGGCGCAACAGCGGCGATCTACGCAGCACGTAAAGGCATTGCGACAGGGATCGTGTCTGAACGCTTCGGTGGTCAGGTCATGGATACCATGGACATTGAAAACTTTACGTCAGTACAGAAAACCCAAGGGCCGAAATTCGCAGCCGATATCGAAGCACACGTCAAAGACTATGATGTCGATATCATGAATTTGCAAAAAGTCAGCAAAATCAAAGGTGCCGATCAAACTACCTATGGCATGGTCGAAGTCGAGCTAGAAAATGGCGCAAAACTGGAATCAAAAACAGTGATCTTGGCGACAGGCGCACGCTGGAGAAAAATGGGCGTCCCAGGTGAAAATGAATATGCGACTCGTGGCGTGGCGTACTGCCCACACTGTGATGGGCCATTATTCAAAGGTAAACGGGTGGCGGTGATCGGTGGTGGAAACTCGGGTGTGGAAGCGGCAATTGACCTTGCTGGGATTGTCGAGCATGTGACCTTGATTGAGTTTGATACCAAACTCCGTGCTGATCAAGTATTGCAAAATAAGCTCAATAGCTTGCCAAATACCGAAGTCATCTTAAATGCGCTCAGTACCGAAGTGATTGGTGATGGTCAACAAGTGACGGCATTGAAATATCAAGATCGTGCCACTGATCAAGAACATACCGTGGAGCTTGCGGGTATCTTTGTGCAGATCGGACTTTTGCCAAATACGGACTTCTTAAAAGACAGTGCAATCGAGCTGAGCCCTCGTGGTGAGATCGTGATCAATGATCGTAACGAAACCAATGTACAAGGTGTGTTTGCCGCAGGGGACTGTACCACTGTGCCATATAAGCAAATCATCATTGCGACTGGTGAAGGTGCAAAAGCGTCACTCAGCGCCTTTGATTATATGATTCGTTCAGGTCAGTAATATTGCACTGAATGGTTGGTAAAAAGTAATCTAAAAATAAAACCCAAAATCATGGTAATGGTTTTGGGTTTTTAAATGTTTGTGTAAAAAGTATTACGAGATTTAAATAAAATAATGATCTTGTTGCTTACAACGCAAACAGCTAAACGACACATATTCTTCAGTCGAATATTCAATGGTCAAATCACGGCTACCACATTGAATACAATGACATTCCGCGAAAAAACGCAGCTTTGGCAAGATCAGTTGCCACGATTTCCATAGCGGTTGTTGATAGACCTTTTCATCGAGTTTTAAAAAACGATGTAGGAAAATCTCCGTCATCTGCGAACATGGCATATCTTGCAGGCGTGGTAGATTTTGCGTTTCCCAATGCTGTTCAATGCCTCGTTGCCGATATTCTACCAGTGTTTTGCGTAGTCGATTGGTATTCACGTAGTTTTGATTAGACGGCTCTAACAGTTTTTTTTCAGCCAAATAATTGAGTGCACGATCGATCAAAAAGTAGATTTGTGTTACGGCAAGTTCATTGAGTAAAGTTTGAAACTGATCAATCAAGGCTTGATTGCCATAAAATTGCACTTTTAACGCCTGACAACGATATTGGCAAAAATGCAAAAGCTCATGCGCCAAGATGAGTTGTAAAGTTTGTTTCACTTCATTACTACTTCGGAATGGTACACCTTGACAAAAGTCACGATAAAACCATGCTCGAAGTTGTTCCGTGATACTGAGTAGGCTTGGCTCTCGATAGCCTTGCAGTTTCAAATTGGTATAATATTGTTCTGCATTTTCTGAGTGTTGTTTTTCTAAAAGCGGTTTTTCTAACAAATAGTCATTATTGATCAATTGCTGTTTTAGCATTTTAAACAGTTGATAACTCGGTGCGATATGCGTTGAACGATAACGTGAAAAGTCAAGAAACTGATCGTGTGCACGATGGTCATCCACCGTACCATCAAGTAAGCTGAGTAAAAATAACTTCTCCAACAAACTTAAATCATCAAGTAAATATTCCAAATTGTCTTCGGCACGTTGTTTTTTGCGTTGGTGTTCCTTGCGTTCGGTATATAAACTGCTTGGATTTTTTGCGTTGTTTTAGACAGTGTTCGCAGTGACAGTTTTGTCCTGCATTTTGTACGAACTGACAATGATCACAGTGTGAGCATTGGTGGTAGCTCATTGGCTGATGATAGTTTTCTGCCTCGACCCAATACATCGCTGCCTGACAGACAGGGCAATGCTGACTGGCGTCCAATTGTTTTTGGAAAATTTGACTGACTTCGGGCATTGCGCAGATTTGATGATCGAGTGAAAGTTAGAAAGTGCTATTGTAAAGTATCCAACCTATTTTTTCGTGTAATTTTTTAACCGATTGACAGAAAAATTTATAAAATCATTTATAATTTAGCGACTTAATTTAATGAGCCGCGCAGGTGGATAATGTTAAAAAGCTATTTGATTCTTGCTTTTGCGATTGCTTGTGAAGTGATCGCAACTACGGCTTTAGTACGTTCAGAAGGTTTTACTAAGCTGGTGCCAACCTTAATTATGGCGCTTGGCTATGGCATCGCTTTTTATTGCCTCAGCATCGTCAGTAAGAGTATTCCGATTGGCATTACTTATGCCTTGTGGAGTGGTTTGGGTATTGTGCTCATTTCGATTGTGGGTTGGATTTATTTGAATCAACGGCTTGATCTGCCTGCGCAGATTGGCATTGCCTTAATTTTAATGATTCGCCATTACTTAATATTGCATGGTTTAAATTGAATTCACATGAAAGGATAATTATATGAATATTGCTGTTGATAGCCCTAGTGTCCCTGAAACCATTTATTTAAAAGATTACACGCCACCTGTCTTTTCGGTGAACAGCATCGACTTGGATATTCAAGTATTTGATACTTACACTGAAGTCACTGCTAAACTAGATATGCAACGCCAACATGCAGGCAATTTGATACTTCTTGGGCGAGATTTAGAATTAAAATCAATCAAAATCAATGGTCAAGCACTTAGCTCTGAACAATATCAACTCGATAGCGAACAACTTACTGTTGCCGATGCACCTGATCATGCCATTGTTGAAACCGTAGTGATCATTCACCCTGAGTCCAATACACAACTTGAAGGTCTGTACAAAGCAGGCGATGATCTTTTTGTTACGCAAAACGAGCCTGAAGGCTTCCGTAAAATTACCTTTTATCCTGATCGCCCTGATGTGTTGTCGGTATTTACCACCCGTGTCGAAGCCGATCAAAAATTTCCTGTGTTACTTGCCAATGGGAACTTGATTGAAAAAGGTGAGTTGGACTGCGGTCGTCATTATACGGTTTGGCAAGATCCAACCAAAAAACCGAGCTATTTATTTGCCTGTGTAATTGGTGATTTACAAGTGCTGAAAGACAGCTACACCACCATCGAGGGACGTGACGTGGCATTGGAAATCTACGCCGAAGCCAAAGACATTCCGAAATGTCATATTGCTATGCAAGCGCTGAAAGATTCGATGAAATGGGATGAAGTGCATTACGGTCGTCCGTATGATTTGGACAACTATATGATCGTGGCGACCAGTGCGTTCAACATGGGTGCAATGGAAAATAAAGGCTTAAATATCTTCAATACCTCGTGTGTGCTCGCTGATCCTGAATACACCACAGATGCAGCGATCATGCGAGTGCAGTCGGTGATTGCCCATGAATATTTTCATAACTGGACGGGTAACCGCATTACTTGTCGTGATTGGTTCCAACTCTGTCTAAAAGAAGGCTTAACCGTTTTCCGTGATCAATCTTTTTCCGAAGATTTACAGTCGGCTGCGGTTCAGCGCATTGATGATGTGTCAGTATTAAAATCACACCAATTCCCAGAAGATGCAGGACCGTTATCACATCCTGCACGTCCTGACCATTTTGTTGAGATTAATAATTTCTACACCGCAACCGTCTATGAAAAAGGTGCGGAAATCTCTCGCATGATGGCGACTTTGCTTGGTAAAGAAAAATTCCGCCTCGGTACAGATGAATATTTCAAACGTCATGATGGGCAAGCGGTGACAGTCGAGGATTGGGTGGCAGCACTGAGTGCGGGTTCAGGTGTGGATTTATCGGCATTTCTGACGTGGTATAACCAACCGGGTACGCCAACGCTCGAAGTCAATGAAGAATATGACGCAACCACGCAAGTCTATACTTTGCGTTTAAAACAAAGCGTCAAACCACATGCCAAATATCCAAATCTCAAAGCAGTGCCGATTCCTGTGGCGATTGCGCTATTTGATGCGGAAACAGGTGAGCCATTTGAACTGGATAGTGAGTCATTAATTGAAAATCACGTGAAAGATGGCATGATTTTATTTGATCAAGATGAAGCGACGGTACACTTTAACAACGTGACCAATCGCCCAGTCGTATCATTACTACGTAATTTCTCTGCGCCAGTGAATCTTGAATTTGCTTATAACGATGCCGAGCTTGCGTTTCTGCTTCAACATGAAACCAGTGGTTTTAATCAATGGCAAGCAGCGCAGACTTTATTGGAAAATATACTGCTCAAAGATCACGATGCGACCGTATATTTAGATGCGATTACCAATGCAAAACTACTACCTGAGCTGATCAAAACTGATCCAAACCTTGCTTCTCGCTTACTCGATGTGCCGTCAGAAAGCTATTTGGCAAGTCGTATAGATAGCAACTATCGCCCTGAAATCGTCGAAGTCAAACGTGAAGCCTTGCTGAATGATTTGGCAAAACAATTTGGTGAGTTTTGGAAAACGATTTATTTAACACTTGATCCAACATCTCAAACGGAATTTAGCCAAGCGATGGGCATTCGTGCTTTAAGAAATATTGCACTCAGCATGATGGCTCGACAAGGCTTAAACGACGTATTTGATCTCGCATATCAGCAATATCAAACGACTGACAATATGACCGAACGTCTTGGTGCGCTTCGTGTCCTCGTCTGGTTTGATGCGCCGCAAGCGTCTGATGCTTTACAAGATTTTTATGATCGTTTTAAAGATGAAGATTTGGCGATTGATCAATGGTTTATGATTCAAGCAGCGTATCCTCGTGCCGATCAATCACGCATTGAGCAGTTAGTAGCGCATCCTGATTATGATCTCGGTACGCCGAATCGTATTCGAGCTATTACAGGCGGACTTGGTTTACGTCCAGTCAACCTCTGGGGAGATGTCGGTACAGCGCACTTTATTAACTTGGCAAAAATCATGGATCAGAAAAATCCAATCGTTGGCTCTCGTATGATCCAAGCCTTGTCACGTTGGTATACTTTGAGTGAACCTAAACGTACTGAGCTCAAAGAAAAACTGCAAACGCTACAAGGTCAAGCCAAGTCGAAAAATGTGGTGGAAACCATCAATAGTATGCTGAGTGTATAAATCGACTCACAAAAGATATTACAGAGAATAGATTTCTTGAGAAAGTGCGGTAACTTAGTACAGTAACTTAGCACTTTTAATAAGAATATTTTTCAAATAGAATAAAACCAGTTAAGTTTTACGGCATCGTAAAGTTTTAACTGGTTTTTTCATGATTAAATTAAATATAAAGTGAGTATAAACATGTCTGGACAATACCAATACGCAGGATTCTGGATTCGACTAGCGGCGGTGATCATCGACACCATTATTTTAATGATTATCTTTACTCCAATTGGCTTTTTATTCGCATCAGAAGCGGATATGCAAAATCCATTTGCATGGACGAAAGCAGATTGGATTATGCAAGCAATTGGCATTATCTTTATCGTGTTCTGTTGGGTGAAGTTTGCAGGAACACCAGGAAAGCGACTGCTTAAATTAAAAGTTTTAGATGAAGCGACTGGCAACAACCTCAGTATTGGGCAAGCGATCCTTCGCTATATTGGCTATATCCCTTCCACTTTGGTACTTTTCTTGGGTTACTTTTGGATTATTTGGGACGGCAAAAAGCAAGGTTGGCATGACAAGATTGCCAAATCTGTCGTGGTCAAAGAAGTGTCATAAGACGCTTTACACCGAATAATGAGTGACGCCTAGTGCGTCATTTTTTATGCAAATCTGTTTGATAAAAGAATATTTTAAATGTTTTTAGCAAGCTGTTGTTGCAATGCCCAGTGTTGATGTTCAAGGACAATATCTTGATATTGATCATGATTTTGTACGGAAAGTTGTTGAATAATTTCATCAGAATACGGTGCATTACCCAAAGAGATGGCGACATTGCGTTTAAAACTTTGAAAACCAGTTCGGCGGATTGGACTGCCTTCGGTTTTATGTAAAAAAGTCGTTTCATCCCATTGCCAAAACTCCAGTAACGACGTGTGGTCTAAGCCATGGCGAGGCAAGAAATCATCAATGCTAGTGACATGCGCATAACGATTCCACGGACAGACTAGCTGACAATCATCACAGCCGAAAATCCGATTGCCGATCTGCGGACGCAGTTCGAGGGGAATACTGCCTTTATATTCAATGGTGAGATAAGCGATACATTTGCGTGCATCGAGCTGATACGGCGCAATGATGGCTTGGGTCGGGCAAATATCTATGCAGGCGGAGCAACTGCCACAGTGTGCCGTGGTCGGCTCATCAAATGGCAAGGGCAAGCCACAAAATAATTCACCCAATACAAAAAATGACCCTGAATCTCGATTGATGAGTAAAGTGTGTTTGCCTGTCCAACCCATGCCTGCATTTTCGGCGAGGGCTTTTTCGAAGATCGGAGCAGAGTCGCTAAATGGACGACTAGAAAATTGTCCAACTTTGGCTTCGATACGCTGTGCAAGTTGTTTCAGTCGTCCACGCATGATTTTGTGATAATCCCGCCCGCGTGCATAACGTGCAATGATGCCAACATCGGGCTGTTCAGGTACATAGCGACCTTGTGGTTTTTCTTGTAGATAATTCAGTCTGACGCACAGAATACATTCTGTGCCGTCGACCAAGAGTTTTGGATTGGCACGTTTATCCAAGTTCTCAGCCAAATAGTGCATATCGGCGTGATAGCCTTTGTCTAAATAGGCTTGTAGATGCGGGATTTGATCCTCTGTATTAGGG
>LUMW01000939.1_pt1 | contig 11330 bp, 10 predicted proteins | sample 729761 | NCBI WGS metagenome assembly LUMW01 (sample SAMN03860302, study PRJNA289734) | marine metagenome | biome: seawater column; feature: ocean; material: water; isolation source: Red Sea water column Station 192 - depth 500m | place: Saudi Arabia: Red Sea | collected 2011-10-15 | depth 500 m
GTGTAAACGTCATAACCAGCGATATGCTGGACCGTATGGGTATCAAAGACTTACAAGACGTTACCAAACTAGACCCATCTTTGGTTTTTGACAGGGGCTTTGCGCCTGATGACATTAGAGTTGTAGTTCGAGGAATCGACAATGGCCGAGGAAGGCCGGTTGTTGCAACCGTTATTGATGGTGTTGATATCTCCAGCGAAGCTTTGGCTACTGCAGGAGCATCACAACTGATCTCACCTAGGCTTATTGATATTGAGCGTGTTGAAATCGTTAAGGGCCCACAAATTGCGCTTTATGGCAGAACGGCTTTTGCTGGCGCCATTCAGTATGTCACCAAAGGAGCCTCAGAGGAGCCCGAAATAAATGCCAGTCTTGAGGTTGCCCAAGATGGGTTTCATGAAGCGCGCATTAGTGCCTCTGCACCTGTAAATGACAATCTAGGCATCCGATTCAATGCCCTCACATGGGATTTTGATGGCTTTCATACAAACACTGTAACCGGCAACAAAGTTGCTGGCGGCGAAGGGCATAGCGCATCGATATGTGCATCGATCCTGTTTGACTACAATCCAGTTGGCAATGACAAGCTGTCTATTAGAACACGCATCGATACGGTCAGTGATGAGTACGGGCCTCCTGCTCAAGCACAAGTTCCATACAATACATTGGCCGCCACTCCGGCTGCCGCTAGTTGGTGTAACGGAGGGTGGGTGCATGATGCTTCATGCAACGGTTATGCTCAAGCACTGGAAGCTGTGATGGCATTTACGCCCTCTGAGGCGGGGTTAATTCCTTACGCCTCTCCTTGGTATCCTCTTGCGCCAGCATATCCAGGAGGCCCAATGGTCCCTAATAATGTAGTTGGGTATGGCAGTAATGGCCAACAAATAGACCAGGAGACTGGGACACTTTATGGCGGTCGTTTTGATGACATGGTCCACTGGGCCTATCAAGGCGGGCTTCCAGATGGTGACAGTTTGTTTGTTACCCAAGACATTAATGTTGCACATCCTGGAAATAACAGAGGCAGTGATATGTTTGGTTCCACGAAAGAAGGTGAACGACTGCAAATCAACTTGGAATACGATTTGGGCGTTGGCACCTTCAGTTCCATCACTCATGTAGCGGACATGCAGCTCGCCCAACAATACGACATTGACAAACAAGCATTGCTCCATTTTAACCAAGAGTGGGATGTTAATGGACCAGTTAAATTGTTCAGCCAAGAGTTTAGGTTGCAAACTGAAAGTGATGGGCCTTTTAACATGGCTATGGGTGCGCTCTACTGGCATGAAAAAAAGACCCAAACCTCGACTGGAATGAGTGTCAGAGGCATGGGAGAGCGTTGCTTTGTTGAGGTATTAAGAGATGCCGATACAGGCAATATCATTTCACTCAAAGACCTTGGGCTGTCTTATTTCCAAGGCCCATGTGGTCATACAGATATCGATATAAGGGAATTCCAACACGATACGTATGCAGCAAGGGAGCCTGATGACATGATCCGGGACACTGTTTCTGCTTCGCTCTACTCGGTTATTGATTACGACATTAATGATCGCTTAACAATGACATTAGAGCTGCGATGGGTTGATGAAAGAGAAAAATTAACCGCTATGGCGTCCCAAGGACTTGCCGACGGCGGAGCCACAAACACAGGGCCATCTTCAGTCAGCCTTTGTGGATCACACATTCGTTGCGATGCAACCGGTGGCTTTGTAGCCCCAGGCGTTGCCATCATGTCGCCCGTAGTTGTCGGCTGTGACACGATGACAACATCTTATACGCCAGGAGTGGGTGTGGTAGTAACCCCTTGTTCGTGGTGGGCTGCAACCCCTACAAGGTTTGCGCCAACAACCCGTCAATTGCCCATAACTTATAGTGAGCATGACAACTACATAACACCAAAACTGGTTATGCGTTATGCGCTAACCGATGACGTTATGATTTACGGCTCTTATGCTGAGGCTAAAAAGCCCGGTGGTTTCTCAACACTGGGAACCGGTGCCTTTGGGTTTGACCCAGACGGTGACGGCGAACCAACAGAGGTTATCTATCAGCCAGAAGCCATGAAAGTCTGGGAAATTGGATTTAAGTCCAGTCTGGCAAACGGCCGAATGCGGCTCAATGGCGCCTTCTTCTTTGAAGATTACACCGATAAACAAACTCAAGTACAAAAGGTTTTTAACGGACAACTAGGTAGTGTTACAGAAAATGCCAACGGCGGAGAAGCCGTAGGTTTTGAGGCGGATGTTGCTTACTCCGTTACTGACCAATTTAGCGTCTCCGGTGGTTACACCTACTTAGACACTGAATACACTGACTTTACCTTGCCTTCAAGGAGCGCGGGTGAACTTGCAAGAGTTGGTAACTGCACGCGTGTGGACGACTATCTTGGCAGTGGTGACGGAACCTGTCTTGCTACGAGAAACGGCAACCAATTTGAAAGGGCCCCTAAACATGCAGCGACCATTAATTTGATGTATGAGGATGAGCTTCAAATTGGAGATGCAGGCGCAAGATTTTTTGTTGAGCTCAACTCACGCTTTCAGGACAAGCGTTTTATTGACAACAGCAACGATGCTTTCGTAAAAGAATATTGGCGTTTTGATCTAAGGGCTGGCATTTCAAGCGGGCCTTGGGATGCTGTGCTTTATGTGAAGAATCTCTTGGACGACGACACTGTGCTCTCAGCCAGCACCGGTCCTGACATTGGCGGCTCAGGCTTCAGGTTTGGGTTTGTCACAACCAAGCTACAGCATTCAGTTCGTCCGTTTCCAGGCGGTCCTGTTGTTGCAACTTACGTAACCCCTGATATCACAGGCCAATACGGCAATGGCAGCAATCCCGGTCCTAAAATTGTTCCTGCGCCGATGATTAGAAACATGTGGTTTGCGAATCTTCCTGATCCAAGACAGGTGGGAATGAAACTAAGCTACAGCTTCTAAAAAAGACGCTTCTTTAATTAAACCCCCGTGTATTTTCACGGGGGTTTATTTTTTTGCTCTTAAAAAAGGCATCGGCTCTTTTTCAATGCCTTTTGTTTTTAACCAGTCCTGAACCGCCTTTCCGGTACCGCTGGGCCAAGGTTGGAGTTCTTCGATGGGTATTTTTTTATAATCAACCAGCTCCCTTGCATCAAGTGTTATGTCGCCCTTATCCAACAAAACATGGTAAGCAATGATCACTTGGTTCATTTCAAAAAAACTGTAAACACCCACCAAGCTTTCCACCTGACATTCCAAGCCTAGCTCTTCTTTAACCTCTCTGACCACGCCATCTTCTGCTGTTTCTCCGGACTCATGGAAGCCCGTAACAAGACCAAACCAATCTTTAGGCCACCCCATGGCTCGCACCAGAACAACGCTGTTTTCTGCTTGAACAATGGCAGCTAAAACGGGCGTTGGGTTGTTCCATTCTACGTAGTCGCATGCTTCCTTGGTGCAGGCTCTTCTGTTTTCGCCGTTTATTGCTTGCTTTGTTAGCGGTGTAGCACAAACTGGGCAAAAGCTGTGTCTTTTGTTTTCAGCACTCATGAGCTCTATCTAACTACATTTCACAGAGGATAACCAGCCGCTGGCAAAGATTGGTTTTGCTCTGGTAGCGAGGAAGAAAACAAGAGATAATGGTCGTTTGTTTTGATTCTAGGTTGAGAGGAGTTGTTATGTCTGTTTATTTAGTGTCTGTTTGTGAGATAACAAATATGAATGATAACCTTAAGTTGTATGCCCAAAAGTCGGCAGAGCTGATAACAAAATACGGTGGCTCTTATGTGGTTAGGGGTCCCTCTATTGAAGTTTTAGAGGGAGCCCAGCTCAACAACAAAAGCCTTATTATTGCTGAGTTTCCAGATGTTGCCTCAATTAAAGCGTTCCTAGGCGGCGAGGATTACCAAGCAATAAGACACCTCAGAGATGGAACAGGTATTTATGATATTGGCATTTTCAACGCTGCCCAATAAAAATAGATAATGGCCTACGATACTGACAATGTTTTTGCCCAAATTCTTGAGGGGAAAATGCCTGCACACAAAGTGTTTGAAAATGAGCACACCTTCGCTTTTATGGACATTATGCCGGTTTCAGTGGGGCACACCCTGATCATCCCGAAAGCTGAGGCTGAAAACATTTTTGATCTGGAAAATGAGGCTGGTTCTGAGGTGTTTAAAACCACAAAAAAAATTGCTCATGCAATTCAGGCTTCGCTTAAACCCACAGGACTAATTCTCACTCAGCTTAATGGCACCGATGCCGGACAGACTGTGTTTCACTACCATATGCATATAATCCCTGTTTATGAAAAAATGCCTCTGAGAATGCACGGGAAGGAAGTGGAGGACTCCGACGCCTTGGCTAAAACAGCAAAAATCATAGAACAAGCCGTTATAGATATGGGCTCTGGGTAAACGAGGCAACAATGGAAGTCTTAATCGAATTTATCAATAATCATCCAATGCTAGCATTGGGCTGTGTGGGGTTTTTTCTTCTTGCTGTGTTCAATGAACTAAAAATAAAAGAGGCTAATATTTGCGGGCTCTCTACAACCGACTCGGTAAAATTAATCAACCAGAATTCTTTGATTTTTGATGTGGGGAACGCCGATCGGTACGCTAAAAAACATCTTTTAGGCGCTGCCAACAAAAAACCAGAAGACCTCACAGAGGCAGAGCTCAGAAAGAATAACAAAAAAAATAAGCCTGTTCTTTTGGTATGCGACAATGGCAATGCTAGCAAAAAACTGAGCCTGAAATTACGCTCCAAGGGCTTAGACAATGTTTTTTATATTAAGGGCGGGCAAACAGAATGGGAAAACGCGAGCCTTCCTGTTTCTTCGCTCGCTGATTAACAAAGGGGGATATTATGGCCAAAGAGCCTGAAAACAAAGAGAACGTGACAACAGAAAATAACGAAAAAAATGTTTCTCTGCAAACAATTTACATTAAAGACCTGTCGTTTGAAGCGCCCAATAGCCCTGAGGTTTTTCTTGAACAAGAGATCACTCCTGAAACCAAACTCAATATTTCAAACACCCACAGAAAGCTTAGCGAGGGAGTTTATGATGTTTCACTAAAACTTAGCGTGGAATCAACATATGGGGAAAAAACCATGTTTTTGGCAGAAGTAGAACAAGCAGGAGTTTTCGCTATCAAGGGTTATGATGAAACAGAAACAAGAGCGTTGATTGGTATTTTTTGTCCCAACACTTTGTTTCCTTATATCAGAGAGCTTATCTCTACAATGGTTACCAAGGCGGGGTTTCCTGCATTGCTGTTGCAGCCCATTAACTTTGACTCCATATACAATCAAGCCTTGGAACAAGCAAGCAGCGAACAAAAGCCTAACTAAGACCTTATGGCCAAAGAATCGTTTTTAGTCATTGGAGCGGGCGCTTGGGGAACCGCGCTCAGTATACGCTTGGCAAAAAATGGACTGAACGTCTCCTTAACCTCAAGAGACAAGGAAGCCCTTTCAGCAATAAACAAAACAAACGAAAATAAAAAATACCTTCCTGGCATCAAAATTCCTGATTCCATTAATATCGAAAACGAGCTTCTCCCTTGTGTTGCAAACAGCTCTTACATTCTTCTGTGTGTAAAAAGCACTGCATTTAAAAAAATCGCTGCTCAACTAAACACAGAAATGAACGATGATCAAAAATTAATTTGGGCAACCAAAGGTCTTGATCCGGATACAGGGGAAACATTTTCTGAAACCATTAAACGGGAGATGTCCTCTCTCAACAAAACTGCCGTCATTTCTGGCCCAACCTTTGCTGAAGAAGTGGCAAAAGGTAAACCAACAGCCATAACATTGGCCTCAGAAAACATACAAAAATTAAGCAGCTTAGCAAGCATCATGTCCAGCTCATCCTTTAGGGCGTATACCTCAAGTGATGTTGTCGGGGTTCAGTTTGGCGGCGCTTTTAAAAACATTATTGCTATTGCCGCTGGCACATCTGATGCGTTAAGCCTAGGGGCCAATGCAAGAGCCGCTTTAATATCAAGAGGCTTGGAAGAAATGAAATCCATTGGAGTTGCTTTTGGGGCCAAACCAGAAACTTTTTTTGGTCTATCTGGACTGGGAGATTTGGTTTTAACCTCCACAGACAATCAGTCTCGGAACCGGCAATTGGGTTTGTTAATTGGCTCTGGAATGTCGCTGGGTACCGCCATTGAAAAACTTGGCACGACCCCTGAGGGCGTGCACGCAGTCAAGGCGCTTTATAACAAACAAGCCTTGCACGAAGGCTTGCCGATAGCCAATGCGGTGTATAGTATTTTATTTGAAGGCGTTCCTGCGGAAAGCTTGGTGGAGAAACTAATGACAAGGCCTTTAAAAGAAGAAACCTAAGCGAGACCAAAGGAGCCAATTTGTCTCATCGATTTAAAATTGATTAACAGAAGGAAAAAAATATGCCGCGCATGACTCCAAGTGAAGCTTTTGTAGAAACCATGGCTGCGCATGGTGTTAAAGAAATTTTCGGCATTATGGGCTCCGCGTTCATGGATGCCATGGATATTTTTGAGCCCGCCGGCATTCGTTTTGTTTCTGTTGTACACGAACAAGGTGCCGCGCATATGGCCGACGGTTATTCTCGTGTCAGCGGAAAGCAGGGTGTTTGCATAGGCCAAAATGGTCCCGGCATTAGTAATTGTGTCACTGGTATTGCTGCTGCATTTTGGGCACACTCGCCGGTGGTTATTGTTACCCCGGAAACAGGAACTATGGGAATTGGCTTGGGAGGATTTCAGGAAGCAAATCAGATGCCCATGTTTCAGGAGTTTACCAAATACCAAGTGCACTTAAACAATCCAAATCGGATGGCAGAATTTACGGGGCGCTGTTTTGACCGAGCACTCTCAGAAATGGGGCCAACTCAAATCAACATTCCCAGAGATTTATTCTACGGCGAGATCGATGTGGATATTCCAGAACCTATGCATCTCGACCGTGGTCCGGGTGGCGAACGCACACTAAAAGAAGCGGCGGCTTTGCTCACCAATGCCAAATTTCCCGTTATTGTTTCAGGAGGCGGTGTTGTAAATGCTGGCGGTGTCGATGCTTGCAGCAAGTCATTCGCTTTGGTGCGGACCGCTAGGCTATCAGGGCTCAAAAGCCGGCATGAAACTCATCAACCAAGCTGATGTTGTGTTGGCGCTCGGTACCCGCCTGGGTCCGTTTGGAACATTGCCACAATACGGCCTGGATTACTGGCCAAGTAAGGCCAAGATTATCCAGGTGGATGCCGATCATAGAATGTTGGGGCTGGTAAAGAAAGTCTCTGTTGGTATTTGTGGTGATGCCAAAGCATCTGCTGAGGCAATGCTTGATAGGCTTGAAGAGGTTACCCTTGTAAGCGACAACAATAAGGAAGAACGAGCAGCAATAATTGCAGCCACTAAGAAGGAATGGGAGCAAGAGCTTGATGGGTGGCTTCATGAGAAAGATGCCTTCAGTAAGGAGGTTATAAAAAAAGCTGGTCAAGATTTCCTGCATCCACGCCAAGTTTTGCGTGAGCTTGAAAAAGCAATGCCGGAAGACGTCATGGTTTCAACCGACATTGGCAATATTAATTCAGTTGCTAACAGTTATTTGCGCTTTGAAAAACCACGCAGTTTCTTTGCCGCAATGAGCTTTGGCAACTGCGGGTATGCTTTCCCAACAATTATTGGCGCCAAGGCCGCCGCTCCAGGGCGGCCCGCTATTGCTTATGCAGGAGATGGAGCTTGGGGTATGAGCATGGGCGAGGTGATGACCTGTGTGCGTGAAGATATCCCCACCACAGCAGTTGTCTTCAATAACGGTCAGTGGGGAGCAGAGAAAAAAAATCAGGTGGATTTCTACAACCAGCGTTTCGTAGCCGGAGAGCTTGATAACCAAAGTTTTGCGAACATAGCTCGTGCTATGGGAGCAGAAGGGGTCACTGTCAATCGACTTGAGGATGTTGGCACAGCCCTAAAAACAGCCATCGACGCACAGATGAATGATCACAAAACCACAGTTGTTGAAATTATGTGTACACAAGAATTGGGCGATCCATTTCGACGTGATGCCTTATCAAAGCCAGTTCGCTACCTGGATAAATACAAAAAATACGTCTGAGCTAAGGAACGTTTTATGTTGAGCTCTGCACCATTTGAATGCCCGTCAGGCTTACTGCAACATGCCCAACAACACCCACCACTAAAAACCGCAGTCGTTAACGCCGCAACAGAAACAGTGATGACAAGCGCCAGATTGGCTACGGAAAACGGCCTGATCGAACCAATGTTGATTGGTGACTCAAGCGCCATCAACTCCATTGCAGCTGCTATTCACTGGGATATCAGAACATTCACCATGGTAGATGCTGGAAGTGAAACAACGGCAGCGAAACTCAGTATAGATTTAGCACGCAGTGGAGAAGTTTCGGCATTAATGAAAGGTCATATTCACTCAGAAACTTTAATGCAAGAGGCCTTGCAGCGAACCCAAGGGATTCGCTTAAAGCGTCGTCCCAGCCATGCTTTTTATATGACTGTGCCTGCAAATGAACAAGGCATCTGCATAACCGATGCCGTTATTAATGTTTTGCCTCGAGTGAAACAAAAAATTGCAATAGCTCGCAATGTTATAGAGCTCATGCACGCACTTGGAAACCCTAAGCCGCGTGTTGCGCTGATTTCTGGGACTGAAGTATCAACACCGGAGATGCCTTCCAGCATGGATGCCGCTGAAGTTATTAAAGAAGCAGAGAATGGTTCTTTGCCTGGCGCAGTAATTGCCGGACCGATGGCTCTGGATGTGGCGATTTCTGAACAGGCAGCGACCATCAAAGGCGTGAACAATGCAGTTGCAGGCAAAGCAGATGTGTTGCTGATGCCAAATTTAGAAGCAGGGAATATTTTATTTAAGCAGATGGTTTATTCTATGAGCGCCACCGCTGCCGGTTTGGTGCTTGGCATGAAGGTTCCAATAATGCTAACGTCACGCGCAGATCCACCTGAGGCAAGGCTGGCTTCCGCAGCTTTGGCATCTGTTTATGCAGCCCATAGAGTTTTATAAAACAAAAATGATTTTGCTAGTAAAAAAATCGGTCGTCTTAATCTGTCTGCTTATGCTGGCATCAGGCTTCGAGCCAAAAGCAATGAACGCTGTTGCAGGTGAGCAGTCAGCAGATATTATTTTTATCGGGGATCATATTATTACAGTCGATGCTACATCTGTAGACGTGACCGCTGTGGCTGTGGCTGGCCAAAATATTGTCGCAACGGGCCCGGCGAAAGAAATTTTAAAATTAAAAACTAGCTCCACCCGTGTGATTGAGCTTGGCGACAATGCCTTGGTCCCTGGGTTTATTGATGCCCATGGTCATATGACCATAGTTGCTAAATTAACTGAAATGATTGATCTTGCGTCACCGCCGGTTGGTCGTGTCGAGAATATTAACGACATTGTGGCTTTGGTTAAATCTAAAATTGATAAACAACAACTTGCGCCTGGAACTTGGGTGCTTGGATTTGGTTACGATGACTCTCTGCTTGAGGAAAAACGACACCCAAATCGTGATGACCTTGATCGAGCCTCACTGGACCACCCCGTGATGTTGACGCATGTTTCTGGACATTTAGCTACTGTAAACTCCGCAGCTCTCCAACAACAAAATATTGATCAAAATACAAGCAACCCGCCTGGTGGAGTGGTTCGTCGTAGGCCTGGCTCGAGAGAGCCTAACGGAGTGATGGAAGAGACTGCAATGGGTTTGTTTTCAAGAAATCTACTGGCCCCTATTGATGATGAAAAGTTTGAACATTTGGTCAGGCAGACTATAAAACGATACGTGAGCTACGGCATTACCACCATTCAAGACGGTGGCGCCAACATGTCAGATATTGAGCGCTTGCGTGTGTCTGCAAAACGAGAGTCTTATGCTGCTGATGTTGTGGTGTTTCCCTGGTCAAACTTCTTCGATGACGACCAGTTGGCGGCCATCGAAGCGGAGTCATCCTACACAAATGGTTTGCGCTTGGGGGGCGTGAAGTTTGGTTTGGACGGGTCTCCACAAGGGCGTACGGCTTTTCTTTCTCAGCCTTACAATGAGGGTCCGCCAGGAGCTGCTCCAGATTATCGGGCTTATCCGACTTATCCAGCAGAAAAATTCAACCCCAAAATTGCTCAATTGATTGAACGAAGAATCCCTACTCTGGTACATGCAAATGGTGATGCCGCCATTGATATGCTGATCAATGGTGTCGCTGCGGCCCTTGATAACAGAGAGCCCCCAGACCATCGCACGGTAATTATTCACGCACAGCTCATGCGCAAAGACCAGCTTGAAAGCACCAAAAGACTGGGGCTAGTCCCCTCTTATTATTCAGCACACCCTTTTTTCTGGGGGGATTGGCATCGTCGAAGTTTTGGCGAAAAGCGAGCGGCATTCATTAGCCCAGCTGCAGAAACAGCACGTATGCAAATACCGTTCACCATTCACAATGATGCGCCCATTGTTCCGCCAGACATGATGCGTTTAATGTGGATCGCGGTTAACAGAAAAACACGTAGTGATTATGTTTTAGGTCCCGATCAGCGTTTGACGCCAATGCAAGCCTTGCATGCCATTACACTGGGTGCTGCATATCAATACTTCGAAGAAGATAAAAAAGGGTCTATCGCCCCAGGAAAACAAGCTGATCTCGTGATCTTAGAACGCAACCCATTGTTGGCAAACCCAGATACACTGAAAGATATTTCAATTGTGGAAACATTTGCCAGGGGGCAGTCTGTGTTTAAAAAATAACAATGCAATCTTGAGACCAACTTTATGGCAACCATTGATGAAACAATTAACGAAGCATTTAAGCCGATAGCCTCGGCGTTTAATGATTTGGTTTTTTATTCGATTCCAATCGGGGAATCACAGCTCCCTTTGATTGTGGTTTGGCTTATCGCAGGTGCTCTTTATTTTACGTTTTATTTAAAACTCATTAATGTCCGGGGCTTTACACACGCGATTCGGATTGTTCTCGGAAAAGAAGACAAAACAGATACAGCGCCTGGGGAGATTTCACATTTCCGAGCACTAACAACCGCTGTATCCGGCACCGTGGGTGTTGGCAATATCACGCATGTTGCTGTTGCCATATCAATTGGTGGTCCAGGAGCTACTTTTTGGCTGATTGTTGCAGGTTTTCTGGGTATGGCATCTAAATTTGTTGAGTGCACCTTGGGGGTTAAATACCGTCAGGTCAATGCAGATGGTTCTGTCTCTGGCGGGCCCATGTATTATATGGATAAAGGTCTTGCTAAGAGAAATATGCCTCGCTTAGGTAAGGCAATGGCCTGGTATTATGC
>LUMW01000394.1_pt1 | contig 11278 bp, 10 predicted proteins | sample 729761 | NCBI WGS metagenome assembly LUMW01 (sample SAMN03860302, study PRJNA289734) | marine metagenome | biome: seawater column; feature: ocean; material: water; isolation source: Red Sea water column Station 192 - depth 500m | place: Saudi Arabia: Red Sea | collected 2011-10-15 | depth 500 m
CCGCCGAATCATAGTCTTTTGTAAAAACCAGATCGCCGTCCATTATCTCCAGTATCTCTTTGATCGCGCCAACGGCAATACGAACGGCACGCTGGTCTTCATTCAACTCGCCCTGCCCAAATCGCCAACCCTCAATATGGGTGTGACTGATTTTCGTCGAAAGCATAATCTCGCTCTCTAGGATATGCGCGTTCAGACGCTCCCATGCACTGCAGGGCGACTGCCAAGAGTACCTCAACGAACCGTTGTTCAGGCGAATGATCTCAACTTCCCGGGCGGGAAGAAAAATTGCCGCCGCCGGAATGAACAGCTGTTCAATCCTGTTTGTTGGTTCGAGCGCTTGCATCTGACAAGCATTGCATCTTCTGGTGAAGCAAGTCCAATTGCTAGGAACGGCCGCGATCGTTCCCAGCCGCCCAAATTTCCCGATGCCAGCTTAGGCTAACGCGTCGTGAGACCGGGCACGCCCCGATGCGGGTGCAGCGCATAGCCTTCGCCCTTGATCGTGTGCAGCATTGGCCAGTCGAAGCCGCGGTCGATCTTGGCGCGCAGCCGCGCGACATGAACTTCGACGCGGTTGGTGCCGGGATCGAAGTCGATCCGCCACACCGCCTTGAGCAGCGCGGCGACCGCCTCGGTGGGCTGGGCGCCGACGCCAAGCCAGTACTGGGCGCGCTCGGAGACGACGTGGATCGTCGACGGCTCGGTCTTCGGGTTGTACGTGCCGATCTCCTCGATCACACGACCGTCGCGCTTGGTGCGCGAGTCGGCGACGACGATGCGGTAGTACGGGGTGCGGATCTTGCCCATCCGCTTCAGGCGAATCTTGACGGCCACGGGTGTGGTGTCTCCTCAGGTCTCTGTGGTGGGGTGACGTGGCGAGCCGGGTGGGGTCACGACTCGGTCACGAAGCTGGTGGGCCCAGCGGTCGGGGTGAGAGGGTCCCGGCCGCAGCGGACACAAGGCGACATTCTGCCAGACGACGTCCGCCAGGACCACATCGCCTCGCGTGTCCCGGTCACCGGTCCGGGGCACCGTCGTCGAAGCGACCGTGCCGGCCCGCGCCGGCCACGAAGCGCGCCGCGCCCTCGACGGCCTCGGCGGCGACGACGGGCAGCCCGCCCGCGCCCTCGGCGCGCAGCGCTTCGGCCAGCGGGAGGTCCCACTGCCCCAGCACCGACGCGCGGTCCGCGCGGAGGCAGGCCTGCGGGAAGGCCGCGAGCTGCTCGGCCAGCTCGTGGGCGACGTCGAGCGCGCGTCCGGGGGCCACGACCCGGTTGACGAGTCCCATCTGCAGCGCCTCGTGCGCCTCCACGGGGCGTCCGGTGAGCACGAGGTCCATCGCCCGGCCGTGCCCGACGACACGCGGCAGCCGCACGGTGCCACCGTCGATGAGCGGGACGCCCCAGCGGCGGCAGAACACCCCGAGCACGGCGTCCTCGGCGGCGACCCGGAGGTCGGCGAGCAGCGCGAGCTCGAGACCGCCGGCCACGGCGTGGCCCTCGATGGCGGCGACGAGCGGCTTCGTCAGCGCCATGCGGGTCGGCCCCATCGGGCCGTGGCCGTCGGGGTCGAGCACGTGGCCGCGCTCGGGGTCGGCGACGGCCGACAGGTCGGCGCCCGCGCAGAACGTGCCTCCCTCGCCGTGGAGCACGGCGACGGCGACGTCGTCGTCGGCCTCGAAGCGCTCGAAGGCGGCCAGGAGGGCTGCGGCGGTGGGGCCGTCGACGGCGTTGCGGACGTCGGGTCGGTGCAGGGTGATCGTGCAGACGGCGTCGTCGACGTCGTAGCGGACGGGTTCGCTCACGAGACCCACGCTAGCCGTCGGTCTGCGTGGCTACGCTGACCTCATGGCCGACGTCACCGTCCTGCACCACCCGGGCTGCTCCACCTCGCGGCACGCGCTCGACTCCGCCGCGCAGGCGGGCGTCGAGGTCGAGGAGGTGCGCTACCTGAAGCAGCCGCTCGACCGCGCCACGCTGCTCGCGCTCCTGGAGCGGCTCGAGGACGAGCCCGCCGACCTCGTCCGCAAGGACGCCTTCTTCAAGGAGCAGGGTCTGGACGCCGCCGACTACACGACGCCCGAGCAGGTCGCCGACCTGCTCGTCGAGCACCCCCGTCTGCTCCAGCGGCCCGTGCTGGTGCGCGGCACGCTGGACGGACCCGGACGGGCCATCATCGGGCGGCCGAAGGACCGCGCCGACGCCTTCCTGCGCGAGGGCTGACCCGCTCCCCCGCACCGCTCACGTGGCGGTGCCGGCGAACTGCGCGGCGTAGAGCCGGGCGTACGCACCCTCGGCGGCCAGCAGCGTGTCGTGGTCGCCCTGCTCGACGATGCGGCCGGACTCCATGACGACGATGGTGTCGGCCTCGCGGATGGTCGACAGGCGGTGCGCGACCACGAACGACGTGCGGTCGCGCCGCAACCGGCCCATGGCCTCCTGCACGAGCGCCTCCGTGCGCGTGTCGACCGAGCTCGTCGCCTCGTCGAGCACCAGCACGGGCGGGTCGGCGTGGAACGCGCGGGCGATGGTGAGCAGCTGGCGCTGGCCGGCGCTGAGGCTCCCCCCGCCCTCGTCGACGACGGTGTCGTAGCCGTCGGGCAGCGTCCGGACGAGGTGGTCGACCGAGGCGGCCTCCGCGGCGCGCCTGACGGCGGCGTCGTCGACGTCGCCCACGCGGCCGTAGGCGATGTTCTCGCGGATGGTGCCCTTGAACAGCCAGGCGTCCTGCAGCACCACGCCGAAGCACCGTCGCAGCGCCTGGCGGTCCATCGTGGCGACGTCGACGCCGTCGAGCGTGATGCGTCCGGCGTCGAGCTCGTAGAAGCGCAGCAGCAGGTTGACGAGGGTCGTCTTGCCCGCGCCGGTCGGTCCGACGATCGCCACGGTCGCGCCCGGCTCGGCGACGAGGTCGAGACCCTCGATGAGCGGAGCGTCGGTGTAGGAGAACGCCACGTCGTCCAGGACCACCCGACCCCGCACGGGCTGCGTCGGCACGAGCGGCGCCGCGCCGCCGGGCCCCACGTCGGGACGCTCCAGCTCGGTGTCGAGCAGGGCCAGCACGCGCTCGGCCGAGGCCATGCCGGACTGCAGGAGGTTGACCATCGACGCGATCTGGGTGAGCGGCTGCGTGAACTGCCGCGAGTACTGGATGAAGGCCTGGACGTCCCCCACCGTGAGGCTGCCGGTCGAGACCCGGACCGCGCCGATCACGGCGACCAGCACGTAGTTGAGGTTGGAGACGAACATCATGAGCGGCTGGATGACGCCCGAGATGAACTGGGCCCGGAACGCCGACGTGAACAGGGCGTCGTTGCGGCGCTCGAACTCCTCCCGGACGTCGCGCTGGCGGCCGAAGACCTTGACCACCTCGTGACCCGTGAAGACCTCCTCCACGTGGCCGTTGACCTTCCCGGTGGCGGCCCACTGGGCGACGAACTGCGGCTGCGAGCGGCGCATGACCGCCTGTGTCAGCCACACGGCGAGCGGGATCGTGGCCAGGGCCACGAGCGCCAGCAGCGGCGAGATCCAGACCATCATGACGAGCGTGCCGACGACCGTGAGCAACGAGGTCAGGAGCTGGCTGATCGTCTGCTGCAGCGACTGGCCGATGTTGTCGATGTCGTTGGTGGTGCGCGACATCAGCTCGCCGCGCTCCGTGCCGTCGACGAACGAGAGCGGCAGCCGGTGCAGCGTGGCCTCCACGTCGTCGCGCAGGCCGCCGACCATCCGCTGCACGACGGCGGTGGTGAGCCGGCCCTGCCACCACATGAAGCCCGACGCCAGGACGTACAGCACGATCGCGCCCGCCAGCACCCAGCCGAGCTGCGTGAAGTCGATGCCCTGCCCGGGGCGCACGTCGGCACCGAGGAGCACGTCCGCGAGACGGTCCTGGCCGTCGGCACGCAGCCGCTCCACGACCTCGGCCTGGCTCGCGCCGGCCGGCAGCCGGCTCGACAGGTAGCCGCTGAAGACGAGGTCGGTCGCGTGCCCGAGGAGCCGCGGGCCGAGCACGGACAGGGTCGTGCCGATGACACCCAGCGCGGCGATGGCAGTGACCGTCGCGCGGTCCTGGAGCAGTCGTCGCCCGATGCGTCGCGCGGTGCCCCGGAAGTCCGACGCGCGCTGGGGCGCCATGGCTCCGGCGGCCATCGGCCCGCGTGGTCCGCCGCTCATCGCGCCTCCGCCTCGCTGAGCTGGGAGAGGACGATCTCGCGGTAGACCGCGCACGTGTCCATGAGGTCTCGGTGCGTGCCCGTGCCGACGACGCTGCCCTCGTCAAGGACGACGATCCGGTCGGCGTCGCGGATGGTCGAGACCCGCTGGGCGACGGTCACGACCGCGGCGTCGCGGGTCAGCGGCCTCAGGGCGTCCCGCAGCGCCGCGTCGGTGGCGTAGTCGAGCGCGGAGAAGGAGTCGTCGAACAGGTACACGAGCGGACGCTTCACCAGCGCGCGGGCGATCGCCAGCCGCTGCCGCTGACCGCCGGAGAAGTTGGTGCCGCCCTGCGAGACGGGTGCCTGGAGCCCCTCGGGCAGCGCCTCGACGACGTCGCGCGCCTGGGCCACGTCGAGTGCCTCCCACAGCTCGGCGTCGCTCGCGTCGGGACGGCCGTAGCGCAGGTTCGACGCCACCGTGCCGGAGAACAGGAACGCGCGCTGGGGCACCAGCCCGATCGCCGCCCAGACCGCCTCGGGCGTCATCGTCCGCACGTCCCGGCCGTCGAGCAGCACCTGCCCCGCGGTGACGTCGAAGAGTCGGGGAACGAGGTTGACCAGCGTCGACTTCCCGCTGCCGGTCGACCCCACGACCGCGGTGGTCTCCCCCGGTCTGGCCACGAGGGAGACGCCGTGCAGCACGTCCTGCTCGGCCCCTGGATACGCGAAGGAGGCGTCGCGCACCTCCAGCGCGCCGCGGGCCACGGGCGTGTCGTCGGCGTCGGGCGCGGCGACGATGCTCGGCTCGGTCTCCAGGACCTCGGTGATCCGCTCCGCCGACACCTCGGCGCGCGGCCAGAGCATGAGCATGAAGGTCGCCATCATGACGGCCATGAGGATCTGCACGAGGTAGTTCTGGAACGCGGTCAGCGTGCCGACCTGCAGGTCGCCCGACGCGATGCGGTAGCCACCGAACCAGGTGGCGGCCACGACCGAGACGTTCATGACGAGCATGACCGTCGGGAACATCAGTGCCATCACGCGCCCGGCCGCGACCGCGACGTCGACGTACGCCTGGTTGGCCCGCGCGAAGCGCTCGGCCTCGCGCTCCTCGGTGGCGAACGCCCGGACGACGCGGATGCCCTGGATCTGCTCGCGCATGACGTCGTTGAGGCCGTCGATCCGCTCCTGCATCTGACGGAACAGCGGACGCATCGTGCGGATGATGAGGCCCACGGCCACCACCAGGACGGGGATGACCACGACGAGCAGGCCCGACAGCTCGACGTCCTGGCGCAGGGCCATCGCGACGCCCCCGACCGCCATGATCGGGGCCGACACCAGGAGCGTCAGCGCCATGAACACGAGCAGCTGCACCTGCTGCACGTCGTTCGTGGCGCGCGTGACCAGCGTCGGCGCGCCGAAGTGGGCCAGCTCGCGGGCGGCGAACCCCTCGACCGCGTCGAACACGCCGGCGCGCAGGTCGCGGCCGAGCGCCATCGCCACCCGCGCCCCCACGTAGACGGCGACGACCGTGCACGCCACCTGCAGCACGGTGACGAGCAGCATCACGCCGCCCGTGGTCCAGATGCGTCCCACGTCGCCGCGGACGACGCCGTCGTCGATGATCTCGGCGTTGAGCCCCGGCAGGTAGAGGTTGGCGATCGTCTGCGCCAGCTGGAACAGCACGACCACGGCGATCGGTCCGCGGTAGGGCCGCAGGTGGCGGCGCAGGAGCGGGATCAGCACGACGTCAGACTACGTTGCCCCGAGCAACGGTCTCGCGGACGAGCCGCTCAGAGCAGGTCCCTGAGCTCCTTCGGCAGCTCGAAGTCCTGCGCGCCCTGCTGGCCGCCGAAGCCGAACGCCTCGGCGCCGTCCTTCGCGGCCGGCTTCTGCTGGGACGCCTGGGCCCGCTTGGCCGGGTTGCCCGACACGCGCTTGCCCTTCTTCTTCTGGTTCTGCGGCTTCTGGCGGGCGCCGGCCCGCTTGCCGACGCCGGGCATGCCGGGGACGCCGCCCATGCCGGGCATGCCCCCGCCCTTCGCCATCTGCTGCATCATCTTGCGTGCCTCGAAGAAGCGGGTGACGAGCTGGTTGACGTCCTGCACCGAGGTGCCCGAGCCCTTGGAGATCCGGGCGCGGCGCGACCCGTCGATGATCTTGGGGTCGTCGCGCTCCTTCGGCGTCATCGACAGGATGATCGCCTTCACCTTGTCGAGCTCGCGGTCGTCGAAGTTCGCGATCTGGTCCTTGAACTGGCCCATGCCCGGGAGCAGGCCCATGAGCTTGCTCATGGACCCCATCTTCGACAGGGTCTCCATCTGCTTGAGGAAGTCCTGGAGCGTGAAGGTGCCCCCGAGCATGCGCTCGGCGTCCTTCTCGGCCTGCTCGGCGTCGTAGACCTTCTCGGCCTGCTCGATGAGCGACAGCATGTCGCCCATGTCGAGGATCCGGCCGGCCATGCGGTCGGGGTGGAAGACGTCGAAGTCGGTGAGCTTCTCGCCCGTGGAGGCGAACATGATGGGCCGGCCGGTGATCTCGCGGACCGACAGCGCAGCACCGCCCCGGGCGTCGCCGTCGAGCTTGGTGAGCACCACGCCGGTGAAGTCAACGCCCTCGGCGAACGCCTCGGCCGTCTGCACGGCGTCCTGGCCGATCATCGCGTCGATGACGAACAGGACCTCGTCGGGGTTCACGGCGTCGCGGATGTCGCGCGCCTGCTGCATGAGGTCGGCGTCGATGCCGAGGCGTCCGGCGGTGTCGACCACGACGACGTCGTGCAGGGTGCGGCCACAGGCCTTGGCGACGGCGACAAGGTCTTCCTCGTCGCGCAGCAGGTTGTGCAGGCCCGAGGCCAGGTCGAACCCTTCCTCAAGCGCCTGGATCAGCACCTTTTTCCATGCGGCAGAAATCACGCCGCCGCGGTTGGCGACACCGATCACCAGGGTCTTGGCCCCGGCGGCCTTGGCTTCGGCCAGGGTCATGTCGGTCAGCTTCATGTCGGCCTTGCAGCCTTCCATGCGGAACTGGCCGACGGCGTTATCGGGGCGCCAGTCCTTGATGCCCTGCGCGACCTTTGCGGCCAGCATGTCGGGGGCGTCACCGAGGAAAAGCAGATAGGGGGTCTCGATCATGGGAAAACTCCGATTTGTTGCCGCCAGCTTCGCCGATCTGCTTTGAAATGACTTTGCAATTCCGCGGTTGCGAGAGGAAAGTTTCGAAGCTTCTTCGCCTATGTGCTGAAAATTCGCACAAATCTTGCGGGGATTCCCCGGCTGACGCCCGATATCGGTGGTTGGGCCGGGGTTTTGCTGCGCCGCAATATCGCCTTGCCTCACGCGTTGTAATTTAATAACCCTCACCATGACCGAAACGAAATTTCCTTACCTATAGGTGACGTGATGTCCTTCCGTATCCAGCCGACCCCGCCGTCCCGTCCGAACCGCTGCCAGCTGTTCGGGCCCGCGTCGAACACCAAGCTGCCGCCGAAGATGGCGACCTCGGCCGCGGATGTGATCAACCTCGACCTCGAGGATTCGGTGACCCCCGACGACAAGCCGCAGGCGCGGAAACTGGCGATCGAGGCGATCGGCGACATCGACTGGGGCAACAAGACCCTGTCGGTGCGGATCAACGGGCTGGACACGCCCTATTGGTATCGCGACGTGGTGGATATCGTCGAACAGGCTGGTGAGCGGATCGACATGATCATGATCCCCAAGGTCGGCTGCGCCGAGGATATCTATGCAGTTGACGCGCTGATCTCGTCGATCGAAATGGCGAAGGGCCGCAAGAAGAAGATCGCGCTTGAGGTGATCATCGAATCCGCCGCCGGTATCGCCCACGTGGAAGAGATCGCCGCCGCCTCGCCCCGCCTTCAGGCGATGAGCCTGGGCGCCGCGGATTACGCCGCCTCCATGGGCATGCAGACCACCGGGATCGGAGGCACGCAGGAAGATTACTACATGCTGCGCGAGGGTCAGAAATACTGGTCGGACCCGTGGCACTGGGCACAGACCGCCATCGTCGCGGCCTGCCGGACCCATGGCCTGCTGCCGGTTGATGGCCCGTTTGGCGATTTTTCCGACCCCGAGGGCTATCGCGCCCAGGCGCTGCGGTCTGCCACGCTTGGCATGGTCGGGAAATGGGCGATCCACCCCAACCAGATCGCCGTCGCAAACGAGGTCTTCACCCCGCCTGAACACAAGGTGACCGAGGCCAAGGAGATCCTGGCCGCCATGGAAGAGGCGACCCGCTCCGGCGCCGGTGCCGTGGTCTACAAGGGCCGCCTGGTCGACATCGCCTCGATCAAGCAGGCCGAGGTGATCGTGAAGCAGGCCGAACTGATCGCCGCCAACGCCTGATCCCGGGCCCAGGGCTTCCATAGCCTAAATGCAGATACCGACCCCGCCAGACCTTCTGGCGGGGTTTTTCATGCCTGGATCACGAGGTTCTGACCAGCAACGAGCCCCTCGGACCCCTGCCGCCACGGCATCGCCCCTTGGCAAAGGGGGCGGTCGCGATACAACAGGGCAAAGCCAATTGGCCAAAGAGGACCCCCATGCGCGCATTGCTCCCCGCCGCCCTGCTGATCGCAACCGCCCTGCCCGCCCTTGCGGATGTCGTGGAAAACGACGTCATCAAGGTCTTCGACGGGAAATGGGTGCAATCCAAGGATCCGTCGCAGAACGGCATCCTGATGTATCTGACGCAGGAACGGTCCTCGGTCGGGGAATATTTCTCGGTCCGCTGTGACGGGGCCGAACCTTCGGTCCGCGTGGCCTATCCGAAACGCCATTCGGCCAAGGACATCGGCCTGACCGTGGACGGCGTCGAACAGCGCGTGCCGGCCGAATTCACCGGCAAGACCAAGGATCCGCATTTCCTGAAGGGCAATGTCTTTGGCTATGCGCTGAAGTTCGAAGACGCAGCCGCCCGCGATGCCTTCCTGCAGGGTCTGGCCCAGGGCCGGATGCTGACCGTCGAAGGCCAGAGCCTGCCGGTCGAACTGGCCGGATCCGCGCAGGCTTTGCGCGAACAGGCGGGCTACTGCAAGTAACCCGCGTCTAGGCCCGTTCGTCCTTGGGCGAGGCCATAACCACGTAGGAGGTGATGGCGCTGACCTGCGGGACGGTGCCCAGCACCTCGGTGTGGAAGGCCTTGTAGGCGGCCAGATCCGCCGCCTCGATCCGCAGCAGGTATTCCCAGGCCCCGGTGATGTTGTGACACTCCCGCACCTCGGGCGCGGCGGCGATGGCCTGTTCAAAGGCCTCCTGCGCGGACTTGGTGTGGGTATTCAGCCCGACCGTCACATAGGCGGTAAAGCCGACGCCGTTCTTGGCCGGGTCCAGCACGGCGCGATAGCCGGCGATTACCCCGCTGCGCTCAAGCTCTTGCACGCGGCGCAGGCAGGCCGAGGGCGACAGGCCCACTTGCCCCGAAAGCTCGAGATTCGAAATGCGCCCGTCCCGCGTCAGGACGCGCAATATCTTGCGGTCGATTTCGTCCATATTCGCACCCGATTGCTTAACAGGCCTTGCAGCCGCCACATTATGCAACCCAATGCCGCCTGGGAAGCCCTAGGATGTCCCGACCAAGACCGGAGCCCCCCATGACCCCCGACCTGATCCTGGCCCTTGCGGCCTTCTGCCTTGTCTCCTCGATCACGCCGGGGCCGAACAACCTGATGCTGATGGCCTCGGGGGCGAACTTTGGGTTCCGCCGGTCCATGCCTCATATGCTGGGCATTGCCGTGGGCTTCACGGTCATGGTAGTGCTGGTCGGGGCCGGGCTGATCCAGATCTTCGACGCCTTCCCGATCAGCCACACGATCCTGACCGTGTTCAGCGTCGCCTATCTGCTGTGGCTGGCCTGGAAGATCGCCAATGCCGCCGCGCCCGAAGGTGCGCCGGATGCCGATGCGCGGCCCTTTACCTTTCTTCAGGCGGCGCTGTTCCAATGGGTGAACCCCAAGGCCTGGACCATGGCGCTGACCGCGATCACCGTCTATGCGGCCGATCGCAGTCTTCTGGGCATCCTTCTGGTCGCCGCCGTCTTTGGCGCGGTGAACCTGCCCTGCATTTCCGTCTGGACCGTCATGGGCCAACAGGTGCGGCGGGTGCTGACCAACCCCGCCCGGCTGCGCGCCTTCAACTGGACCATGGCGGGATTGCTGGTGGCATCGCTTGCGCCGCTGCTGTTCCCCTAGGTGCGGCGCGCGATCGGCGGCGGCGGGCTTGTAAATCCGGGCCAAACCCAAGCAGAGTTGCAAAGCCGCCACCGCGTGGGCATATACCCCGCAAACCAGAGGTATCCCAATGTCCGACCAGAACACCGACCGGCCCGTGCGCGAACCCAGCAGCTATCTGGATTTCGAAAAGCCCCTGGCCGAGATTGAAGGCAAGGCCCGAGAACTGCGCGCCATGGCGCGGCAGACCGAAGGCATGGACATCGAGTCCGAGGCCAAGGGTCTGGACGCCAAGGCCGAAACCATGCTGCGGGATCTCTACAAGTCCCTGACGCCGTGGCGGAAATGCCAGGTGGCGCGGCACCCCGACCGGCCCCATTGCCAGGATTACATCGAGGCGCTGTTCACCGAATACACGCCGCTGGCGGGCGACCGGAACTTTGCCGACGATCACGCCGTCATGGGCGGCCTGGCCCGGTTCAACGACACGCCCGTCATGGTCATCGGCCATGAAAAGGGCAACGACACCAAAAGCCGGATCGAACGCAATTTCGGCATGGCGCGCCCCGAAGGCCACCGCAAGGCCGTGCGCCTGATGCAGATGGCCGACAAGTTCAACCTGCCCGTGGTGACGCTGGTCGACACCCCCGGGGCCTATCCCGGCAAGGGCGCGGAAGAACGCGGCCAGTCCGAGGCGATCGCCCGCTCGACCGAGGCCTGCCTGCAGATCGGCGTGCCGCTGGTTTCCGTGATCATCGGCGAAGGCGGGTCCGGCGGGGCGGTGGCCTTTGCCACGGCCAATAGCGTCGCGATGCTGGAACATTCGGTCTATTCGGTGATTACCCCCGAGGGCTGTGCCTCGATCCTGTGGAAGGATTCCGAGAAGATGCGCGAAGCGGCCGAGGCCATGCGCCTGACCGCGCAGGACC
>LUMW01000573.1_pt1 | contig 11273 bp, 10 predicted proteins | sample 729761 | NCBI WGS metagenome assembly LUMW01 (sample SAMN03860302, study PRJNA289734) | marine metagenome | biome: seawater column; feature: ocean; material: water; isolation source: Red Sea water column Station 192 - depth 500m | place: Saudi Arabia: Red Sea | collected 2011-10-15 | depth 500 m
GCTGGGCGAGGTCCCGGTGTTCGGCATCTGCCTCGGCCACCAGCTGCTGGCCGGCACGCTGGGCGCCGAGACGTTCAAGCTCCCGTTCGGCCACCACGGCGGCAACCACCCGGTCCGCAACCTGGCCACCGGCGCCGTGGAGATCACCAGCCAGAACCACAACTACTGCGTGGCCGAGGGTTCGATCCCGTCGGCGGAGCTGACCCACGTGAACCTGAACGACCACACCGTCGAGGGCATCCGCTGCCGGGACGTCCCGGCCTTCAGCGTCCAGTACCACCCGGAGGCCGGCCCCGGTCCCCACGACAGTCGCTACCTGTTCGACGAGTTCGAGCAGTTCGGGATCGGAGCCCGCCAGCATCACCGTTATGTCGCGCCCGCTGCCGAAACCGCCCGATTGCGAGGCAAAGCGGACGCGCGCATCTGGGATCTGTGCCAAGGTCGGCGCGAGATCGCGTTCGAATTCGACCGACTTCTTCTCGCGATCTTCCTTCAGCGTGATGTAAATCGTCGCCTGGCCTTCGCGCACGCGTTCCAGCGCGATCTCTACCTCGGGCTGTTCGTAAAGCAGTTTTGCGACCCGATCGGCCACGCGCTCGGTCGTCTCCAGCGTGGTGCCGGGCACCATCTCGATTTCGATCCGGCTGTTGTCGCTATCGGTCAGCGGCTGGAATTGCGATGGCGTTATGACGAACAAGAGCCCGGTCAGCAAAAGCGCTACGAAGCCCACGCCCAGCATCCACACACGGTGATCGTGCAGCCGCGCCCAGAGGCGGCGCATCATGAATTTCGACCAGGCGAGAAAACCGGTGCTGGCGCTGCTGAGCGATCCCAATACGGACCCGATTAGCGCCGTCGCCAATAATCCCACGAAGAACGCCAGCGGCACGGCGATCAGCAGCGACAGCATGCCGAACATGAAGTTCAGCACCATGTCCCCGCCGTCCGCCATGAAGAAGGTCGTGATCACGAACCAGGCCGCTGCCAGCGCGGCGACGATCGACAGCGCGTAATAGGCAGGCTGCGCGGCGACATCGGCATAGGTTGCCCGCATCCGCTTGGCCTTGTCATGGTCGAGCGACCAGTTGAGCACGCGCATATAGCGGTCCATCATCGCGCCCTCGCCATGTTCGGCATGGCCGTGCGCTTTCAGGAAATAGGCCGCAAGCATCGGCGTGATCATACGCGCGACCGCGAGCGACATCAGCACCGCGATGACGACGGTGATGCCGAAATTCTTGAAGAACTGGCCTGGAATACCCGGCATCAGGCCGACGGGGAGGAACACCGCGACGATGCAGAAGCTGGTCGCCACCACGGGCAGGCCGATTTCGTCCGCGGCGTCGATACTGGCCTGATAGGCGCTCTTGCCCATGCGCATGTGGCGTACGATGTTCTCGATCTCGACAATGGCATCGTCGACCAGAACGCCCGCCACCAGGCCCAGGGCGAGCAAGGAAAGCGTGTTCAGATTGAATCCGAGGAGATCCATGAACCAGAAGGTCGGGATCGCGGACAGCGGGATCGCCACGGCGGAAATCGCCGTCGCCCGCCAGTCGCGCAGGAAGAAGAACACGACGACCACGGCCAGGATCGCGCCTTCGATCATCGCCCGCATCGAGCTGGTATATTGTTCTTCGGTGTATTCGACCGTGTTGAACAGCGGGATGAAGCGGATGCCGGGATTTTCCGCTTCGATCGCGGCGATTTCCTCTTCTGCGGCGGCGAAGACGGTGACGTCGGAGGCGCCCTTGGCGCGGCTCATGCCGAAATTGACGACCTCGCGATCGCGCACCTTGCTGATCGAGGTCCGCTCCGAATACCCGTCGCGCACGGTGGCGACATCGGCCAGACGCACCGACGTGCCGTTGCCGAGCTGAATCTGGCGCTGGCTCAGTTCATAGGCGGTTTCGGTGCTGCCGAGGACGCGCACCGATTGGCGCGTGCCGCCGACCTCGGTCGCGCCGCCCGCCGCGTCGATATTGGTCTGGCGCAGGACCTGATTGATCTGGCTCGCTGTGATTCCGTAGGCCTGCATCCGCGGCAGATCGAGAATCACCTCGATCTCGCGATCAACGCCTGCGAAGCGATTGACCTCCGCCATGCCCTCGACCGAGAGCAGGCGCTTGGCGATCGTGTCGTCGATGAACCAGCTCAACTGCTCGATCGTCATATCGTCGGCTTCGACGGCATAGATCGCCAGGAAGCCGCCGGAAATTTCCTGCTTGGTGACGCGCGGTTCCAGAATGCCGTCCGGCAGGCTGCCGCGGATCGTGTCGATCGCATTCGCGACCTCGACCGCCGCGTCATTGGGATCGGTCCCGATTTCGAATTCGACGAAAGTGTTGGAATTGCCCTCGCTCGCCGTGGAATTGAGCGATTTGACTCCGTTGATCGAGCGGATCGCCGATTCGACGCGCTGGGTGATCTGGTTTTCGATTTCCGTCGGCGCGGCGCCCGGCTGCGAGATCGAGACGCTGACCGCGGGAAATTCGACGTCGGGATTATTCACGACGTCCATCTGCGCGAAGCTGAGGATGCCTGCGAGCAGCAGCGCGGTGAACGCCACCAGCGGGATCACGGGATTGCGGATCGACCAGGCGGAGATGTTGCGAAAGTTCATAACGTTACTCGATCGGGCTCGGTCTTGCCGGGCATCAGCGCGCCAGCTGCGGGCGAACGCTTTCGCCCTCGGTCAGGAAGCCACCGGCGCGCAATACGATGCGTTCGCGCCCCGTCAGGCCGCTATCGATGACGATTCCCTGCGGCGTGACCATGCCGGTTTCCACCCGGCGAATCTGCGCGGTATCGTCGGAATCGACGACATAGACATACGGGCCTTCGTCGTCGGACAGGACCGCGCTTTCGGGGAGGACCGGCGCGACCACCGTGCCGCTCTGCAATTCGGCGGTGGCGAAGCCGCCGGGGCGAAGGCCCTCGGCATAGGAAAGGGCGATGCGAACCGTGCCCTGACGGTTCTGGGGGTCGATCACGGGCGAAACCTGCCAGACCCGCCCGGTGAAGGAGCGGTCCGATCCTGTAGGTGTCACAGTCGCGGGTGCACCGACACCGATGCTCGCAAGCTGGGTTTCGCCGACGGAAGCCAGCATTTCCATCTCGCCGCCGCGCGCCAGCACGAACAGGGCGCCCGATCCCGCGCCGACCACGGCGCCGGGTTCGACATTGCGGTCCAGCACCAGGCCCGCTGCGGGCGCGACGATGTTCAACCGGTCGTTGCGCGCCTGCAATTCGCCGACCTGCGCTTCGGCCACGCGGAGCCGCGCGACCGCACTATCGCGCGTCGCAGTCAGCCGATCGACATCCGCTTTCGAGACGAAGCCGCGCTCCACCAGCTGAAGCGCGCGGTCGAGATTGGCCTGGGCCAGATTGGCTTCGGATCGTGCGACCTCGATCTGCGCGCGGCCGCTGCGGACCTGCTGATTCTGCACCGAACGGTCGATGGTTGCGAGGACCTGGCCCTGGCGTACCCAGTCGCCCGCTTCGACCGCGACCGAAACCACCCGACCCCCTTCGCCAACCACGCCGACCGGCGTTTCGCGCCGCGCGGCGAGCGTGCCTGTGGCGGTAATCGTCCCTTCAACGGTAGTCTGGCCGGGGGCGATGACAGTGACGGTCGGCAATTGCGAATTGGGATCCGACGGGGGCGCGCTGTCCGCACCGAAGCTGCGCCAGGCGAAAAAGCCCGCAATGGCGACGGCCACGATGAGAAGGACGATGATCAGGCGGCGACGGCTGCTCCGGCTTTCCGCCGTATCGTCCACATCCATCGCATCGGCTTCGCCGGCCTGGGCGGTCGCATACGGTCGGCTGTCGGAGCCCTTGACGGTGGTTTCGTAATTCATCGGATCGCTCGTCCAGCCTCGCTTCAATGGCGGGTGTGTTATACGGATAAGTCAGCCACCGCAAGCCATCGCCGTGGCTTCGGGAGCCGGGCATGCCGCTGCGTTAGTGCACAATGCCGTACTCCTCGCGCGAAGATAGGGCAATGCGATGCTCGACAGGGGGGCCATTCCTTCCTGCCAACGACAAACGCCCGATACGCGACTGGCACGCGAAAAAGGGCGGCGGTCCGCGAAGACCGCCGCCCTTTCATGAGCCGTATGGCGCGGGTGCGATTAGCGCACGCGACCGCGCTGGATCAGATTGACGATCGCAAGCAGCACGATCGCGCCGACAATGGCGATGATGAGGCCGGTCAGCGAGAATTCCTGAACGCTGCCGCCCACACCCAGAAGCGGACCCGCGATCGCGTTGCCGATGACCGAGCCGATGCAGCCGACGACGATATTCCAGAAGATACCCATCGAAGCATCGCGGTTCATCACCATGCTCGCGAGCCAGCCAGCGACGCCGCCGACGATAAGAGCGATAATCCAACCCATAACAATCCTCCTGTTCAAATCCGCCGCCGGATCGCACCACAATGTGCGTCTCGATCATGCGGTGATCCGCGGGGGAGCGCGGAAGTCATGCTTGAACAGGCTTCGAAACGACGAAAGGTTCCCCGAGCTCTCGCTCCGGAAACCTCTCGGACCGCGAAACGGCGGTTTTCGGTCAGTATTTCAATTGGCGTTCGTAGAGATCGCGATAGTGCTGGATCCGGGTTACTCTGAGGCCCTGCATTCCCGAACGATCGACGGCGCGCTGCCAGGAGGCGAATTCTTCCAGCGTGAGGTCATAGCGTTCGAGCACTTCGTCGATCGTCAGCAGGCCGCCATTGACCGCCGCAACCACTTCGGCCTTTCGCCTTACCACCCAGCGCTTGGTCTTGGGCGAGGGAAGATCCGCCAGCGAAAGCGGCTCGCCGAGCGGGCCGATTACCTGTGCGGGGCGGATATCCTGGTTCTGCATCATGTATCGTCTCTATCGCCAAGCGCCGCGTCGTTTGCGACTGCAACCGGTCTACGCCTGCTGAATTTGCCACGGCTTAAAACATCGTGGTTAACGCCCCGTTTGTCGTCACGATCCTTTCGCCCGGTCTCGCCCGCCGCTGGCTCACCGCACGGCGCTTCACCGAGATGGACGCTGAACGCGGTAAAGTTTGCGGGGCGGGGTCGCGACAATTCGCGTCGCAGCTCGCGAGTCGCTTCCAGCCGCGCGACCAGATCGGTCCAGCGCAGATGGCGGAGAACCGACGATTCCTGGGCTTCGTCCAGCCCGGATGGTTTGATGTGCCCCTCGAACATGGCCTCAGTCTATAGGGCCGCGTGGTAAACGATCCGTGAAACCTTTCTCGGTGCCGCGATTTGGCGTGCGGGCGGTTTCGCAAACCGGCTGCGACGTGTAAGGGCCGCCGGATCATGAACGCCCCGGTTTCCTTCCCTTCCCCAGCCCTCGCGCCTGAGCGCGCAGCCGCCCTGTTCGATCTTCCCCGCGCGCCCGCGGACTGCACGATCGTGGTCGCCATGTCGGGCGGAGTCGACAGTTCGGTCGTCGCTGCGCTGGCCGCCGCGAGCGGTGCACGCGTGATCGGCATCACCTTGCAGCTTTACGATTACGGCGCGGCGACGGGTCGCAAGGGCGCATGCTGCGCGGGCGACGATATCGCCGATGCGCGCGCCGTAGCCGACCGACTCGGCATCGCCCATTACGTCCACGACCATGAAAGCGCCTTCCGCGAGGATGTGGTCGAAACCTTTGCCGACGAATATCTCGCCGGGCGCACGCCGGTGCCCTGCATCCGCTGCAATATAGGCCCGAAATTCACCGATCTGTTCGCGATGGCGCGCGAGCTGGGGGCGGATTGCCTCGCCACCGGCCATTACGTGCGCCGCGTGGATAGCGAGGCCGGACCGGAATTGCACCGCGCACACGATCCGGCGCGCGACCAGTCCTATTTCCTCTATGCGACGACCGAGGATCAGCTCGCCTATCTGCGCTTCCCGCTCGGCGGCCTGCCCAAAAGCGAGGTGCGTGAACTGGCCGAGGCGGCAGGCCTGCGCAACGCGGCCAAGCCCGACAGTCAGGATATCTGCTTCGTGCCCGACGGCGATTATGCCAAGATCGTCAAGAAGATGCGCCCCGAAGGCGGCGTGGCGGGCGCGATCGTCCATGCGGAAACCGGCGAGACGCTGGGCGAGCACAGGGGCGTCGTCCATTACACGGTCGGCCAGCGCCGGGGCCTGGAGATCGGCGGCCAGCCCGAACCGCTCTACGTGGTCGGTATCGATGCGGAGCGGCGCGAGGTCCGCGTAGGCCCCAAACGCCTGCTCGCGGTTGGGTCCGCGCGGATCGTCGAGACGAATCGCATCGGCCCGCTGCCGACGGAGCACTTGACCGCCAAGGTCCGCAGTCTCGCCAAGCCGGTTCCGGTAATGCTCGAAGGCCCGCTGGGCGACGACGCGGCGGTCACGATCCGCTTCGCCAATCCAGAATACGGCGTTGCACCGGGCCAGGCCGCCGTCCTCTATCACGGTGAGCGCGTAGTCGGCGGCGGCTGGATCGATTCGACCGAGCCTGCATGAGCCGACGCGGCGCGCCGCGCGGCAAACCCATGCCGCCGCTTGCGCTGATCCTGCTAGCAGCTTTCATCGCGATACCCTTCGTCCTCTATTTCGTCCCCAATCGCTGGTGGTACGGCGAGTTCGGCCCGCCGCCGCGTTTGGTTGTGGAAATGCTTGTGCCGGGCGTGACGGCGGATGCGCCCCCGACAGTCGGGATGCGCCTGGAGCCTTCGGGATTCGGCACCGTCACCGACGCACCGAGAGTCTTGGCGGAACGTGCCCCTCCCGGCAGCATGATCGGACAGACCTCAGGCGATACCATCGCTCCCGACGTCGCGCGCTTCTTGCGCGGCGTACCTCGGGAGCGGTGGGAGAATGTCCCCGAAAAGCGGATTACGGTCTGTACCCTCGAAGGACCGCCATCCTATTCCGGCCGTATCGTGCTGATCGACGGCTGCCTGCGCTTTCAGGACGCAAGATCCGATCGGCCCGGCCCTTTGGTCCTCGGCATCCCCAGCGTCCACCGCGATCGCGCAGGCTATCTTGCCGTGGGGATGCGCAATGGTGGCGAGGAGTACGAAATGAGGGTCGGCGAACCGGAAGGCGTATATCTCGGCGTCGGCTGCTCCAGGGATCGGCCCGTTCAGGCCCCGCCTGAGATCGCTCGATCATGCGGAGTCGCCACGATGCGCCGCTTACAGACGATAAAGCGCAGGCCGATCTGTTCGGCGGAAGATCGAGCGCAAATCGAGCAATATCGAAGGGAAAGCGGCTTAACCGCGGAACTGAATGAAGCCGCAAAGCGTGCCTGCCGGGAACAAAGAACGCCCGAACGCCTCTGCCCCCTCCGATGCCGCCAATACCTCCGCCGCCGAATCTGTCCGACTGCCGCCTCGAACCGCCTCAGTCCTCCCAGGGGTCCAGCACGCAGCCATAGCCTTCCTTATATCGTGCGGTCGCGCTGGCCATCAGGGGGACGCTGGCCGTGACGCTGCGCGCCTCTTCGTCCTCGCTCAGCGAGATCATCTCCATCCCATCGAGCTTGTCCTTCTCGCAATCCTCAAGGCTGCGGCCTGCGACCTGGCGGCACGAGCAGGCGACGCGCGCGGCATAGGCGGTGCCGGCTTCGGCATTGCCGCTGAAACTGTCGCGCACATACCACCACCCCAGCGCCAGCAGCACGAGCGCTGCCAGAGCGATCCACGGCCAGGCGCGGCGCTTCTGCGTCATGCGGGATTTAGGCGTTGCCAAGCGGGAAATCTCCGTGCGAGTGACGCCGCATGTTCGTGCGGCCCAAGCCCCTTATCGCCTCCCTCGCCCTTGCCACAACCCTCGCCTTCGGCCTGACCGGGTGCGGCCATGCGGAGCCGGTGGGCGAGCCGCCGTTGAGCGAGGAAGCGCTTGGCGCGATCAAGGAAAATCCCGGCGCGCCGACTCGTCAGCTTGCCCGGCAGGTGGACGATCTGTTCACGATGGAGGGGTTGGGGGAAACGCGCGCCGTCGTCCTGATGCATGGCGGCGAAATCGCGGCCGAACGCTATGCGCCGGGTTACGACGCGGACACGCGCTTCGTCAGCTGGTCGATGGCGAAGACCATCACGGCGGTGATGATCGGGATGCTGGTGGCGGACGGGCGGTTGCGACTGGACGAGCCCGCCCCCGTTCCCGGCTGGCAGCGCCCCGGCGATCCGCGCAGCGAGATCACGCTGCGGCACTTGCTCCAGATGCGTTCGGGCCTTGATCATACCGAGGCGGGCCCGGTTCCGAACGAATCGAGCGAAGTCCGGATGCTCTTCCTCGACGGGCGCGACGATATGGCCGGCTGGGCGGAGGAACAGCCGCTCGAGGCCGAGCCGGCCAGCAAGTTCGAGTATTCGAGCAACACCACCGTCATCCTCGCCGATATTGCGGCGCGGGCGCTGACCGATAGCGAGGATCCCGATATCCGCCGCCGGGCAGTGGCGACCTATCTCCAGGCGCGGCTGTTCGAACCGCTGGCGATGACATCCATCGTGCCCGAATTCGACGCAGCGGGCACGCTGATCGGTGGAAGCCTGATGCATGCGACCGCGCGCGACTATGCCCGGTTCGGCGATTTCCTGCGCAACAAGGGCTCCTATCGCGGCACCCAGCTGGTCCCGCGCGCCTGGGTGGAAAAGATGGTGACGCCCAGTCCGGAGAGTCCTCAATACGGTTTCCAGACCTGGCTCAATCGCCCGGTGAAAGGCATGACCGGGGCCGAACACCCGCTCTTCCCCGACCGCGCGCCGCATTCGCTGTTCGCGATGATCGGCCATATGGGCCAGTATGTCCTGATATCGCCGAGCAAGAAGCTGACCCTGGTGCGGCTCGGCCATTCCGACGCGCCCCAGCGCAAGGCGATGCTGCAACAGGCCGCCGATGTGATCGAGCTGTATCCGGAAAGCTGAGCGTTTCCCGTCAGGGTAGCAGGAAGCCCCCCTCCACCACCGTCACGCACTGGCCGCCCAGAATGGCGCGGTCGCCTTCGCGTCGGCATGTCGCATCGCCTCCGCGTCTTGAAGCCTGGTGCGCGGTGAAGCTGTCGCGTCGCAGCCGCTCGGTCCAGAAATGCGTCAGGCAAGCATGGGCGGACCCGGTGAAGCTGTACACCCGGCTGACGACATCGGTCCGCTCGCCCGGTGCAGTGCAGATGAACTGATCGTCGCCCAGGCTTCCAAGCCCGCGCAGATCGGGATCGAGGGCACGGACCTGTTCCTCGCTTTCGAACAGGTATACGCCATATCCTTCGGGATTCAGCGATATTTGCCGAGGCTTCGATCCCAACAGGCCCACTGCTTCGGGCCATTCGCCGGGACTGGATTCGATCAGGGGCAGGCCGAGTTCATAGCCCGAATCGCTGCGCGCCACCTCCAGCACGCCCGCTTTGCGGGTGCGAAACGTGATTCTTTCGCCGCCGTCGCGTGCCAGCAGCACATGGCCGCTCGCCAGCGTGGCGTGACCGCACAGGCGGATCTCCATGGTGGGCGTGAACCAGCGCAGTTCCCAGTCCGCTTCCCCCGTCTCGTCCTTCACGAGGAAGGCGGTCTCGGCGAAATTGTTCTCTTCCGCGATCGCCAGCAGGGTCGCGTCGTCGAGCCATTGGTCGAGCGGCATTACCGCCGCCTGATTGCCGGCGAACGGGCGGTCGGCAAAGGCATCGACATGCCAATAGGGCAGGCGGATCATGGGCGCTTCTCCAGTTTCTCGAATTCATTGGCTTCGACGAGCGTGTTGCCCGGCGCATCGATCTGGCCGCGCGGATCGATATGAATGAACAGTTCGAGGCCGGGAAACGTCTGTTCCAGATCGTTCTCGACGCGCTCCAGCATGTCGTGCGCCTCGCGCACGGTCAGGTCCGGGTCCATCTCGATATGGAATTGCGCGATGTCGATATCGCCCGCAGTGCGCGTTCTGAGATCGTGGAGGCGCGAAAACCCCTGATGGCCCGCCACCACCTCGATCAGGCGCCGCCGTTTGTCCTCGGGCCATTCGGCGTCCATCAGATGCTCAATCGCCTCGCTGCCCGCGCGCCACGCGCTGCGCACCAGCCAGACCGCGATCAGCAGGCCGAATATCGGGTCCGCGCCGTTGAGGCCCAGAAGATCGTCGAGCACCAACGCTGCGATCACGGCGAGGTTCAGCAGCAGGTCCGACTGGTAATGCGCGAAATCGGCGCGGATCGCGACAGACCGGGTGCGCGAGATCACGTAACGTTGCCAGGCGAGCAGTCCGAACGTCGCCAGAATCGCGATGACCGAAACCGCGATGCCTTCCCCCGCCGCCTCGACCTCCTGTCCTCCGAGCAGATGTTCGCCCGCTCTCAGCGCGATACCCGCCGCCGACACCGCGATCAGCATAACCTGAACCATCGCGGCCACCGCTTCCGCCTTGCCGTGACCAAAACGGTGATTGTGATCGGCGGGCTTGCTGGCGAACCAGACCGCGAACAGCGTGATCCCGCTGGCGAGGAGGTCGAGAGTCGAATCGGCGAGGCTGCCGAGCATCGCGGTCGATCCCGTCCGCCAGCTCGCCCACGCCTTGAGCGCCACCAGGATCAGCGCGACCGTGATCGAGGCGATCGCGGCGCTGCGCGTCAGGAGCGCGCGATCGGGTGGCGTACTCTGCCTCACCGGTCGAGCCAGAATTCGATCCGGCGCGGGTTCAGACGAAAACCGGTCCAGTGTGCGGGGCGCGGCACATCGCCTTGTGGATATCGCTCCGCCAGATCCTCGATCCGGTCCAGATACGTCTGGCGATCGGGCAGAGGCCGGGACTGGTCGCTCGCCGCCGAACCGATCTGCGAATCGTGCGCGCGCGAATGGAAATAGGCGTCGGCCTCCTCGGCGTTCACTTCGCTCAACGGGCCTTCGATGCGGATCTGGCGACGCAGGCTTTTCCAGTGGAACAGCAATGCGGCCTGCATGTTGGTCCGGATTTCCCGGCCCTTGCGGCTTTCGGCATTGGTGTAGAAGGTGAAGCCGTCTTCCGAGCGATCCTTCAAAAGCACCATGCGTACCGACGGCGCACCATCGGGCGTCGCGGTGGCCAGCGCCATGGCGTTGGGATCGTTCGGCTCGCTCTCCTGCGCTTCGGCGAACCAGTCTTCGAACAGGGCGAAGGGATCGGTCTGCGGAATGGCACTGCGATCTCTATCCATCGCTCGATCCTTTTGCTGCGATGCCCGGCGCCCTAGCGGCAGCTTGCGCCTGTGAAAAGCTCTGGACGCTTGCCCTTGGGGCCCGCCCCACCTAGCTGACACACCATGGCCGATCCCTATTCCACCCTCGG
>LUMW01000843.1_pt1 | contig 11230 bp, 7 predicted proteins | sample 729761 | NCBI WGS metagenome assembly LUMW01 (sample SAMN03860302, study PRJNA289734) | marine metagenome | biome: seawater column; feature: ocean; material: water; isolation source: Red Sea water column Station 192 - depth 500m | place: Saudi Arabia: Red Sea | collected 2011-10-15 | depth 500 m
GACCAGCGGGCCACCCAGCCGCCCGGTCGAGGCCCTTGCGGAGACCACACCAGCGCCAGCCGCGGCAGCGCACCAGCAAGCCCACGAAGGGCCGACCCGAGGACCGACCCTCAGCGTGGCGCGGTGGTGCGGCCCGGGACGAACCAGACGACCAGGGCGAGGGCAGCGGAGACGGTGGCGACGGTGGTGACGAGGCCGGTGAGGTGGACGTCGAAGCCGTAGGCGACGGCGACGACGAGGGCGGCGGCGATCCACACCAGGACGACGACGCCGTGGGCGTGGCGGGCGAGCGCGTCGAAGACCAGCAGGTGGACGACGGCGAGACAGGACCCGGCGAGGGCGAACAGCCAGAGCCGCCCGGCGATCTCCTCGTACTGCGCGCCGCCGACGAGCACGAGGGCGAGGCGGGGGAGCAGGGCCGTGGCGGCGACGGCGACCGCACCGAGGCCGGCGACCGCGAGCACCGCCTGCGCGCGGGCGCGACCCTCGTCCCCCTGACCGTCATGGGCGCGCAGGCGGGCATCGCGCAGGGGTCGGAGCGCTGGCGCACCCTCACCGGCATCTACCTCGCAGTAGGCGAGCAGGGCGTGCGAGCCGAGCACCGTCTCGCGGACGAGCGGGCGACGGCTCACCCCCTGCGCCGGCCGCAGGTGTCCGCGCAGCAGGGGCATCCCGACGAGCACGGGAGCCCACGCGCCGACGGCGATCCCGACCATCGCCGACGTCGCCGACGGGACGACGAGCACCGCGATGGTGCCGCACAGCAGCCGCCCGAAGCCGTTGGCGAGGTAGATGCCGGTGAGGGTGCGCCAGCGCTCCGACCCCTGCGCGATGCCCGCCTGCGCGCCCATGACGGTCAGGGGGACGAGGGTCGCGCCCGCGCACCCGCAGCACCACGCCGATCACGTCGGCGCTGTCCTGCGGCGCCACGGCGATCCGTCGCGCGGTGACCGCCTGGATGCCGAGCGAGACGACGTTGCCCATGAGCAGGACGCCGAGCAGGGCCACGAGAGCACCGAGCTCCGCCGGCACCATGGTCCGCGCGGCCGCCACGGTGAACCCGTAGATGGCGACGTTCATGCCGACCATGCCGAGCGCGACCGTCGAGCCGCTCGAGAGGCGGTGGCTGGTGCTCGTCACCGGGTCACCCTAGCCAGCCCCTGGTCCCGTCGCCCGACGGAAGCATCGGCGCGGGGCACCCTCGACCTCTAGGGTGAGGCTCGAACGAGGAGGACCATGAGCCGGTGGCGCGACGCGATCGTCCTGCAGTGGAGCGCCCTGCTGGCGGTGCTGGTCGGCCTGCCCTGGTTCCGTCCCGGCTACGTCCTCTCCTACGACATGGTCTGGGTGCCGCACCTCGCGCTCGACCGCGACGACCTGTGGGGCCTCGGCAGTGCACTGCCGCGCGCCGTCCCGTCCGACGCGGTGGTGGCGTTGCTCGGTGCCGCGATCGACCCGCAGGTGGTGCAACGGCTCGTGCTGCTCGGTGCGCTCGTGCTGGCCGGTGTCGGTGGCGCGCGACTCGTCCCGACGCTCGGAACGACCGGTCGGCTCGCCGCAGCGGCCTTGGCCGTCTGGAACCCGTACGTCCTGGAGCGCCTCGCGATCGGGCAGTGGCCGATGCTGCTCGGCTACGCGGGGCTGCTCTGGCTCGTCGGCGAGCTGCGACGCGACGACCCCCGCCCGCGCGTGGTGGTGCTCGCGCTGGCCGGCGCCGCCCTCACGCCGGCCGGGGGAGTGATGGGCCTGGTCGCGGGTCTGCTCGCCGGACGTCGGTTCGGCTACCTGCGGGTCGTCGTGCTGGCGGTGGTCCTCAACGCGCCGTGGGTGGTCACGTCGGTGCTGCGTGGTCCGGTCGACGCCGACCCGCTCGGAGTCACCGCGTTCGCCCTGCGGGCCGAGGGGGCACTCGGGCACGTCGGCACGGCGCTGTCGCTCGGCGGCATCTGGAACGGCGACGTCGTGCCCGACGGCCGCGGGACGGGCCTCTCGCTCGTGCTCACCGTGGTGCTCTGGGCGGTCGCCCTCGGGGGGTTGGTCGTCCTCGCGCGGACCGACCGCCCGACGCTCGTCACGCTCGCGCCGGTCGCGGTGGTCGGCCTCGTGGTCGCCCTCCTCGGCTGGGCCGCGCCGGAGCTCGTCGAGGACCTGGTGCGACGCGCGGGCGCCGTGGCCCTGCTCCGCGACGGCTCGCGGTACCTCGCCCTCGTCGCTCCGCTGCTCGTGGCGGCGTTCGCGGTCGGTGTCGACGCGCTCGTGCGGGTCGCCGCCCGACGTCGCCTCGCCGCGGTCCCGGCCGTCGCGGGGGTCCTGCTGCCGCTCGCGCTGCTGCCCGCCCTCGCGAACGGGATCGGCGGTCGGCTGGAGCCCGTCCGCTACCCGGCGTCCTGGGAGACGGCGCGCGAGCTCGTCGCCCGGTCGCAGGTGCGGGGCGACCTGCTGGTGCTCCCGTTCACCGCCTACCGCGCACCGGCGTGGAACGACGGACGTCCCGTCCTCGACCCGGCCGGCCGCTACTTCGACCGCACCACCCTGACCGACGACCGGCTCGTCGTCGGCGGGCGGACGGTGGCGGGGGAGGACCGCAAGGCGGCGCAGGTCCGTCAGGCGCTGCGCTCGCGCGACGTCCCGCGTGCGCTCGCGCGCCTGGGCGTCGGGCTCGTGGTGCTCGACACCACCGCGCCCGACGCCGACCGGGCGGCGCGGCAGGTACGGGGTCTGCAGCGGGTCGGCGGCACCGACCTGCGCGTCCTGGCGGTCCGAGACGCGCGCGTGCGCCAGGTCGACGACACCGACCGACTCGCGACCACGGCCGCCTGGGGCGTGTGGGGCGTCGCGGTCGTCGTGGCGCTCGCCGCCACGGCCGGCGCGGCCGTCGGTGCGGTGCGCGTGCGCCGCCCCCGACCACGCGCCTGAGCCTGTGGTCCGACGCGACGAGACCTGTGCCACGTGTCCGGCCCCGCGTGGTCTCCCTGCCTGGTATCCTGACGTGGTCTCGAGGGAGGACAAAACGTGGGAACTTCAATCGTGGGCGGCGTCGTCGCCTTCTTCGTCGGATGCGGACTCGCCGCGGCTACCGCCGTCGGCGTGGTGCAGTCGCAGCAGAGCGCGGGCACCGAGCCCGTCCAGACCAGCACGGTCAGCTACGGCAACTGACGCATCCAGCACAGCAACGACGAGGGGCCCGGTCTTCTGACCGGGCCCCTCGTCGTTGCTGTGCGTGCTGCGTGGTGTCTCGTGAGCCGGGTGGTGCTGACCGTCGGGCTCAGTCGTCCAGCGCCGCGGCGAACGCGGCCTGCGAGGCGCCCCACGTGAACGTGGCCGCCTTCGTGCGAGCGCCCTCGCCGAGGAACGTGCGCCACTCGTGGTCGGTCACCAGGTCGCACGTCGCCCGCACCAGCTCGTCGCGGTCCTCGACCAGCAGGCCGGAGTCCTTGTGGTCGATCGACTCGGTCGTGCCGCCCGCCGACGCGTAGGCGACCGTGGGCGTGCCGTGCGCACCCGCCTCGCCGACGACGATGCCCCAGCCTTCCTTCAGCGAGGGCAGCAGCATGATCCAGGCCTGCGCGAGCAGCGCGTGCTTGGTGGTGTCGTCGACGTGGCCGTGGAAGACGACGGCGTCGGACACGCCCGCCTCACGTGCGTAGTCGTGCAGCTGCTCGTCCCACCAGCCCGACCCGACGACGTCGAGCACGGCGCCCGGGTGGGTGCGTCGCACGGCCACGAGGGCGTCGATCGCGTGCTCGACCTGCTTGTGCGGGACCAGGCGGCCGAGCACCACGAGGCGCGGGACGTCGGAGCGCTCGACGTCGACGCGCGGCGCCGGGTCGTTGCCGTTGTGGACGATGCGGATGCGGTCGCGGTCGACGCCGAGCTCGACCAGCTCGGCCTTGCTGGCGGCGGAGACCGTCACGTAGCGGCTACGGCGGTAGAGGCGGGGCGCGAGGCGGCTCTCGATCCACCACCCGACGCGACCGACCAGGCCCGGGTAGACGACGGGCCACTGCTCACGGTGCACGTGGTGCACCAGCACGACGACGCGCGCGCGGGTGGCCCAGCGGGTGAAGAACGGCAGACCGTTCTGCACGTCGACGACGAGGTCGACGCGCCCGTAGCGGCGGGTCAGCAGCCGCAGGAAGGTCAGGACGTAGATGTCGAGCTTGCTGCCGCGCCGGACGAAGCGGACGCCGTCGACGACCTCGTCGTCAGGCGCGCCGTCGTGGCGGGCGCAGGCGATCGTGACCTGGTGGCCGCGCTCGACGAGGCCGCGAGCCATCGTCTCGACGTAGTGCTCGGAGCCGCCGCCCTCGGGGTTGCGCGTGTCGCGCCAGTTGCAGAAAAGAATGTGCACGTGTGCCCCGGCGTGGTTAGCCGGTCCCTCCTCGTGCCGGCCGCGGCCGACGCTCCCTCGACGCCAGGGCGCCGTCCGTGTCCCTCAACACGGTGATCGCAGTCTACGTCAGGAATGGACCTCCGTGGGGGGTATCGTGCCCTGGTGCCTGCGCCGTTCCGTCCCACGCTGCGCCGCTCCTGGCGGCTCTTCCGGGCGTTCCAGGTGGAGCAGACCGACCCCGACCGCTTCTACGGTGCGCTCGCGGCCGACTCCGTCGCGCACGTGCAGCACTTCGCCGACCTCGACGGCGCGTGGGTGCTCGACGTCGGCGGCGGACCGGGCTACTTCGCGCGCGCCTTCCGCGGGGCGGGCGCCCGGTCCACCCCGCTCGACGCCGACCTCGGCGAGCTGTCCGGGCTGGGGTCGCCCGAGCCGGGCACCGTCCTCGGCAGCGGCATGCAGCTCCCGTTCGCCGACGGCAGCTTCGACGTCACGTACTCCTCGAACGTCCTCGAGCACGTCCCCGACCCGTGGCTCATGGCCGACGAGATGGTCCGCGTGACCCGTCCCGGTGGGCTGGTCTTCTGCTCCTACACCCTCTGGTGGGGACCGTGGGGCGGTCACGAGACGGCTCCCTGGCACTACCTCGGCGGCCACCGCGCCGCCCGACGCTACGCCCGGCGCGAGGGGCACCCCCCGAAGAACGTGTTCGGCACGTCGTTGTTCGCGGTCACGGCCGCGGCCGGACTGCGCTGGGCACGGTCGCGACCCGACGTGGAGGTGCTCGCGCTTGTGCCGCGCTACCTGCCGCGCTGGGCGTGGTGGGTGCTGCGCGTGCCCGTCGTGCGTGAGGTGGTGACGTGGAACCTCGCGATCGTGCTGCGCAGACGCTGAGGGGGGACGGTCGCCGACGCACGCGCCTGGTCGCGTGGTCCGCGGTGCTCGTGGCGCTCGCGTTCGCCCAGGCCCCCGGTCGGGTCGTCACCGACACCAAGCTCGACCTCACGGTCGACCCGTGGGGCTTCCTGGGCCGGGCGCTGACGCTCTGGGACCCGTCGGGCGCGTTCGGTCAGGTGCAGAACCAGGCGTACGGGTACCTGTTCCCGATGGGCCCGTTCTTCGGGCTGGGTGACCTCGCGCAGCTGCCCCCGTGGGTCGTGCAGCGTGCGTGGTGGGCCGTGGTGCTCGTGGTGGCGTTCGTCGGGGTGGTGAAGCTGGCCGAGGCCCTCGGCATCGGCTCGGACGCCTCGCGCATCGTCGCGGCGCTCGCCTTCGCGCTGTCGCCGCGCATGCTGTCGGTGCTGGGGCCGTCGTCCATCGAGGTGTGGCCGTCGGCGGTGGCCCCCTGGGTGATCCTCCCGCTCGTCCTCGGCGCTCGCCGTGGCGACCCGCGCCGGTACGCGGCGCTCAGCGCCCTCGCCGTGGGCGCGGTCGGCGGCGTCAACGCGGTCGCCACCTTCGCGGTCGTGCCGCTCGCGGGCTGGTTCCTGCTCGTCGGGACGAGCGGGCCGCGACGTCGGGCGCTGCTGCTGTGGTGGCCGCCGCTCGTGCTGGCCGTGACCTGCTGGTGGATCCTGCCGCTCCTGCTGCTGGGCCGCTACAGCCCGCCCTTCCTCGACTACATCGAGTCCGCCCCGACCACGACGTTCGCGGCGACCGTCCTCGACGCGCTGCGCGGCACGACCAACTGGGTGCCGTACGTCGACCTCTGGTCCGACGCCGGACGCCTCCTGGTCACCGACCGGCTGCTCGTCCTCAACGGCGTGCTCGTGCTGGCGCTCGGTCTCGTCGGACTCGCGCGGCGCGACGTGCCGCACCGTCGCTACCTGGTCACCGGGCTGGTGCTGGGGCTCGTCGCGGTCACCGCCGGCCACGTCGGCGCGACGCGGGGCCTCGGGGCGACCGACGTCCAGGCGCTGCTCGACGGCGTGCTGTCGCCCGTGCGCAACACCCACAAGTTCGACGTGCTCGTGCGCCTGCCGCTCGTGCTGGGACTCGCGCACCTGCTGGGCGTGCTCCTGGCGCGAGGGTCGGGTGCCGTGCGACGCACGAACGCCGTCGGCGTGGCCGTGCTGGCCTGCGCGGCACTCGCCGGAGCGACGGCACCGGCGTGGACGGGTCACGTCGCTCCGCGCGGCAGCTACGTCGACGTCCCGCAGTACTGGACGCAGACCGCCGACTGGCTCGCCGACAACGCACCCGGCCGGGCCCTGCTGCTGCCGGCGACGACGTTCGGCGAGTACGCGTGGGGTCGCACGAACGACGAGCCGCTGCAGCCGCTCGCGCGGTCGCCGTGGGCGGTCCGCAACGTCATCCCGCTCACGCCGGGCGGCACCATCGAGTGGATGGACGCGGTCTCGGCGGCGCTCGAGTCCGGACGCGGCGACGCCGGTCTCGCGGCGACCCTGCGACGCGCCGGCGTGCGCACGTTCGTCGTCCGGTTCGACGTCTCCCGCTCCGGCGACGTGCTGTCGCCGGAGACCGTGCGGTCGACGCTGCTCAGCACTCCTGGCGTGCGACGCGCGGCGGGCTTCGGCCCGGTGATCGGCGGCGGGCCCCGGCTCGACGGCGCCGACGGACCAGGACCCTTCGTCGACGCCGGGCTGCAGGCCCCGCGGCAGGCCGTCGAGGTCTTCGTCCTCGACGGCGTCGACCCACCACGCACCGCCACGTCGACGTCGCGCACGGGTGTGCTGGTCGGCGACGCGCGGTCGCTGCTGCGTCTGGAACAGCGCGGTGCAGCGCCCCCGACGACGGTGATGGCGCAGGACGTGACGGGCGACGAGCTCGACGACGCGCCGGTCGTGCTGACCGACGGCAACCGGCGCCGCGAGGCCGACTTCGCGGCCGTCCGCGACAACCGGTCTGCCTCGCTGACCCGGCAGGAGCCGTGGCGCGCCGACCGGCCCGTCCACCGGTACTCCCAGGACGCCGTCGAGCCGTGGTCGACCGTGCCGGTGCTGCGCGGTGCCAAGGCGCTCACGGCGTCGTCGTCGCGGTCCGACGCCGGTGCCTCGCCGTGGACCGACCCGTCGGCGAGCCCGTGGGCCGCGTTCGACCGCGACCCGACGACGGCGTGGACCGCGGATCCCGGCCGGTTCGACCGGACGGCCTGGCTCGACCTCGACCTCGGCCGCGAGGTCGACCTCGGCATCGTGCCGATCACCGCGGCCGGCCGCGACGGCGAGGAGCGCCGGGTGCGGGTGACGACGCAGGACGGGCCACGCGACGTCGTGCTCCGCGACGGTCGTGCCGTCCTCGTGGAGGTCGGCCGGGTCTCGCGGCTGCGGATCAGCGGAGCCACGAGCGCCGAGCGCCCCCTCGCCCTGCAGGAGGTCGGCATCCCGGACGCGGTGGGCCTCGCGCGACCGCTGCGTCTCCCGCTCCTACCCCGAGGGTGGGCGGCGCCGGCCACGGTGCTCCTGCAGGCCGACGTGGGCGCTGCCGACGGCTGCTCCGTCGTCGAGGGCGTGCAGAACTGCTCGGACCGTCACGTCCGCGAGGTCGAGGACGCCGGCGCGCTCGACCGGCTCGTCCCGCTGCGCACCGCGGCGCGCTACCGCCCGTCGATGACGGTCTCCTCGCAGCAGGGCACGTCGGGGCGGGGCGGGGCACTCGCGCTCGCCGACGGCGACCGCTCGACCGGATGGGTCGCCGCGGCCGACGATCCCGACCCCACCGTGACCCTGCGCTGGGCGCGCCCGGTCCGCCTCGACCGCGTCCGTCTGCAGACGTCCGTCGACCTGGCCGCCACGCCCGTCCGGTCGGTGCGGACGGTGCTCGCCGACGGCACCACCCGCACCGTGCAGGTCCGTGACGGGGTGCTGCGGCTGCCGCGCGTGCGCACGACGTCGGTCGAGCTGCACCTGTCGCCGCAGGCGCCCCGTACCGACCTGGACTTCACGGGCACGGCGCGCGCCCTTCCGGTGGGCCTCACCGAGCTCTCGACGCCCGGCGTCGCCGGACTCCCGGTACGCCTCGACACGGTCGACGTCACGGTGCGGTGCGCCGACGGGCCCACGGTCGTCGTCGACGGCACGGTGCGACGCACCCGTCTGGCCGTCGACGCCCGCACGCTGCTGTCGGGCCAAGCGGTCCCGGTGCAGCTCTGCTCCGACGACGACGTCGCGCTCACCTCGGGCGAGCACCGCGTGGTGGCGGCGGGCACGACGGCACTGCGCCCGGCCGACCTGCTGCTGCAGCGTCAGGTCGCGACGCCCGACTCGGCGACGGTGGTGCTCGCCGAGCGGTCGAACACCAACGCCGGCTGGGAGGCCACCGGACCCGACGGGGCGGCGCTGCGGCCCACGGTCGTCGACGGCTGGCGGCAGGCCTGGTTCGTGCCGGCGGGTGCCGCGGCGCAGGTGAGCACGAGGTTCGCCCCGCAGTCGCTCTACACGACCGGCCTCGGCGTCGGTGTGCTCGCGTTCCTGGCCGTGGTCCTGCTCGCAGCGCTCCCGTCACGCCCGGGTCCGCCCGCGCGCCGCCGTGTCGAGGGCGCGTCCGGCGAGACCGTCGTCCTGGGCGGCTGGGTGCTGGCGGCGGCCTGGCTGGCCGGAGCGCCGGGCGTGCTGACCGCCCTCCTGGCCGTCGTGGCGACGTGGGCGGCCCGGCGACGTGTCCCGCCCGCTGCCCTCGTCGGGCTGCTCGTCGCCGTGGCCGGCGGGATCGCGGTGCTGCGCCCGTGGGGACAGTTCAGCACGTGGTCGGGCGACCTCGCGCTGCCTCAGCTGGCGGCGCTCGCCGCCGTGTCGGTCGTGGTGGCCGCCGGCGCGCGCCGACCGAGGTTCTTGAGGCGGAGGAACGGGCGCTCGACCAGTCGGTAGAGCAGCTCCGAGACGGGCAGCGACACGGCAAGGACCAGCACGACGACGAGCGGGAACGACGCGTTGAAGAGCGTGAGGTCGAGCCGGTCGAACAGCACCCACAGCACGATCACGTGGCAGCAGAAGAGGCTGTAGGACACGTGGCCGAGGTGCCGCAGCCACGGGTGCGCCATCCAGCGGGCGTAGGGGGTCTCGGCATCCCCGAACACGCTCGGGAGCACCACGAGCGCGGCGACGACCGCGTACGCCACGGCGCGCACGAGCGACTCCGACGACGTGCGCGCGAAGAGTCCGGCCGCGCCGCCGAGCGGGGTCGACGCGACGACGAGCACCGCCCCTGCCAGGAGCCAGCAGGCACCCGGGGCGGACGCCACCGACTCGAGGCGGTGCGCGACGCGCGACGGGCGCCCGGGCAGCGGATGGCGGCGGTCGACGTCGACGACGGCGAACGCGATGCCGACCGCGAACCAGCCCAGGAAGGCCGGGAGCGCCTGCGTCGTCCAGGGACCTAGTGGCACGAGCGGGCCGCCGATCGAGGCCGCCGACGTCCAGACGAGCGACAGCACGGCGAGGACGGAGAGCAGCGTGAGCACCCGCCTGACGCGCAGACCGTGGGTGCGTCGACCCAGCAGCACGACGAGGATCAGGGGCAGCGCGGCGTAGAACGCGACCTCGGTCGCGAGGCTCCACATCTGCGAGAGGCCCTCGGGCAGCGCCGGCTCGCGGTAGAGGTCCACGAGCGCGAGGTTCTGCACCCAGCGGTCCAGGCCGAGCTCGCGGTTCTGCCGCACGATCAGCAGCGCCAGCACGACGGTGACCCAGTAGACGGGCAGGACGCGCAGCGCGCGCTTCCAGGCGTACCGCGCCACCGAGTCGTGGTGCTCGCAGGTGCGCGCCGCGGTGAGCCAGGGATGCGCGAGCAGGAAGCCGGACAGCACGAAGAAGACGGCGACACCGACCTCGAGGCGCTGCATCGCGGCTCCGAGCAGACCCTCGTCGTAGAACCCGGCCCAGAACGCGCAGTGGGTGAGCACGACCGCGAGGGAGGCCACCGCGCGCAGCGTGTCGAGGCCCGGGTACACGGGTGCGACGGCGCGTCCGCCCGACGTCCGGTCGGCGGGTGCCGCGGGGGAGGTGGGGGAGCCGGGAACCGTCGCCGTCATCGCAGGGCCTCCAGCGTGCCCGCCGCGACGCGGTCGACGCAGACCGTCAGGCCGGGCGTCGTCACGTCGACCTCGAGCGTCGAGTAGGCGCCGTCGCCGTTGACGAGGTAGGTGTGCGGGCCGCTGAGGACCTGCATGCGTACGGGCTCGCGGCCGTCGAAGCGCAGCACGGCCTCGCCGTCGACCGACGCGGCGTAGTTGATCGTGGTCCACGGGAAGTCGGGCATCTGCGCCCGGTCGAGCGCGATGCGCCCCGGCTCACCTGGTACGACCTTCGTCCCGCAGCCGGCCACGGGTCCGGGAGCGCTCTCGGCGCCGCGCACGAGCGGCTGGCGCGCCGTGCCGTCGGTGTCGAGCACCGCGAGGTCGTTGCCCTGCCTGCGTGCGTCCACGAGATCACCGTACGGCGCGAGCACGTGCGACGGCAGGTTCCGCGGGTAGTGCAGCCCGAGCTGCACGAGCTCCGGGACCTCGAGGTCGGCGACGGGGCGCGGGTCGGCGAGCAGCGACGCGCGCGCGTTCTCGACGTAGCGACGCGCGGGGAAGTCCTCGTGCCACGGTCGCGCGTAGGCGGCCGCGTTCACCAGCGACGCGACGAGCACGACGGAGAGCGCGGCTCTCTGCGCTGCGCGCGGCACCGAGGGCAGACGGGGCAGCAGCGGACGCTCGCGCACGGTCGGTGCGTCGGGCACGCGCACCGGCAGGACAGCAGCGGCCAGCGCCAACGGCAGCACTGCGGCGAGGTCGGGCAGGTAGCGCGTGAACTGGCCGGCGACGGCCCCGACCTGCAGCCCACGGCCGAGGGCGATCGCGACGTAGGTGCCCGCCACCTGCACGAGCACCACGACGACCGCACGCCACGTGGTGCACGGGTGCCGACGCCACGCGACGGCGACGACCACCAGGAC
>LUMW01001633.1_pt1 | contig 11206 bp, 11 predicted proteins | sample 729761 | NCBI WGS metagenome assembly LUMW01 (sample SAMN03860302, study PRJNA289734) | marine metagenome | biome: seawater column; feature: ocean; material: water; isolation source: Red Sea water column Station 192 - depth 500m | place: Saudi Arabia: Red Sea | collected 2011-10-15 | depth 500 m
ACACCGACGACAGTCCGTTTTTGTAACGGCACTTTGACTCGAACACCGGTCCGGACCACGTCGAGGTCTTTTGCTGGGGCGTAATCAAATACACGCCGAAGGGGTAACGGCAAGGCAACACGAAGTGCACCGCTGAATTTCATTGCAGCATTAAACGTTTGTGTAATAACAAGTTTGTATTAGTCGTTAAAGTTTCTGTCAACTCGCACCAACCCGAGGTAAATAATTGACACACATATATGTTTCCCTGTTGTACACAATTGCTGTGGATAACTCTGTGCAAAAATACTCAGCCGTGTAGCAATTTGGCACACGATTAATGGTGAATTCTAAATTGATCAATAAATAAGCAGTTAATTCTTTATTCAAATTCAATACGTTAGGGGTATCCCGGCGTTAGATCACACACTCGGTTGCCATAGCTATCTACCCCACCGACGGGGTGGCTGGATGTGTATAAAGCGGCCTTCAAATGGTCAACCGCATACACAGTCACTCTCGAATCATCTTTTATGATCAATAATTTAGCTGCCGGACTTCGCAACACTTAACAGTTTATTTAATCCTATTGCGCTGCCAAAACAACGCATCAAGTGTAACGCGTACAACACGTTCCGGACATGCCTGTAAACACTGCGTGTTGAACGTTGTCAGTCCACTTCACAAAGCAGCAGTGGCTATTTCAACACAAATGATTACGCCGGCCTTTTGAGTTTTATCATTGCGCCAAAATCAACATATTCACCAGCACCTAATCGTCCTACCGGATGAATTCGATCCGCATGGATTTGTCTTCTGCCTTTTGAATCGTGGCCAACCGCCTCGTCATCGAGATAAACCCCTCTGACACGGCCCAGGATCATCGAGGCGGTGTTGTCCCCGATGTTGTGTATCTTATAAAGCGTACAGACAAAGGCCACCCTCGCGTCTTTAAGACGCGGTAGCCGCGAACCCGCCAAGGGGACTGTTGTCAGTCCTAGGTGATCAACCTCCGATTCGCCTGCCGGCAGTGTTGCAGATGAGGCGTTCAGGTCTTCCAGCTGATCCACACTGGCGATGTGAACCAGAAAATCCCGGCGTTGCTTAATATTTTCACGGGTATCCTTTGGGCACCCGTCCGGTTTAAGGCCCGTAGAGATCATCAGCAACGGTGGTTCGCTGGAAACGGCATTGAAAAATGAATAGGGCGCAAGGTTAAAACTGCCATTCGCATTCTCACTGAGCACCCAGGCGATCGGGCGCGGAATAACGGTCTGGGTCAGGGTGATATAGATCTGCTGAGGATCCAGTTGGGTGATATCAACGTACACAATTCAATGCTCCGTGACTTCGGCGGCCTTCAAACAGGGGACTAACCATCAGCAAGATCTTCTAGCAACGGTAAAATGGACTCCTGTAGCGCCTTGCGGTCAAGTGGACCGATGTGTTTGTGCCGAATAATGCCTTGTGAATCAATGACAAAAGTTTCGGGTACACCGTATACACCGTTGAGCCCAACAATTTCGATCATTCCAGTCGCGGCGATCTCATTGAGAAGCGGGTGCTCAGCACGACACGAAACACACCAAGAGGCCCAAATATTAAGCAGCCACACTTTCCCGTGCATATCGCTGACCGAGGTGTGTGCGGCTGCATCCAATAACCGGGGCAGCTTAAACGCCGGTGCGGGCTTGCCCACCAGTGGTGAGGGTACCTCGCGTGGGTCAAGTTTGAGTCCGATTGCGAGAAAAATACCCACAATTAAGAATATGACCAGTGGCAACCCGTAGCGCCACGCTCTAACCATCGCCGTAGACCCCCAGTTCCACCGTCAACGCTCTTATCCGACCGGGTAGCTTGAGATCAACAACGTCCCTGCCGTCTTCTACCAAATTGCAGCTGTGATTCAGGCCCTCGAGCACAAAGGGGATCAGCATTAAGCACCCCCCGACGCGAGACAATCATGTCGTCGTCCAGCAGCGACAGGGCTCTGTACACCATTTGATAAGGCCTCAATCGTGATTAGCGCCTCAGTTTACGACCGACTCCGCAGCCCGATTGGACCTTTCGACCAGTTCACCTGCGGGCACATAACCCGGGATAACGGTCCCGTCCTCCAGCACGATGGTCGGCGTCCCACGAACCCCGACCAGTTCAGCGACTTCCATATGGCGGCCAATCTGGGTTTGACAGGTCTTGGTTTCAATGGCGATCCCCATTTTTGCGTCTGTCATTGCCTGCTGCGGATTATCTGCACACCAGACGGAAACCAGCGTCTCAAACGATGGGGAGTTGACCCCAGCCCGCGGAAAAGCTAAATAGCGCACTTTGACCCCACCAGCGAGCGTCTGGGCGATTTCCTGGTGCAGTTTGACACAGTACCCACAACTCGTATCGGTAAACACAGTGATTGTGCTTTCCACATCCTGAGGGGCAAAAACTACCATACCGGCTTCGTCCAGGTCTTCAATGACTTTACGCCGACCCGAACGGCGGGCATCTTCTGTCAGATTGAGGTTTTTGTCGATATCGATCAGATCCCCATACAGCAGATAACGCCCATCGGCCGACAGATAGACGACACGGGTCCCAAAGATCGCCTGGTAGAAACCGGCAACCGGTGCCGGTTCGACACGATCGGGTTCAGTATCAGGCAACAGGCTGGCAGCGGCAGTCAGTACCACAGGGGGTATGTCATCAGCCTCGGCGAGGCCACAAAAACACATTGATAACACAAGCGTGTGTGTCAGAAATCGCATGAATTTTAGTTTAAGGAGCAGCAAAGGGATCATTAATTACGAAGTATAAAATGCAATAGTGTACTAAAAACCCTGGTAGATAGACCGCGCCAGTCAGCGACTGTCTCCAGAGAGCTTTTCAATGATATAGCCGCCGGATTTTTCGTCGTGCTCAAGCTGCAGTAAGCCCCGGGATTCGGCTTCTTCCAGCAAGCTGCCAAAAGTCCTGAACCCATGATAGCGCTCGCTGAACCCGGGTTGCCGGCGTTTTAAGGTCTGTTTTACCATTGAGCCCCATACTTTCCCGCCATCGCCACGTTCTTCGAATAGATCTTCCAGCGTCGATATCACCATGTCGACCGCCTCCTGCTGGCGCTTATCACCCTCACTCATGGTTTTCTTCTTTGCACCGGTTCGGCTGCGGGTTTTCTTGCGAGCCGTCGTGGATACGCTGGGCCGTATCAGATCATCGTAGAAGATGAATTCATCACAGTTCGCCGTGAGTAGATCGGAGGTTGAGTTTTTGACCCCCAGTCCGACCACGTACTTGTTGTTTTCCCGCAACTTACTGACCAGCGGAGAAAAATCAGAATCCCCACTGATCACAACGAACGTATCCACGTGGGATTTTGTGTAACACAGATCTAGGGCGTCAACGACCATCCGGATATCCGCAGAGTTCTTACCGGACTGGTGAAGATGCGGAATATCAATCAGCTCGAAAGCGGCCTCATGCATGGACGCCTTGTACTCGGCGTAACGGCTCCAGTCACAATAGGCTTTCTTGACCACAATGTTGCCTTTGAGCAACAGCCGCTCCAGCACGGGTTTGAACTCAAACCGCTTGTGTTTTGTGTCACGTACACCGAGGGCAACATTCTCAAAATCACAGAATATCGCCATATTCTGGGTGTTGGGCTCTGTGCGCATAGTCGGATGATTCCCAATGATCTCAGGGTTAAGGCTTAATCGACCCAGCGAGACCGGGTAAGAGGTAGTGGAGCGTTCAGTTTAACCGCGTCAACGGCCTCGGGCCAGCAAACCCGTCGCGTCCGTTTATCGCATGATGAACGGATTAGCGGGGCTGGTCTGTTGCGCAATCCAGACCGATTTAACCTGCATGTACTGCTTTATGGCTTCAAGTCCGCTTTCACGACCGATGCCGCTGCGTTTGTAGCCCCCAAAGGGCGAGGTGAAACTAACCGCCCGGTAGGTATTCACCCACACTGTACCCACCCGCAGTTTCTCCGACATACGGACCGCCCGACCTATATCCTGCGTCCACACACCCGCCGCCAGACCGAAGTCAACATCATTACCAATCGAGATGGCGTCTTCTTCCGTATCGAACGGAATGACGGCCAATAGTGGGCCAAAAACTTCTTCCTGTGCAATACGCATTTTATTGTTTACATCAGTAAAAATCGTCGGCTCGACAAACTGGCCTCCTTTTGCCGCCGGACCGGTGTAAGCCTGACCGCCCAACACGCATTTGGCACCGTCTTGTTTCGCGATCTCGATATAGTCGAGTATTTTTTGGTACTGGGGGGGTGTAGTGACCGGGCCAACGTGTGTGTCGGTCGACATCGGATCACCGATCTGTGCCGTTTTCGCGACCTCGATCAGGCGTTCTACAAACTGATCGTGTATGGAACGCTGCAACAGCAACCGGGAACCTGCAATACAGGTCTGTCCCGTCGCTGCAAAAATACCCGAGATGGCACCCATCACGGCCGACTCTATGTCGGCATCTTCAAACACAATATTGGGGGATTTCCCGCCCAATTCCAGCGTCACGTGCTTGAATGTCGATGCCGCCATCTCATTGATTTTCTGTCCCGTACGATCTGACCCGGTAAATGCAATTTTTGCAACATCCGGGTGGGCAACCAGTTCAGCACCCACATCCTGACCGAACCCACTCACCGTGTTAACGACCCCCGGGGGGATACCCGCTTCCTCGATCAGGTTCATGAACTCCAGGGTGGAAGCAGACGTGAACTCCGACGGTTTTATGACGGCCGTATTACCGGCAGCCAGCGCTACCGAAAGCTTCCATGACAACAGCAACAGTGGTGAATTCCAGGCCGTAATCATTGCCACGACACCCAGTGGTTCGTAACGCGTGAAGTTGAATATCCCGGCTTTGTCAGTCGGAATAACTGCGCCCTCCACTTTGTCGGCCAACCCACCGTAATACCGATACCACTGCGACATGTAGTGGGTCTGTGCTGACATCTCGGCGATCAGCTTACCGTTGTCTCTAACCTCGATCTCGCCGAGTCGCTGGGCGTCGCGTTCAATGAGATCTGCCAGTTTATAGAGCAGTCGACCCCGCTCCGTAGGCTTTACATCGGCCCATCCCGATTCAAATGCATTTTTTGCCGACGCCACCGCATGGCCGACATCTGCCGTGTTGCCTTTGGCGATCTTCGCCCACACGTTTCCGGTATAGGGGTTAACGGTATCGAACCAGTCCCCTGACGCGGGGTCTACCCACTGACCGCCGATGTAATGCTGATAACGCTTCACTGCATACCTCCTATGGGATTGAACACGCGAGAGTTTAACCAAGCGGACTGGCCCCGGGCCAGTAAAACGGCTCAAGACGGCTTGAACTTCACCGTCTTGACGCGATAACGTAACCGACCCCGTTCAAGCAGATTAGCGAGTTCTGGCGTTGCCTGGAGATAGGCCCGCAGATCTGCGCTCTGGGCAGTAAACGGCAACAGACCCACGATCACGTTTTCAATCGCAGGTGCTGTAAATTCAAACATGCTCACAAAACGATCACCGCGATTCAATGCTCGAGAAAATCCCGACAAGACCAATTCGGCACGATCCGCAAAATTGATGCTCAAAACACCGTCGTCTGTCATACATCGTTGAAGCTTACGCAGCCAGGCACTGTCGAATTGGACGGCACGCTCGGGCACACCATTGCCGCCACCAAACAGATCATCGATAACCAGATCAAATCCAGGGCCCCGGTAACGGGCTACATAATCTCCGGCATCGGCATGTAAAAGTTGTGCCATCTCTGGTGTGACACCAAAGTGTTCCCGCGCCACGCGCAGGTGAATTGGATTGTTGTCCACGCCCACGATTTCGATCGGGTCAAACAATCGCTTGAGCTGACGGATGACCGTCCCGGCGCCCGTCCCCAGCAGCAGTACTCGCCGTGGCGACCTGGCTGGACGAAACAGCGCCGGCAGCCAAAGCAGGTCCCAGACCCGCAGACTTGACCCTGCTGCTCTGACCTCGTAGCGGGTGTCGTCTGTGGCATAAGTCCACACTATTGCCATACGGCGCTCCCGGGGCCTACGGTCGGCGACAGCGCAGACTCCTTTTTTTTATGATCGTGTTATCACACCAGTGTAACCTGCATCGGCCAAGGTCCACCGTCAGCAGGCGATCTCTTCTCCGGCTCGTTGTTACGCCACGTCAAGCACCTAAGGCCCAAGCAAGTTGAGTTACACTCGCAGTGGAGACAGTGGCCCAATTCACAGATTCAGTATAAATCTTATTCCCCTCACCCATGAACGACACGCTATTTTCGCTGTCTGGCCGCACGGCGATGGTAACAGGCGCGTCCAGTGGCCTGGGTCGAACGTTCGCATCAGTGCTTGCAGCTGCTGGTGCCTCGGTCGTATTGACGGGGCGACGAATGGAACTGCTGGAACAGGCGTGCGTCGAAATCACCTCGCAAGGCGGCGAGGCCCTGGCTGTAAACATGGACGTGACGGACGAAAAAACGGTCACGAAGGGCTTTGATGAAGCAGAGCGTAGTTGTGGGTGCATCGACATTCTGGTCAATAACTCGGGTATAGCCCACGGAGAGTCTGCACTTGAGATTGCGCCTAGTGATTGGGACCGCGTGATTGACACTAATCTAAGAGGTGCCTGGCGAGTGGCCCGCGAATCAGGAAAGCGACTCATCAAGGCAGAAAAACCAGGCAGCATCATCAACATTGCCTCCATACTCGGTTTTCGTGTAATCAAGGGTGTTGCGCCCTATGCCATCTCCAAAGCCGGCCTGGTTCAGATGACCCACTCACTTGCCCTGGAGTGGTCACGCTATGCAATTCGGGTCAATGCCATTGCCCCTGGTTTTATCAATACCGATATGAACCGGGAATTCTTTAAAACAGAAGCCGGTTTGAGCATGCAGAAACGTATCCCGATGCGAAGAGTGGGCGATCCCGATGAGCTGGCCGGTGCGTTGTTGCTGCTCGCCTCGGATGCATCCTCGTACATGACCGGCAGTGTTGTAACTGTTGACGGAGGGCACCTGCAATCAACTCTCTGAGTATCCACTCATGTAACGGGTTAGCCCACTACAATCTGTTACGAACAGCTCGGAAACCCTAAACAAATGGAATCTGCCGTACTGGAATCGAGTTGCTTGATCGGCGGTTATGACAGCTCTTTAAGAGCCGCCTGTAGCGCCCTGAGATCCAGAAAGTAACGGCAGATCTCCACTTCACCACACAGCAATACCGGAACTTTATCTCCGTAAGTCTGGCGCCAGGCCGGCCGCAGATCGACATCTCGATGCTCAATCTCAAATGAGTACGCCGCCTGCAGTTCGCGCAGCTGACCCACCATATCTTCACACAAATGACAATCTGCACGAACGTAGATGACCAGTCTGGCCTTCATCCAAAATGCCTTGGGTGTAAACGCATGTCCCGCAGTCTACGCCGAAATTGTCGGGCTAGTTTGCAAAACAGCCGGCAGCACCGTGAACACGCTTGAGTCATAAGACATCACAACGTATTATTTGACCGCGAAGCCGCTGGCGCCCCGCCTTTACCTACTTCAAACTTTTTTGTGCCATGAACTTAAACAACCTCGATCCCGCGTGGATTGGTAAAACCTTTGACGACTTTCTGTTCCGTCCTCAAAAAGGCATCACCGAAAGTCGCGCCGCGATCTCACTTACATCGCAGCTCACCGGTCAGGTGTCGCTAGAACTGCCCATCGTATCGTCCAATATGGACAGCGTTACCGGTTTGGATATGGCCGAAACCATGGCGCTAGAAGGCGGACTCGGCGTTATCCACCGGGGTCAGAGCATTGAAAAACAAGCGGCTCTGGTCAGTCGGGTTAAACGCAGCCACAGTGCAGTGATAGAAAATCCCTTGTGTCTGCCGATTACAGCAAAGGTTGGTGAGGCCAAACTGTTTGCCCGTCGCCATAACATCAACGGGATACTGATCGAAACCGCTGAGGGCAGCAGTGTTCTCGCCGGTGTGCTGACTCGCCGGGACATCCCGTGGCAGCGTGATTTTGATGACAGGCCGGTCGCCGAATTTATGACTACCTTCGACCGACTGACGACAGCTCCGGCAGATGTCAGTACGGAAACCGCCGAACAGATCATGTTTGAGGGCCGCTTTGAACGACTGCCACTGATTGATGGTGAACGCCGAATTCAAGGCCTGATTACCCGAAAAGATGTTCGCTTCTTACGTGAGCGGCCTTATGCCAGTAAAGATAACAAGGCCCGGTTGCTCACTGCCGCAGCGATTGGTTGTGCCGGTGATTATTTGGAACGGGCGGATGAACTGCTCAAATCGGGCGCCGATTCTTTTTTTATCGACATCGCTCACGGCCATTCCACGGTGATGGAAACAGCTATAGACCAACTGAAATCACGATGCCCGGGGGTGCCACTGGTGTGCGGTAATGTGGCCACTGCTGATGGTGCTCGTTTCATGAGAGATATCGGCGCCGACGCCGTTAAGGTAGGCGTCGGTCCCGGCCGTGGGTGCCGCACCCGTTTAGAAACCGCAGCCGGTGTGCCGCAGCTGCAGGCCATCCGGGAGACCTGGTGCGCCGTAGGGGGTGAGATTCGCATCATGGCCGATGGGGGCGTAAAACATGACAAAGACATTTTTCTTGCACTGGCTTGTGGTGCCGATACGGTGATGCTCGGCAGTGCGCTTTCCGGAACGGACGAGGCACCCGGTCGGGTTATTGAGGACCCGGCGACACACACCAAGAAAAAGATTTATCGTGGAATGACCTCGCCTGAAGCGGTACTGGAATCCTTATACGACAGCGACGATACCGATGCCGTTGATGCGGCGCTTTATACACCTCCTGAGGGACAGGAAATTCAAGTGCCCTACAAGGGCAGTGTGGTCGACATTCTGCAGCGCATTCGCGGCCACCTCAGATCAGCCGTCAGTTATGCCGGCGAAACCTCTCTGTCTGCCGCCCGCGAAAAGACCCTGCCCGATCCACTCAAATTCATGGTGCCGCTGTCCGAGTCATCCCGTAGAGAATCCTACGAGCGCTGATCCAACAATAGTGCTCGTGAACCCCGCCCCCAGCCACAGCGATTGACCGTGACAACTGGCCGCGACGCTGCAGCCTGGCATCTGGTGGGGCTGGTCGCTCCTGTGGTCATACTGTCGGGCAACCTGGCCGGGGGTGCCTGGACCTTGTCAGGGGTTATATTGGTACTGCTGGTCTATCCCTTACTCGATGTTCTCAGCGGTACCGGTCGACCCGCATTGGTGACGCAAACAGGTAGGTCTCTGCTCACGGCACTGCCCTACATCCACGTGGTATTGCAGGGAGGTGTGTTTGCGACGCTGATCTGGCGTGTCCATCTGGACGGTTACGCCTGGACAACCTGGATCGCTGCGTTGAGCAGCGGACTCAACACGGGCATCAGTGCCATCGTTGTCGCCCACGAAATGGGGCACAGCCGCCCCCTGACCTTTCGTTGGTGGCTCGCAAGACTTAATCTCCTGACAGCGATGTACCTGCACTTCACACTGGAACACAATCGTCAACACCATCCGGCCGTCGCCACCTCAGGTGATCCCGCTTCCGCACCCCGTGGTCGAGCATTCTGGTACCAGCTGGTTTGCAGTGTGCCGGCTCAGTTCATCGACGCCTGGCAGCTGTCGGTGCGCAGTGGTCGGACCGGACTGCGCAACACGGTACTCAGGGGCCTGGCACTACAGTCTCTGGTCATCTTAATCCTGTGGACCGCATTGTCGGGCTGGGTAGCACTGGTCGTTATCTTTCATGCGGGCGTTGCTGTTTTTCTGCTGGAATATGTCAACTATATACAGCACTACGGTTCGCGCTGGACCCTGCTCGAACTGCCGCTCCACCCGGCCCATCATCTCAGTCCATCGCTGCCGTTCTGGCAGCTCGACCCGATCGAAGGTGCACCAACTCTGCCGACAGGCTACTATGGTCTGTTCTGGCCCTGTCTGTTTCCACCGCTTTGGAAAAGATGGATTGACCCAAGAATACCCACGACTCCTAAAACTGATCCGGAACTATGAAGAATTACCTCTCAGAGCGTCTCGCACAGATTAAACCCTCTCCTACGATCGCAATATCGGACAAAGCCCGTCAACTGCGGGCAGCCGGAGAAGATGTCATCAGCCTGAGCCAGGGGGAACCAGACTTTGAAACCCCTGAACACATCAAGGCAGCAGCCATCCAGGCTATGCAGAATGGTCAGACCCGCTATACCGCGGTTGATGGTATCCCCGAACTCAAACAAGCCATTCGTGAAAAATTCAAACAAGACAATGGCCTGAGTTACGAATCCTCACAAATCTCCGTCAGCACTGGTGGGAAACAGGTGCTCTATAACGCGTTTATGGCAACCTTGAACGCCGGTGACGAAGTCATTATTCCAGCACCGTACTGGGTGTCGTACCCGGACATGGTTGTTCTGGCAGAAGGGCGTCCGGTTTTTGCTCCTTGCCTGGCGGAAAACGACTTCAAGCTCACTGCTGAAGAACTGGAGGCGGCCATCACCCCGGCGACATCCTGGTTGATACTGAACAGCCCCTCCAATCCGACCGGCAGCGTCTATACCCCAAGTGAACTTAAGGCCCTTGCAGAAGTACTCCTCCGCCACCCCCAGATCCTGATCATGAGTGATGACATCTACGAGCATCTGATTTATGGCGAGGCCGAATTTTCGACCCTGGCGCAAGTCGAACCGGAATTAATCTCGCGCACACTCACCTGCAATGGGATGTCCAAAGCCTACTGCATGACTGGCTGGCGTGTTGGATTTGCCGGTGGCCCGGAACCATTGATCCGGGCGATGGCCAAACTGCAGTCTCAGTCCACCTCCAATCCGACCAGCATCTCGCAGTATGCCGCCATCGCTGGACTGAGCGGCGGGCGGGCGTTTCTTAAAGACATGTTGACTGCCTACGAAGAACGCCGCAACACTGTTGTGAGCTTGCTGAACGGGGTTGCGGGTATCACCTGTGCCACACCGGATGGTGCGTTTTATGTTTACCCTTCATGCCAAGGTCTTTTGGGCGCCGTGGCCCCTGACGGTGCTCAGCTCGAAAACGACACCGATGTTTGCGCCTATCTGCTCGAAGCCGCCAAAGTTACCGTGGTGCCAGGGGAGGCCTTTGGCTCAGCTGGATACTTCCGGATCTCTTATGCACTGGGGATCGACCAGTTGGTTGAGGCATGTGACCGAATAC